>Ga0137435_1000078_pt1 | contig 40799 bp, 49 predicted proteins | sample EasRivERMGT100_2_FD_104904 | JGI IMG/M metagenome (GOLD analysis project Ga0137435, IMG submission 104904) | Soil microbial communities from meander-bound floodplain in the East River, Colorado, USA - East River MetaG ERMGT100_2 | ecosystem: Environmental > Terrestrial > Soil > Floodplain ... | reverse complement strand
GTCCGGCGTGATCTGGTTGGCGTTGTTCAGTTGCCATTCCAGCAGCGCCGTTTCCTTGTTGGCCGCGCCCTGCTGTTTGGCAGCAGCGGCGTAGTCAACCGGGGGTGGTGCCGAAGATTTGCCGCCCATCACGCACCACCCTTCTTGTTGGGTCCGACCCAGCCTGCGGGACGCGCAGCCTTACGCGCGGCAACCCGCGCGCCGACCCGCTGACCCTGCGCCGTCTGCCGCATCAGCCCGTAGTAATCCTGATCGGCCAGCCCGAGTGCGTTGCCCTGCCCGCCCATCGTGTTGACCAGCTTCTTGTACGTTTCCTTGGCTTCGGGGTTCTCGTCGCCCATACCGCCCCACGCATTTTCGAGGAACGTGCGACCCTGCCCGCCATCTTTGTTGAGGATGAAGTCGTAGGCAGCGCCCGGCCCCTTCGTCTGCATCAGTTGGTTGAACTGCTGCGCGTACGGGTGCGACGTGTCTTGGAATTGGAACGACTGCCAGTTCTTCGCGCCGTTCGGATCGCCCTGCCCCACGGTCGCCTTGATCTGCTGCACCGGAGCGTTAGGTTGCTGCTGCGGCGACTGCGACTGCGGTGTGCCACCAGGCTGTCCGCCCTGTCCGTTAGCCCCGCCCATCTGCGGCGGCGTAGCGCCCTTGCTCGACTTGCCCCCACCGTATCCGTTGTACCCACCGGACGGTCCGGTACCGGGTGCCCACACGTCGCCCGCCACGTTCGCGCCTTGCTCCGGCAGCGCGGGCGGATTCGGGTTCGTCGGCTGCGCGTTCGCCGGTTGCGGCGCATACGACGACTGCGCGGATGGCGGCTGCAACGGCGGCGCAGGCAGGCCCGCCGTCGAAGAACTGACCGGCGGTGGTGTCGCGCCCTTCTGCTGTTGCTGACCCATGTTGCTCTCCTAGCTACCGCCGCCCAGCTTCGCCGCCATCTTCGCCGCCTGCCGTGGGTTGAGCGCCTGCTGCATCGCCTTCCTACCGCCGCCGCCGCCCGTGCCGCGCCCCGGCGTGAACTCGTTGGCCGCTGCGGTGCCCGCCAGCGACTGCGCGCCACCGAGTCCCTGCGCGATCTGGCTCGCCGGGTCGAGTACCGGAGCCGCTGGCATCTGCGGCGCACCACCGGCCATCGCTGTCTGTGCGCCGCCCATCAAGCTGCTCACAGGGGCGCTGCCCAGCCGCTGCATCTTGTCGGCGGACTGCATACCCTGCATCGCATCCATCCCGGCCTGCATCATGCCTGCGGGCAATTGCCCCGGCATCTGCGCGGGCATACCCGCCCGCAGCCGCTGCGCTTCTTCCTGCACCGCGTCCTGCCCACCGCCGCCCATACCCGGCAGTTGCCGCAGTTGGGTCATCGGGTTGAAGCTGCCGCCCGGCATCCCCGGCATGTCCATCGGTGCCGGAATGCCCGGCCCCGGCGAAACCTTCAACGGGTTGAGGCTGTTGCCGTTCATGCCCGGCAGGTTGTTGTGAGGCTTGAGTTGCTTCGCTGAACCACCCATGTCAATGCGCTCCTATGATCGGTGGCAACCCGCGCCGCAGGTTCAGCCATTTGCATTCCGGTTTGAACATCGCGTACACCAGCAAGTCACCGTCCGGTGCCGCGTCCTTAAGCGTCGCTTCCAGCTTGAAGCCGATATGCTCATCGAACCGGCGCGCGTCGTGGTTCGACGCCGACACCAGCCCGGTGATACGTCGCACACCGCACACACGGAACGGGTAGTCGAACACCGTGTACAGGAAGTCGCGCGTCATCCACCGACGGCCCGGCAGCGCCGCGACGTGCATGTTGAGGTTCACGCCGTTCCATGAGTCGTACCAGCAGGCGGCGATCAGTTGTCCGTCGTCCGTCAGGCCGATGCCGCGTCCGGCGGTGAACGCGCCGTGCGAGTGGCAATGCTGCTCCATGAACGGCGACACCAACTCCTCGCAGTTGATGACGATTTGCTTCACAGCACGCCCCCGGACTCGAACACGAAGTCGGTGGACACCCAATACGTTTCCGCGCTGGTCTGCATCCGCAGGTACGCCGCGCCCGCGAAGCCGATGTCGTTCAACCCGAACCAATCCGTGTACGTCTGCCGCGCGGTAGACCAGAAGTCGTCGTCCCAAATCGCCACGTTCCACAGAGCCACGTTCGCCTGCGCTTCCAAGTTGGCGAGCGGCGGCGTGTTGTCCTCAATGTCGAAATCGGTGTTCATGCCGATGAACACCAACGGGCGCTTCACCGCGTTGAAGATCGGGCGCACCAGCGTCCAATGCTTCTGCAACGCGGGCGACCCGAAGAAGCTGTAGGCTTGCAGGCACTTCGCGTTGATGGCGAGCCCGTTGCCGTTGGCCTGCATGTCGTCAACGTCGTTGGCCCAGCCCGCGCCGACGTAGTTGGTCGCGCCGTAGTAGAACTCCTCGTTGAATTTCTCCAGGCACACGCCGAGATAGCCGGTGAACTGCGTCCACGCGTCCGTCACCGTATTCATAACGTACTGGCGTTGGCCCGCCGGGTCCGGCACGTTGACGATCAGCATTTGATGCCGGTCGAGCAGCAGCATCTCCCAGCCGAACAACGGACGGAACAGCGAGATGTCGCCGCTCAACCGGAGTTGAATGATGTTCGATAGCGGCTCACCGAGGATCGCCTTCGACTGTCCAAGGATCGCCGTGAGCGGAAGAACGCCGTCCTCGCACAGAATGAGTACGTCGGAACCGTACTTGATCGCGCAGCGCTGACCAATCGGCGCACCGCAGCGATAGACGCCAGAGAGATTCCAGTTGGCAATGTCGTCGGGGTCATACCCTTGGTAGACCACGACATCGCCCATGCTTGAAATGAAGATAGTCTGGTCACGCATACCAGAACCGCTATCGACGGACCAGGTGATGATTTCACGCAGGCTCCCACCTTGCTTGAACACTTCACCCACGCCGAACCGCGTCAGCACGCCTTCGATGGCGTCGATGTCGAGATACCACGCGTTGCCGCTGTTCTTCTCGACGTACCACAGGCGGCGGTGCGACAGCGTGACGCTGATGAGGTTGCGGATGTCCAGCGTTTCGCCCGCCTCGGGCGTCATCGTCTGGTTCGTCCACGTCGCCCCGTTGTACTTCTGCGGCAGATCAAAGCCGTTCACCATCGACAGGAAACTGCCGAACTGGTTGACCATCATCTGATGCTGCCAGCGGTTGTTGATGAACCCGACCAGCAGCGGCGCACCCACCGCGCCCGCAGTCGAAACGTCGTACAGGTTCGTGCCCGCGATGGCGAACAGCTTCTGCGTGTTCAACGCGGATGAGTAGGTGAACAGCGACTCGACCAGACCTGGCAGGCCGGTGGCGTGCTTGTTCCAACCCTTCCGCACGCGGCACCCGAACTGCTGCGGGAACAGGTTGACCATCTCCACCGCCTGCGTCGGCGGCATCTCCGCGAGCGAGTTGAGCGCGTTCAGACCTCCCACCGGGGAAGCCATCGTCTGCTGCGTGCTGACCCGCTGCACGCGCTTGGCGAGGTTAGACTGGCGAACCATTACGAGGTCGGCCCCGGGAAGTTGCCGTCTTGAAGATTCCACACCGAGATCAGCGGGTAGTTCACGCTGCGCGCTAGCGACAGGATCGGCGCACCGCCGTCCTGCGACAGCGCGTCGTCCAGGTTGTTCTGGAAGTCTGCCGCGAACGCGGTGGTGTCGAAGCCCTTGGCTTGGTAGTAGCGCAGCTTCACGCCGGTCGCCATCAGCACGTCGGGGAACACGCAGGTGTCGTCGTCGCGGTCGGCCTTCAGCTTCGGCTGTCCGTCCGCGGACTCCACCCACCACTTGCTGATGTACATATAGGAAATCTTCACCGGCAGCGGCACCGTGTCGCTACCCGGCACCGGCCACAACTCCATCGTGTTGTCGATCAGCCGGAAGCGTTCGCGCGGGCCGGTGGACAGGATGCCGGACTTGAGCCATTGCCATTGCTGCGGAGTCTCCGGCCCCACCAGCGGCCAGCGATTCGTCTGGTCCCACTCCGTCTGCGAGATTGGACGCTGGAAGTCGGGCGGCAACGGATACGCCGCTTGCCCTGCAATCGCGTCGAACGTGAACGTGCGCCACAGCAGACGCCACACGCGCCGCCGCACCAGCATCGTCCCGGTGAGGTTGTAGAGCGCGAGCAGTTGCTGCGGGATTTGCTGGATGTTGCCCGCAGCGGAACCGAACTCTGGCAATGCCATTTCAGCCGCAGCAGCCTGCAACACCGAGAGGACGGTTCCGTTGGTGGACATTACTTGCCCTTGCCTTTCTGGAATTCATCGAACGCCTTGCTCAAGCGCGCGAGTTCCTGCTGCGTAGCGTCGAGTTGCAGCTTGAGGTTTGCGTTCTCGGCGGACACCTTCTCCACGAACGCGCTGTCCTTCGCCGCAGCGAGGAAGGTTTCCGCCTTGCGCTTCAAGTCCTGGAAGCCCATCAGCTTCGACCCGTACACGTCCGGCAGCGTGGACAGCTGCTCGACGGTGTAGACGTTGAGGTGCGCCATTTCCTCGGCCTGCGCGCGGGTGACAGCGGGCCACTCGCGCAGCGGGAAGCCGCTGATCGCCTGGTCCTCGTTGCGCTTGAACGCAGCCCATTGCATCGGGAACCGACGCGGATACAACTCGCCTGCGCGCGTGTCGATGGTGGTGTTGCGGTCGCCAGGCACCAGAATCTTCACGAACGGGATGGAGTCGTACACGGGGTGTCCCTCGGTGGCGGACTTCTCGTCGTTCACCACCGCACCCATGTAGAACTGAACGTACAGCTTCGCGTCCTCCGGGTCTTGCTGGGGGGCGTCCATGACTGCGGGGGCATTCATTTGCATCGCGGCACTCCTGTGTTGTTTTGACTACGAAATGGTCACGCCGCCCGTCAGCGTGTAGGTCGCCCCACCGCTCACGAACGTCGTGCCGGAAACCCACTTCGACGGGTCCATGTCGAAGGCTTGCACCGTGCGGGCGATGTCGGTCCACACCTGCACGCGCCCGATGTCGCCCTTCCACGATTGGAAGGCGTAGAACGCGCCGCCACCACCGACGTTGAGCGGCTGCGTCGGCGTGGAGATCGACACCACCAGCGGGTTCGTCACGCTGCCCATCGGCGTCCACACCACGCGATCCGGCGACGAGAAGTAGTCGTAGTTGCCGCCGATGGTAGCCAGCAGACGGAACCACATCGGCGTCACGTTGAACGCGGGCGGCGTCGCGGACGCCATGACTTGAATGCTGTTCGTAGGGTCGATGATCCGCAGTTCGTAGAACCCGTTGGACGAGTTGTAGCAGAGGTTGACGGACGGGGTGGCGGAACCCATCGTGCAGATCGGGTAGAACGACGTGCCGGGCGTGCCGAGGAACTTGGCTTGCCATTCGATAGCGAACTGCGTCGCCGGAGTCCACGTCGTCGGTGTGTCGATGAATTGATTGCCGGGGGCGGCGACACCGGGGAAGTGCGCCACCGCCGAGGACGGCGGCACCACGCCTTCCACGCACAGCTTGGACAGCGCGCTGATCGGCCAGCCGTGCGCGCTCCACACCGGGGGCGACGCGCTGTCCACCAGCACCTGTCCGGTGGTGGTCATGGCGAGTCCGTTGACGTACGACGTGATCGGCATGGGACCGGACTGCACGCACAGGCGTCCGTCGGCGGTGAAGCCCAGCCCGCCGTGGAACACGACCGGAATCGTGCCGTCAGCGACGCGCAGCGCGTTGCTGGGTACGACGTAGCGGAACCCTCCCAGAAAAGCGTCCGATCCCGCGACCGCCAGCGGATCGACCAGCAGCTTTTGTGCGACGGTGATCTCGCCGTAATTGATGAACGTCATGCGACCCCCATGTAAAAAGGGCGCAGCGCGTCAACCGCTGCGCCCTCCGTGGTGCGCGAACTGATTACGGCAGGATCGCAGGCTGTGCGGTCAGGAACGCGTAGTCACCCGTCACCAGCGCCTGCCCGGTGTTGTTGGTGAACGTGTTGCCTGCCGCCGCAGCGACGGTGACGCCTGCGGTGATACCGGCGGTGGCCCCCGCCGCGATGCCGGTGGCACCGACGCGGCAGAAGACGGCAGCGGTGCGTCCCGTCGAGACAGCGGGCGAGCCGAGCCAGCCGTCCGTCCAGACGGTCGTACCGAGTGCGAACGGCGCGGCGGCGTCAGCAGCCGCGGGTGGAACTGTGACGCCGCCCGGCGGCTTCCAGACTTGCGTGAGGGAAGCGCCGATCAGCGGAGTGACGACAGACATGGAATTCTCCTTGAACACGCGGCCCCGAAGGGCCGCGTAGTTGAGAGGTCAGGCGTCCGCGATGATGCCTTGGAACTGCGTGCCCGACGACGTGAGGTTGCCAGCCCAGGCCAGCAGCTGCACCACGGCGTCCTGGTTCACGCTGTAGCGCTTCGACGGGTCGAGCGGCACGAAATTGCGAGCGCGGTGCGGGCGCAGGAAGATGTACTTCGTGTTGAGGAAGTACGCGACATTCACCGGAGCGAAGCCGCCGATGCCGCCGTCCAGCACCACGTCGGCTTGCATGTATTGGACCGAGGGGAATCCCAGCTTCGCCATCCCGCTGTCCTGGAAGCGCTGCAGGTTCTGCAGCGACGCCATGTACAGCGCCCAGTAGCCGTTGTCCACCATGATGAGATCGACGTGATCCGCGCCGCGCGACGTGGCCGCGTACATGGAGTTGAACTTCTGCTGGATGTTGGCTGCGGTGGCCGCGCCGCCGACGCCGACAGCGGCCTGGTTGCGCCAGAAGTTCCACGCCACGCGGTCGATGCCGCCGTACACGCCGGTCGCCGGGGTCTTGCTGACGGCGACCGCGAGGCCAACCATCTGCTTGCCGCCCGCTGCCGTGCCATCGGAGTACAGGCCCTGCGAGATCAGATTCGACATCGACGCTTCACCAACCTTGATGCGCGCTTCCATCAAGTCGATGATCTGTTCCTTCGATGCGTTCTGCAGCATTTCGAGGCCGGACATCGTGATGCCGCACGCGGCTTGCTTGATGTCGAACTGCGCCGCCGAGATCACGTCCTGCGCGCCGATGGGCAGCGCCTGGTAGCCGGAGTACCACCCGGCGTTCGTGTTCTCCTGGAACGACAGTTCCTGCATGATGACGTTGCCGCCGGAGAACGGCTTGATGTTGCCGCGACCGCCCAGCTTGACGAGGATCGCGTTGTTCTTCGTCACGTTGTCCGCGACGATTCCGGTACGGGATTGGATGGTCGTTGCGACGACATCCGAAATTGCGCTGTTGGCAAACATGGGACAGCCTCCTAACGGTTGGATGGTTACTTACCCGCCCTTCGCTGGGTCATCCGACTGCTAGGACATGGCTGGCTCGCTGGCGCGAGTGTCTGTCCGTGGGCTGACCGGATATTCCGTCCGGCCAACCCACCCTGTCAACCCCTTACTACATTCCGCTCAACCCCGCCTCAAGGGTAGCGCGCAAGTCGCTGTCTTTCACCTTGTCGCCCGCCTTGCTCACCGCGCCGCCGCCGGGTGCGCCGGACACGGACAGGTTGGCCCCCGCCGCGGAGCGCTGCGCCGCCTGCTGCTGGGCCGCGACGTGCCGGTTGAACAACTCCTGGCGCACCTCCGGCACCATGCCCAGCGCCATCTGGTACGCTGTGCCGAGGTCATTCGCCAGGCCATTGCCGATGATTCCGGCCATGACTTGCCGAACCTGGGGGAAAAACTCGTTCTGCGGGTCGTTGGCGAAGGCCTGGAACGCGTTGGTGACTTCCCATTCGGTGCGGTTGTTCTCGACCACGCCCTGCTGCAACTTCTCGGCGTTCATCGCCGCCAACTGCGCCTCGGTCTGTGCAACATTCGGGTCGTAACCCTGCGTCATGTCCACGCCGTACTGCTGCGCGAGCCCGTACAGGATCGCCTTCTTGTATTCGTTGCCGCCGTTCCGCAGCGCGTAGGCAGTCTGCAGCAGCGTGCGGATCGCGGCTACCGGCGTGGCCTGCTCCTGCTCAAGAATCTCGGCGTACGGCATGAACTCGTTGATGACCGCGGCGGCGGCGTTCGCGCGGTCCGCGACTTGGCGGAACCCGGCTTGGAGCTCGTTGTCGCGCTGGTGCATGTAGCCGCGCAACTCCGGCGGCACCTTGTTCCATGCGCCGCGTGCTTCCTCGGTCCACGACGCCGGAGCCTGCCCCATCGGGTCAGCCGCCCCCGCCTGCGCCGGGGCAGCAGGCGCACCCGGACTGGCACCTGGTTGCGCGGGCGAGGCGGGGGCGCTTTCCCCTGCTGGCTTGAAGCGACCAAAGGCGTCGCGCTGGCGTTCGCCGTCCGTTGCCGGAGCAACGACGGGCGGAGTGTCGGGCGCGGCTTGGTCAAGGGCAGACTCAAGTACGCCGGACAGGTTGTCCTCTTTGGGGAGGATGTCTTCCTGTCCGGTCAGATCATCGGGTGCGGGCATGTGCGGTCCTTAAAGTGAGTCGTCTTCGTTATAGCGCGGGCCTTTGAACTCCACCCGTCCGGTTTTCTTGTAGCGGTCCACGTTCTCCCAAATCAACTCGCGCCGCGCCTGGTCGTCACGCGCCTGCGCGTAACGGTCCTTCTCTGCTTTGTTGGTCGGGTCGAAGTGCACGAGGTTGTGCTGCGCCATGTAGTCGTTCATATGCGCGCGGGACTTGATGAGCGTGCCGTCGCGCGGGCTGTAGAACGGTTCGATCTCCCCGATCACGCTGTGCAGGCGCGGGTCGTCGGACCGGACGATTTCCACCATCCGGCCCAACTCTGCGTTGTAACGGAACGAACGCCGTGCCATTACTTGTGCTTGCCCTTCGGCTCCGGCTCCGCTGCGTCAGCCTTCGGCTGCGGCGTTTCCGGCTCCGGCCCGCCGGTCGCGGCCTTCGGCGCGTAGTCCGACTTGAACAGGTCGATGCGCGCGGCGAGGATGCGGGCGTACTCCTCCATCGCCACCTTCTGGTCCTCCAGCAGATCGCAGTAGTTGCTGGGCAACTTCTGGAACGTGGCCGAGCCGATGAAGTTCACCAGCTTGGCGAGCCGGTCGTCCAGTTGCTGCTTTTCTTCCAGCAGCCGTTCTTGGTATTGCTCGTATTGCACGGTTTCCTTGTTCATCGGCCATTACTCCTTGGATTTGTTCTTCAACGCGGCCTTCGCCGCCTGCTCTTGCTGGGCCAAGGTCTGCGTGTGCTGCTCGTCACCCTGTGCCATGCCCTGCAGCGCTTCGGCTTGCCGCAGCGCCATCGCCTGCTCGCCCGCCGCCGCGTCGCGGCCCAGGGCCTGCTCGCCCGCCGCGGCGTCACGCGCCAGGCCCACCTGGTGCGCCTCGTCCTCACGCGACATCGAACGCAGGTGCGCGTCCTCCTCGCGGGCGGCGCTGGCCTCGTTCATCACGTCGTCGGTGGCGATCTTGTTCGCCGCGTCGCCCGCGGCGACCTCGGCCTTGGCCTCGGCAGCTTTCAGCGCCACCTGGCCCTGCACCCCGGCCTTCATCAGAATCGCCTGCACCTCGGCCTGGGTCTTGTCCTTGAACGCCTGCAGTTCCGCGGCGGACTTCTCCTGCTGCTGCCGCATTTCCTCTTGGAACGACAGCTGCGCCTCCTGCAGCTTGCGCGCACCGTCCTCCTGCGCCGCCTTCGCGTCGTCGGCCATGCGCTGCTGCGTGGCTTGAATCTTCGCCATGATGAGGTCTTTGGCCGGATCCGGCGGCGGCGGCTTCGGCGCGGGGTTCGCCATCGCGTCGAGGCCGGATTCGATCATGCCTTCCAAGTCGCGTCCGATGCGGAAGCCGCGCACGTTCCACATCAGCATCGCCTTGAACATCGGCGCGGACTCCGGCGACGCCTGCACCGCCGGGATCATCTGTTGCAGGAACTGCGTGAGCGCGGTCATAAACGTGCCGCGCGCCTCGCGCTCGTCGATCTCGTCCGGCTCAATGAGCGACGACGCTTCCACGTCCACGCGGTAGCCGATGTCGTCGCTCTTGAGCAACTGGATCGCGTTCATCACGATCATTTCCGGCGGCGGTGGCGGCGCGGGCGGTGGCGGGGCCATCGGCGGCGGCATGGCCGGTCCGGGCGGCGGTGGGGCCATGCCAGTCGCGCCAGGCGGCGGGCCAGCCGGGGGCAGGCCACCCATCGGCGGGCCGGGCATCGGCGGCGGGCCCGGCGGCGGGCCGGTCATACCTTGCGGCGGCGCACCGGGCGGGCCCGGGGGCGGCATCTGCGGTTGCATGGCCTGCTGCTGCGCCTGCATCGCGGCCTGGGCCTCCTTCAACATCTTCTGCCCGTCCACCGACTGCATCACCGTGGACTGCGCGATAAGGATTTCGGGTGGGAAGAACTTGATCGCCAGGTGCGCCATAAGCCGCATCGTGTCGGTGATGAACTGCGCCACGATGGACTTCATGTCGTCTAACCGGATCGACGCGTACTGCGCCTTGATGCGCGACTCGGTGGCGGTGGTGTTCTGCGACGACGCGCCACGGATGATGTCGGATATGCCGGTGATCTGGTAGATGTCCTGGATCATCTGCTCCTTGATCGCCGTCAGCTGGGTGATGACTTCGATCACCTTGTCCAGCGGCAACCAGTCCACCGTGCCCTTGATGCCGCCCTTCTCCGCGAACGCGGCCCAGGTGTCCACCGGGATCAGCTGGTTCTCAATGCCCTCGGTCAACATGCGCTGCAGCGACATCTGCTCCGCGTCGTAGACGCCGATCACCTTGCACGCCTTGGTCAGCATCGACAGCCGGTTGGTTACGGCGTCGAGCTCCTGCGCCTGGTCCTGGTACTCGCAGTAGTCGGGCACCGGGCACAGGTTGCCGGTGGTGTTGGTGGCGAACATCGGCTTCGGACACGGGAAGAAGTCCGGGAACCCGTACGGATCGTCGCGCACGTCGAGCGGCTTCACCGTGTCCGGGTTCAGCCAGTACACCTTCTTCTCGGCCTTCTCCCACAGTTCAAACACGACGGCCTGCTTGATGAGGTCGGCCTTCGGCTCGTCGGTGGGGTTGCTGCTGTTCCACACGTTGTTGCCGCCACCGTCCTTGTGATGGGACGGGATGTAGTTGAGCGGTACCGCCTTGCCGCGCTCCGCGCCGAACCGCTTCACCAGCGCGTCGCGCGTCATGTAGACCGTGCGCCACACCCGCGGCACCTCCTCCCATTGACGGCTGGGCGTGAACCCGAAGTCGCGCCAGTACACGAAGTCAACGAGCGTCTTGAACGCCTCGCATTTCTTCGGCTGCGGCGTGATGACGTTCTGCGTCACGTCGCCCACCGGGTTGAGCCCGTCCTGCTGGTAGCGGACCCAGACGCAGCCCATGCCCGGCAGCAGCCGGTCCTCGAGCGCGTAGCGGATGGTGTCCTTGAACGTCGCCTGGGTCTGCATCTGGTAGGTCAGCACCCGCTCCAGGATGAGGCTGGCGACGCGCGCCACCGGGTCCGGGTCGCTGTACCGCCGCTCCACGATTGGCTGCGGCATACGCCCGAATAGGGCGGGCAGCAGCGTCTGCACGTTGGCCCACAGGATGTTGTACTTGCGGGTCATCGCCTCCCCGCCGTTGGCCGCGCCCTCGCGCTCGTCGCGGTAGCGCAGCACGACGCGGTTGCCGCGCTCGCGCCACTTCTTCACCCGCTCGTCCTTCTCCGCGGCGAGAATTTCGGCCAGCAGGAACTTGCACTTGCCCTCCTGCCCCTTGCCGAAGTCCTTTTCGGAGTCCACTACCTGCAACTGCGGGGTCGGCGGCATGTTGGTTCCTTAAATCCGGGTGTTCGCGGGGCGAGTGGTCTGGTCCCACAGGTCGTTGAGCCGCACGTTACCACCGAACGGGGCCTTGGGGTCATACCCGGGGTCGCCCACCCGTCCGGTCCGTTGCGGGGGTGCGACCCTATTCACGAAATCGCGCGCCCCCTTGTGCGCCACCAGCGCCGAGTAGCGCTTGGAGTCCGCGAAGTGCGAGGTGTGGTCGTGCTTCGGCTGCTCCTTGAACGCTTGTTTCTTATCGTCCCACTCGCGCTGGTACTGGCGCAGCGCTTCGATGCCGTCGGCGCAGTCCACCGCGTCGTAGTAGGTGTCCGGGGAGGACATGACATAACGAACGGCTTGAATTCCCTGCTGCACCGAGAGCTCGGGCACGATCTTCCCCTTGACGCCCAAGGTGCGGAGGATTTCGATGGTGGAGCGCCCGGTCTGCAGCGATTTCGCCCGCGCATCATGCGGCAACCAGATGTCGCCGTAGCGATAGCCGTGGTTCCGCATGATGTCAACGTAGTCGGCTAACTCCAAGCCGGAGAACTCCTCGGCCCGGATGTACCGAATTTCGTTGCCTAGCGCCTGCCAGTACCACAGCGCGGTGCTGTCCGTGTAGCCCAAGTCCAAGCTGACGTGCACCGGCACGGTGGGGTCGTAGGGGACGGTGGTGATGCGGTGCGCGATGTCGTTGAGCAGCGCGCCGTAGAAGCTGCCCTTGAGCGCCGCCTCGAAGCTGCACTCGAACTCCTGCGCGTACTCGTCCTCGGACATGATGCGCCGCGCGTCGTCCAACTCGTCTTGCGCCAGGATGCCGGAGCGCGACGCGGGGAGGACCATCAAGAACCACTTGTCCGGGTTGAGCCGGGCCTCTTCCTTGATCCGCCAAAACTCGTTCTTCCCGTTCGGCGTCCCGATGAACACGCACCAGCCGATGCGATCCGCGAGCAGCGGGCGGATGACCTCGGAGAACACCCGCGGGCGCATGATGCCCGGCTCGTCGATCACCGCCCCGTCCAAGTAGATGCCGCGCAGCGCGTCGGGGTTGTCCGCGCCGAACAGCATCACCTTCGCGCCGTTGTGCAGGATGACGGAGAGTTCCGCGATGTTGTGGCTGCGGCGCATCCCGAGTTGGTCGGTGTAGCGCATGAGGTAGTCGAACGCGATGCGCTTCGCCATCGCGTAGAACGGCGCGATGTACGCGTACTGCGGCGGGTGGTCTAAGAAAATCGCCTTGTCGGTGTTCAGCGCGCGGCCCACCACGTCGTTGATGGCGGCGATGGTTTTCCCCGCGCGGCGGTGACACACCAGCACGCCCCAGCGCTGCTTGCGCGCATGGAACGGCACGAACCAGCTGCGCGGTTTGTAGATCATGCGGTCACGCGGTCACTTGTAGGTGAACCCCGGGGGCATCCCGTCGAGCGGACTGCGGGGGATGGCGTTCACCACGTTCACGACGGTGGTGCCGCGGTCGGCTGCGCCGCCGGGCCTGGCGCGGAGGTTCAGCATAGCGCTGGCGAACTTCATGAACGCTACGGGCTCGGTGCGGGAGAGTCGTTCGAGGTAGGCGCGGTCCATGATGTCGGTGACATCGGTGGTCACGCGCGTCAGCAGCGGGTCCGGCGGCGCGGGGGGCGGCGCGTCCTCCGCGGGGACGGGTAGTTCGGGTGTCTCTGGCGGTTCCATGCGCGCGATGGTACCTGGATTGGGGTGAGTTGATGGGGGTGGGGCGTTCGCCCGGGCTAGTGCCCAGCAGGGGCCCCACGGGACTCCTCGGTTGGTCGGGCCAATCGGGGGGCGTCGGCCTAACCCTGGCGCGCTGTCGTCCCCGCCCGACGCGCGAGCGCTCACTAACCGCCCTCGTAAGTGCTCACTTCACAAAGCCTCAATCAAATCAAAGAGTTATAACTCTTTGTTGCATAAGGGATTATCCGCGCGAAGGCCTAAGGCCTTGATTGTCAAGGCTAATCCGGGTCCGAAACGCGCCGCGCTAGGGGCCTGGCGCGCGGGGAGCCCGCCGACAGGTAGACAGAAGACAGACAGGAAACCATGTTAGCGCGGCTACGTGAAAATTCTGCGCGCGTATAGGCGGATAGCGTATATATACCTATTTATCTATAATTCTAACTAACTAATAAGTTATTTATCTGTCTACCTGACTGTGTGTCTAAGTCTTTGATTTTAAAGGTTGGAATTCAGCTGGACGGCAGACAGGTTAGTAGACAGACTCCAGGCGCCTGACATCGCGCCGAGTTATGTCAAATTAGTGAACACTCGTTCGATTGTTGACTAAATTAGTCAACTTAGCTTTGCGCGCCAAATTCAGACAGGTCCGGGCGCGCTATCTGTCTGCGCCAGGCCCGAATTAGCCTCTATCCGTCTGCGCTAGGCCCGCATCCGTCTGCGCCAGGCCCAAAAATCAGCCCAAAGTCAGCCCAAATTATTCAAAGAAATTTGTTGCGTAACGGAACCATAGCCTATAGAATGCAGTCTTACCGGGTAACAACCCAGGCCCGCGGCAATACCGCCCGGGCCTAACCCCGAACCACGGGAGACACCATGCAACAAGCTCGAGAATCCGAACATGATGCAAACGAATGGCTGCAGCGTAGGGGCCAACAATGAACGCCTATACCACGCGCGGCGCGCGAGCCGTGCGCGCAGCCGTGCGCCAATCCCTAGAGCGCCAGGGTTTCGATGTGAGCAATTATCCCCGCGTCAGCTGCGACAGCTGCGCGGCGCTGGTTATCAATGGTGTCCCCGCGCACGAGCGCAGCTGTCCTAATGCCATGGCACGAGTGCGCGGGCTGCAATGCACTCGTCCCTATCCGAATCAAATACTGTGGAGACTGTCAATAATGCAAATCACTGAACGCGAAAAAATCCTGGCCTTGCTTTCGGCCCATATAGAGCAGCGCCCGGGCCTAGAGTTTGCCAATTATGGAAACGTCGCGAGCTACCGCGCCGAACAACGCGCGATAGGTCAAGACCTGGCGCACGCGCGCATCCTGCTATCCGCCGTGCGCTGGCGCGAATCAATTGACGCGACGCAGCTGCGCGAAGCATTCTCGTCGTCGTTTTCGGGCCGTCTGTCAATCACTGACGGCCCGCAGCCGGGACAGCTGCGGCTGGACTATTGCACGGGGCAATATTTCCCGACAGAGTACCGGCGCGCAGCGTGCGCCGTCCTAGCCTCTGCACTGTGGGCCTATACGCGCGGCTGCGCCATGCCTGACGATGCGGCTCTGGCGCGCATTAAACAAACGCCTGGCGACTGGTTGCGCGAGCATTTCCGGCGCGAATTCGGGCGCACGATTGCGAAACGGTGGTTCCAATGAGTAGCCTCAAGCAACGCGCGCAACGCGCTACCGCATGGCGCGGCCATTCTATGCGCTGGACTGGTAATTATGCAGTCTGCAGGTATTGCGCTATGGACGTGCTTATAACGTCAAAGCCGCAGCCCAATGGTGTAGACATTGGCGGGCCCGCGGTCGCGCTAACGTGCACGGGGAGAATCCAAAATGTTTTGGGCTAGCAGTAGCGGTCGCATTGAGCTCGTAATTAATCCCGATGATGCGCTAGCTTGCGCGCATCCTGGCCCATGCGACGACGACGTGTACCAGCTGTCGCAAACGGCGCATATGGTCGAACAGCTGCAAAAGCTAGACCGCGCGCTAGTCGCAAGTGAATTGCGGGAATGGGGCGCCTGGGATTCGGACGAGTTAGCAGACCACGAGCAAAACCTGCAGCGCTTACTGTGGGTCGCGTGTTGCGAAATTGTAGAGGAATTGCGCTCTGCAGAGTAGAGGCGCACGGTATACGCGCGCAGCAATGCGCGCGTATCGCGGGCCCCTTTGCCCTCAATCATTGGAGACACAGCTGTGGCAATTCAATTTGAAAACACTGATACGTTTGGTGGTGAGGCTAACTATTGCTGGGTCAATCGTCAGGTTATCCCGACGGCAGAGGCCCAAGGCCTTACTGATAAACAACTAATCCGCCGCGCTAAGGCCTGGGCCGGGTATACCGGGCTGCGCTGCGATAAGGAAAATTGGGGCGATACCATTGCATTGCGGCCCCGGGGCCTGTGCCAAATTCTTTTCATTTCCTATTGTGAGGACCAGCAATGAAACTAACCGCACACCAGCTGGCGCTAGGCTATGTCGAAATTACGCGCAATGGCCTACGGCTGTGGCGCGAAAATGGCTGTTATCACGTCGCGGGATTTATTAACGACGTGCATCGGCGCGGCGCGTATCGCACACTAACTCTCGCGCGTGCGGGCCGCGCGAAACTGGCGCAGCCCAATCACTAGCAGACTATAAAGGCCTGGCGCTAACGCGTCAGGCCTTTGTTGTTTCGACTGTCCCTAATGGGAGGCCCCTTATCGCCTAGACTCTAGACACCACAGGGTAACGCGCACGGCTGCAGGCCTGACCAGGCCCGCGGTACCGCTACGCGCGCACGGCTGCAGGCCTGACCAGGCCCGCGCGTACGCGCACGGCTGCAGGCCTGACCAGGCCCGCGGTACCGCTACGCGCGCACGGCTGCAGGCCCGCTCGCGCGTAGCGGTAAGCGAACGCTCGTGCGATACCCCTTGTTACAAGTCAACTTAGCTTTCAACGCCACCAGCTTTGTTGCGTACAGACGGAGGAGGTCGAGCGTCGGCCAAACGTTTTGCTGTGAAACCAATTCTATTAGGATTGGGTTGGTCGAAAAAATCCAGGTTCGGCCAAATTCGGTTGAACCTCGGGCCGAGTTTGTTGTATAATGCACTTTTACCGGAGCCACAAATGACACAGCTAGAAATTCTGCAGGAAACGATGTTGCAGTTGAACCTCCTCCGCGGGGAGGAGACTCGCGCCGCGGCGAAGGCCGCAGCGCTCAAGACGGATTGTCGGCAGTTGGAAGTGAAAATTATTCAGCTAATGGGTGAATTGGGCCTGGGGAATATCGGGCACGCCGGGGTCCAGGCGGATTTGAAATACACCCGCGTCTACAAACCCGAGGACTGGTTGCAAATCTACAACCGCATCCAACGCACGGGCGAGTTCGACCTCCTGCACAAGCGGCTGTCGATCACGGCGATGGCCGAGCGCTTCAAGGTGGGCGACGCGGTGCCGGGGGTCAGCATCGTGGACGTGCCGGGCCTGGTGCTGACCCGCTCCCCGGGGGTGTTGTAACGCAGCATTGTTGTGATACAGTCGCATCCGTTCACGACTCACGCCAATCCTGGCAACGTCGAGTGAACACGGTAGCAGAGGCAATAGCCAAGCTATCGAACAAAGGAGATTCGCATGTTGCGATTCACGAAGGAAAGCATCACGCCGTCGCGCGCCGGACAACTGCTGGCCGCAACCCAGGCTGCGGGGTTCCTGCAGCGTTCGGTGTCCAAGGCCTACGTCACGCGCTACGCCGCGGCCATGCAGCGCGGGCTGTGGGACGTGGACACGGGCGACACGATCAAGCTGGGTAAGAAACAGGGCAAGGAGATCGTGCTGGACGGTCAGCACCGGCTGTCGGCCATCGTCGCCGCCAATGCCCCCATCGACCTGTGGGTGGTGCGCCACGTTGACGTGGAGTGCTTCCGCCACTTCGACCAGGGCCGCGCCCGCGACGTGACCGACATCCTGACCGTCAGCGGCTGGCCGGACGCCAAGGTGCACAGCAACGCGGGCCGGATGCTGTGGAAGGAGGACACCACGGGCTCGCCGTTCATCAAGCCGGACGACGACGAGTCGCTGGGTGCGGGCGACATCGCCAGCTACATCACCGAGAACTACCGCCCGGCGCTGACCGACTTCTACACGCCGCGGGCCGCGCTGTTCCGCAAGATCAGCAAGGCCAAGCTGGGCGGCACCTCGCCTATGGTCTATCTGTTCTTCCGGCTGGCCCAGGTGGACGCCCAGCGCTGCGACGACGTGCTGCACTACCTGGCCGACTACGCCACGCTGTCCGCGCCGCACCGGGCCTGGGTCGCAGGGGTCGAGCGTGCGGGCAAGCTGCGCCTCGAAATCCTGGGCCCCAGCGGGCGTAACACGATGGGCACCAACAAAGACCTCGGGGACGGGCTGGTGCGCGTGTGGCGCGCGGCGTGGGACGTGGAGGCCAGCGGCCAGCGCGTCACCAGCAAGGTGATCGAGCGGGAGGTGAAGCGGATGCAGGACGACGAGCCGAACGGCTGGTCCACCCTGGGCCTGCCCGCGTGAACCTGCGGCACTTCGACCCGCGCCTGCGTCCGCTGATTCAAGCGGCCCTGGGCGCGGGGGCTTCTCTACGCAAGGGCAGCAAGCACTTCGTGCTGACGCTGCCCTCCGGTCGCAACCTGGTGTACCCCGGCACTACGCGGTCCAACACCGGGGTGCTTAACAGCATCAGCCTGACCCGACGCACGCTCCGGGCCGAGGGCATACCGTTCATCTAACCGACAGACGGTACCGCTCTTAAGCAACAAAGCTGTGCTACTATCTCTTTGTCGTAACCAACAACCACTACGGAGAAATGAAATGAACAACACCAAGCACACGCCGGGACCCTTCTGCACGATGTACGACGCTTCGGTGATTCGCGGATTCGATTGCACTAACGTCGCCACGATTCAGCCCGGGCCGCGTCAGCGTGCCAACGCCCGCCTGATCGCCGCCGCGCCGGAATTGCTGGAAATCCTGCGGCGCATCTGGATCGCAAACGATTCGAAAAATTGCGGCATCGTAAACGGTGAGGCGGTACTGTGCCGCGCGTTCGCGGATGAAGCCCGCGCCGCCATCGCCAAAGCTACGGGGGAAGCATGAACGACCTTCTAAAGATGCTCGCCCGTGACCCCAACATCGCCCCGGCGTTCCGGGCGGTGGTCGCCCCCACCCAAAAGGAACTGGAACTGGCGGGCGTGCTGATGGACCTCCTGGAATACTTTGAGCAGCGCGAGGACATCAGCGACGAAACCAACGACGACGGTAGCCCGCGTCCGAACGAGGCGATGCAGTTGGCCTCGCAGATTCGCACCGCGCTGCGCGGGGTGTCGCTGTGATCACCCTGACCTACGCCCCCGAGTACTACATCACCGAGGACACCGTGTATCGCGTGGTAGAGTCGAACGACGAATCCGACCGGCCCGGCACGCTGGTGTTGGAAGGCTACTGTCGGGTGGACAACACGTTCGCCCCGCGCGACAAGAAAAAGTGGTTCCGTTGTGACCGCCCCGATGCCAAGGGTGTCACCGCCGAAGAACTGGACGCATGGAAGGCGCTCACTTGAGACTCAAACCGTCACAGCTGCGGGCCGGGCTCCGCGCGTACGCCGCGCACCGGCCCGACCAGGAGTTGACCTACAGGGCGATGTCCGAGCAGCTGCGAGCTCACCCCAGCCGCCACGCCTGCGAGTTGGCCGAGGCCCTGCTGGGGCTCACCGACATCCCCGACGAAACCTGGCACGGCCCGCTGCCCCCGGGCGACGGGGCCGAGCGTGCCCTGACGGTCGCCATTGATCGGCTTTCGACGGAGTGGCCGCTTACTGACGTGCATCGGTTGGTTGCGTTGCGGAGAGTGGCCTGGGCCGCGTCGCAATTATCTCGCGTGATGGAGAAAAAGCTGTCCGAAGTTGTGTTACCGTAGCGACGCCTGCAGTCCCGGGGCCTACTTGTTACTTACCAAAAGGAGAAGTGATGTCCGAGCAACCGCAAAACGGGGAGATCGTCCCCGCGCAGTCCAACGCCGTCGCGCTGCCGAGTGACTTGCTGGCGAAGCTGGGCGCATACGCCAAGCAGACCCAGGACGCCGAGGTGGTGTCGGGCCAGTTCTTCGGCACGCGCGCCGGGCAACTGACGTTCAACAAGCAACCGCTGCCGGGGAACTTCATGGATGTCATCATCCTGCGCTCCATGTTCGAGCGCACCTACTACCCCAACGCGTTCAACCCGGACCAGTTCGAGAGCCCGCTGTGCTTCGGCTTCTCCCAGGACGGGTTCGAGGGCATGGTGCCGCACGCCAACGCCACCGAGCAGCAGGCACCGAACTGCGCCGACTGCCAGTACAGCAAGTGGACGCTGGACCCGAGGGACAACAAGCGCCGCGTGCCGTGCAAGGAGATTCGCCGTCTGTCGTGCATCCCGGTGACGGCGACCGAGAACGCCGCCAAGGTGGGCAAGGCGACCGCGGGCTACTTGCGGGTGCCGGTCACGTCCACGAAGTTTTGGGCGGAGTACGCGCAGACGCTGGCGAAGAACGGCCTGCCGCCGTTCGCCGTCGTCACCCGGGTGCAGCTGTTCCCCGATGTCAAGAACCAGGTGCGCTACGAGTTCACGATGCTGCGCGTGGTGAACGACGCCGACGTGATGACGGAGTTGATTAAGCGGCACGAGCAGGAGGAGAAGGCGATGTCGTTCCCGTACGAAAAGCGCTCGCCGCAAGGCCCTGCCGGGGAAGCGCCGCCGCCGCAGGCCGCGGGTGGGAAGTTCTAGTCATGGCCGCGGTGGAACACAAGCCTGGCGAGGACTGCCCGGCGTGCGCGCTGATGATCGAAGCGCACAACGAGTTGCTGGAACTGCTGAACTCCAAATACTCGCGCACGCTGGGGTTCTACGATCTCGCCCGCGTCATGGCGTTGCTGGTGACATCCTGCGAGGAGTCGGGGCCGACGCTGGACGCGCAGGTGGCGTTCCGCCAGAGTTTCGTCAGTTGTCTTATCGAAGCAGAACTCGCAACGCCGGACAATCCGGTGGTGCATCACTAGGAGCAGCAATGAAACCCAAGGTAATTCAGCAAGTCGAGGACGCGATGGTGGACGCGGTGATGGACGCCGCCGCAGGCCTGGGCCTCACGCCGCTGCAACGCGCGAAGTTCATCGTCAACATCAGCGAGGTGCTGATCGACGCGGTGTCGCCGTTCGTGCAGCACCAGGACGCGCCGGAGCCGAAGGTGGTCCGCAAGCGTGGTCCGCGCAAGGCGAAGCCCGCCGCGGTTGCCGCCATCGTCAAGACGATGCTCGACGCCGGGGCTGCTGCGGTCGCACCCGCCGCGGCAGCGCCGCCGGACACGACGCAGCCCGCGCCGTTCCGCAATCCGCAACCGTTCGCGGGGTAACGTCATGGCGTTCACTCGTAACGCCGACATCCGGCGCAAGCAACTCGCATCGACCCTGACCATCGGTGAGTCGGTATTCCTGCTGCTGTTGCAGGAGTACATCGCCACGCGCAAACCGGCGGACTCGCTCACCGACCTCATCAACGCAACGCTGGCCGCGCGCGAGGCCATGCTCAACAACCTCAACCCGTGATTACGAAAATCTATCTGGTCGAGGATTGCGCCAATGCACCGGGGCGCATCCTCGGGTGCTTCCGCTACGAAAGTGACGCCAAGAAATTCGCGGAAGATCAACCGGAGCCAGCGTCGGTGGAAGAACGGACGCTGTATTACAAAGTGCCCGTCACGGGCGGTTGTTACCCGTGAACCCGGATCGTCCGCAGGGACTGCAACCCCGTGTCGTCTGCATCATGGACACGGAGTTGCAGCGGTTGCACACACGCATACGCGAGTGGGAAATCTACGCCGTGATGGTTGGCGTCGGGTGTTTCCTGCTGGGCGTGATTTTCGGTTGGGGTCTTACTTACTTTTGCACTACGGGCTTTTGCCTAGAGAGGGGAACGGACATGGAAGATCAAACGGCCCTGTGTGATAACTGCGGCCACATGCGCTACGAACACAAGCTGGCAAATTTCTACGATGGGTCACAGACGGGCGAGGCATTCCTAGTCTGCCCGACCGCGACGTTCAAGGATAAAGAATAATGGAATACACGGTGGTACCTGTCATCAACGAACGGACGTGGCGCTGGGGCGTGAAGGCGTCGCCGCTGCCGGGGGAGTTGTACCCGCCGACGATGGGCAAGTTCCGGCAGAAGGCGCACGCGCAGATGTTCGCGCGGGTGCTGAACGCCGAGGCCGAGTTTGCGAGGGTCGCGCCGAACATCGTGGCGCGAGAACCCTTGGCCGAAATGTTGCCTGACGGCAGGTACGGTGATTGGGGTAATGAGGCATGAGCGGCGACGTTCTCAAGGAACTCTCGCTGGTCACGGAGATCGTAGACCTCAAGCAGAAACTCGCCGCGGAGCAGAAGAAGTCCGAGCAGTACCGCTACGCGCTGATGGAAGCGCGCGGCGTCATCAGCAAGGCGCTGCTGCTAGGCAGCCAGCCCGAAGGAACCTGCGGCCAATGCCCTCACCCGAAAGAGTGCGCGATTGTGAGGTGGTGTGACCGCAACGAGGCTATTCAGCCCGAAGGGTCGCAGGTAGCGCCGGAACACCCCGAGGACCGCGAACAAAGATTGCTGCGTTCTGATCCTGCCGCACAGGTAGCGCCGGGAGCGGATGAAAAGAAGTGGGGATTCCCGCTCGCCGCTACGTTGCCGCCGAAGGCTTGTCCGTTCTGCGGGTCAACCGCGCGGCACACTTGCTCCGTTGCTCTTGGTGCCGCGCTACCACCGAAGGTAGCGCCGGGAGCGGATTGCATTCCGCGTGAGCCGACATCGAAGATGCTACACGCAGGGATTCGGGAGTCAAACCGGCAGTACGCCCATAACGTGCCTTGGGACAGCGTGCGCGACATCTGGTACGCAATGTGTGACGCCGCGCTACCACCGAAGGAAGGGGGCTGACATGCGAATGCACTATTTCGACCAAGACGCGGCAGACCGCGACGACTTTTCGTTAGGTATGGCCGTCGGCCAAGGCTATGTGCCACAGGGCTGCTTACTCGGCGGAATGGTCGTGATGAATGAAGTGTCTCGCGGGAAAGACCCTTGCGCTGGCTGCAATGGCCCGCGCGCCAAATGCGGTGGTAGGCCGAAGGAAGGGGACTGACATGAGCAGGTGCTACTGGTGCCGCAGGAAGTGCAGGAGGTATGTCCGAGTCGGTTACTGCACGTTCAAGACGCTAGCTTGCAAGAGGTGCTACCCATGACCGTGACGGCAGGTACGGTGATTGGGGTGCCGCGCTACCACCGAAGGAAGGGGGCGCATCGTGATTAACGACATCACGACGCTGGATTTTGAAACCGAGGCCATCGGGCCGCGTCCGAACGAATACCCACCGCGTCCGGTGGGGCTGGCGATCCGTTGGCCGGGCGGCGTCACCGAGTACCTTGCGTGGGGCCATCCGTCCGGCAACAACTGCACCTCCGACGAGGGGATGCGCGCGTGGCTGAAAGCCTGCCAGGGGCCGGTGCTGTTCCACAACGGCGCGTTCGACATCGAAGTGGCGATGAAGGCCTGGGGCGTGCCCTGGCCGCGCGTCTGGCACGACACGCTGTTCCTGCTGTTCCTGCACGACACGCACGCACCCAGCTTCTCGCTCAAGCCGTCCGCCGAGCGCGTCCTGGGGATGCCGCCGGAGGAGCAGGACCGCGTGCGCGATTGGATTCTGGCGAACGTGGCCGGAGCCACCAAGTCGAACTTCGGCGCGTACATCAGCCTGGCCCCGGTGGAGCTCGTTGGGCCCTACGCCATTGGCGACGTGGAGCGCACCTACCGGCTGTTCGTGCGCCTGTACCAGCATATCCTGGACGAGCAGCCGGACGCGTACCGGCGCGAGATCGCCCTGACGCCGCACCTGCTGGTGGCGGAGCGCCGCGGCATCCGCGTGGACCGCCCGCTGTTGAAGGCGTGGGGCGAACAGCTGGCCCCGGCGATCTCCCGCTGCGACGCGCTGATCGCCGCCCGGCTGGGTGTCACCGGGCTGAACGTGGACGCCAACGACGACTTGATCGACGCGTTGGACAAGGCCGGGGTGATGAAGGCCTGGGAGTACACGAACGGCCTGGTGGTGCCGGTGGACGGCGACATCAGCCAGAGCGTCAACCCGTTCGCGGGTGGCGAGCCGGAGGAGCCCACCGGCAAGCGCAGCGTCAGCAAGCACGCGCTGCGGCGCTGGTGCACCGACACCGTGCTGGTGGACACGTTGAACTACCGCAACGTCGCGGCGACCATGCTGCGGACGTTCATCGAACCGTGGCTGGGGCTGTCGTCTGTTGACGAGCGGCTGCACACCAAATGGCACCAGGTCCGCGGCCAGGAGAAGAACGGTACGCGCACGGGCCGCATCGCCAGCAGCGACCCGAATCTCGCCAACGTCATCAACCCCCAGGACGAGGTGAAGCCGCCGCTGGGGTGTCCGTTCCTGCCGTCGCTGCGCGCGGCGCTGCTGCCGGAGGAGGGGCACGTTTGGGTGTCCGCCGACTACTCGCAGCAGGAGTTGCGCTGGGCCGCGCATTTCGAGGACCGCGCCATGATGCGCGCCTACGTCACCAACCCGAATTTGGACCTGCACCAATACGCCGCCGACTTGATTAAGCAGCAGACGGGCCTCGTGGTGCCGCGCAAGGCAACCAAGGCGGTCGCCTTCGCATCCATCTACGGCGCGGGCGTGCCGAAGCTGGCCGAGCAGTTGGGTATCACCGAGGAGGAGGCCTACGGTATCCGCGAAGCGTACTTCGCCACGCTGCCGGGCCTGCGGATGCTCAACAATCGGGTGAAGGAGAAGGGGCGGCTGCACGGGTTCATCCGCTCCGGCGGCGGGCGCGTGATCCGCGTCGAACAGGCGAAGCTGGTGAAGGGCCGGATGCGGACGTTCGACTACAAGCTGCTCAACCACCTGGTGCAAGGCACCAGCGCGGACCAGACCAAGCAGGCGATTATCAATTTCAGCCTGCTGGCAACGTCGGGCCTGCTGACCACGACGGTGTACGACGAAATCAACATCAGCGTCCCGCGCGAGGACTTGGGCCCGGTGACGAACGCGTTATCGGAGTGCATGGTGGGCTCGCTGCCGTGCGACGTGCCGCACCTGGTGGACATCGAAGTGGGCAAGTCCTGGGGCTCGCTGGTGGAGGTGACGCCGGGCTCCTCCGTGAAGCATATTCTCGAGAAGGTGGACGCATAATGTTCGGCGCAGACCCGCAGTCCGCAGCACCGCCACCGCTCACCGAGTGGCCGAAGCAGAAGGCGTGGAGCATCAGCGCGGCCAGCAACCACGCGCAATGTCCGTTGAAGTACCGCTTCATCCGCATCGACAAGCTGCCGGAGCCGAAGACCGTGGACGGACCGCTGGTGCGCGGGCTGGAAATCCACGCCATGTTCGACACCTGCCTCAAGACCGGCGCACCGTTGAGCGCCGAGTTCGCCGCGTGGGAGCCGGTGGTTGCAGCGTTGCGCGCGCGTGGCGCGCTGGGTGAACAGCGGGCGGCGTTCACGCAGGTGTGGGCACCGTGCGATTACTTCGCCAGCGACGTGTGGTTCCGGGGCGTGTTCGACGTGGTGGTGCCGCCGACCGAAGCGAACGGATGGATGGTGGACGCCGGGGATTGGAAGACCGGCAAGCGGTACGACAAGCATCCGGTCGAAGCGCGCATCTACTCGCTGGCCGCGTTGAAGGCGTACCCGGAAGCGCGCAGCGTGCGGACGACTTACTACTACGTTGACGAGAAACCGTCCGCGTCGATCCTGCACATCGCGGACCGCGCCGCCATCATCGAATTGGAGAGGGCAGCAGATGCCATGTCGCACGACGTTCTCAACGATACGCTTTACCCCGCTAGAACGGGGTTTCATTGCCGTTGGTGCCACTTCCGAAAGTCCAACAATGGCCCGTGTGCGTTCGGCTGACGACAGCAAGGCGTGGTTGGAAAGTCGCATACAGCGCAAGCTGATCGAATACGCCGCCACGCTCAACATCAAGCTGATCCCGGTCGCGGCGCGCGGGCGGCGTGGGTTCCCCGACTTGCTGGGGTTCGTCCGTAACCGCAAGACGGACAAGACGCGCGGGTTCCTCATCGAAATCAAGAAGCACAACGGCAGGTTGTCTCCGGTGCAGTCCGTGTTCCACCGGGAGTTGCTGCCGTTCATCGAAGTCATCACGGTGTACGGCTACTTGGAAGCCGTGCGCGTGGTGTACCGCATCTACAAGGACGCACAATGAAACGCTGGACGCCGCATCCGTATCAGATTGAGGGCGTGAAGTTCCTCCTGCAAAACTCCCACGCGGGGCTGCTGTGGTCGCCTGGCTGTGGCAAGACCGCCGTGGTGCTGGCTGCGCTGTGCGTGCTGAAACAAAAAGGGATGCTGCGTCGGGCCCTGGTGGTGGCCCCGCGGCGCCCGGCCAAGCTGGTATGGCCGAAGGAGCGCGACAAGTGGGCCGACTTCATCGGCCTCACCATCGACGTGCTGCACGGGCCGAAAAAGGACATCCAGTTGATGAACAGCACCGCGGACATCTGCGTGGTGACGCCCGAGGGCCTAGACTGGCTGATGAAGGATGATCGTGTGCGCTTCGATCAGCTGGGTGCGGACGTGCTGATCGTGGACGAGTCGTCCTACTTCCGCACCCACAGCAGCAAGCGCTTCAAGAACTTGAAGCCGGTGCTGCACACGTTCAAGCGGCGCGTCATCCTGACGGCGACGCCGATGCCGAAGTCGTATGAAAACCTGTGGTCGCAGACGTTCATCCTGGACCGCGGTGGCTCGCTGGGCCCGTACATCACGCACTATCGGATGCTGTATTTCCGCGACGTGGCGAAAGCCGGGGCGACCTACAGCGTGTGGGAGTTGATCCCCGGGGCCGACAAGCAGATCAACGAGAAAATCCGGCCCTTGATGCTGCGCGAGGACGCGGTGGATCACCTGGACATGCCGCAGCTGATCCGCAACGTGATCCCGGTGGACCTGGACGACGACGCCCGCGACATCTACGATAAAATGGAGCGCGACTACTGCCTGGCGATTGAGGGCAAAGACGTGATCGCGCCGAACGCCGCGGTGCTGGGCAACAAGCTGCGCCAGATCGCCAACGGCTTCGCCTACGACGCGCAGCACGCGTCGGTGCTGGTGCATGACGCCAAGCTGGACGCGGTGCGTGACCTGGTGGACGATCTGCAGGGAGCCCCGGTGCTGCTGTTGTACGAGTTCATCAGCGACCGTGATCGGCTGCTCAAGATTTTCCCCGGGGCGCAGGACTTGGGCGAAGGCTGCAGCGACAAGCAGGCCGACGCGATCTGCGACGCGTTCAACCGCGGCGATCTGCCGGTGCTGCTCGCGCATCCGAAATCGGCGGGGCACGGGCTCAACCTGCAGGGCCAGGCGCAGCATATTATCTGGTTCGGCCCGACGTGGGACTTGGAGTTGGACGAGCAGGCCACCGCCCGCGTGTGGCGGCAGGGCAACGTGCATGATCGCGTGTTCGTGCACACGCTCGTCGTTGCCAACAGCATCGAAGAAAAAGTCGCAGATGTCCTTGCCAGCAAGGGCGCGACACAAAACTTGCTGCTGCAAGCCATGAAGCGCGGGCCACAGCATGTTGTGGTTGAGAGCGCTCACTAACACAATCCCATTGACGGGGCCGGGAGCGCGGCCTAGCGTGGCACGCTCCTCTTGGAAGGTAGCTAATGGACGCTGATCTGGTTCGCAGCGGGCTGCTCGCATCCGATATGGATGCCGTTGCAGACCCACCCAACGAGTTCGCCACGAGCGGCGACAGCCCCAGCTACACGTTCCCGTACTACCTGCCGGACGGCTCCCGGCACCCGCATATGTTCCGCAGGCGGCTGCATCACCCGGGCCCCGGCCAAGGCAAATACACGCAACCGTCGAAGGCCGACATCGTGGCCGCGGGCGGACAGCCGTGGGACGCGACCTACCCGTACCTCAACCCGCACGTCCTGGCCCTCGCTGGGCAGTCCTGGGCCGCGCTGTCGGTGGTCAAGGGCAAGCGGATTCTGCTGGTCGAAGGCGAGAAAAAGGCGCTGTCCGGCATGAAGTACATCGGGCGTCCGGCAATCGGCATTCCCGGGGCCTACGGCGCGCTGTGGAAGCCGGAGGTCATTGTGCCTGTCGCGCCCGCGGGCGCGTCTGCAGCGGTCCAGGAGAAGGCCGCACGCGCAGCGGCGCGGGCCCGAGCTCAAGCTGCGCGCCAGCCGTTCCAGCTGCACCCGGTCCTGGCGCAGATCATCAAGCCCGGGGATACGGTGGACGTGGTGTTCGACGCCGACGTGCTGACCAACCCCGACGTGAACCGCGCCGCGGGGACGCTGCGCCAGGTGCTGCGGCAGCTGGGGGCCATCGTCAAGTTCGTCCTGCTGCCGTCGATCCCCAACGGGCCGAAGATCGGACTGGACGACTGGATCATGGGGGTCCAGGACAAGTCGCTGATCGCCATGCTGTTCGACGCGTTGGAGCGCAGCGACGGGGAGGCCTTCGCCGCCGACTTCAACACGCTGTACCGCTCGTTGGACTTGGTGCTGAATGCCAAGGACATCCCCATCATGAACCTGACCAACATCCGCCGCATATTCGACAACCACCCTGACTTGTGCAACCACCTGTGGTTCGATGAAGTGAGCAACCGGCTGTACGAGACATTCACCGGGGCGGTGCGCCAGGTCAACGACAGTTCCGCCATCGAAATCACCCGCTGGATGCAGCAGAAGCTGGGGCTCCACCATTTCACGCACGGACTGGTGCGCGAAGAAATGTTCGCCACGGCGGACAACCCGAAGTACACCCGCAACCCGGTGCTGGACGCCATCAGCGAAGTGAAGTGGGACGGCGTGCCGCGGCTCGAAACCATGTTCATCGAAGCGTTCGGCGCAGAGGACACCGCCTACACGCGCATGGTGGGGCGGCTGTGGGCGGTGAGCGCCGTCGCCCGGCTGAAACAGCCCGGGTGCCAGGTGGACACCATGCTGGTGTTGGAGGGGCCGCAGGGGATCGGCAAGTCGAAGGCGCTGGAAGTCCTCGGCGGCGGCGCGTACAAGGCGCTGCAGCAGAAGCTGGACAACAAGGACTTCATGGTGGCCGCGCACACCGGCTGGATCGTGGACATGGTGGAGTTGGGCGCGATGAAGTACGCCGACATGGAGCAGGTGAAGGGCCTGGTGACGACGCGCACCGACACCTTCCGCGCGCCCTATGGACGGGTGGCGCTCGACCACGCCCGGCGCTTCATCATGGTGGGCACCACCAACACCGACGACTACCTGCGCGATGACACCGGCAACCGCCGGTTCTGGCCGATGAAGTGCGCGCACGCCGACATCGCGTGGTTGGAGATGCACCGCCTGCAGTTGTGGGCCGAGGCCCTGCATCAATACATGCAGGGCACCGCCTGGTGGGAGGATATGGACGGGCCCACCGCGGAGGCGACGCGCGACATGCAGCAGTCACGCATGTCCGACGACGTGTGGCAAGACATCCTGCGGACCGTGTTGAACAACCGCGAGCCCATGCACCGCATCACCTACTGCGGCGAGCAGCGTTACTTCACCGCCGGGGTCGAGTTGCTGTACGCGCTGGATGTCAAGGTCAACGACATGCCGAAGTACAGCCGCCGGTTGCGCTCGCTGATGAACCGCATCCCGGGGTGGGAGCCGCACCACTTCCAAAGCAAGACACAGATCATCACCCTGCGCGGAGTGGGGGGCGCGACCAACGACGTGCGCGGGTACCTCTACACCGGCCCGAGCCCCACGGCGCTGCCCAATAACGTGACGCCGCTGCCCCAGGCGACCAAGTTCTAGGGTTGTTGCGTAGCTGGTTGTTTAACTGTATACTCCTGGGGTCAATTCAACCACGGAGTATCAGATGGCACCGAAGGTCCGCAAGCGTAAATTCGTCGTCACGGTTTGGCGCGACAGCACTAACTGGTACTGGAAGCTGACCGGCAGCAACGGCACCGACATCGCGTATTGCCCGGTGGCCGGGTACTCGTCCAAGCGGAACGCGGAGAATGCCGTGCGCTCCGCCGGACGAGTCTTTGCCGGGAATGCCTTTTCGTTCCGCTACCCTAACGAGCAGATCGCTGCCGCCGCGTGACCGCGAGCCCCAGCAGCCCCAGGCCGAGCAGGGCCAGCGTCGCCGGTTCCGGCACCGCCTGGGGCACCAGCTGCGTCTGCGAGCGGCCCACGAGCGTCGGCTCCTGACCCGTGATGCCGTTCCATGCGGCCAGCGTGCCGTTCGTCCCCAGCGTCATGCTGAAGAACGGACCGGACGTGAACGCGCCCGACGTGTTGAACGAGAACGCATCGGCCAGCGTAGTAGCGACATCCGAGAACGTGCCGAGTTGGACGCCGGGAAGATCGACCGGCGATTCCGCACCCTGCGCGTTGCTGCCGTCACCGTAGAACAGCAGCGTGATCGTGGAGCCGATGCCGTTCTGGAAGGTGCCGCTCCCCGACAAATCGAAGCCGTTGGCGGGGCCGATGAAGTTCGTATCCCCGATAGCCAGCGTGATCTGCGACGGCGCGAGCAGCGTGTTGATGATCTGGAACGAGGACGTGTTGAGGAAGTTCAGCCCGCCCGCGAAGCTGATCTGCGAGGAACCGACGATGCGGACCCCGTTAATCAGTTGGTCCGCAATCGCCAGTTGGCCGACGTTGAGGTTGGTATCGCACGCGGCTTGGTCTTGGCAGTTGAAGATCGTGCCGTTGATGTTGGCCGAGAGCAGCAGCGTGGCGCTGGCCGGGGCCGCGAGCGCCGCACAGAGCAGGGCGGCAAAGAGTCGTTTCATAAAACCTCCTTTGGTGGGTGAGCCGAATCATAAGCAATGCCGGGGCCACCTATAAAAAACAACGGGGTGGCGCACCGCGCCACCCCGCTTGTAAAGCTGGTCGTCACCTGCCGAGGCGCAGCACCGGGATCGGGAAGCCGCCGAACAGCAGCGAGAGCAGGATCACCACCGCCAGCAGCGCGACGATAACGGTCGCCACCTTGCCGAACGGCTCCGGCAGGCCGATGACTCCGATGAGCCACCACAGGACGTAGAACACCAAGCCGAGGACGATGACCGTGACGAGCAGACCGATGATGGATTCCATGTTCACTCCTTGAAAAAGACCCGGCAGGCGCGGGGAGCGCCCGCCGGGGGAAGGCCGCGCTACTAGCAAGCCCGTGGGGTGTCCGTGACGGTTCCGGTAGTTCCGTTCTGGCCGGAGCAGTCGCGGTTGGTGTCGTTGCCGATGCGTCCGTTGTTGCCGGAGTTGGCACCGCTGTAGGGTCCGGTGTAGCCGCCGTTACCAGCGTTGCCGTTGGTGACGGTGGTGGTGATGTTCGGCTTGCCGATGGTGGTCACGATGTCGCTGATGGTGCCGAAGCCGCCGTTCGCAATCTGTCCGGCGGTGTAGAACCCGGACGTGGCGATGGCCGAGTTCGCGTTGAACCCGGACGTGGCGATGTCGCGGTTGGCGTTGAAGCCGGACGCGGCGGTGGCGGCGAAGGCGTTGTAGCTGGCGATGGTGCTGTTCGCCGTGTTGTTCGACTGCGTGACTCCCAGGCGGTAGCCAAAGTAGCCCTGCGCGACCGAGATCACCGGGCCTGCGAATATCGCCGCCCATCGCAGAGCCTTATCCTCCTGTGTCTCCGGCGGATTCGGAAGCACGGCAGGAACCAGCTTCGCCGTGTCGCCGCCGCTGCGCGCCAACGCCAACGCGAGTATTGCCATCTGCCGGGATTGCTCATTGCCGCGCTCCGCGATTGCCGACATCGCCTGGTAGCGCGCAGCTTCCGCGTGCGCCTTGGCAACTTCGACGTTTTGCTGCGACGTGATGGTGAGCCGGTAGCTTTCCAGTTGCAGCGCGTAGTTCGGGTCGAGCGTGGTCTGGCATCCTGCAAGCAGGAGGACGGCGAGCGCGGCGATTCTCACGGCGGTTTCTCCTTTTTGTTGATGCTGGTGTCCGTCTTGACGCCGGACGCACGGTCGGCGGACGGTCCGTCACCGATCTGCACCGTCACCGTTTGGCAGGCCGCTGCCAGCGCCGCCAGCAGCCAGAGAATTCTATACCTCACAGAAGTTCAGCGCCCCGGCGTCCGTGATGGCGGCGGGCTGGATGTAGCAGATGGTGAGCGTGAGCAGCTTGAGACTCACCGTTCCGGCCTCAAGGATGCCGTTGGTGAACGTGTTGAACACGCCGATACGGAACCCGGCGTTCTTCACGTCCGCGCCGAGCAGCTTGCTGCCGGGGTTCGGTGTGTTGAACGTCGTCCAGTTGAACGTGTTGACGGCGAACGTGTTGTTCTTCGGAATGTTGAACGTCGCGTCCGAAGAAATCTTCGGCGTGCCGAACGCGGTGTTCTCCAACCACACCTTCAACTGACAGCCGCCGGTCGTGCCGTTCTGCGCTTGGTGCGAGAACGTGACGCGCGTGATCTCCGCGTCGTTGGGAATCGCCGCCACCGCCGCCGCGATGCCGGACGCGTAGATGTTGTTGGAGAACTCACCGGCTGCGGTGGTGCCGTAGAAGTTCTGCGCCACCGCGCCACCGGTCGCGGGCCAATTCTGCGGGTTGACCCACACCGTCGTGCTGCCGGGGCGCGCGACTTGCACGGACGATGATGGGATCGTCGCGGCGGTGCAGACCTCAACGCCGGACGCCGGGTTGGTATAGAGGCTGAACTGCGCCTGCACGTCCGCGAACGTGGTGATGACGAGTGTGCCGGTCACGTTCGCCAGCAACTGCCACGGGCCGATCTGCGAGTTGGCCGTGAACGCCGGACAGGTGGCGATGCCGTTCACGTCGGTGGTTGCGTTGGCGGTGGTGCCGCCCGCGTTGAACGTACCGCCGGGGCCGCTGCTGGGCAAGACGAACTGCACCGTCGCGCCGGGGTACGGCGCATCGAACTGGTCCGTCACCAGCACGGTCGGCAGGACGCCGGGACCGCCGCCCTGCAACAGCGTCTGGTTGTTGCCGGTGCCGACCGCGATGGTGGACGGTTCCGGCGGGCCGCTGGGCGGCTTGTTGTTCAGCGTGAACAGGACTTCCGTACCGAAGCCCCAGCAACGGATCGTCACCTTGCCCGCGACGTTGTTCGCGGTGGGCGTGGCGGACGTGGCGTACCCACCGCTGCCGCACTCGGCGTTGGACGCACCTGCGCCGCCGAACGGCGCGGCGGGCTGCGTGACGAGGTTGTTGGTGTTCTGGAACTGCACGCTGCCATTGGTGACGGGCGTGTTCGGCAGCGTGCCGGTGTCCATCACCTGCACCTTCAACTTCTGGTACGGCTTGTTCAGCCCGGCGGACTGTCCGTTGCCCGACTCCCGAAGGATGACGATAGCCATAGGTCAGTACACGCTCGCGTTCGCCAGCGCCCACGTTCCGTTGTTGCAGATGGTGACGATGGCGTGCTTCAACGGACCGGACGACAGCACAGGTGCCGCCGCGCCGCCCGGCCACTTGACGTAGCTCGGCCACGTCACCGTGCCGAGGTTGGTGGCATAGAAGAAAATCCGCATCATCGCGCCCAGCGGGGTCAGCACGTCGGTGAGCGTGAGGTTGCCCGCCAACGTAACCTGCACGGTCTGCGCGCCGTTGCCCGCGCCCGCGCCCGCCGCCGGGCCACCCGTGAAGTCGAGCGTGATCGCCGCACCCGCTGCGGGCGCGTACGAGAACGGGGTGACGAAGAACCCGCGCGTCGAACGCACCGTCTGGTCGGGGTTGATCTCCTGCGCCAGCGTCGGTGACGCGCCCGCCGTAATCGCCGTGGTGTGGAACATCATCTTGCCCGGCGAGTGCGTCGCGTCCCACGCCCCGCCCGAGCGGAACGAGAAGTACGCGCCGAGAAGCTGCGGCCCCGCCGCCACCTGCTGCGCGTTGCCTTGGATGTTGCAGAACGCTTGGTTCGCCACCGTCGGAATCCACGGTGCCTCGAAATTGAGGCGCGACGGTTGCCCGACCGTGGCCGGGGCCACGACGGTGAAGATCGACGGCACGGTGAGCGGCCCCGTCATCGTGTCACCGGCCTTGTTGACCGGCGTGTAGCCGAGCGCGCTACCCGCGCCGCCCAGCACGCTGCGCCAGTTGGTGCCGTCCCACCCGAGCAGCGCGATGTTCCCCGGCGCGAGCGCGCCAGCGGACAACGGCCCGCCGGTCCCGTCGAGGATGTTGTGCGGGCCGCTGCCGTTGATGTTCAGCGTCGCCGGGCCGGTGTTGCTGCCGGGGTTCGGCACGACGAGGATGGCGAACATGCCGTCGGTGAACGACGTGATGCCGAGCGGCATGGTGCCGGTGTAGACGTTGACCGTCGCCATCGCCGCCGCCTGCACGACGTTGAACGATTGGTGCTGCACCTGCCCGGCGGTGGCGTACTCATCGTCGGCGGTGGCCGGTGCGACGCCGGTATGCTTGAACCCGCCCATCGGCAGGTTCGCTGTCGCCGGGGTCTGTCCGTCAACGGACACCGATCCGGTGAGCGCAGCGGCGATGTCGGACATCGTGCCGTTCGCCCAGGCGGTCTGAATGACGGTGCCCGGCACCACCGGATTCCCGGCGGGGAGGACATAGATACCACTTCCGTTACGGGGCATGTCAGTCTTCCTCGTCAGTCAACTTGCGAATCCAGTCCGGCAACTTGTCTTCCTTGTCCTTGAACATCTGCGACCCGCCGAACCCGCCGGAGTATTTCAGCAGCTTCGCCATCTGCTTACCCGCGCCCTGGTTCAACTTAGAGTTGGTCATGTACTTGCGGCCACCCTTGGTCTGCGACAGCGCGAACAGCGCGAGCGGCGTGAGCGCGCCCGCCGCGGTACTCTGCGCGCCCTCCGGCGTCGCCAGGCCACCCGCGCTCGCCGCCGCGCCGCCGCCCAGCATCAGCGCCCGCGGGTCTTTCAACAGCTTCGCCATGAACAGGTTGCGCGCGGTGCCGCTGTCGGGGCCCTGGGACTCGAACACCGTCTTGCCCGCCTTCGCCAACTTCGACAGGTCGCCGCCCGCGCCGGTTTCGTAGCCGGTGTCGCCGTAGCGGTTGATCTGCTGGCGTTCCAGCGCGCGGAAATCGACCTCACCCTTCTCCACCGAGGGCGAGATTGCCTCCATCGCGGCGTACTGCTTGCGCGCCTCGCGCAACTCCGGGCTGATCGACTTGCCGTTCACCTTCAAGTTGCGGTCGGCCCACTCGTCCAGCGCGTCACGCGCCTGGTTGAGCAGCCGCCGCTGGTCGCTGTCGGTGGTGTCCACCGCAGCCCGCGTCAATGCGCTCCGGCGGGCGGTGTACTCCGCCCCGCTGATGTTCGCCTGCGGTGCCTGCAGCAGCGCCGACTTCCCCGGGCTCACCGACTGCGTAGGTGCCGCCTTGATGATGTCGAACTGCTTTTGCAACTCCGGGTGAATCCCGGCGCTGCTGTTCTTGGCGAGGAACTTCGCCTCATCTTCGACCGCCTTCATCGACTTGCGGAGGTCCAGGTCCAGCGCGTTCGCTGGGGCAGCTTTTGCCACGTCGAACATCGCGCCGATCCGCTGCCGGGCCTCACCGAGAACCGTGCCGGTGATGCCTTCCTCGCTGCCCTTCGACCCCATTTCCCCGGCCACGGCGTTCGCCGCCTTGACCTTCTGCCCGCGGCTACCCGCGGTCATAAACGAGCCGACGACAGGCAGCTGCCGCATCCCCACCTCGGCGGACTGCCACAGCGGTGAGCCGGTGGCCTGGCCCACGGAAATGCTGTCCGCGCCCTTGTCCTCCAACAGCTTCACGAACGAACTGCGTTCCTTGTCGGTGGTGCGGAACGGCGTGACCGCACGGCCACCGACCATCTGCATCAAGTCGCCCACCGCGCCGCCACCCGCCATCAGCAGCGTCTGCGCCAGCTGGCTCTGGTCGCTGCGCCGCGGCTCGAACGACGATGCAGCGGCACCTCCGGTAGCCCCGGTGAAGGGCCGCTTGAACGGCAGCGTCGCCGCCGTCTGCGCGCCGGACAGCACCTTGCCCGCCACCGGGATTTCTTTCGCCGCGTTGAACGCTTCCACGACGCGCGGCACCTTGGTCAGCAGCTTGGCCGCGCCCGCCTCCCCGAGCCCGGGGATCAGCGACAGCACCGCTTCGGGGATCATCGCGCCGACCATGCCACCAGGCTTCGACTCGCGCTCCGTCTGCTCCGCGACGTGCTTGTTGACCCGCTTGGAGATGTCGATGTATTCGGGTGAGTAGTCCTTCTTGGTCAGCCCTTGCTTGGCTCCGAGCCCCCAGCCCTTCACCACACCGGCACCGGAGCGCACCGCGTTCGGCACGTTCTCGACCAGATTGCGGTAAACGTCTTTGGTACCCTCCCACGGACCGCCGCCGCCCGCTGGCGCAGGTGTCATCGCGTCGCGCAGGCCCTTGGTGCTGCGGATCAGATCCTCACCGAACTCCATGATCCCGCCGCCGCCCGTACCCTTGGGCGTGAGCGCATCGGCTGCGCCAGTTACCCCGGACACAACCTTGTTGGTGATGTCCTTGACCTGACCCCCCGCCGCCTCCACGCGCGTCGCTTCATCCAGGTCGGACTGCAACATTGCAGCCGCCTCCGGGTCGTTCGCCGCCTTCGCGCGCTGGACCGCAGCCTGCAGTTCTTCCTTGGTCGCCATATCACCGCCCCGGCGTCAGAAACTTGTTCGCGCGCTTACGCACTTCATCGTCCAGCTTGGCGTTCGCCCGCGCCTCGAGGTCGCCCGCGGAGGCCTTCTTCGCCAGCGGCGGTGCAGCCCCGGTAATCGTGGGCTTTGTCGCGTTCCAATAGTCCTGCACTACGCTTGGGTAACGCCCGACGATGGCGTTGTTCTCGGCATCCATCAGCCCGGAGAAACGGGTGTACGCATTCCAGAATGTCTCCGGCGTGCCCTGCCAATCAATGCCGAGTTCCTTCATCTTGTTCTGCATTTCCTGCGACGTGACCGCGAGGCCGCTCCGCATCTGCGTGAAGATGTTGTCGAGCGACTTGTGCGACGCCGCGAAGTCTTGTGCGTTCTGCGACTGGAACCACTTGGGAATCAGCATGTCGAGTTGCATACCCGGAGTGGCACCCATGTACCGCCCCGTCGCGGGGTCTTTGATGACGCCGGACTTCGGGTCTTTCGCCATCTGATCGAGCAGCGTTTCAAAACTTGCCCGCGCTGTTTCCAGCGGAGCCAGTTTCTTCGCGTCCCGCTGTTTGGTGATTTCACCCATCGCGTCGTCGATCTTTTCAAGGTACTTGCCGCTGGGCGGGCTCGTCACACCCGGGCCGCGCGGCTTCGGCAGATACACCGCATTGCGCGGGTCTTGCGCGAGGTAGTCCGCTTGCACCTTGGGGTCGTCCAGCTTAGGCACCACGCGCGCAGCCGCGGGAGGTGCGGCCCCCGCGCCAGGTGCAACCGCTTCCGGCGGCAGCGCGCCGATCTTGGTCAGCCGCTCCGTGATCTGCTTGATATTGCGCTCGTGGATGTACTGCTGATCCGGCCCGTTCTCGCCGGACGCGAGCAGACCCTTCTCAAGCGCCAGTTGCTCCGTGAGGACTTGCGCTTCCGACTGCTTCGCCGGAATCTTCGCCGGGTTCACCTGGTTCGGCATCATCTTCGGCTGCGTCGGCGCAGCGGCAGACTCCGCCCCCGGCACGCCGGGCAGGTTCACCGGGGCGAGCGCCTTCGGCTTCCCCGGAGAGAACTGTGCGTCGGGTGTCGTCTTGATCTGCTCACCCGCCTCGGCCCACGCCTGGTTCGCCAGCGAAATCGTCTGCGGCCCGTCCGGTCCCGCGCCGAATTTCGTGTCGCCCAGCGTCAGCTTCCCGGCAAAGATGTTCAGCCGCCGCGGGTCCGCATCTTCGCCGTACATATCCCGGCCCAGCTGCAGCGCCTTCTGGAACTTCGTTTCGATTGCCTTCTCGGACTCCGACTTCTCCGGCTTCGCCCCGCCGACTTGCGTGAACCCGTGCGTGGGGCTGTCGCTCTCACCAGGGTCAGCCCAGCCGTGCACCTGGTTCCCCTTCGCGTCGAGCCCCGTCACCCACGTTTTCTTGGACTCCTTCGCGGACGGGATGCCCGACTCAATCGCCTTCGCAGCGACCGCCGCGCCCGCCGTGCCGCCGAGGGCTTCGCCCAACTGCATCGTGTTGGCGAGCGCGTCCCGCTTGTTCAACGGAATGCGCCCCGTCGTCGCAGCGCCAGGTTGTTCGGTCTGCGCTTCCAGAGTCGTCTTGAGCATCTGGTGCAAGTCAGGCTCGCCTTCGACCGGCGGCGCGACCGGAGCGCCCTCCTGCGTCATCGGCGCGACGCCGGGCAGGTGCGGCAGCGTCCCCGGCACCGTCATTTCGGTGCCCTGCGCCTTGTCGAGCAGCAGTTCGATGTTCTTTTTCCGGTCCGCCTGGATCGCCGCGTCCTCGTCGTTCGCCTTCATTTCCATGTAGCCCGCGCCGAGCCCCTGCGCCAACTGCCCGAGCGGTTGGAAGATGGACGTTTTCGCCAGGCCCGCGGGCGGCGGCGTGTAGCCACGCAGCGCTTCGGCCTGCAGCAACTCCGCCATCTTGCGGCGGCGCGCGAGTGCCGACACCTTGCTGTCGTAGTCGGAGGTGTAGTTGTGCGAGGTAGCCATGTCAGCTTCCGCCCATGCTGAATTGCGCCAACAAGCGCTTGAGCAAATCCGGGTCTACCGGCGGGCCCGTCATCCCAGCAGCAGGCGCGCTACCCATCTTCTCCGCGTCCATCATGCTCTGGTTGTAGCCCGCCGCCACGCCGTTCAGCGCCTGTCCGATAGGTTGCAGCACGGACGTGGGGCCCGCGTTGTCCGCCGGAGCCGCGTTCGTCGCGCCCTTCTCCAACATCGCCTGCATCATCTTGCGACGCCGGTACGCTTCGGTGGGGTCGTCGTAGTCCACACTCACTCCTTGATCGCGTCGGTGACGTGCTGCAACTCCGACGCTGCGACGTACATGATCTGCCCGAGCCGTCGCTGCACTTCCTCGTGCACCGCCAGGTGGTGCGCCCGCAGGTAGCGCATCCGGCCCACGTTCTCCGACAGGTACGCGGTGCAATGCCCGCAGTCGAGCGACGAGTTGAAATACGCGTAGTGCTTCGGCAGCGCGATGCCCCTGTTGTCCAAGAACTCCACCACCTGCGCCTCGGTCCATTCTTCCAGCGGAAAGACGTACTTCACGCCGTTTTCGATGTAGCCGCTGCGTACCGGCGACTTCAACACCTCGCTGTTGCGTTGGCCGCGCACGATGATCGTCGCGCCTGCCCCACGCGACGCGCGGTCGAGCGGACGCCAGATGTTCTCCGCACAGCAGTCGAACGGTGCCTGCACCGGAGGCATCGTCTGCGCCACCCGCAGCAGGCGTCCGGTCGGCGTCTGCCACACACCCACCACGTCAGCCGGTGGCCCGTTGCGCGCAATGTTGCCAGGCTGATCGCTGGGTGCGCGAATGAAGGTGTGAACCAGCTTGGCGACTTCCTCCATCTGCAAGTGCGTTTCCGGCAGCGCGTCACCCGTGTCGCACCACACCACCGTCAGGCGCGGCCAATACTCCTCCAACAAATAGAGGCACGCCAGCGAGTCCTTGCCGCCGGAGAATTGCAGCACCACCTTGTCGTCAAGCGTGAACACTAAGCCCTCACGAAGCGGAACAGCATCGGGTACACGTCGCGGAACACTTTGGCGAACGTCGCTTGGTCCATCGTCTTGAAGGTGTCCGCGAGGTACACCTTCTCCGGGCGCTGCGCGTCGTCCAGCCGGAACCCGGCGTCGTGCGCCATTTCCTTCATCAACTCCGGGTTCCATACGTCGTACCACAGCGTAGAGCGCAGTTCGTCGCCGGTACCGTCCGTCACCAAATCGTAAACGCACAGCAGACCGCCGGGCGGCAGAATCTTGGCGCAGGAGTCGAACACCTCGTACGGAAACTCGGCGTGGCCCAGCGCGTACTGCACCGTGATCGCGTCCACACCGAGGTCCGGCAGATCACGGTAGTCGCACCGCACCTGCGGGAAGTCCGGCGGGCAGAATTTCAGTTGCTCCTCGCTGATGTTCTGCAACAGGATCGTCAGGTCGGGGCGCAACTCCTTCATGCGCTTCGCCACCGCGCCGATGCCGCACGCGATGTCCAGCACCCGCGCGCCCTGGGGCAGATCGAAGAATTCCAGCAGCCGCGCAACGTGTTCGTCCTCCGACTCCGCGAGCCGGTGAATCTGGAACACGGTTTCGCCGCGCTCCACCAGATCGCGCGTGATCTCGCCCACCAGCTTGTCGTCGCCGTAGATGCTTTGCATCAGAGCGCCACCATCCCCGCCATCCCAGCGATGGAGCCGATGCCGGACATCATGCTGCTCTGGCTCGCGTTCTTCGCCGCCTGCGCCGCCTGGTTCTGCTGCCCGGTGGACTGCGCCGCCTGCATCCACGGCGTCGCTTGAATCTGCGTCGGCGTCATGGCTTGGAACTGCGGCGAATTCACCTGCGTGCCGGACAGCATCGCCATCAGTTCGTTGATCGGCATTTGCCGCAGGTTCATCTGCTCCTGCATCCCCTGCGCGCGTGCCGCGTTCCCGGCCTGCGACCCGGCGAGCGCGTTGCCGAACTCCTGCTGCGCGCCTTGGTTGTTGAAGCCGAGCGCGGCCAGCATCTGGTCGAACGACTGCCCCTGCCCTTGGTTGGCCTGCGCCTTGTTCGCCAGCTGCTCCTGGAAGCGCTGGCCTTCCGCGGTGTTCTGGAACTGGCCCGCCGTCTGCGCCAGTTGCTGCATCCGCGTTTCTTCCGCGCCGCCCTGCTGGATGGCGTCGTTGATCGCCTGCCGCCGCTGGTCGTCCAGCGAGGTCGTCAGCGCGCCGGTCATCGCCCGCGCGCCCTTGGACGTGCTGACGCCGCCCATGTTGGCGATCTTGGCGTCCAGCGCCTTCTGCTGCGCCGTGGCCGACGGCTCGAAACGGCTCGAAAAACGGTCGTACAGCGAATCCTCGACCCGCTGACGTGTGTTCGGGTCAGCCCCGATGATGGAGCGCGTCAGCGGCCCCATTTCGGCCCCGCCTTGCGACACGCCGGGGATGCCCGCCATGTTCGCCCGCGCCATGCCGGGACCGGCCCCCGGACCGCCGGAGAGCGCCGGGAGTCCCGACGTGTCGAACGCGCCGCCGAGCGCCTGGCGCACCCGGTCCAGGGACTGCTCCCCCATCCCGAGGTAGCCCGCCTGCAACGCGTCCGTCTGCGCGCGGCGGGCCTTGCTCGCCGGGTCGAGCTCCGTGACCAGCGTGTAGTCAGCCTCGCCGGGTCCGGTCTTTTCCAACCGGCGCGTGCCGTCCGGCGTGATCTGGTTGGTGTTGTTGAG
>Ga0137435_1000077_pt1 | contig 40870 bp, 34 predicted proteins | sample EasRivERMGT100_2_FD_104904 | JGI IMG/M metagenome (GOLD analysis project Ga0137435, IMG submission 104904) | Soil microbial communities from meander-bound floodplain in the East River, Colorado, USA - East River MetaG ERMGT100_2 | ecosystem: Environmental > Terrestrial > Soil > Floodplain ... | reverse complement strand
CGAGATGAAGCCGTTGGCCACCACCAGATCGAGCAGCCCGTCGTTGTTCAGGTCGCCGAACTGCGCGCCCCAGGCCCAGCCCGCGTCGGCCACGACGCCGGAGGCGATTTCGTCGAAGCGGTCCAGCTCCTTCAGGAAATTCACGCGCAGATTGTTGCCCTGAAACAGAAAGCCCTTCTCCGAGATATTCGTGACGAAGACGTCGTGCCGGCCGCGGTTGTACACGTCGCCGACGGTCACCGCCATCCCGCTCTTCGAGTCATCCTGCAACCCGGCGCGCGCCAGCTCGAAGCGCTTGCCTTCGCGGTTCAGATACAGCTCCTCGGGGCCATAGTCGTTGGCGAGATAGAGATCGGGCCAGCCGTCGTCGTTGAAATCGGCCGCCGCGGCCGCGAGCGTCCAGCGCGTGCTGCCCACGCCGAGCGAGTCGGTGACATCCTGGAAGCGGCCTTGCCCGAGGTTTTTGAAGAGCAGGTTCTTGCCGCCGTTCGTCGCGAACTCCCAGCTGTGCTGCATGATGCGCGTGCTGCGCAGGTTCCAGAAATCGATGTCGGAGCGGAAATAGCCGGTCACGTACAGATCGAGCAGCCCGTCTCGGTCGAAGTCGAGCCACACCGCGCCGTTCGAGTTCATCCAGCGACGCAGCCCCGCCTCGGCCGTCACGTCCGCGAACGTGCCGTTGCCGAGGTTCCGCTGCAGCTGCTGGTAGCCCCACTTGGACACGAACAGATCTTCGAATCCGTCGTTGTCGTAGTCGCCCCACACCGCGGCCATCGACACGCCTTCGCCCGCGCGATTGAGCGCCGCGACGCCCGCCTGCCCTGCGACATCGCGGAACGTGCCGTCCTTCTGATTCACGTACAGCGCGTTGGCCGCGCCGAAGCGCGAGCTGGTGAAGTACAGATCGGCCCAGCCGTCATTGTTGACGTCGGCGACCGACACGCACGCGCCCAGCGCGGCGATGTGGGGGGCGATGTGCTGTACTTGAGGGTCCAGGGTTGGGGACTGGTGGACGAAGTCGATGCCGGTCACGCTCGCGACCTCATGCAGGCGGATCGACGCGGCGGCTGACGGAACGGCGCTGCCGGCCGCGCGCCCGTTGAGGATCACGACCGCAACGACAGCAGCGATAAAGACGAGAGTCACGGCGAGACGACGCATCCGCTAAGAATATCGTCGCGTAACGACGCGCGTTAGTTACTCTCGACGACCTGGCCCCGCCCCCGCCCCCGGTTCTCGAACAGGAGCAGCGGCTCGCTCCGTTCAGCCGGAGGGCCACGGCCGCGTTGTAGCCTGGCAATGTTCTCCAGGCGCATCGCACCGATCAACACATCCAAACGTCCGTCGCCGTCGAAATCAGCCGTGGTCGTCAGGTTCCATTGACTCCCGGCCGAAACACTGAACGCGTACGGCTGAAACGTGTAGGCGCCCGTGTTCTGCAAGAACATGATGCCGCGTTCGGGATGGAACGCGGGATCAGCGAAGTTGCTGGTGACGACGAGGTCGAGGCGACCGTCCCGATCGAAATCGGCCACGGCGGCCTGCGCGGCGCCATACACGGGGAAAAAGAAGCGCTCGGTGAAATTGTTGGCACCGTCGTTCTCCAGGATCCGGACGCCGTGGAATGGCTTGCGCACGCGGGACATGTCGTAGTTGTCGCCGTTGACGTAGAGGATATCGAGCGCCCCGTCGCCGTTGAAATCCCGCATCGTGAAATACATCGACCCGTACACCGGAGGAAAGCGCGCGAGCACGCGGCGCTCGGTGAAGCGTCCGGTACCGTCGGCCGGGTACAGGACGATGCGCTCGTCGCCTTGTCCGAACAGCGCGACGATATCCGCCCGGCCGTCGCCCGTCAGGTCGTGGAGCTCGAACCGAATCGCGCCGGGCGTCGCATCCAGGACGCGCCGCTCGTACCCGCTGCCCGTGGACCGGTACAGCGCCAGTCGACCCCGGTTATCCCCGAATTCCGCGATCAGGAAGTCGTTCCGGCCGTCCCCATCGGCGTCGAATTCGCGCACGAACACGGGGCGGAACAGGGAGTCAATGATCGTGCGGTTGAAGTGCAGCGCGCCGTCAGGGCCCACGTCATACTGCACCAGGCTGCCGCGCGGCTCATCGTTGGGCTCGAGGATCCCGGATTCCAGCACCAGCACGAGCCGCCCCTCCGCAATCACCCCGGTCGGCGGACTGGGAAGCTGGAGCGTCGTGATCAGGCGCCGGTCCCACCCAAACACCCGCAACAGGTTCGTCGCGGCTTCCCCGACGTAGATGCGCCGGTCGGCCGTATCGGCGTACAGCAGGGTGATGATGGCGCTGCTGGCCAGCCGGATGCTCGGCGTCACGAACGGGCCTGCTCGAAACCGCTCGGGATCGATCCCGGGCTCGGCCGGCAGCGTCTGCGGCGGGAGCGAGTCCGGCGCGTGCTCGAGATAGAACGCGACGATGCGGTCCCGATCCTGCTCCGGCACGGGTCTGGTGAGAACGGTCATGTAGGGGCTGCGCGTCTCCGGCTGCGCGACCGAGAGCTGCGGGGGGCCACTGAGGCGTTGAACCATCTGCGGCAAGACGCCGGTCCGCCACGTCTGCTTGTCGAGCAGACTCGGGTCCGGGAACGCATGACACGCGGCGCAATACGTATGGGCGAGTCGTTCTCCATCCGACTTGTCGGGACTGCGGCAACTCGCCACGAGGGCGAACGCGAAAACCAGCGTCGGAAGTTTCGACACTCGGTGCATGGCGTAACGATATCCGGCCTGGACCGGCTGCGTTAGCTTCCCTGACCCATGACTCGCTTTTTTCTCGCGTCGATCGTTGTGCTCTGCATCGGTTGTACGCGCTCCGGCGGGCAGCCGCTGTTCGAGCTGCTGGGCCCGGGTCGCACGGGCATCGAGTTTTCGAACACGATCAAGACCGACGATTCGGTGAACGTGCAGTCGGAGGTGTTCATCTACAATGGCGGCGGCGTGGCCGTGGGGGACATCGATAACGACGGACTGCCCGACCTGTTCTTCACGGGCAACATGGTCTCGAGTCGCCTGTACCTGAACAAGGGCGACATGCGGTTCGAGGACATCACGGCGTCCGCGGGTGTGCGCACGTCGGTCTGGGCGAGCGGCGTGGCGATGGCGGACGTCAATGACGACGGTTTTCTCGACCTGTACGTCTGCGTCACCGGTTTGAAGACATCCCGCGGCCGAGACCGGGCCAACCTGCTGTTTCTCAACAATGGCAATCGCACGTTCACCGAGGCCGCTACGCGCTACGGGCTGGCGGACACCGGCTACGCCATCACCGCGGCGTTTCTCGATTACGACGGCGATCGCGACCTCGACCTGTTCCTGGTCAACAATTCGCCCAAAGACTTCTCGCGCGGTGTGGCGGACGCGCATCCCATGGGCGTGCGCAGCGACAGCCCCGAAGGCTACAACACGCTGTACCGCAACGATGGTGACCGGTTCACCGACGTGTCCCGGGAGGCCGGGATTCTTCGTCAGGTGGGGCATGGCCTGGGCGCGGTAGTCGCGGACGTGAATCGCGACGGCCGGCCCGACATCTACGTCTCGAACGATGTGGCCCCGAATGACGTCCTCTATATCAACAATGGAGACGGCACGTTCAGCGATCGCGCTGGCGCGTCGGTCAAGCATGCCAGTTTCGCCGGCATGGGCATGGACATTGCCGATTTCAACAACGACGGCTGGCCCGACATCGCCCAGGTCGACATGCTGCCGGCCGCGCTCGAGCAGCGCAAGCGGATGAGCGGGTATCAGACCTATTTCAGCATGGAGGAGCTGCGGCGCCGCGGCTTTCGCATCGATTACGACGCGAACTCACTGCAGTTGAGCAACGGGAGCAATGCGAGCGGCGACGTGGTGTTCAGCGACATCGCGTGGTACACGGGGGTCGCCGCCACCGACTGGAGCTGGAGCGCGTTGTTCGCGGATGTCGACAACGACGGCTTCAAGGACCTGTTCATCACCAACGGCTATCCCAAAGCGCCCAACGATCTCGACTATCAGACGGAGGCGCTGGGCGCGCGCCGCACCGACGATCACGAGATGGCGTTGCAGGCGCTCCGGCGCCTGCGCGGCTACCGGGTGTCGAAATATCTGTTCCACAACAATGGCAAGGGCGACCTCAGGTTCAGTGACAGCACGCGCGCGTGGGGGCTGGATCAGCCGGGGTTCTCGTACGGGGCGGCGTATGCCGACCTGAACAATGACGGCCGGCTCGACCTCGTCGTGAACAACCTCGACGCTCCGGCGTCGATCTACCAAGGCGTGCGCGTCGACTCCACGCACTTCCTGCAAATCACACTCGAGGGTGAGTCGCCCAATCGCCGCGGGATCGGCGCTACGGTGATCGTGACTGCGGGTGGACAGAAGCAGTACTTCTATCACTCGCCGTATCGCGGCTACCTGTCCACGATGGACGATCGTGAGCACATCGGGCTCGGTCCCGCTACGAGCGTCGACTCTCTCGAGGTGATTTGGCCCGACGGGCGCGAGCAGCTACTCACGAACGTCGGCGTCGATCGAGTGGTGACGTTGAGCCAGCGGGACGCAACGGGTGCCCGCAGACTGCTGACGGCTGATGGCAGACAGCCTCTCTTTCAGCCGCTTCAAGCATTGAGGTACGCCCAACCGACGCGCTCCTCGATCGATTACGAGGTCCAGCCCCTGCTGCCCTACGAAGTCTCGAAGCAGGGACCGCCGCTGGCCGTCGCCGACGTGAACCGCGACGGTCTGGACGACGTCTTCATCGGTGGTGGCGCAGGTGTGCCGGGCAAGCTGTTTATCCAGGGCAAGGACGGCCGCTTCAGCGAATCCTCACAGGGCCAGCCCTGGCTCGCGGACCGGGTCTACGACGACTGGGGTGCGGCGTTCGTGGATGCGAACGGTGACAGCCTGCCCGACCTGTACGTCGCGAGCTGCGGCTACCAGCACACGCCGGTGTCGCGCTTCCTCCAGGATCGCTTCTACCTCAATAAGGGCAACGGCCGCTTCGCGCGCGATACGCAGGCGCTTCCCACGCTGCTCGGCTGTACGTCGAGCGTCGCGGTCGGTGACTTCACGGGCGACGGCCGGCCTGATCTGTTCGTGGGTGGTCGGCTCGCGCCGCGAGACTACCCGTCTCCCGCACGCAGTTTCTTACTCCGCAATGAGGGCGGGCGGTTCACCGATGTCACCGCCGAGGCCGCCCCAGAGCTGGCGCAGCCGCATGGCATGGTCACCGCCGCGGTGTGGATCGATTACGATGGCGACGGCCGCCTCGATCTCGTCACGGCCGGTGAATGGATGGGAATCGAGTTTTATCACAACGATGGACGGCGGCTCGTACCTACAACGGTGGGCCTACCGCCATCCCGCGGGTGGTGGTGGAGTCTGGCCGCGGGCGACTTCAACGGTGACGGGCGCCCCGATCTGATCGCGGGCAACCTGGGACTCAACTTCATGTTCCAGACCTCGCCCGAAAGCCGGTTCGGTGTCTATGCCGGGCATTTCGCCGAGACGCAAGCCAGCGAGATCGTGCTGACGCAGGAGATCGGCGGCAAGGAGTACCCGGTGTTCGGCAGCGCGCGCCTCGGCCCGACTCTCTATTCCGTCGCGCTGCGGTTCCCGACGTACGTGGGATTTGCGGCGGCCACCGTCGAGCAGCTCTTCGGCACGGCGGCGCTGAAGCGCGCGCTGCATTTGCAGACCGACACGTTCGCGAGCGTCTTTCTCCAGAACAACGGGGACGGCACATTTGCGTGGATGCCGCTGCCCAGCCTCGCGCAGATAGCGCCGGTTCGTGGGGTCCTGGCCCGCGACTTTGATGGCGACGGCAAGCTCGACGCGCTCGTCGCGGGGAACCTGACCGAAACGGAGGCCAACATTCCACCGGCTGACGCGGGCAATGGTCTCTGGCTGAAGGGAGACGGCCGCGGCCATTTCACAGCGGTGTCGCCGTTCGAGAGCGGATTTCTCGCGCCGGCGAGCGTGGCGGGCCTCGCGCACGTGAAAACGCCTGCAGGGAGCGCGGTGTTGGTAGCCAACACCGGCGACTCCCTGCAGGCGTTTACGATCCGAAAACTTTCGCCCCGTTAGGGGGTGAGGCTTACCACCCCGGATTCTGCTGCAGCCGGTCTTCCGTTCCGACGCGGCTCAGCTCGATCTGCACCGTCGGGATCGGATACCGCGAGTACTTCGGCAGCGTGAACGTGACGGCGAGGCCGAGGTACGGGATGCGGGGCTCTTCTGTGGCTAGGTAGTTGGTGATGACCGTATCGGCACCACCCCACCGCCGCAGATCGAAGAAGTGCTGGCCTTCCAACGCAAACTCGAGCCGCCGCTCCAGGCGTACTGCCTGGCGGCCGACCACCTGGCTCGCGAACGGCGACGGATACCGGCCGATCCGATACGCCGCCCACGGCGTGGTGAGCGTGTCGAGCGTTGCGCTCGCCGCAACCAGCGGAATCGACATCGGCTGAATCGCGGTGTTCGTCCCGCAGGCCGGCCATGCCGTCACCACCTCCGCGGAGGTCGTGCCGCAGCCTTGCGCGCCCGCTGCCGCCCGCGCGCGAATCATGTTGACGAGAGCCGCGGCCCTGGCAAGATCAGGAGTACTTCTTTCGACCTCCGCCTCGGCCAGCAGCAACAGCACGTCGGCGTACCGAATGATGTGTACGTTGACGTTGTTCTGCTGCGTCGTCTGCCATCCCGCGTTGTTTTCGGCCGTCGCGGCGGACGATTGTTCATGGACGTTCTTCTTGGTGCTATAGGGTCCGCTGTAGCTTGCATCACGAATCCACGAGCGGAAGTGCAGCCCCCAGTCCTTGTAGGGAACGCTGTCGCGGCCCATGGTCCAATCGACCCGGGGATCGACCACGCGCATGAGGCCGCCGCGGAAGTTCACGCCGACCCACGAATACGGCGCGTCGGAAGCCGGAGGCGTCGGGTCCAGCGCCGGGCTGTTCCAGGCGCTGCTCGTCATCGCGACCGGCAGGCCGGCCGCGTCGACCTGATAGACATTCGCCAGGTTGAACGACGGTTGATGGAACCCGCAGCAGCCGAAGTGGCTCCCCGAATGGGGGAAGTTGAGCCGTTCGCCCCAGTTCGAGTTCCAGCCGCCCGGCTCACCATCCCGCGCCGAGGCCTGGAAGGCGAAGATCGTCTCCGGACCATTGCGGAACGCGGCACGTCCGGTGCTGACCTTGTCGAAGCTGGTCTCCAGGGCATACGGACCCAGGTTTACAACCGAGTCCAAGATTGCCTTTACGGCGTCCCAGCGCGCCGGCACGACGGCGGCGCCATACGCAAGCACCTTGCCCTTGTAGGCGCGCGCAGTCCACGCCGTCGCGCGGCCCTTGTCGCCGCCGCGAGGGAGGAGCGGAGCTGCGACCTGTAACAGCGTGATGGCCGAATCCAGGTCGGTGAGGATCTCCGCCATTGCATCGGTGCCGACGTTGGTCTTGCGGTAATCGATGTCGTTCTGCCGGTAGTAGGGAATCCCACCCGTACCGCCTTCGGTGTTGCTGCCCCACATCCGGTAGGCTTCGAAGTGGTAGTGCGCGCGGAGGAAAATGGCCTCGCCGCGGATGCCATCCTGATCAACAGCGGACAGCTCGCCGGGCTTCTCCACGATCAGCTTGTCCAGGATGCGGAGCGTCGCGTTGGCGCGCGACACGCCCTCGTACACCTGGGCCCACTTCTGGTTGATGTAGTCGTCGGCTTCGCCGACGCTCCACAGGTACGTCTCGATGTCATTGATGGGCTGCTGGTCGCCGAGGTTGGAGCCCTTGTAGGCGTCTCCACTCGGCACGCTGCCCCACACCCAGTTGCTGGCGGCGCAGCCCCACGAGCCCGCCGAGCTGCTGCTGCAGTCGAGCGAGCGGTAGGCGGCGATGAGGGAACCCTCGACGCCGTTCTTGGTGGCCAGCGTCGCCTCGTCTACCGTCCCCTGGGCGGGTTGTTCAAGGAAGTCGCTGCATGCAAACGTGATCGCTCCCAGCGTCGTCAACACCGCGGCCGCGATCACCAGTTTGGATCTTAGAAGTGTTTTCATTCTCTCGCGTCCTTCGTGAAAGACGACAGCTTAGAACGTGGTCGTGATGCCGACAGTGATCGTACGGTTGCTCGGATACGTCCCCTGATCCACGCCGCGGAACTGATCCCGGATGTCGCCGGCGGCGCCGTTCACGGCCGCCGCGGGCAACGACGGATCGAGGCCCGAGTAGCCGGTGATGGTGAACAGGTTTTCCCCTTGCAGGTACACGCGCGCGGCGGGAATCCACTTGATCAGCGCCGGCGGCAGGTTGTACCCGATCTGCAGGCTCCGCAACCGCACGTACGAACCGTCCTCGACCCAGTAGCTCGAGAACTGCCGGCTGAACACGTCGCTGCCGTCGATGCGCGGGTACTTGGCGCCCGGGTTTGTCACCTGGTTCTGGGCGTCCAACACGACCGCGTTGTCGAGCAGGTCGCTGCGTACGTTCGTATCGAAGTACCGGAACACGTACCAATACATCTGTGAGTTGAAGATCTCGTTGCCGAACGTCCCGAACACCGTGGCGCTGAAATCCCACTGCCCGTACCGCACCGCCAGGTCCAGGCCGCCCGTGAAGTCGGGGTGCGGGCTGCCGATGATGTCGCGGTCGGCGGCGGTGATCAGGCCGTCGTTGTTGAGATCCTTGAACTTGAGGCGGCCCGGGCGCGCGCCGCTGGAGAAGTACGGCGCGGCATCGGCCGAGTCGAGGTAATACCCATCGGCGACGAGACCGTAGAACGACCCGATCGGCTCCCCGAGCTTGTTGATCACGGGGTTCTGCTCGCGGATCGAGATCGGTCCCTGGAACGATTGCTGCACGCCGTCGATCTGGATGATCTCGTTCTTGTAGTGGCTGCCGTTGAGCGTCACGCTCCACAGCCCGGTCCCCATCTGCCAGCGATAGCCGAGCGAGAAGTCGATGCCGTTGTTCTGCATCTTCCCGATGTTGACGATCGGCGGCGAGGCGGATCCGGCGGTGGCCGGCTGGCGCGGGTCGAACAGCAGGTTGTCGGTCTTGCGGTTGTAGACGTCCGCGCTGATCGTGCCGCGGCCCTGGAAGAACTCGAGGTCCAGGCCGACGTTGATCGAGTGCTGCTCCTCCCACTTCAGGTCGGCGTTCCCGATCGCGGTGGTCTTGAATCCGGGCAAGAGAGACGAGCCCCCGCCGCCGATGTCGTAGAACGTGTCACCGCGATCGCCGCCGAACTGGCTCACGATGCGGCCCGGCGGAATCTGCTGGTTCCCCGTCACGCCCCACCCGAACCGCAGCATCACGTTCGAGAACAGGGAACTGTTCGAGAGGAACGACTCGCGCGACAGCCGCCAGCCCAACCCGACCGCCGGGAACGTCGCCCAGCGGTTCTCGGGCCCGAGGCGCGACGAGCCGTCCCGCCGCAGCGTGAGGCTCGCGTAGTAGCGGTCGTTAAAGATGTAGTCCGCCTTGCCGAAGAACGACAGCAGCGAGCTCTTGAACCCGGTGCTGGTCACGTTCTTGGTGGTCGGATCGCACAGCGCATCCTGGATGTAGCGGGAATCCACGCCGTTGTTGAGGAGATTGGCGCAGCTGCCCGCTTCGAAGCGGTTCTGCGCGTAGTTCGCTTCCTGGCCGACCAGCACGGTGAGGTTGTGCTGGTTCATGACGCGCGAGTAGTTGAGCGTGTTGCTCCAGGTCCACTCGGTGAACAGGTTGTAATTCTCGTTGATCCCGTCGATCGAGTTGACTTCCGAGTTCTCGGGCGTGATGGGGTTGAACCCCTTGAACGACCCCTGGCCCAGGTTGAACCCGAAGCGGGTGTTCAGCGACAGGGAACGGCTGGCGTCGATCCCCGCGAACACGTTCCCGAAGATCCGGTCGTTGGTGCTGAGGTTGTGCTGGCCGGTTTCGGCGATCTTGAGCGGGTTGGTGAGGTTGCTCAAGCCCACGGCCTTGCCGGAGGCGAAGTTGCCCGCGATGTCGTAGATCGGCACGACCGGCTGCTGGAAGATGTTCTTGCCGACGATGTTGTTCTCGCCCAGCGCGTCGTCATCGATGCCGCCGTAGTGCTGCTCGCGCGAAATCGCGATGTTCTCGCCGACCCGCACCTTCCCCAGGTTGAACGTGGTGTTGACGCGCGCGCCGCCGCGGCGCAGCCGGTTGAACGCGGCCGTGCCTTCCTGATCGAGATAGTTGAACGACACGTGGTACGCGTTGTCATCGGAGCCGCCCGACAGCGCGAGGTTCGCGTCGCGATACTGCCCCGCTCCGAACACGGCATCCCACCAGTTCGTGCCCGCGCTGCCCGGCATGATCAGATTGTTGGGATAGGAATACGTGGCCGGATCGACGACCGTGCCGCACCCCGGTCCACCCGGCGTCGGGCAGGTCTGCGCCGAGCCGTTGTTCGGCCAGATGTAGACGGGCACCGTGGGGTTGTTCGGGTTTCCGTAGATGTTCTGCGGAATGGCGAGGCCGGCGTTCGTCATCGCCGTGCTCATGACCGCCCAGTAATCGAGCGAATTCTGGACCAGGATGTCGTCGTAGCCCTTGGTGGGCGTCGCGACGCCGGTCCGGAGGTCGAGCGTCACCTGGCGCTGACCGGAACGACCTTTCTTCGTCTCGATGATCACCACGCCGTTGTTCGCGCGCGCCCCGTAGATCGACGCGGCCGACGCGTCCTTCAGGATCTGGATGGACCCGACTTCGTCGGGGTTCATCCAGTTCAGGTACGTGTCCTGCACGGGCGTGCCGTCTACGATGTAGAGCGGGTCATTGTTCTGGAACGAGCTGACGCCGCGAATGCGGATCGTGGTGCGGGAGCCGGGCGAGCCGCTGTTCTCGACCTGCACGCCGGGCACGCGGCCGTCGAGCCGCTGCAGCACGCTGGTCGAGGTCTGCTGGGCGATCCCCTCCATGGGGACGCTGGCGACCGCGCCGGTGATGTCCGCACGCTTCTGCGTGGTGTAGCCGGTCACGATCACGGGGTCGAGCACGGCGACGGCGGCATCGAGCGTCACGTCGATCGTCTCGCGTCCGCCGATCGTGCGCGCGGCACCCTTGTAGCCGATGAGGTTGAACAGCAGCACCCCGTCGCTCGGCGCCGACAGCGAGTAGCGCCCGTTGGCGTCCGTCGTCGTGCGGTTCTCAGTACCGCGCACCTGGACGGTCACGCCGGCGAGCTTCTCACCGGCGGCCCCGGTCACCGTGCCGGAAACCTGCGTTTCTTGCGCTTGGGCGAGCGCGGTGCCGTACGCCGATAGCGAGAGCAGCACGCCCAAGCTCACTGCGGCGAATTGACGAATGAGTTTCGTTCCCATGGAACCCAGCCTCCTCATCCTACGGGTCGGCGCATCGACTTCAAGCCTTCCTTCGCGATCACATCACGGTATGTCAACAACACGACGTTGCGCGCCTTGAGGGCCGCCGCGAACCGCGACGAGGTCAAAGCGGTCAACTCACCTTGCCGATTCTTGCTCATGTCGGGCAGCGGCTCGTCGGTGTTCATGTCGAGCAGCGCGCCCAGCTCGGCATCATCGATGCCGACGTGCGTGATCACCATGTTGAGCCCCGGCTTCATCCGGTTGATCAGCACCAGCAGGCTGTCCATCTTGCGCGCCGGGGGCGCTGAATACTGCGGGGAGTCTTCCGTCTCGCCGAAGTAGTGCGACATGCCGAGGCCGTACTCCTGCGCCAGCCGCTCGGTCACGGCTTGAAATTCGGGATAGCGCACCGCCGTGCCCATGTGGTAATCCACGTAGTCGATCTTCACGCCGGAGCGCAGCGCGCGGTCGATCTGCGCGCGCAGCTCTGTTTCGACTTCGGCAACATTGGGATTGTGCTGGTGTAATGCTTCGGAGGAGGGAAAGAAAAAGCCGTTCTCATCGACCAGCGACGGAACGGCCGTGGCCCCGGCGACCGGCCCCCATCGATAGTTCTTCCATTCCGAATTGAGCACCAGGTGAATGCCCACGGACGCATTGGGATGCTGCTTGAGAATCTCGACCGCTTCCTGATACCACGGACACGCGAACATCACGGAGACCGAGACCGGCATGCCGGTCGACACGAGCCGCTGCATGCCGAGATTCACGCTGTGGCTCATGCCCACATCGTCGGTGCGGATGATCAGGGCAACGGAGTTATCAGAGGTTTGAGCGGACACGACGGGAGCCACGCTGGCGCATAGCACGCAGCAGTAGAGCACTATGGTCTTCAAATAGTGCATAGGGACGGCCCCGTGATTGAAATGTTGCGATCGCGTGACAGACCTACCATATCGCCGCTGTGGAGAACTACAAGACCCCTACTCCGGGTCACCTGATCAGGCTACAGCGCGCGATGCCGACCATCCGGACGTTTGCGACTGCTGCCCGCGCGTTTGGGCAGTGACCGGAATTCGGCGAACACGCGGACCAGCAGCTCTTCCCGGCTCTGCACGCGCAGCTTGCGATAGATGCGCCACAGGTACGTGTGCACCGTATGCGGCGAGAGTCCCAGCCGCTCCGCGGTGCGCTTCTCGGAATCGCCGTCGAACACCGCGCGCACGACGCCGCATTCTCGGGGCGAGAGGCCCAGGCAGCTGGCGAGCGAGCGCCACTCCCCCGGAACGAACACCGCCTGGCCGGTCCCGCTCACCATCGTCTCTCTCATGGGGTTCCAATATGGTGCGCGCTGCGTTCCCACCGCCAGACTGGCCCGTCTTCAGGATCGATGACGTCCCCGATGTGCATGAAACCGCACTTCCGGAGGACGCGGCTGGACGCGTTCAGCTCGGGGAGCGTGTGCGCGCGAATCAGCCGCACCCGCTCGTCCGCCGCCGCGAATCGCACGAGCGCGCCAGCCGCTTCGGTGGCGTAGCCGCGGCCCTCGACTGAGGGGACGACCCCGTAGGCGATTTCGACCACGCCGTCCGCATCGGGCGGGCCCTTGAACCCCGCCGAGCCGATGACCTCGCCCCGGGCGCGCTCGACGAGGAAGAACCCATGGCGCCAGGGGTCGGGGGGGGGGCCGGCCGCGCTGCGCAGTCCGGCGAGCCACTGCGGCGAGACCTGCGCCCGCGCGCTGGCATAGAAATCCCGCAGCTCGGCGGCCAGGGCGTACCCGGCTATCGTCACCGGCTGCTCGGGCTGGTCGTACAGCACCACGAGCTGACGCGGGTCGGACGGAATCAGGGTGAGCCGCGGCGTCTCGAGGACCTGCCCCCCCCGGTCAGGTTGGGTCGAGACCAGCGTACTCTCCCGCCTGGATCACGTTGCCCTTGTACTGCTGGTCGTCGTGGATGCCGATCTTTGACGTGTAGTACGCCCCGATCGTGGCGGCTTTGATTTCCTTGAAGAACCCCTCGACGGGCGTTTTGGGATTGGACTCGCCCGCCGCCATGCGGGTCAGCAGCGCGAGCCGCTGCTCCGGCGTCGACTCGAGGAACGCCTTGCCGTGCATTTCGCGCGAGAGATCCTCGACGGCCTTGAGTCCTGCGCGCCACCTCACCCCCTGACCCCCTCTCCCTTCGGGAGAGGGGGGACTCTCCTCGGGTTCGAACGCCTCGGCCAGACTGCCGTCGATGAAGGCGGCCACGCCGGCCGCGCGCGCGCCGCGCGATTGCGCGTCGGTCGGAATGATCATGTCGGTCAGCTCATCCACCAGCGCGAGCTCCGCGGGCGTGAAAAACTTGGGACTGGGGACTTGGGATTGGCAGCCGGCAAGCGGTAAGGCCAGGGCCGCGGCCGTCGCCGTCGCTGTCGCCTGAATCATTTCGCGCCGTGAGATGGTCATAGATTCCCCCGCTTGAATTCGTCGGCCAGGTGCTCGCACGAGCGCCACGCCAGCGCCATGATCGTCCACGTGGGATTCTGGCACGACGCGCTCACGTGACTCGAGCCGTCCACGACGAACAGGTTCTTCACGTCGTGCGACTGCTGGAACTGATTCAGCACCGACGTTTTCGGATTGGCGCCCATGCGCGCCGTGCCCAGCTCGTGAATCGACCAGCCCTCCGTAAGAATCGTCTTGTCCACGCCGACGACTTCGATGCCCGCTTCCTCGAACATCTCCTTGGACGTCGTCGCCATGTCTTCGCACATCTTCTTTTCGTTGTCACCGAACTGATAATGGAACCGCAGCGCGGGGATGTCCCAGGCGTCCTTCACCTCCGGGTCCAGATCCATGTAGTTCTCGTAGCGGGCTAGCACCTCGCCGAATCCGCCCATACTGATGAAGGCGCCGGCGTGCTCGCGCACCGATTTCTTGAACTGGCCGCCGAACCCCGGCACGTCCCAGACGCCCGCCGGAAAGATCGAGAACCCACCGCCACCTTCGAACCCGTACCCGCGAATGAAACCGGGCTGCTTGTCCTGCAGATTCCGGAAGCGCGGGACGTAGAAGCCACCCGGCCTGCCATCCTCCAGCGCGCTCGGACGGCCCACCAGCTCCTTGACCAGGCCCGTCGCGCCTGGCCCCATCACGTGCTCGCAGAAGTTGTGGCCCACGTGCCCGCTGGAGTTCCCGATGCCGTTGGGATGCTGTCGTGACTTCGACAACAACAACAATCGGGCGCTCTCCAACGTCGATGCGGCCAGAATGACCACCTTCGCTTTGGCTTCGTATGTGCGCCGATTCTGCGCGTCCACGAATGAGACGCCGCGCGCCTTTCCGGTGTTCGGATCGACGAGCACCTCGTGCGCGATCGCGTTGGTGCGCAGCGTGAGATTGCCCGTGTCCATCGCCGGGTAGATCAGCCCGGTCGGAGAATCGAACGCCGCATGGATGTCGCATCCGCCCGGCCGGCGGCCGCAGGCCCCGCGCCCGAAGCACTTGCTGCGGTATTTGTTGTGTTTCACGCCGTCGGTCGTCACGCCCGCGCGATACGGCGTCAGCACGCGACCCATCGTCTTGAGCGTGTTGCGCAGCTTCACTTCGCCGGGCATGAGCTTGTTGGGCCGCTGAAACAGGCTGTCGGGCAGGTGCGGCAGGTTTTCCTTGTGGCCCGAGATCCCGAGGTAGAGGTCGACCTTGTCGTAGTAGGGCGCGACGTCCGCATAGGAAATGGGCCAGTCTTCGCCGTAGCCGTCGTGGGATTTGCCCTTGAAGTCGTAATCGGAGAGCCGCAGCGCCAGGCGCCCCCAGATGTTGGTCTTCCCGCCGAGCAGCCGCGCACGCACCCACGCGTATTTCGTTCCGGTATACGGGTGGTCCTTTTCGTCCACCAGAATGTTCTTGACGTAATCGGAGCCGCCCCAGCCGCCCACGTACGAGAGCACGTGTCGAAACGCCGACCCTTTGGCGTACGGCGGCTTCCGGACGTTGTACTCGTTGAACCTGATCGCGTGATAACCCGGGGGAGCTTCGCCGCGGCGCGGGTGATCGTACGGCCATTCCATCGAGCGCAGCTCCTGCTCGATCGGAATCCGCTTCCCCGCCTCGAGCAGCAGCACTTGCATGCCCTGCGACGTGAGCACGTGCGCCGCCATCCCGCCCGCCGCGCCAGAGCCGACGACCACGGCGTCATAAGTCTTGGAGAGATCGGCGTCCTGTTCCTGCGAGGCTTTGAAGCGGATCAGCGTCATCGGCCCTTCCTTATAGTATGCGCTCGAGCAGCGCGACCAGCCCCGTGGGATTGGTGCGCTCAGGGATGTGATCGGCCTGCATGCGCTGGACCGGCCAGCCGCGCGCCGCCGCGCGATCGGCAAAGCGCTGGAATGGATCGGGGTTCACCTGCGGCTCGAACGTGAGGATGTAGGTCGCCGGCACTCTGGCGCGCGCCGGATTCACCAGCCGCAGCGTGTCGGTGAAGGTCTTCAGGGACATCGGGACGTCGCGGGGAATGACGGTCGTATCCTGCACCCACACCGGCACCGTGTAGTCACCGCGCGTGAGGTTGCGAACGAAGCCGGTATCGACACCCTGGAGAATCCTGACCGACTCGCCGGAATCGGGGACCATCGCATCGAGATAGACGAGGCGCTTGATCCGATCGGGCACACGATCGGCGACGCCCGTGATCACCATGCCCCCGTAGCTGTGGCCGAGCAGGATGACGTCTCGCATGTCATCCCACAGGATCTTGTTCACGACGTCATCGATGTGGGTGTACAGGCCGACGGTCGGCGACGCGAGATGGCGCCGCTCGCCGAGTCCCGTGAGCGTAACGCGCACCACGCGATAGCCGTCTTGCGTGAGCAGCGAGTCGACGGTGCGCCAATCCCACCCCCCGCCCCAGGCCCCGTGCACGATCACGAACGTCGGTTTCGCTGGGCTGCTCTGGACCAGCAGTGCGACAGCGAGGAGCAGCGGCGTCATGCTAGAACTCGAGGTTCTTCAGGTATTGGAAATTCGCGCGCGCCGCGGCCATCTGGCCGGCCGCATCCTGCGCCCCCTCGTCCTCGACGTGCGCGGGCTTCTGCTCGAGCTGCGGCACGGAGGCGAAGAACCTCTTGAAGTCAAACGTTCCTGTCCCCAATGCCGTGTCGCTGGAGCGGTCTGCTTTGGCGTCTTTGACGTGGAAGCTCCAGAACCGGTTGGGGTACTTCTGCATGTATTGGAACGGATCGCCGCCGCCGAGCAGCATGTTGCCGATATCGAGCTGCAGCCGCGTGACCGACGGATCGAGCCGATCGATGAACACGTCGAGCGGCACTTGTCCGTCGATCGGCTTTTGATGATAGGACTCGTTGTGAAATCCGAGCCAGATGCCGTAGCGGCGCGCGACGGCGCCCGCGGCGTTGAAGCGGTCCGCCCATTGGCGCCAGTGGTCGAGCGTCTGCTTGGTCCACCCATCGAAATCGGGGACGAAGCAGTACTCCTGGCCGAGCAGCTTGGCGATCTCGAGGCTCTTCTCCCAGCCCACGAAGATCGTTTCGGCCGACATGTGGCAGGACGGCGCGCGCAGCCCTTCGTTCTTGAGCGTCGCCGCGACCTGTTGCGGCGTACGCCCGAAGTTGTTGAACGACCAGAGCAGCTCGACGTCGGTGTAACCGATCGCCCGGATCTCGGCGAGCGTGCGCTCGGGGTTCTCCTGCATCGCATTGCGGACCGCGAACAACTCGAGGCCGATGCGATCGAGCTTCTTGGGCAGGAGCGCGGAGGGAAACTTCAGGGAGGCGCCAGCAGCGACGGCGCCCATCGTCTGGACAAAGTCGCGTCGTTTCATAGCGCGCTAATCTACCGGTCAATTCAGCGGGCGATAGTTCACGTCGAGGACACCGAGCCTCCGCTGGTGCACCGACAGACGCGCCTTGAAATCGGCGAGATTCCTCGAATCCCTCGGTGTCCACGCGACCTCGGCCAGCGCGATCAGGCGCGGGAATACCATGTACTCGACGTTCTTGGGCGTGCGCTGGTACTCGGTCCAGATCTGGCCCTGCGTGCCGAGGATATGCGCGGCCTGCTCGGCCGTGAGCGCGGCGGGGACCGGCTCGAACGCATAGACCGTATCGAGCGGCAGAAAGCCGCCAATCGCCATCGGCTCCGTGCTCCGGTCCTGTGCCTGGTAGTAGTCGAAATAGGTGTTGGACGTGGGCGTCATCACGACATCATGTCCCGCGAGCGCTGCCGCGATTCCGCCCTCCATCCCGCGCCACGACATCACCGTCGCATTGGGCGCGAGGCCGCCCTCGAGAATCTCGTCCCAGCCGATGAGCGAGCGGCCGCGGGCGGTGAGGAACGCATCCATCTGGTGGATGAACCAGCTCTGCATCTCATGCTCGTCTTTCAGGCCACGCTCGCGAATCAGCGCCTGCACGCGCGGGCTCGCCTGCCACTGGTCTTTGACTGCTTCGTCACCGCCGATGTGGACGTACTTGCCGGGAAATAGCGCGATCACCTCGGTGACCACGTCCTGCAGAAAGCGCACCGTCGATTCTTCAGGATTGAAGATGTTGGGATTCACGCCGAAGCGGCGCAGCACTTCCATCTGCTGTCCCGTGTTCCCCAGCTCGGGATACGCCGCGATGGCGGCCTGCGCGTGGCCGGGCATTTCGATTTCCGGCACGACCGTGATGAAACGCGCCTTGGCGTACGCCACGACTTCGCGCACGTCGTCCTGGGTGTAGAACCCACCGTGCGGCACGTTGTCGTAGACCCATTGCAGGGTGTCGGCATACTGGTTCTGCACGCCGACCAGCGTGTTCCGGCGCCACGCGCCCACGGACGTGAGACGCGGATACTTCTTGATCTCGATGCGCCATCCCTGGTCGTCCGTGAGATGCCAGTGGAAGCGGTTGAGCTTATGCAGGGCGAGGAGGTCGATGTACTTCTTGACGAACTCCTTGGGCATGAACGAGCGCGACACGTCGAGATGCGCGCCGCGCCATGGGAAGCGCGGCATGTCTTCGATCTCGACCCCCGGCGCAGTCCACGACATGCTGTCGACCCGCGCCGCGCGGAAGATGTCGGGCGGGAAGAGCTGGCGCAGCGTCTGCACCGCGTAGAACGCGCCCGCGGCGCGGTAGGCGCGGATGCTGATGCGATTGCGCGTCACCGACAGGCGATAGCCCTCGTCGCCGAGGCGCGCGAGCGTGGGATCGAGTCGCAGGGTTATGACCTTGCCACCCGAGCCCGCGGCACCGACGACGGCGAGGCGGTACCCCGTGGCCGGCTGCAGCCAATCGGCAAGCTGGATCCCGATGTCGTACGTGGAGCGGTCAGTGACGATCGCGGTTCCAGGTGTGAGCGCGAACGATGCCGCGGTACGCGTCATCTGGACCGGCTTTGGAATAACCGACAGGGCGGTGTCTTGAACGCCCGCGAGGACAGCTACGATGGTAATGAAGTGGATCATCTGGCCGCCTGGCCGTCGGCCACCAGCGCTGCGTACACGAGTCGCTGGAACTCGCCGTCGAGCGCCCAGTTCTCCATCACCGGCATGTACTGCGTCCACACCATGCCGATGAGGTCGGCTTTGGGATCGACCCAGAAAAACGTCGTGCCATAACCGGCCCAGCGGAACGTGCCCGGTGATCCGGCGACGCTCGGGTCGGAATCCATGCGCACCGCCCCGCCATATCCGAACCCACTCCGGCCGATCGCCCACCCCTCGGCGATTTTGAGCGGCACCCACGACTCGGGAACGTGGTTCTGCATCATGAGCGCGACCGTTTCGCGCTTCAAGACGCGCTTGCCATCGAGCTCACCGCCGTTGAGCAGCATCTGCGCAAACCGCAGGTAATCGTCGGGGGTCGAGAGCAGTCCTCCGCCACCGGACAACAGCTCGCCCGGAGTCGTGTAATCAGGAGTGAGCAGCGGCGTCTGCGCCTGGAGCTTCCCGTCCGCGCCGCGCGTGTAGATCGGAATCACGCGCGCGCGCATCGCGGGCGTGGCCCGGAAACCGGTCATGGTCATCTTCAGCGGCTTGAACAGCGCGCTGTCGAGGTAGCGATCGAGCGTCTGTCCCGATGCCACTTCGATAACGCGCCCCAGCACGTCCGTGGAGAAGCTGTAGTTCCACTGAGTACCGGGGGAGAACTTGAGGGGCAAGCGGGCGAGGCTGTCGGCCAGCTTGACGGTAGTCCAGCCGGGCCCGAAGAAGCCCGCCGCTCGATAGATCGAATCGACGGACGTGCTGTCGAAGATGCCGTATGTCAGCCCGGACGTGTGGGTCAGCAGGTCGGCGACGGTGATCGCCCGATCCGGGGCACGCAGCTCGGGTCGTGCCGCGCTGCCGCCGGCAAACACCTTTACGTTCGCGAATGAGGGGATGTACTTCGAGACCGGATCGTCGAGCCGCAGCTTGCCCCGCTCGACGAGCTGCATCGCGGCCGCGCTCGTGATCGGCTTCGTCATGGAAAAGATCCGGAACACCGCGGTTTCCTGCGGCCCCGGCATCGTCGGCGAACCAATGGACGTGACGTACACCTTTTTGCCATGGCGCGCGACGACCGCCAGCATCCCCGGCACCTTCCCCGACTCCACATAGGCCCGCAGCGCGGGCGCGATCCACTCCAACGAGTCCGGTGCGAGCCCGACGTCGGCTGGACGGGCACGCGGCAGGCCTTGCCCCGCGGCCGCCGTGGCGGTCAGTGTCGCCAGGACTATCCCCGCGATACTCCACTTCATTTCGTTTCCCCCTGCTTACGGTGTCGCCGGCTTGTACACCCGGACGTAGTCGATCAGCATCGTTGCCGGGAAAATTGCATCGGACTGCGGATCGCCGTCGAAGTGCCCGCCCACCGCCTGATTGAGGATCACGAAGAACGCCTGGTCGAAAACCCACGCGCCATACGGCTGCACGGACGCGCGCGACACGGTGTAGTGCAGCTGGGCGTCGATGTAGTAGCGGATCGATTGCGCGTCCCACTCGACCGCGTACACGTGGAAGTCAGTCGCGGTGTTCGCCTGCGTGTGGGCGAATGGCGTATTCCCGGAGTAGCCCGGACCGTGCACGGCGGAGCTCGTCAGGGTTGGCTGGCTGCCCTTGTTTTCCAGGATGTCGAGCTCCCCACAGGTAGGCCACCCCACCCTTCCGATGCTTTCGCCCAGCAGCCAGAACGCGGGCCACAGTCCCTGCCCCTGCGCGAGCTTGATGCGCGCTTCGACGCGGCCGGGAAGGATCGAAACTTTGTCCCGGGTCGTGATCTTCGCGGATGTGTACTTGCAGCGTCCGTAATAGCAGGAGAGCGAGTCGGTCGCGACGCGGGCCACGATCGCCAGGTTGCCGTCGCCGGTCTGCGCGATGTTGTCGGGCGATGTGCGGTAGTACTCCTTCTCGCTATTGCCCCATCCGCAGTTGCCCGACGAACAGCCGTCGGCGGTGTCATAACGCCAGTACGCCGTGTTGACGCCGGCGCCGGCCGCGCCGGAGAACTCATCCGCCCACACCAGCGTCCACGGACTGGCGGGAGGTGGCGGAGGCGGCGGCGGTGGCGGGGGGGGCGGCGAGACAGGTTGCCCGCCTGACGCGCAGCCAAGGGCTGCGCCAAGAATCAAGGCGCTGAGTCTCCTACACATGTGCGACCTTCGCGTCAAAGGGCCAGGTCCGGGCCTTCCACGACCAGATTCCGAAACAGACAATCCCCAGAAGCAGCGCGCCGAGTCCGAACGCGATCACCTTCACGGGCGTCGTCGCAAAGATAAAGATCCACCCGCACAGCGCCACGAGGCTCGGCAACGGATACAGCCACATCCGGTAGGGCCGCGGCATGTCCGGCTCGCGGCGCCGCAGCAGCGTGACCGCGCCGATCTGCCCCATGAACTGCACCAGAATCCGCGTCGTAATCAGCGCGTCGATGACCGTCCCCAGCTTCACAAACCCGGCGACGATCGCCAGCAGCCCGAGCACGACGAGTGAGACAGAAGGAAATCCCTGAGTGGGATGCAGGCGCGCGAACATCTTGAAGAAGTAGCCGTCGCGCGCCGCTGCGAAGGGGATCCTTGAATAGCCGAGCAACAGCGCGAACACCGAGCCGAACGCGGTCCACAGGATCATCGCCGTGATTACCGTCGCGATGCGCGCGCCGAAAATTCGCTCCATGAAGATCGACACGACGAAGTTCGACTGCGGATGCTCGGATGCCGGCACGAACTCGCGCCACGGCACCACGCCGATGATGGACAGGTTGATCGCGACATAGATCAGGGCGACCGCGATCGTGCTGAGCAGAATCGAGCGCGGGATCACGCGCCCCGGATTCTCCACCTCGTCGCCGATGTAGCAGACGTCGTAATAGCCGAGGTAGTCGTACACGCCGACCCGCGACGCGGCCCCCAGCCCGAGCAGGAATCCGATCGAGAAATCGAACGCGCCGGGCGGGAAATCGAACGCCACGCCGGGACTGAAGTGGAGCGCCCCGGTCACGACCACGACCACCACTGTGACGATCGTCCCGATCCACAGCGTGAGCGTGATCGTGGCAATCGATTTTATCCGGCGGTACAGCAGCGCGATGTTGACGAGGCCCAGCGCGGTGACGACCAGCATCGTCTGGCGCGGCGTGATCCCCTTCCAGATGTATCCGAGATACTGCGAGAACCCGATGTAGCCTGACGCGATCTCGAGCGGGCCGCTGAAAATGAACTGCCACACGAACAGGAACCCCATCAGCCGGCCGAGTTTTTGCTCGCCGTAGCCGCGCCGCAGGTAACCGAACGAGCCGCCCGACCCCGGCAACGCGGCGCCCAGCTCGCTCCACACCATGCCGTCGCACAGCACGATGATCAGCGCGACCGCCCAGCCGAGCATCGCTTGCGGACCGCCCAGCGCCGACATCAGCAGCGGGATCGTGATGAACGGCCCGATCCCGATCATGTTCGTCATGTTCAGCGCAGTCGCGTGCAGCAGGCCGAACCGGCGTTCCATCCGCTAGTGTTTTGCCCAGATCATGAAGGAGGCCTTTAGCACGAGGGACCACTCCCAATCCTGCCACGGCTGTGTGGACCCGACCGCGACGATCGCGGTCCGTGGCACTGGAAGCGGCACGACGGCGGTGCTGATGAGGATGGGATACGGGTGGTAATCGTTGAATTCGAGCCACAGCAGTCCCGCGCCGGCATCGAGCGCGAGGTGTCGCGAATCGATCAAGGACCGCTCGGCCTCGGTGATGATCGTCGGCTTGCCGCTCTGATCGTTCCACGACAGCGTCAGCTCCGCACGCGTCTTGTAAAACGGCGGGCTGTCGAAGTGGATGTTGTACGTGGGCTCCGACGGGCGGTCGCTCAACAACACGCCGGCTCCGACCGAGAGGCGCTGTGCCTCGGCGGGGGCGGGGGTGGCGGGGGCGGCGAGAGCGAGTACGGCGCTGAAAACCGCAAGGCGGCGGGCGGTGCGGTGCACGCCGTAATGTACGCGTCCTCGGAGCGCTGTCGACTGCTACAGACGCCGAGACACGCCGAGCGTGAACGCGCCCGCCGCGGTGCTCGTTCCGAAACTGCTGTCGGCCGCGGTGCTCACGCCCGGGATCGTCCAGGTCACCCGCAGTGTCGCGCTTTGTCCTCCGCCGGTCGCAACGATCCAGGCTGTTGCCTGAATGGACGAACCCGCCGGGACGTTGACGGCGATCGACCACGGCAGTGCGGGATTGGTGACCTTGATGAACTGTCCCTGAGTGTTCTGGTACAGCAGCGAATCACAGCGGAGTCCCGACCCTTCGGGAGTTTTCGTGACGTGGTACGCGACGACCAACATCGGGTTCGACGGTGTTATGGTGCACGCCAGGACGAGGACGAGCGCGCCGCACATGACATAGGGTTTCATCGTGGGTTCAGATCTCCGGCGTGTGCCGGTGCAACCGCAGCTCCAGATGACGCCGGACATCGGGCCATTCGGCCGCGAGAATGCTGTAGATCACCGTGTCGCGGACTGTGCCGTCGCGACGGGCCGCGTGATGGCGAATCACGCCGTCCTTTTTGGCACCCAGGCCTTCGATCGCCCGCTGCGAGCGGAAATTGAAATTGTCGGTGCGCAGCCCGACGCATCGGCACCCGACGGTATCGAAGGCATGCGTCAGGAGCAGCAGTTTGCAGGTCGTGTTCACGTTGCTGCGCCAGCGGCTTTGCGCGTACCAGGTGTAGCCGATTTCCACGCGGTCGACCGCCGGAACGATGTCGTGATAGCGCGTCGATCCGATGACGGCTCCGCTCGCCGCGTCGCGGACGATCCAGGGCAGCATGTGCCCGTCGCGTTGGCCTCGGAGCGCATCCGCGACGTAGTCCCGCATCTTTTCGGGCACCGGCACGGCGGTGAACCACAGCTCCCACAGCCGGCCGTCGCCCGCCGCGGCCGCCAGGGCGTCGGCATGCTCCGCGCGCAGCGGCTCGAGCCGAATGCCGCGCCCGTCGAGCGCCACCGGTTCGACGTGAATCACGGAGCCAGGTCCCCTCTCATTCTCCCAGTACTTTGATAATGACCCGCTTCTTTCTCTGGCCGTCCCATTCCCCATAAAACACCCGCTGCCACGGTCCAAAGTCCAGCCTGCCCGCCGTAATTGGAACGATGACTTCGTGACCGATCGTCAGACTGCGCAGGTGTGCCGCGGCGTTGTCCTCGCCGGTTTCATTGTGCCGGTACTGTTTCGGATCCCACGGTGCGATCCGTTCTTCGAGCCACTTCAGAATATCTTTCCACAACCCGGACTCGTGATCGTTCACGAACACCGACGCGGAGATGTGCATGGCACTGACCAGCACGAAACCTTCACGCACCTCGCTCACCTCCACGACCTTCACCACCTCGTCGGTAATGTCGATGATCTCCTGACGGCGCTTCGTGTTGAACCAGAGGTAGTGGGTGCGGGATTTCATGCTTCCCCCGTGTCGAATTGTCACAGCCGCGGCGGTTCCCTAAATTGGCCTCAAATATGGCGCTTCCCTTCAGGCGGCGAATCTTCCTGATCCTCGTCGTCATGACCGCGGTGCCGACGGTGCTCGGGGTTGCGGGGTGGGTCCTGTCGGTCCGGCGGCTGTTGCCCGCGGCGGGTGCGCGTGTATCCACCGAACGGGTTGCCACCACCGCGCGAGCATTGCTCGAAGGCGTGGACACGCTGCATCTCAGCGTACGCGAGCGCGCCCTCTTGCGCGAGCATCTCAATGAAGTCTCCGCGTCGGTCAGCCTGGCGCGGCGCGCCGAGACGTTCCTGCGCTACTACACGGCCGGCTTTGCGGTCGTCATTCTCCTGCTCGGCATGGCGGCGCTCTACGCCGCGGTCAATCTGGCCGGCCATCTCTCCCGCCAGCTCTCCCGACCCATCGATGAGATGGTGGGCTGGACGCAGCTCATTCGGCGGCATGAAGCGCTGCCCGCCGGCCTGCCCACACGCGGCGCTCCGGAATTCGAAGCGCTGCGCCAGGCGTTGCGCGAGCTGGCCGCGGCCCTGGCCACGGCGCGCGAGCGCGAGCTCGAGGCCGAACGCCTGCGCGCCTTCCGCGAAGTGGCACGGCGCGTCGCACATGAGATCAAGAATCCGCTGACCTCGATGCGGATTGCGGTGGATACCCTCGAACGGTCGGACGGCCGGACGGCCGCACGGACGGACATGGCGATTCAGGTGCTCGCGTCGGAAACGGACCGGCTGGATCGACTGGCGAAGGAATTCTCCGAGTTTGGCCGGCTCCCTGAAGGGCCGCAGAGCGAAGTGGACATCGTCGAGCTGCTCGAGGAGCTGGGGCGGACCAGCGTTCCGAACGGGGTGGACGTCCGACTCACGACGCACGACGGACGACGCACGCTCTTTGGCCATTACGAGCCGCTGCGCCGCGCGTTCTCGAACATTTACCGCAACGCCTCGGAAGCGATGCAGGGCCGCGGCACCATCGACGTGACCGTCACCGGCGCTGCCGGCGGCCTCGCCATCTCCATCGCCGATCACGGTCCCGGCATTCCCGCCGAGTTCCACCAGCGCGTGTTCGAGCCGTACTTCACGACGAAGGACGACGGCACGGGACTCGGCCTCGCGCTGGTGCGCGTCACGCTCGAAGCGCATCGGGGCAGCATCAGCGTCAGCGAGACTCCCGGTGGTGGAGCGACGTTTTCGATTGTCTTCCCGCCTTCCCCCTTCCCCCTTCCCCCGTCCCCTAGATGAGCCCTCGAGTCTTGCTCGTCGACGACGAATCCAACATCCGCCGGATGGTGGGAGCGTTGCTGCAGTCGGAGGGCTACGAGACCGTCGAAGCGCCGGACGGCAACCTGGCACTCACCCGGCTCGTCGAAGACTCGCCCGACGTCGTCCTGCTCGACCTGATGATGCCGCCCGGTCCGGACGGGCTCGCGACGCTCGAGCGGATTCGGAAGCGAGCGCCGCACGTGCCGGTCGTGATGATGAGCGGCAAGGCGAGTCTGGCGGACGCCGTCCGCGCCACGAAGCTCGGCGCGTTCCAATTCCTCGAAAAGCCGCTCACCCCCGAAGGCGTCCTCGTCACGTTGCGCAGCGCGCTCGAGCTGAGCCGCACGCTCGCGGAGAACAAGCGGCTGCACGAGCAGCTCGGGCACGCCGATCCGCTGGTCGGCTCGAGTCTCGCCATGGAGGAGCTGCGCGCGCTCATCGCGCGCGTCGCGCCGACCGAATCGCGCGTGCTGATCACCGGCGAATCGGGCACCGGCAAAGAGCTCGTGGCCTCCGCCATTCATCGCCAGAGCGCCCGCGGCGACAAGGCGTTCGTCACCGTCAACAGCGCGGCGTTGCCGCGCGACCTCGTGGAATCCGAGATGTTCGGCCACGAGCGCGGGGCGTTCACGGGCGCGACCGAGCGGCGCCAGGGCCGCTTCGAGCTGGCGGACGGCGGCACGCTGTTCCTGGATGAAGTCGGCGATCTCGGACCGGAGGCGCAGGCCAAGCTGCTGCGCGTGCTCGAAAGCGGCGTGGTGGAGCGCGTCGGCGGTGAACGGCCGTTCACGGTCGACGTGCGCGTCATCGCGGCCACGAACAAGGACCTCCGGCACGCGGTGCGCGCGGCCCAGTTCCGGGAAGACCTGCTGTTTCGCCTGAACGTGTTGCCGATCCACATTCCGCCGCTGCGCGAGCGCCCCGAAGACGTCGCGCCGCTCGTCAAGCATTTCGCCGGCCGCTGTGCGGCGCGACTGGGCCGCCCGGTGAAATTCGACGCCGGCGCCGTGCCGCTGCTCGCGTCGTATACGTGGCCCGGCAACGTGCGCGAGCTCGCCAACATCGTGGAGCGGATGGCGATTCTCGCGACCACGGAGCTGATCACGGCCGCCGACGTCGCCCGGGTGCTGCCGCCCGATGGCACGCCGCCCCGCATCATTACGCCCGCGACCGGCGACGACACGCCGTGGCGCGACATCGCGCTCAGCGACACGCTCGATCAGTACGAGCGGGAGCTGATCGCCAAAGCACTCTCGGTGTCGCGCGGGAACGTCGCTGAAGCGGCGCGCCGGCTCGACACCGACCGCGCCAATCTGTATCGCCGTATGCGCCGCCTGGGCATCGAGCCTCCAACGAAGGCTGATCTATGATCGCTTTGCTACTGGCCCTGGTCGTGCAAGACACGACCATCGTCATCTCTCCCGACAGCGCCGCCCTCGAGGCCCGCGCCCTGCCGCGAGTCGTTGCCGAGGAAGTCATCCGCTTCTACAACGACTCGGCGACGACCCGTCTGGTGGGGCGCACGCGCCTGCCGCACGGCAACGAGTGGCGCGGCAATGTCGCGGTGCGCAGCGGCCCCGTGTTTGTGGGTGGACGGGTCCAGGGCACGCTGGTCGTGATCAACGGTGACCTGCGGTTCGAAGCGGGCGGCGAAGTCACCGGCGCTGTGATCGTCGTGGGCGGCATCGTCGATTCGGCGCACGGCACCATCCGCGGCGAGCTGCGCCAATACCGCGAGCCGCTGCTGTACCGCCTGCACAACGAGGGCGACCGCATCGAGTACGCGCCCAATCTGCGGCGGCGCCTCCCCGTGCTGGGCGCCAAGGTGTCGTGGGGCACCGAAGCCTCGCGTTCCTCGCTGACGATTGCGACGGGCGGGACCTTCAACCGCGTCGAGGGACTGCCGATCGTGTTCGGCCCGCTGTTCGACTGGAAGCTGCAGCAGAACGTGCGCCTGCGTATCGACGCGCTCGGCGTGTTCCGTTCGGCGGGCGACTTGTCGGACAATCGCAGCGATCTCGGCTACATGTTTCGCGGCGAGTTTCGGTCGGGCGAAGCGCGTGCGGTGGGCGTCGCGCTCCGCGCGTTCGATGTCGTGTCACCGATCGAGGACTGGGGACTCCACAGCAACGAGGTCGGGTGGAGCTCGTTCCTGTTCGCGCGCGACTACCGCGACTATTACCTCAACAAGGGTTGGGGGGGCCGCGTGTTCGCGCAGCCCGAGCGACCGCTCACGCTGTCGCTCGAAGCGCGGCACGAATGGCACACCGGCGTGGGCGTCCAGGATCCCTGGACCATTTTTCGCAACTCGGACTTGTGGCGGCCCAATCCGCCCATCGACGAGGGGCATTTCACCACGATCACGGCCGCTGCAGCGATCGATACGCGCAACGACGTCGACGATCCATCCGCGGGATGGCTGGCGCGATTCACGTTCGAGAATTCACGCAGCTCGGATGTGATCCCGCACCCCGGGGTCCCGCTCACGGTTCGCGACTCGATTCCCACGGATGGGTCCTACCAGTACAACCGGATGTTCGTGGACGTCCGTCACTACGCGCGCATCAGCCCCTCGGGGCGGATTCACCTCCGGCTGGTGGGCGGCGGCTGGATGGGCGGCGATCCGTTGCCGCTGCAGCGGCGCCTCTCGCTCGGTGGTCCCGAGCCGATGCCCGGCGAGCCGTTCCGCGCGGCCGCCTGCAATGAGAACATCACCGACCCGGCATTCGCGGACTCGAAGCTCGCCGCGTGCGATCGCGTGATCGCCTTCCAAGCCGAGTATCGCGGCCACGTGAAGCTCAACTGGAGCTACAACCCGTCCAGTGGCCGGGACGAGCCACCGCGGGACGAAGGCACGCCGTTCTGGCTGGAAGGCCTCGACCTGGTCGTGTTCACGAACACCGGGCAGTCGTGGCTGGTGGGCGATGGTCCCGGACAAGTGGCCGCGGGCCGGCTGCCCTCGCTCTCGAGCTGGCTCGTGGATGTGGGTCTGGGCTTGGATTGGAGCGGCTTTGGGGTCTACATCGCCAAGGCGGTGACCACCGGCGAACGACTGCGACTCACGGCCAGGCTCGAACACCGGTTCTAGCGTGCGCCTCCTCTGGGGTGCGGTGGCCGGCCTGCTGCTCGCCAGCACGGCTGCCGCGCAGTCGCCCACGCTCACGGTCACGCTGCAGAGCAACGTGCCGCGCGTGCGCAGTACGGGCCTGCTGGCCGACGGAAAGTTCGTCGGACTCATGCGCTCGGGTTTTCCGCTGCGGCTGCACTACCGGCTGGAGCTATGGAAAGTCCGCGCCAGTTGGTTCGATCAGTTCGTGCGAGAGGTTTCGTGGGACGCGGTGGCGCGCAACGATCCGCTCGCCGACGACTTCGTCCTGATTCGTCAGGGCGGCGCCGTCAGCCGGTACGCGACTCCCGAGGAATTGGCGGCCGCGCTCGACATTCCGTACGTCGTGACCCTGCACGCGAGCGGAGGCGGCCGGTACTACTTCCTTGCCCGTCTCGAGGTGACGACGCTCAACGACACCGATCTCCAGGAATTGTCGCGCTGGTTGTCGGGTGATGTCGGTCCGGCGGTATCCGGCGGGGCCAACTTCGGCGATGCACTGGCGCGGGGAGCCCAGCGGGTGCTCGTGCGGCTTGCGGGCCTGCCGCGTCAGCAGCTCGAGGCCCGCAGTCCTACGATCCGAATTGAAGGTCGATAGCGGTCCGAATCTCTTCCAGCGATCTGCCCTGCTGCGCCATTCCGTTCGCCACCATCGCTTCCCGCATGCAGATGTCACAGTACGCGCCGTGCTCTCCCTCAAAACAGGTGAGCAGCGACCGGTGGCCGGCACTCTTGGAGCAATCGCAGTAGCAGTACACGCCGTCGAGCGTGGCGGCGGCGTTGCGCGCCGCCGCGTATGCCTCCGCGGCGCCCGGCGTGCGGGGCACCAGGCTCGCGGGAACGACTTTGGCCGCCGTAATACCGGGCCGCGACGTCGGATGGTTGGAGGCGTGCACCCCCCCCTCCCCCTCCCCCTCGTGCGGGCGCTGCAGCAGCACGACGGCGGCGAGCGCGACCGCCGCCGCGCCGGCGATCAACCAGGGAGCCCGGGACATCACAGCGCTTCGAGGGTCGCCAGCACGTCGGCTCCGTAGAAGAGCCGAATGTACTTCGCCTGCGTGCGCGTCAGGCGGCGCACCGCCCACGACAGGTGCACGAAATGCGGCTCGTGCGGGGCGCGCAGCGGATGCATGCCCACTTCTTCGGGCAGGAGGTTGCCCTTGCGGGTGTTGCAGCTCGAGCAGGCGGTCAGGACGTTCGTCCAGGCGTTCGTACCACCGCGTGACAAGGGCATGAGGTGATCGCGCGTGAGGCACTCGCGCTGCCGCAGGTCCGCCTGCGTGCGCCCGCAGAACTGGCAGCGGTAGTTGTCGCGCGCAAAGAGGAACGTGTTGGTGACTTGGCGGCGGAAGCGGCGAGGAACGTGCACGAAGCGAACGAGGCGAATTACGGCGGGACGTGGCACCGCCATTCGCTCACTATGGACCGGCGTGCCCTCCGCCTCGACGACCTCGGCCTTGCCGTCGATGACCAGCCGCAGCGCCCGGCGCACGGGCACCATGGTCAGCGGCTCAAACGAGGCGTTCAGGGCGAGGCAGCGCATCCGATATGCTAATACCGACCAGCAACTTGCAGCAAGTGAGGGATTTACGGGCTCGCTGCGGGCTGAAACGCGCGTCGTAACTCTTCGATTTGTGACGCGACTGAGGCGCGCGAGGCACCTCCAGGCGTGGCACGGCTTTCGACGCTTTGCTCCCAGGAGCCGAGCTGCGCCAGCGCCGGTCCGAGCGCCGGGTGAATCTCGGTCGCGACTTGGGCGGGCACCTTATCGAGACTGACACCGGCCTGCTCCGCCGCGCGCACCAGTTTGCCGATCAGGCCGTGGCTTTCCCGGAAGGGCACGCCGGCTTCGACCAGTACATCGGCGAGATCGGTGGCGCGCATGGCGGGGTCGAGTGCGGCTGCCATGCGACCGGCATTCACGGTCAGCGTATCGATCGCCCCGGTCACCGCGGGCAGCACCGTCCCGAGCGTATCGCACGCGTCGAACAGCAGTGCTTTGTCTTCCTGCAAATCTTTCTGATAGCCCGCGGGAATCCCCTTCAGCGTCGTCAGCAGCGCCACCAAATCGCCGAGCAGGCGTCCCGACTTGCCGCGCGCCAGTTCGAACACGTCCGGGTTGCGCTTTTGCGGCATCAGGCTGGAGCCGGTGCTGAAGCTATCGGGGAGCGTGACGAATCCGAATTCGCCGCTCGCGTAGGTGATCAGCTCGGCGCCGAGGCGGGAGAGGTGCGTGCCGATCAGCGCGATCGCGAACAGCACGTCGGCGACGAAGTCGCGATCGCCGGTGGCGTCGAGCGCGTTGGCCGACACGGCGCGGAAGCCGAGCGCTTCCTTGAGCAGCACGCGATCGACGGGGAAGCCGCTCCCGGCGAGCGCGCCCGATCCGAGCGGGAGCTCGGCGGTGCGGCGGCGCGCGTCGGCGAGTCGCTGGCGATCGCGGACGAGCGGCCATGCGTGCGCCAGCAGCACGTAGGCCCAGCGTACCGGCTGGGCGCGCTGGCCGTGGGTGTAGCCGGGAAGAATCGCGTCGAGGCCGTCTGTTGCTTTCGTGACGAGGGTGCGGCCGAGCGCGGCGACGGCGGCGTCCAGCTCGTCGATCGCTCCCAGGGTCCAGAGCCGCAGGTCGGTGGCGACCTGATCGTTGCGCGAGCGGCCCGTGTGCAGCTTCCCAGCCACGGGACCGATCTCGGCGTACAGCAGCCGCTCGACCAGCGTGTGCACGTCCTCGTCAGGCGCGCCCACCGCCGCGCCGTCGGCGAGCTTGTCCGCGACGCGGTCGAGGCCGTCGAGCAGCTGTGTTTCTTCAGCGGCGGCGAGAACGCCGGCCTTGCAGAGCGCGTGCACCCAGGCTTTGCTGGCGAACACGTCCTGCGGCCAGAGTCTATGGTCGACGGGGAGACTGCGGTTCAGCGCATCGAGCGCTTCGCTCGGTCCCAGCGCGAAGCGTCCACCCCACATCTGGTGCGAGGGGGGTGGGGTGTCAGCTCGCTGGGACATCCGTCCGCTCGGCCTGCAGCCCGGCGGCGATTCTGCTCGCGAGTCCGTACAACCGGATGAACCCTTCGGCGTCCCTCTGGTTGTAGACGTTGTCCTTGCCGAAGGTCGCGTACGACGGCTGGTAGAGGGCGTACGGGCTCTCGCGGCCCGCGACGATGACGTTGCCCTTGAACAGCTTCAACCGGACGGTGCCCGTCACGTGTTTCTGCGTCGCGGTGACCAGGGCGTCGAGCGCCTCGCGCTCCGGCGTCCACCAGCGGCCGTCGTACACCAGATCGGCGTAGCGCAGCGCCAGCTCGTCCTTCATGCGCAGCGTGCGGCGGTCCAGCACCAGCTGCTCGAGCTCGCGATGCGCGGCATAGAGCACGGTCCCACCCGGCGTCTCGTACACGCCACGCGACTTCATGCCCACGAGCCGGTCCTCGACGACGTCAGCGCGGCCTACGCCATGCTCGCCGGCGACTTCGTTGAGTTGTTCGAGGAGCTCGACGGGACCGAGGGGAACTGCATCGACGCTGACGGGATTGCCTTCTTCGAACCCGATGGTCACGACGACGGGCTCGTCGGGCGCCTCGAGCGGATTCTTCGTCATCACGAAGATGTGCTCGGGCGCTTCCTGCGACGGGTCCTCGAGGATGCCGCCCTCGTGCGAGCAGTGCCACAGGTTTCGATCCGTGGAGTACGGCTTTTCGGCGGTCGCCTGCACCGGTACGCCTTTGGCGTGCACGTAGGCGATGAGATCTTCGCGGCCCTGGAATTTCCATTCGCGCCACGGCGCGATGACTTGCAGCTCCGGCGCTAACGCGGCGTAGGTCAGCTCGAAGCGGACCTGATCGTTGCCCTTCCCCGTGCAGCCGTGGGCAAGCGCTTCGGCGCCTAGCCGCTGAGCCGCCGCAACTTGGTGCGCCGCAGTGACCGGTCGGGCCATCGACGTGCCGAGCAGATACGTGCGGGCGTAGACCGCGCCGGCGCGCAAGGTCGGGAACACGAAGTCGCGCACGAACTCTTCGCGCAGGTCTTCGATGATGCAGTCTTCGGCGCCGGACCGTTTTGCCTTGGCGATCAAGCCGTCGAGCTCGCCAAGTCCCTGCCCCACGTCGGCGGCGAAGCAGACGACGCGCGCGCCGTACTGTTCGCGCAGCCACGGGACGATGGCGGACGTATCGAGCCCGCCCGAATAGGCGAGGACGACGAGCGGGCCGGTGCCCGAACGCGCGGCAGATTGTTTATGCATATGGGTGCATAAAAATACATGCAGGACAGGAACGTGCGCAAGGCCAGGTAGGGGCGCAGCATGCTGCGCCCCTACGTCGTATCACCATCCCCATCCCTGCCTGTATCGGGGTTTCAGGTACTCCTCAGGGATGCCCGGCGTGAGCACGGCACCGGTCTGGGGATTCACATCGATGGGCTGCGCCGTGCGGACCGCGAGATTGCCGAGCAACACCATTTCGGTGAGCGGGCCCGAATGATCGGGGATGTTGGACCCGGCCGGCGTACCGCCTTTGCAGGCGGCGATCCATTCGGCGTAGCTGCCTTCGGTGCGCGGATACTTCTGCGGCACCGGGTGCGCGGTGATCTCCGCCTGCTTCGCAGGATCGAGCAGGCGCGGGTTCTCGCCATAGATCCCGGCCACGAGCTTGCCGGCGTCGCCGATCCAGAGCTGTCCGCTCGTATCGAAGGGCCATGCCAGGGGGTCCGTGACTTCCTTGGGACGCGCCGGATACAGGCTGCCGTCGCGCCACACCACGGTCAGCGCGGGACGATTTCCCTTGGCCGCGAAGCTATAGGTGATGCGTGAGCAGGCGGGCGCCGTTTCGTTGAACAGCTTGGTGGCTTCGGCCTCGATGCGGGTCGGGTATCCGAGATCGAGCGCCCAGAACGACGCATCCATCGAATGGCAGGCGATATCGCCCAACGCGCCGGTGCCGAAATCCCACCAGCCGCGCCAGCGGAACGGCGCATACGCCGTGTGATACGGCCGGTCGGCCGCGGGCCCGAGCCAGAGATCCCAATCGAGCCAGGCCGGTGTGTAGAGGGTTTCGAGCGGCCGGTCGAGCGCCTGCGGCCAGATCGGGCGGTTGGTCCAGAGCTGGATTTCGCGCACCGTCCCGATCGCGCCCGCGTCCACCCACTCGCGGATCTGCCGCGTGCCTTCGTCGGCATGCCCCTGATTGCCCATCTGCGTTGCAACCTTGTACTTCCGCGCCGCTTCCTCGAGCTGCCTGACTTCCCACAGCGTGCGCGCGAGCGGCTTCTGGATGCGCACGTGCTTCCCGAGCTTCATCGCCATCATGCCAGCGACGGTGTGGGTATGATCGGGCGTCGAGACCGTGACCGCATCGATGTTCTTTCCTTCTTTATCGAGCATCACGCGGAAATCCTTGAAGTGCTTGGCCAGCGGGAATCCCGTGTACGACGGCAGCGCCTGGCGCTCGTCCACGTCGCACAGCGCGTAGATGTTCTCGGTCTTTCCCACTCCACGCACGTCGTTGGCACCCATGCCGCCGACGCCGATGCAGGCGATGTTCAGCTTGTCGCTCGGCGCCACTCTGCCGCGCCGGCTCAACACATGTCCGGGGACGATCGTGAACGAGAGACCGGTCGCCACGTCGCGCACGAATTTCCGGCGCGGGATCGTCAGGCCGAGTAGGGGCGGGCTCATGGCAGCGCTCGAATCTTGATGTTGCGGTAAGCGACCACGTTGCCGTGGTCCTGGAGTCCGATGTGTCCTTGCGCGTTCTTCCCGAATTTGGAATGCGGCTTGAACTTGCTCCCGGCGACTTTCGAGTTCCAATCGGTGCTGCCGAGCTCGTACTCGACCATCTTGAAGCCGTTGAGCCAATGCTCGACGTGGTTGCCGTTCACCACGAGCCGCGCGCTGTTCCATTCGCCGCCGGGTGTCACATGGCCGCGCGGCGCCGGATACAGGTCGTAGGCTGCCCCCGCGGACTGGAGAGGATTCTGGCCGTCGGGATGTTTGGCATCGTCCAACACCTGCATCTCCACGGCATTCCAATAGATCTCGTCGTTTTCTTCGCTCGCGCGATAGAAGATGCCGCTGTTGCCGCCCGGCTCGATCTTCCAGTCGATCGATAGCTCGAAGTTGCCGAACTCATCGTTTGTGATGATGTCGCCGCCGGCGCCCGTGCGCGTGAGCGCGCCATCCTGCACGACCCAGCCGTCGGCGATCGTCTGCTTGCCGTAGTTGCGCCAGCCGGCGGTGGTTCGTCCATCGAAGAGCAGCGTCCACCCCGCGGTTTTCTCGGCATCGCTCAGGACGTTCTGGGGAGCGTTGGTGGAGGACGGTGGAGGTTGTGGAGGTTGTGACCGGGCTTTGCAGGAGAGCGGAAGCAGCACGAGTGCGGCAATCGTCCGAGTGTTCATGCGGGGAGTCCTGCGAGCTCTCGCAGCCGCACCTGCACGGCGCGGCGGCCTCGCTCGCTGCGAGTGATGACGAGAATGGCATCGTCACCGGCGATGGTGCCGATGATCTCGCTCCAGCCGGCGCCGTCCAGCGCCAGGGCCAGGGCCTGGGCCGCGCCCGTCGTGGTCTTGAGGACGAGCAATGGACCGACGCCTTCGGCCGAAACGAGCATGGTGGGAAGGAGCTGCTCGAGATGCGGGCGCATGCCCGGCGTCCCGTCGGCTCCCGCGGCGTAGTGTGACCCGCCGTCGGGGGCGGCGACCTTCGCGAGTCCCAGCTCGCGAATGTCCCGCGACAGCGTCGCCTGCGTCACATTGAACCCTTCCCCTTTGAGACGCTCGCGCAGCTGCTCCTGGCTGCCCACCGTCGCTCCACGCACGAGTCGCAGAATGGCCGCGTGACGCTGCGTTTTCATTGGCCGGAAATCTGGTGCACGATTCGGCCGCTGACTACTGTGAGAAGGGCGGCGGGGGGCGGCGAAGGGCGGCGAAGGGCGGCGAAGGGAAACACTGCCAAGTCCCCGGCTTTCCCGACTTCCAGCGAGCCGACCTCGGTGTCCCAGCCGAGCGCGCGCGCTCCTTCTATTGTAAGCGCTCGTAGCGCCGACTCGCCGCGCAGCCCCGCCGCCTCGGCCTCAGCCCACAAATCCAGATCGCCGACGCTCACCACGGAGTCCGTTCCCAGACCGACGGGCACCCGAGCCTGCTGGAACAAGGCCAGTGGCATCAAGCCGTGCCGATGCGCGGCATTCGATCGGGGACAGTGGGCGACCGTGGCCCGAAACGAACGGAGCAATTCGACGTCCGCTGCATCGGCCTGGATCGCATGAATGCACAGGGTGCCGCGTCGGATCACGCCGCGCTGCACGAGGTACGCGACCGGCGAGCACCCGCCCGGTTCGATCGCGATGCCCCGCGCGCGCAGCGCCTCGGCGAACGCACCTGCGCCGTCGCGCACCAGCCGGACCTCGTCGGGCGATTCGGCGACGTGCACCGCGATCGGCAGCTCTTCCAGTCGAGCGAAGGCCGCGACCGCCTCGTACAGCGGACCGCTGACCGTGTAGGGCGCGTGCGGTGAGACGCCGAGCAACAGTTGCGAAGTTGCAAGGCGCCGAAGTGGCAAGACGGCTGCCTCCAGTTCCCGCATGCTGTCTGCCGATTTCGCCGGATCGGGGCCGAACACCTCCTGGTACACGATGCCGCGGCCTCCCAGGTCATGAAGCGCGCGCATGACGGCGCCCGTGCTCCCGGTCTCCGCGACGCACGTGACGCCGCGTGACCAGCAGTCCTTGATTCCAGCGACGGCGGCCTCGTAGAAGGCTTCGACGCTGGTCGCGTCCTTCAACTCGCGAATGCGCCGGATCCATGTGAGGAACTCGGGCTCGTCGTGCAGCACCCCGCCGCCGAGCTGGTTGAGCTCGAGGTGCGTGTGGCAGTTCACGAGTCCGGGCATCAGCTCGGCATCAGGGAACTCAAAGGACTGAACGCCGCGCGGCGCCGGTACCTGCTCGTTCGGCCCGACCGCGGCGATCCGGCCGTCGGCGCCGACAAGAACGGCGCCATCCTCAAAGGACGGCGCCGTGACGGGATGAACCCGGCCCGCTCTGATCCGAAGCAAGGCGCTAGGGTGTGACGCCCACGCCGAACGGCGAATGGACTTGGCAGACCTGCGTCGGCTCGGTGCCGGGATAGAACCACTCCCAGCGGCGCACTTCGAGCGGGCAGAACGGCGTCGCGAGGAATCCGTTCGACCAGTCGACCTCGCGCGAGACGAGCTCCTCGGGACGCGCCCAGTCGGCGGGCGCGGGCCGCCGCTCGTACACGTCCCGCATGAACTTCGTCCATGCCGGCGCGACGATGCGGCCGCCGCCGGCGTTGTTCATGATGCGGCGCTGCAGGTCGTAGCCGATCCAGATCCCCGTGACGATCTCCGGCGTGAACCCGACGAACCAGGCGTCCGTGTAGTCGTCGGTCGTCCCGGTTTTCCCCGCCATGGGCACGCGCAGCCCCGCGACGGCGCCCGCGGCGGTGCCGCAGCGATGCGGCCCCGAGCCGGGTTGGCAGCGCATCACGTCGCGCATCATGTCGAGCATGAGCCAGTTATGCTCCGGATCCATCACCTGCTCGCGCTTGACCGTGGACTGATAGAGGATGTTCCCCTGCCGGTCCTCGATGCGCTGGATGCCGATCGGCTCCACGCGCACGCCCGCATTCGCGAACGCGGAATAGGCCGCGATCAGCTCGATCGGCTTGGTCTCGCGCGCGCCGATGTGAATCGACGGATACGGCGGCAGCGGCGTCGTGATCCCGTAGCGCCGCGCCTCTCCGATCACCGTCTGCTCGCCGATCGCCATCCCGAGCTTGATCGTGGACAGGTTGCGCGAGAGATACAACGACTGCCGCATCGGGATCGGGCCGAGGGTCGTGTCGTCGTAGTCCTTCGGCTGCCACAGCGAGCTGTCGAGCTGGATCACCGGCGGATTCAGCGGCGTGTCGTCGAGCATCTCCGTCACCGGATGCCCGGCGCGGACGGCGGCCGAATAGACGAACGGCTTGAACGTGGAGCCCGGCGGCCGCGCCGATTGCGTCACGCGATTCCACTTCGAGTCGACGAAGTCGCGCCCGCCCACCATCGCGAGGATGTTGCCGGTCTTCGCGTCCATGGCCATGAGCGCGCCCTGGAGGTACTGCGAGAACGGGCCCACTTCGTCCCCGGTCGCGCGGCCCTGCTCCAGGTATTCGCGGTACGACGTCCCCTCGAACTTGCCGTTCGAGAACACGCCCGACTCGATCTCGTCGAGCTGCGACTGCAGCGCCTGCTCCGCCGCCTCCTGCATGTCGAGATCGAGCGTCGTATAGATGCGCAGGCCCTTGTCGTACAGATCGCGGCCGTAGCGCGGCTCGAGAAACGCGGTGCGCAGCCACTCGACGAAGTAGGGCGCGACGTCGCCGTAGCTGGTGCGCCGCGTCGTGAGGACCAGCGGGTACGCTTTCCAGAACTCCGCGTCCTCGGGGCTGATGAAGCCCTGATCGCGCATCAGCGCGAGCACGACGTTGCGGCGGCGGACCGCGTTGTCGGGATGGACGCGCGGATTGTACGTTCCCGGCGCCTTGGGCAGTCCCGCGAGCGTCGCGGCCTCCGCGACGTTCAGATCGCGCGCCGACTTCCCGAAGAACACCTGCGACGCGGCCTCGACGCCCGCGACGTTGGGACCGAGGCTGATCTGGTTGAGGTAGAGCTCGAGGATCGTGTCCTTCGGGAAATTCCGCTCCAGCTCCACGGCGACGCGCGCCTCACGCAGCTTGCGCGTGAGCCGCTTCTCGCGCCCCAGATGATCCGGGAACACGTTGCGCGCGAGCTGCATCGTGATGGTGGAGAAGCCCTGCGCGTACCGCAGCGTCGTGACGTTCGCTTTGACGGCACCCAGAATGCGCCAGTAATCGATGCCGTTGTGGTCGTAGAACCGCTTGTCCTCGACCGCGACGAACGCCTGGCGCACGTGCACGGGGATCTCTGCGAGCGGCAGCACGGTCCGGCGCTCGATCCCCAGCTCGGTGATCAGGCGGCCGTCGGCCGCGTACACCTTGGAGGTCTGCACCTGCGGCCGGTGCCTCGGATCGATCCGCATGATGCTGGGGCAGCGCTCGGCGGCGCACACGCGGGTCCACGAGCCGTAGGCCAGGCCGCTCGCGTACAGCAGGGCCAGCACGGTCGCGACAATCACGCGGCGGCGCTGCACCGGGTCGTACCACCAGCGTATGACCCATGGGCGGCGAGCAGCGGCGGAGGGCGGCGAAGCGGACGTGGATAATGCCATCTGCTCTAAAACCTAGTAAGGCCGTAGATTCGCCGCCATGACGAAGGCTAACGTGTTGCCGGAACTCGAGTGGCGCGGCTTCGTGCAGCAGGCGACGCCCGGGCTCGCCGCCCATTTTGCCAAGGGTCCCGTGACCGCGTACTGCGGCTTCGATCCCACCGCGCCGTCGCTCCAGCTCGGCAACCTGATGCCGCTGATGCTGCTCGCCAATCTGCAACGCGCCGGGCACCGGCCCATCGTGCTGATGGGCGGCGGCACCGGACTGATCGGCGATCCGTCCGGCAAGGCGGGCGAGCGCCCGCTGCTGTCCACGGAGCAGATCCGCCAGAATCTCCAGCATCAACGTGACCAGATGGCCCGCTTTCTCGAGTTCGGCGCGGGACCGACGGCGGCCCTGTTGCTCGACAACGCGAAGTGGCTCGGCTCGCAGGGACTCATCGACTTTTTGCGCGACGTCGGCAAGCACTTCACCGTCAACATCATGCTCCAGAAGGAATCGGTGAAGGCGCGGCTCGAGTCCGGACTATCGTACACGGAGTTCAGCTACATGCTGCTCCAGGCGTACGACTTCCTGCATCTGTTTCGCGAGCGGCAGTGCACGCTGCAGGTGGGCGGCAGCGATCAGTGGGGCAACATCACGGCGGGCGTGGACCTGATTCGCCGCATCGACAACGCGGAGGCGCACGGCCTGGTCGCGCCGCTCGTCACCATGGCGTCGGGCCGAAAATTCGGAAAGACCGAAGAGGGGGCGATCTACCTCGATCCGCAGCTCACGTCGCCATACAGGTTCTACCAGTTCTGGATCAACACGGACGACCGCGACGTCGAGAAGTACCTGAAGCTGTTTACGCACCTCTCCGCGCCGGAGATCGACGCGCTGATGGCGCAGCAGGCGAAGCAGGCCGCGAAGCGGCCGGCGCAGCGCGCACTCGCCGGTGCGGTGACCACGCTCGTGCATGGGGCGGATGTGTTGTCGGGCGTTCAGGCCGCGTCGGCGATTCTGTTCGGCGAGGAGCAGGCGGAGATCCATGCGCAGGTCTTCGACGTGTTGGCGGGCGAGATCCCGACGGTGGTGGTGCCGGGGAACGACAGCCGCGCGCTCGTCGATCTGCTGACGACAGCGGGCCTCGCCAAGTCCAAGAGTGAAGCTCGGCGCGCCATCGAGCAGGGCGGGATCTACGTCAATCAACAGCGCATCGACGACGTGGCGCGCAGCATCGCGCCACACGACTGGATCGGGGGCCGCCATCTCCTGCTCCGCAAGGGAAAGAAGGAATACGCCCTGCTGAGGCGCGGCTAGGTGGACCAGCGCGTCCGCTTGCTCCTGGAAGTCTTCGATCAGGCCTACGCAGCGCCCTCCTGGCACGGCACACCGCTCAAGGGCACGATCCGGGGCATCAGCGCGCGCCAGGCCCTGTGGCGTCCCGGCCGGAACCGACACTGTATCTGGGATCTCGTGCTACACACCGCGTACTGGAAGTGCATGGTGCGGCGGCGACTGCTGCGCGATCCCGACGTCGCCTTCCCGCGCGACGGCGCGAACTGGCCCGCGCTTCCCGACCCGCCGAACGAAGCCGCATGGAAGCGCGATCGTGATTTACTCGACGAGCAACACCGGCTGCTGTACCGGGCGATCGCGGGGCTGAAGCCCGCGCAGCTGGGGCGCCGCGGCTGGCGCTCCCAGTGGCCCGTCAAAGCCGAGATCTACGGCATCGCCTCGCACGACCTCTACCACGCCGGCCAGATCCAGATCCTCAAACGCCTGATGAGGAGATAGCTCGATGTTCATCGGCCACTACGCGTTGGGGCTCGCCGCCAAGCGGCTCGCGCCGCATACGAGCCTGGGCACGCTGTTCGTCGCGCCCACGCTCGCCGATCTGCTCTGGCCGGTCTTCCTGCTGCTCGGCTTGGAGCAATCGCACGTCGTGCCAGGCCCGAATCCGCTGCTGACGCTGTGGCTCGATGACATTCCGTGGTCGCACAGCCT
>Ga0137435_1000075_pt1 | contig 41093 bp, 47 predicted proteins | sample EasRivERMGT100_2_FD_104904 | JGI IMG/M metagenome (GOLD analysis project Ga0137435, IMG submission 104904) | Soil microbial communities from meander-bound floodplain in the East River, Colorado, USA - East River MetaG ERMGT100_2 | ecosystem: Environmental > Terrestrial > Soil > Floodplain ... | reverse complement strand
TTGCTCAGTTGCACCTCGGCGATCGTCGCTTCGATCAGCACCTGGCGTTTTGCGCTCGTCAACACCTGATCGAGAAATTCCTGGATTCTTTCATGTTGGCGCGAAGTCGCCCGGACAACGATGACGCCCGACTCTGCGTTGACGATCACCGACGCGGCCTCCCGGAAGGTGATGTTGGGCGCGGTCGCCGCCGGGGCAGCTGCGCCCGGCGCACCCGCCGCTTGGGGGACGCCGCCGGCAGGGAGAATCCTGTCGGTCTCGCGCAGGAGGTCTCTGAGGTTCCTTTCCAGCGTCGCCCAGAACCTGTTGTTGGAGGTGTTGCTCACCGTGGTGCTGGAGCTGTTGCCGCCCGCGGCTCCGCCTGCTCCGCCGGCCCCCCCGGCAGCCCCCGCCCCTCCGGAACCGCTCCCGATTTGCGAGGAGACGCCCACCGTCCCCGAGGCGGCGCGCTCCATGTTGACGTAGTCGATCCGGTAACTGCGCAGGTACGGGGAATCCGGCATCACGACCAGGTTCGGGCCGTCGAGCTCCCAGCGCATGTCGACCTGCCTGGATATGCGCGACAGCAACTGCGGCAAGGTCTGATCGATGGCGTTCAGCGTGATGGTGCCGCTTATCCCGGCGAGAACGTCGATGTTCAGCTTGGCGTCGCGGGCAAGCGCAAACAGCAGTTCCTGCACTTTGACGGCGTTGACCACGACGCTGTAGGTCTCGGGGCGCGGCGTCGGCTTGGGCTTGGGCAGGATTGTCGAGATCTGCACGGTGGGCGGAACCGTTCCGGAAGCTTCTGTATCCTCGACGCGAAGGTGGGTGTCCGACAGCGGTATAGGCTGCGTCGGAACGTGGACGCACGCTCCAAACATGAGCGTGAAACCTGCCAGCGAGATGCGTCGCACGGTGTCCTCCGGTTCCCTTCTTTTCCGACGGTGCGGAATTCTTGCGGAGAGTATAACAGTACCCCGTAACAAACTGATTTAAGAAGCTAAAACTCTGGCTGCGCCCGCCCGAACTTACTGGCGATTTTGGCTGCGCATTCTTTCCACGCTTCGATAGTAGGGATGGTACGCGGAAAATGGCGCCGGGAGCTCGTTTATCGCCGCCAACGCCTCGGCCTGGGTCGCATAGGATCCATACGCGGCGCGGTAGTGCTGCTGGCCGTTGATCTTCACGCTGTAAATGTAGAGCTCGTCGGTCTGTATCATCTTCGATGCTTTAAGCAAGAAATCTTCCAGCAACCCCACTTGTTCAAAACTCACTGTAACCAACTGAATCGCATAACGATTGCCAGGCGCGTTCGGCAGCCAATCCTGCGTCGCTTCAAAGCGCTCTCTGGCGAGTTTCCCGCGCTCGGGCGGCACCGGTTTGCTCGAGTCGAGCGGGCCCGGCTCCGGTGTCGCCACGGGGTCCGGACTTCGAGCGCTCTCAGGCGCTGGGGGCGCGGCCAGCGCGCGCCGTAAGGGTTCGCTCCCGGGTGCGGCCGAGGTTACGGACGCGACCGGCATCGAGGTCTGCATTCCCGGGGTCGACTCGCTTCTGCTCGACGGCGAAGCCGGGCGCGGCGCGGCGGTAGTCGCCGCCGTTGCCTTGACGGCGGGCGGAAGCGATCCGTGGGCGACGGCCGGATCGTTGCTCGAAACCAGTGCGGTTATTCCCCAGCCGAGCGCGAGCCCGGCCGCGAGCGCGGCCGCGCCGATCCACACCTTCTGCATGCTGATCTTTGCCCGATAGAACTCGGAATCCCGCACGGCCCTCTTCACTTCCCTCTCGGTGACCGCGTGGGCGCCCAGCGCGAAAGCCGCGAGCAACGACTTGTCGGCGAGGATATTGACCCGGCGCGTAAGTCCCTGTGACGCCGAGGCGACGAGTCTGACCGCGCCCGGGTTGAACACCTTGGGTCCACGGTAACCCGCTGCGCGCATGCGAAAATCGATATAGCTGTCTATGTCGCTGCGCACCAGGGGTTCGAGGCGGAAGCTGTGCGTGATACGCTCCTTCAACTGCCGCATGCCGTCCGTGCTCAGATGCTTGTCGAGTTCCGGCTGTCCGAACAGCACCATCTGCAGCAACTTGTGGCGATTCGATTCGAGATTCGACAACAAACGGATCTCCTCGAGCGATTCGTCGGGCATCGCGTGCGCCTCGTCGATCAAAACGACCACGCGCCGACCCTCGCCGAAGAGCTTGATGAGATGATCCTGCAGCGCGCGCAGGACGCGCGTCATGCGCCCCTTGTCCAGCTCCAGCTTCAGCTCGTCGCCGATTGCGAAGAGGATTTCGTCGCGCGACAGCGACGGGTTGGCGAGATAGATCGTTTCGACCGTGGAAGGCAGCCGCTCCATCAGCACGCGGCACAGCATGGTCTTTCCGCTGCCGACCTCGCCGGAAACCTTGACGATCCCTTCGTCGTGAGTGATCGCGTAGAGCAGCGCCTCGAGGGTGGCGCCGCGGTTGGCGCCCTGGAAGAAGAAATCCGTGTGGGGCGTGATGCGGAAGGGCGCCTCCCTGAGCCCGAAATGGTCTAGATACATCGGAATCCCCTACCGGCGGGCCCTCGGACTTATTGTTGTTTTTGAAGCGGCTGCTTTTGCAGCGATTCCATGCGGGAGTAGAGCGTCGTGCGGTTGATCCCAAGCATTTTCGCCGCCTGGCTGACATTGCCGCGCGTAAGCTTCATCGCTGCTTCGATGTAACCCTGTTCCCAGGCCTTGAGCATCTCGTCGAGATTGAAGCCGCGGTCGCGCTGCAAGTGGCGCTGCGCCTGCTCGACGAGCGTTCCGGGGTCCGACGACAATCCGGGTTCGCCGCCGCCCGGCGCTTCGAGGTCGAATTCAGGCTCAAGTTCCGCCGGGGACAGCTTCTGCCCGGGATACTTCGTTGTCAGCCGGATGACGACGTTGCGCAGCTCGCGCACGTTGCCGGGGAAGTGATAGCTGCGCCACGCCTTCTGCGCCGCTTCGTCGAGCACAAACGGCGGAAGTTTCGCCTGTTCTGCGTAGAACTTGCGGTAGTGCTCGAGCAGCAGCGAACGGTCGTCGTCCATCTCGCGTAACGATGGAACTTCGAGCGTGAACACCGACAGCCGATGGTACAGGTCGGCGCGAAAACCTCCTTTCCTGACTTCCTGGCGCAGGTCGCGATTCGTGGCGGCGATTACCCGGGCCCGGGAAAAACGCTGCTGCGTTTCACCGACCCTCTGGAACTCGCCGTTTTCGAGCACGCGCAGAAGCTTCGCCTGAAGTTCGAGCGGCAGCTCGCCGATCTCATCGAGAAACAGCATGCCGTCGCCTGCGTCCTCGAAGTAGCCCGACTTGTTCTGCGTCGCGCCGGTAAAGGCGCCCTTGGCGTAGCCAAAGAGCGTCGGCTCGACCAGCGTAGGCGCGATCGCGGCGCAGTTAAGGGCGAACCAGGGCTTCGCGCGCCGCAGGGAAAGACGGCGCAGCAGGTTCGCCACCACTTCCTTGCCGGTTCCCGATTCGCCCTCGATGAGCGCAGGGAAGGGCGAGTCGGCGTACTGGCTGATCTGGCTCTTCAGTTTCTGCAGCGCCGGGCTCTTGCCGACCAGGGGCTCGGCGTCGGCGGCTCCCTCTCCGGAGATTTCAGCTGCCCGGAACTGCAGGGCGTGCATCAGGCTCTTCTTGAGCGTTTCCGCGTCGCAGGGCTTGGCGACGAATTCGGCGGCGCCGAGCGTGCGCGCGTGCCGCGCGTTGGCGGCGTCGTTCTGGCCGGAGAGCACCAGGATCTTCATGGTCGGCGAGTGCGCGAGCAGATCGCTGATCAGCTGGAAGCCCTCGTCGGGCCGGTGCGGCGAGGGAGGCAGGCCGAGGTCGACCAGCGCGAGCTGCGGCGCTTCGTCGAGCTGCCGCAGCAGGCTCACGGCGTGCGCTCGCGAATCGCTCACCATGACCTCGAAGTCCTTTCCGAGGGCGTAGGACAGGGTCTCGGTGATGAGCGGATCGTCGTCGACGATCAGCAAACTTGGCCGGGCGGCTTCAGGCATGAGCCTCGATGCATTTCAGAAAGGCGCCCTCGAGCGATGCTTCGCCGTGACGCTCGCACAATCCACGCGGCGCCCCCGTGTAGGCGAGCGTACCGCGGTCCAGGACGGTGAGTTGGTCGCAAACCTCCTCGATGTCGGCGAGCGAATGCGACGTGAAAAACAGCGTGCGCCCCTCCGACTTCAGCTTGAGCATGAGGTCTTTGGCGCGGGCGCGCGCCTTCGGGTCGAGACCGCTCATCGGTTCGTCCAGAACGTAGAGATCCCGCTCGGAAAGAAAGCAGGCGGCAAGCCCAAGTTTCTGTGTCATTCCTTTTGAGTACGCGCGGACCGCTTTGTCGAGCGCGGCGGGGTCCAGATCGAGCGCGCCGAACATCGCGCGCACACGATCCTCCTCGTATGGGCATCCAAATAGCTGCAGCATCATGGCTACAAACTCGCGACCGGTGAGGAAATAGGGGGCGGTGAACCGCTCCGGCAGATAGGCGAGGCGGGCGCGGGCCTGCGCTCGGCGATGCCCGACGCCGTGAACTTCGATTGCTCCCGAATCGAGATCGCAGAAATCCAGAAGGCACCGGATCAGCGTCGTCTTGCCGGCGCCGTTTACCCCCGCCAAACCCACGCACTGATTCGCGGGAATATCAAGATCGAACCCGCGCAGTACCTCGGCGCGCCCAAAGCTCTTGATCACTCCGCGGAATCGAACCAACGGCTCGGGCATGTCACGGGCAAGCGCTTCCTCCAGAATCCTTCGATGATAGCGCAAAGGCGGCCCACTTTCACGAAGGAACTGCGACGCCGCAGGCGGTGAACGGATGTCGCGCGCTTTTCTGGGCTAGAATCCGCCTTTCGCGGTTTCCATGCGGGACATCGTGCAAGCAAGCAATCTAGTCGAAGTCGAGAACGTCTACTTTGGCTACGATCAGCGCGAGATCCTGAAGAACATCAACCTCGTCGTTCCCAAGGGCAGGGTGGTCGCCATCATGGGGCTGTCAGGCTGCGGAAAGACGACGCTCCTTCGGTTGATCGGCGGGGCTCTCGTGCCCGACCGGGGCGAGATTCGCGTTGCCGGCCACGTCGTGAACAGGCTCGCCGCCGATGAGCTTCTTAAGCTGCGCCGCAAGATGGGGATGCTGTTTCAGTTTGGAGCCTTGTTTACCGACATGTCCTCGTTCGACAATGTGGCATTCCAGATGCGCGAGCACACCAAGCTGTCCGAGCCGCTGATTCGAAACCTGGCGCTCCTGAAGCTGCAGGCAGTGGGTTTGCGCGGCGCCGCCGATCTCATGCCCTCCGAGCTTTCCGGAGGGATGGCGCGGCGCGTGGCGCTGGCGCGATCGATCGCACTCGACCCGATGCTGATGATGTACGACGAGCCCTTCACCGGGCTCGATCCTGTTTCCCTGGGTGTGATTGGCCAGCTGATCCGGCGGCTCAACGACTCGCTTGGCGCGACCTCGATCGTCGTGACCCACGACGTGGCCGAAGCCCTTGAACTGGTCGACTACGTCTATTACATGGCTGCGGGGAAAGTGGAATTTCACGGAACGCCGGGAGAGGTGCGCGCCGCGGGACTCCCATCGCTTCGCCAGTTTGTCTATGGCGAACCCGACGGACCTGTGCCGTTCCACTTTCCAGCCCCGGAGTATCGGCAGGATCTTCTCGCGCAATGACGCGCATTGCAGATCTGCTGCGCGCGCTTGGTGCGCGCATCGTCAACAACTGGATCTGGCGTTTGGGGTTTGCGTGCCGTTTCCTGTGGCTCACGCTCAGGGAGTCGGGGCCGAGCTTCCGGCGCTTCCATCTTACGATTCGCGAGATTTATTTCGCGGGGGTGCTGTCGCTCATCATCATTCTCGTGTCGGGATTGTTTGTCGGCATGGTCCTGGGTCTGCAGGGCTACGACACGCTGGTGCGCTACGGTTCCTCCGAAGCGCTCGGCGTGCTCGTGAGCCTGTCTCTGGTGCGCGAGCTCGGGCCCGTGGTGGCGGGATTGCTTTTTGCGAGCCGCGCCGGGAGCGCGATCACCGCGGAGATCGGATTGATGAAGGCGACCGAGCAGCTTTCGGCGATGGAGATGATGGCCGTCGATCCTATCGCCCGGGTGGTCGCGCCGCGCTTCTGGGCCGGCGTGATTTCCATGCCCTTGCTTGCGGCGCTCTTTTCCGCGATGGGGGTCTTCGGCGGCTACCTCGTAGGGGTGCAGTTGATCGGTGTCGACGAGGGCTCGTTCTGGTCGCAGATGCAGGCGGCGGTGGACTTTCGGGAGGACATCCTGAACGGGGTGATCAAGAGCGTCGTCTTCGGCATCGCGGTGAGCTGGATCGCCGTATACGAAGGCTACGACGCGCCGCCGACGGCCGAAGGCGTGTCGGGCGCAACCACGCGTACGGTGGTCACTTCATCGCTTGCAATCCTGGCGCTAGACTTCGTGCTGACCGCACTGATGTTCAGAGGACAATGAAATCATGATGACGCGCAAAGAGCTGGACTTGTGGGTGGGAATCTTCGCGGTGATCGGCATCGGGGCGATGCTGTTCCTGTCGCTCAAGGTGGCGAATCTCGCTTCGTTTTCGGCGGCCGATTCGATCCGGATCAAAGCCAGTTTCGACAATATCGGCGGGCTGAAAGTCCGCGCGGCGGTGAAGAGCGCCGGCGTGGTCGTCGGCCGCGTCGCCGAGATCCGTTTCGACAGCCAGAGCTTCGAGGCGGTGGTGGAGATGGATATCGACAAACGCTACCCGTTTCCCAAGGACAGCTCGGCCAAGATCCTGACCTCGGGCCTGCTCGGCGATCAGTACATCGGCCTCTCGGCGGGAGGCGATTCGGTCAACCTGAAGAACGACGATACGTTGAAACTCACGCAGTCCGCGATCGTGCTGGAAAATCTCATCGGCCAGTTCCTGTACAGCAAGGCCGCCGAAGGGGACGGCAAGAAATAAGGACTGAAAGCCCAACCGCGTGTTGAAGGCCAAGAGACTGTGCGCGGCACTCCTCCTCGGGACCCTGGCGGGCTGCGCCACGTCGGGAGGCAACCCGGCCGATCCCTTCGAGCCGTTCAACAGGGCGATGTTCACATTCAACGATACCCTGGACGATGCGGTGATGAAGCCGGTGGCAAGAACCTACCGCGCCGTTCTGCCAGGGGTGGTCCGCACCGGTGTTTCCAACTTCTTCTCCAATATCGAGGACGTCTGGGTATCCGTCAATCAGGTGCTTCAGGGCAAGTTCCAGCGAGGTCTCGAGGATTTCAGCCGATTCCTGTTCAACTCGACGTTCGGGATAGGCGGTCTGTTCGATCTCGCCTCCGATCTGGTGGGGCTGCCGAAGAACAGCGAGGATTTCGGGCAGACGCTCGCCTGGTGGGGCGTGGGCGGCGGCGCCTATCTGGTTCTGCCTATCCTGGGCCCTTCCACGGTGCGCGACGGACTCGCGTTCCTGGTTGACACCGAGGTCGATCCGATATGGCGAATTGACGACGTTTCCGTGCGCAACACCTCGGTTGTAATTCGCTTCACAGGCAGGAGGGCGGAGCTGCTCGACGCCACCAGTGTTCTCGAGCAGGCGGCGCTCGACAAGTACGGCTTCGTGCGCGAAGCCTGGCTGCAGCGCCGCCGCAACCTCATCTACGACGGCGATCCGCCGCGGGAGAAAGAGGAATCGGACGACGACTCGCGTTAGAATAGGCCTTGGACGATTATGAAACTCTTTCGTTTTCTTATAGCCGCCCTTCTCATCCCGGTTGCGCAGGCGCAGGAGCTCGCGCCCGACGTTCTGGTGAAAACCATTACCGAGGAGGTCTCCGCAATCCTCAAGCAGGACAAGGACATTCAGGCAGGCGACACGAAGAAGGTCGCGGACTTGATCGAGACGAAGGTCGTGCCGCATTTCAACTTCTTGCGAATGACCCGTATCGCGATGGCCCGCAACTGGCGGTCCACCTCTCCCGAGCAGCAAAAGGAGCTCGCCAGCGAGTTCAAGACGCTGCTCGTTCGCACCTATTCGACTGCGATCTCCAATTACCGCGACCAGAAAATCGACTACAAGCCCTTGCGCGCCAAGCCCGAGGACACGGAGGTCACCGTGAAATCCGAAGTGAAGCAAGCGGGTTCAACGCAGCCGGTTTCCATCGACTACGAGATGGAGAAGACTCCCAACGGGTGGAAAGTCTACGACGTCAAGGTCGGCGGCGTGAGCCTGGTCACGACCTACCGCGATACCTTCGCGAGCGAAGTCAAGGATAACGGCGTCGATGGCCTGATCAAATCGCTCGCCGCGAAGAACCGCCAGGGCGAGCGCGTCAAGTCGGGCAAGTCGTGATCCGCCGCGAAAACGATTCCCTTATCCTCGAAGGCGCAGTCACCCTGGATACCGTTGCCGTGATGGCCGGCGCGGCGGAAGAACACCTGCGGCAGGGCGTGCGCATAGTCGATTTCCGCGAAGTCACCGAAGTGGATTCCGCCGCCGTAGCCCTCGCGCTTGAATGGCTGCGCCATGCCGAGGAGAGCAAGACCGCACTGCGCCTCGCCAACCTGCCGGCCGCCATGCAGAATCTCGCCAAGCTGTACGGGGTCTCGGAGCTTCTCCAGTCGGCCGCTTAGAAGCACCGGTTGACGCGGATCACGGGTCGTTTCAGATCGAAGGATGGTCCGTCCGTGCGACGCTGATTTTCCCGCGGCCCGTGAGAGCGTGACTCAGTGAGCGCGGCGATCGAATTCCGTGATGTCCACAAGCGCTTCGGCGAGCTGCAGGCGCTCTCCGGAATCGATCTCGATATCCGACAGGGAGAGTTCTTCGGATTGCTGGGGCCGAACGGGGCCGGCAAGACGACGCTGATCAGCATTCTTGCGGGTCTGGTGCGTGCCGATCGGGGTTCCGCGCGGGTGATGGGCCATGACGTGCACGCGGACTATCGCGCTGCGCGCCGGTCGCTCGGGGTGGTGCCTCAGGAGCTGGTGTTCGATCCGTTCTTCAGCGTGCGCGAGACCCTGCGCATCCAGTCGGGCTATTTCGGTATCCGCGACAACCGTGCCTGGATCGACGAGGTGATGCAGCACCTCGATCTCGCCGCAAAGGCCGACGTCAACATGCGTGCCCTCTCGGGCGGGATGAAACGGCGCGTGCTCGTCGCGCAGGCCTTGGTGCACAAGCCTCCCGTGATCGTGCTCGATGAACCGACCGCGGGGGTCGATGTCGAACTTCGCCAGGCGCTGTGGCAATTCATTCGGCGACTCAACCGGGAGGGCCACACCATCGTGCTCACGACGCACTACCTCGAGGAGGCCGAAGCGCTGTGCGGGCGCATTGCAATGCTCAAACAGGGGCGCGTCGTGGCGCTCGATTCAACGGCCAATCTGCTCAAGCGCGTTCATCACCTGTTCCTGCGGCTGCGCCTTGCCGGAGAACTTCCGGGGGAATTGCGCTCGCTCGAGCACGGCGGTCCCGCAGGGGCCCACGTTCTGCGCCTCAGGGGCTACGACGATGTCGAGCAGACGCTCGCAACCATCCGCAGGGCGGGCTGCCGGATCGAGGAAATGGAGCTGATGCAGCCTGATCTCGAAGACGTGTTCGTCGATGTGATGCAACGCTCATGAGCGGTTTGCCGACGCTGCTGTACAAGGAAGTGTTGCGGTTCTCCAAGGTCAGCACCCAGACGATCGGTGCGCCGGTGCTCACCGCGGTACTTTTTCTTTTCATCCTGAGCCATGTCATGGGAGGCCGTGTACGGATGTACGACGCGGTTCCGTATGCGGCGTTCCTGGTGCCGGGGCTGGTGATGATGTCGGTGCTGCAGAACGCTTTTGCCAACAGTTCTTCATCACTCATTCAATCCAAGATCACCGGCAACATCATTTTCGTGCTGCTGCCCCCGCTTTCGTACCTGGAGTTTTTCGCCGCTTACGTCCTCGCAGCAGTCGTGCGGGGGATGGTGGTGGGAACGGCGGTGCTGCTGGTGACGCTGCCCTTTGTGGACATGAGCTTTCGCCACCCGCTGTGGGTCGTAGCGTTCGCCGTGGCAGGAAGCGCCGTCCTGGGCGCGCTCGGAATGGTCGCGGGGATCTGGGCGGAGAAAATCGATCAGGTAGCGGCCTTCCAGAACTTCCTCATCATGCCTTTGACTTTTCTTTCCGGGGTTTTCTACTCGATCCACTCGCTTCCCGCCTTCTGGCAGGGGCTCTCGCATTTCAACCCGTTTTTCTACATGATTGACGGGTTCCGCTACGGGTTTTTCGGCGTCTCCGACGTCGACCCGCTTTGGAGCCTTGCGGTCGTGGGGATTTTTCTGGGGCTGGTTTCGGGGTTGACGCTTGCGTTGCTCAAAAGCGGCTACAAATTGAGGCATTGACATGATTACGCCCGAGCAGGTTCAAAGCTACATCGAAAAAGGGCTGCAATGCAGCCAGGTGCGCGTCCTGGGCGACGGAGAGCATTTCGAGGCGCTCATCGTGAGTGAAGCATTCCGCGGCAAGAACCGGGTGCAGCGCCACCAACTCGTCTACGCGGCGCTCGGCGAACGCATGCGCGGGGAAATCCACGCGCTGTCGATGCGCACGCTTACCCCCGAAGAAGCGGCCGATGGATAGGCTGATCATTGCGGGAGGCGTGCCGCTCTCCGGCGAGACCCGCATCTCCGGGGCGAAGAATGCGGCGCTCCCACTCATGTGCGCGGCGCTGCTCACGCCCGAGCCGCTCACGCTCTCCAACACGCCGCACCTGAGGGACGTGAGCACCATGGTGCGGCTGCTTGCGCAGATGGGCGTGGAAGTGTCGCTCGACGACCGGTTGGGGCTTTCGCTGAGAGCGGAGCGGTTTTCCGATCCGCTCGCTCCCTACGATCTCGTGAAGACCATGCGCGCTTCCATCCTGGTCCTCGGACCTTTGGTGGCGCGCTGCGGCGAGGCTCGCGTTTCGCTCCCGGGCGGTTGCGCCATCGGTCTGCGCCCGGTGGACCTGCATATCAAGGGGCTCGAGGCATTGGGCGCCGAAGTCTCGGTCGAGCAAGGCTATATCGCGGCGCGGGCGAAGCGGCTGAAGGGGGCGCGCATCGTCATGGACCTTGTAACCGTTACCGGCACGGAAAATCTCATGATGGCGGCTTGCCTCGCTCAAGGGACGACCGTGCTCGAGAACGCCGCACGAGAGCCTGAAGTCGTGGACCTTGCCCAGTGCCTCCTCGCGATGGGTGCGCGGATCAGCGGGGCGGGAACCGACGTGATCAGGATCGAGGGGGTTGACCAGTTGCGCGGGGCCTCCCATCGCATCATGCCCGATCGCATCGAAACCGGAACCTTCCTGGCCGCCGCGGCTGCCACCGGCGGGCGCATTACCCTGCACGGAGCCGACCCCGGCATCCTTGAAGCCGTGCTCGAAAGACTGCGCGAGTCGGGCGCCGAATTGAGCACCGGCAACGGGACGATCTCGCTCGCGATGCGGGGCAGACCGAAGAGCATCAATGTGAGAACCGCTCCCTACCCGGCATTTCCGACCGACATGCAGGCGCAGTTGATGGCGCTCGACGCGATCGCCGAGGGCACCGCGACGATCACCGAAACGGTTTTCGAGAACCGTTTCATGCATGCCCTGGAAATGCAGCGGCTCGGCGCCGACATCGAGATCGCGGGGAACATAGCGACCGTTCGCGGCGTCGCAAAGCTGCAGGGCGCGACGGTCATGGCGACGGACCTGCGCGCTTCGGCGAGCCTGGTCATCGCCGGACTCGTTGCCGAAGGCGAGACCACCGTGGATCGCATCTATCACCTGGATCGCGGCTACGAGTGCATCGAGGAGAAGCTCGCGCAGCTCGGCGCGCGCATCAAGCGGGTTCACTGAAGTAAAATCCAACGTTTCCCCCGCAGGCATCCAAGCTGTGATTACGCTCGCGCTTTCCAAGGGTCGGATTTTCGACGAAACGCTGCCGCTGCTCGCTCGGGCGGGCATCCGAGCGCTCGACAACCCCGATGCCTCGCGCAAGCTCATTCTGCGCACCAACCGGCGCGACCTGCGGCTGATCATCGTGCGCGCGGCCGACGTTCCTACCTACGTTCAATACGGAGCGTCGGAACTCGGGGTCGCGGGCAAGGACGTGCTGCTCGAACACGGCGGCGCGGGGCTTTACCAGCCGCTCGACCTGCGCATCGCCTCGTGCCGCATGATGGTGGCGGTTTCCGAAGACTTCGACTATGCGCTTGCCGTGCGGCAAGGCGCGCGCCTGCGCGTCGCGACCAAGTACATGCAGACCACGCGCGAGCACTTCGCGGCGAAGGGTATGCACGTCGATCTGATCAAGCTCTACGGGTCGATGGAACTCGCGCCGCTGGTGGGCCTCGCCGACGCCATCGTCGATTTGGTCTCCAGCGGCAGCACGCTGCGCGCCAACCGCCTGCGCGCGGTCGAGGAGATCGGGCCGATCAGCGCGCGCCTGATCGTCAATCAGGCGGCGCTCAAGCTCAAGCGCGATGCGATTCAGCCGCTGCTCGACAAGCTTGCGAAGGCCGCGGGGAAGCATGCCTGAGATCGCTCGCCTTTCGACCACGCAAACGGATTTCGGCGAGCGGCTCGCGAAGCTCACCGCGTTCGACTCGGCGCTGGACGAAGAGGTCGAGCGCACGGTCGCCGCGATTCTCGCCGACGTGCGCGCGAGAGGCGACGCCGCGGTTCTTGAGTACACGGAGCGTTTCGACCGGGTCAAAGCCGCGCACGTCGCCGAGCTGGAGTTTCCGCGCCGCGAACTTGATAGGGCGCGCGCTCAACTGGAGCGCGGGCAGCGCGAAGCGCTCGAGCACGCTGCCACGCGCATCCGCGCCTTTCACGAGCGGCAGTTCGCAGGATCGTGGGAGTTTACCGAGCCGGACGGTACGATGCTCGGCCAGCGTATTACCGCGATCGGCCGGGCAGGGCTGTACGTGCCCGGGGGCAAGGCCGCCTATCCGTCGTCGGTGCTGATGAACGCGCTGCCCGCGAAAGTGGCGGGGGTCGGAGAGCTCGTCATGGTCGTGCCCACGCCAGGGGGCGAGCGCAATCCGCTTGTACTCGCGGCCGCAGCGATTGCCGGGGTCGATCGCGTGTTCACCATCGGGGGAGCGCAGGCGATCGCCGCGCTGGCGTACGGGACCCAGACCATCCCGCAAGTGGACAAGATCGTGGGGCCCGGCAATGCCTACGTGGCGGCGGCCAAACGCCGCGTGTTCGGCACGGTCGGGATCGACATGGTCGCCGGCCCTTCGGAGATCCTGGTCATCTGCGACGGCTCGACCGATCCGGACTGGATCGCGATGGACTTGTTCTCGCAGGCCGAGCACGACGAGTCGGCGCAGGCCATCCTCGTCTCGCCCGATGCGGGGTTCATCGAGCGGGTCGCGAGAAGCATCGACAGGCTGCTCGCCACCATGCCGCGCCGGGAGGTGATCGGAGCCTCGCTTGCGCGGCGCGGCGCCTTCATCCACACAAGGAGCCTCGAGGAAGCGTGCGACATCGCCAACCGCGTGTCCCCCGAGCATCTCGAACTCTCCGTGCTGGAGCCCGAAAAGTGGCTGGAGAAAATCCGCAATGCCGGCGCGATTTTTCTGGGACGCTACAGCTCGGAGGCGCTCGGCGATTACTGCGCCGGGCCCAATCACGTACTGCCGACTTCGCGCACTGCGAGGTTTTCCTCACCGCTGGGCGTGTACGATTTCCAGAAGCGCTCGAGCGTCATCGCCGTTTCGCGCGAGGGTGCGCAGACGCTTGGGCGCCTTGCGGCGACGCTCGCGCAGGGCGAGGGACTGCACGCGCACGCGCGTTCGGCCGAGCTCAGGTTCGAGGGAAATCCCGCGGACAAACCGTGAAGGTGGATCCCGAACAGCTCATTCGCGAAGATATCCGCGCGATGAGCGCCTACGCCGTCACATCCGCCAGCGGCCTGGTCAAGCTCGACGCGATGGAGAATCCGTATCGGCTGCCGGAAGCGCTGCGGCGCGAGATCGGCGAGGCGGTGGCGAATTCCGAGATCAACCGCTACCCTGATCCGACGGCGCCGGCCCTGATGAAGCGCCTGCGGAGCGTGATGGGAATCGGAACCGAGTACGGCGTCCTTCTCGGTAACGGGTCGGATGAGATCATTCACATCATCATCCAGAGCGTGGCCCGCCCGGGGGCCGTCGTACTCGCGCCCCGGCCCAGCTTTGTCATGTTCAACCTGTACGCGCAGTTCGCGGGTCTGCGCTACGTCGGAGTTCCGCTCAAGGCCGACTTCACGCTCGATACCGGGGCGATGCTGGGCGCGCTGGAGGAACACCGGCCCGCGGTAGCGTTCATCGCGTATCCCAACAATCCAACCGGCAATCTGTTTTCCGAGGAAGCGATAGCCCGGATCGTCGCTGCGGCGCCCGGCCTCGTCGTGATCGACGAGGCCTACCAGCCCTTCGCCCGCAGGAGCTTCATGCCGCGGCTGGCGGAATTTCCGAATCTCGTAGTCATGCGTACCCTGTCGAAGCTCGGGCTCGCCGGAATCCGGCTCGGATACGCCGTCGCGGAACCGCAATGGATCCGGGAATTCGACAAGCTGCGGGCCCCCTACAACGTCAATGTGCTGACTCAGGTCGTCGCCGAGCGCGTGCTCGCGCATAACGAAGTGCTCGATGCCCAGGCCCGGGAGATCAACTCCGAGCGCGAGCGGCTTGCCGGCGAGCTGCGCAAGCTGCCCGGCGTGACCGTGTTTCCGAGCGACGCGAATTTCATCCTGGTTCGGGTTCCGGACGCTCCGCGAGTCTTCGAAGGGATGCGACGCCGCGGGGTGCTCGTGAAAAACCTGCACGGCGCCGTCGCCTTGCTCGAGCACTGCCTTCGGATCAGCATCGGCACGCCGGAGGAGAACCTCAAGTGTCTCGCCGCTCTATCGGAATCCCTTGCCGAAGCCCTCTAGGGACGTTGATTTGGTGTAGGCTGTCGCATTGAAGCTCAACGCAATGTCAACGCGCGCCGCACAAGCAGATCGCAAGACCGCCGAGACCCAGATCGCCCTTTCCGTCAACATCGATGGCAGCGGCCGGGCCGATCTTGCCACGGGAGTGCCGTTTCTCGACCACATGCTCGATCAGGTGGCGCGCCACGGCATGCTCGATCTCGAAATCCAGGCGAAGGGCGACTTGCACATCGACGCGCATCACACGGTCGAGGACATCGGAATCACCTTTGGGCAGGCGGTGGCGCGCGCGGTGGGCGACAAGAAAGGCATACGGCGCTACGGTCACGCCTACGTTCCGCTCGACGAGGCCCTGTCGCGCGTGGTGATCGATTTCTCGGGGCGGCCAGGTCTCGAATACAACGTCAAGTTCACGCGTGCGCTGATCGGCGAATTCGACGTCGATCTGGTTCACGAGTTTTTCCAGGGTTTCGCCAACCACGCTCAGGTTACGCTGCACGTCGACAACCTACGGGGCGACAATGCGCATCACCAATGCGAGACGATGTTCAAGGCATTCGCGCGCGCCCTGCGCATGGCGCTCGAGCCCGATCCGCGCGCGGCAGGGGCGATCCCGTCCACAAAAGGGACGCTCTAGTCCGCCGCGGATGAACGCAGATTTGAGAGTCTGATCCGGGTTCGCCCGCGTTTATTGCGAGTTCGCCTGCAGCCTGAGATCTGATGAAAGTTGCGGTTGTCGACTACGGCATGGGCAACCTGCGCTCGGTTTCCAAAGCCATCGAGCACGTCGAGCCTCAGGCGCGAGTCGAAGTGACCGATGACCCCGGGCGCATCGCCGGCGCCGACCGGGTGGTGTTCCCGGGGCAGGGGGCGATGCCCGACTGCATGCGCGAGATGGAGGCGCGGGGATTGCGTTCGGCAGTACTCGAAGCCGCGCGCACCCGACCATTCCTCGGAATTTGCATCGGCTTGCAGATGCTCTTTGAGCGTTCCGACGAAGGCGGTGTGGCGGGCCTCGCGCTGCTGCCGGGGACGGTGCGCCGATTTCCCCCCGAGGCCATGGTCGATGCGCGGGGACGCAAACTCAAGGTGCCCCACATGGGCTGGAATAGGGTCCGCCAGACAAGGCCGCACGTCCTGTGGTCGGGGATCGAGGACGGCAGCCGGTTCTATTTCGTTCACAGTTACTTCCCCATGGAGGCAGAGGCGGCACTGGTACGGGGCACGACCGACTACGGTGTCCCCTTTACCTGCGCGGTGGCGCGGGATAACATTTTTGCGGTACAGTTCCATCCCGAAAAAAGCCAAACAGCAGGCCTGCAACTCCTCTCCAATTTCCTCAACTGGAATCCCTGAATCTTGCCCTCGGCGGTCCCGGATGTCCGGAGCCCCGCGCGTCTTACCGACTCGATGCTGATCATTCCGGCGCTTGATATCAAGGACGGGCACTGCGTCCGCCTTAAGCAGGGAAAGATGGACGACGCGACGGTGTTCTCGGACGACCCCGTCGGCATGGCGAAGCACTGGAAATCCGAAGGCGCGCGCCGCCTGCACGTAGTCGACCTGAACGGGGCGGCTGCGGGCAAGCCCAGGAACGAGGCCGTGATCCGGGGCATCCTCCAGGCGTTGGGCGACTCGCCCCCGATGCAGTTGGGAGGGGGCATTCGCGACCTGGACACCATCGAGCGCTATCTCGACCTCGGGGTCGGCTACATCATCATCGGTACCGCGGCGGTGAAGAATCCCGGTTTCCTGCAGGACGCGTGCACCGCGTTTTCCGGCCATATCATGGTGTCGCTCGACGCCAAGGACGGCAAAGTGGCCGTCGAGGGCTGGTCGAAGATGACCGGCCACGACGTGGTGGATCTGGCGAAGAAATTCCAGGACTACGGGGTCGAAGCGATTATCTACACCGACATCGGCCGCGACGGAATGCTGACCGGCGTGAACATCGAGGCGACGCTGAAGCTTGCGCGCGAACTGCGCGTTCCCGTGTTCGCGAGCGGCGGCCTTACCAGCCTCTCGGACGTCGAGGCCCTGTGCCGGATCGAGTCGGAGGGCATCACCGGAGTCGTGACCGGCCGCGCCATCTACCAGGGAACGCTCGATTTCAAGAAGGCCCAGGAGACTGCGGACAAGCTGGGAAAAAGCAAGGATTGATGCTCGCGACGCGTATCATTCCCTGCCTCGACGTGGACCGCGGACGGGTCGTGAAGGGCGTCAACTTCGTCGGCCTGCGCGACGCGGGAAACCCGGTTGAAATCGCCCGGCGCTACGACGAACAGGGTGCCGACGAGCTGACGTTTCTCGATATCACCGCGAGCTCGGAGGAGCGCGATCTCATCCTGCATGTGGTGGAAGAGGTCGCGGCCCAGGTGTTCATTCCGCTCACCGTCGGCGGCGGCGTGCGCAAAGTGGAGGACGTGCGCCGCCTGCTCAATGCCGGAGCCGACAAAGTCTCGATCAATACCGCTGCCGTGCAAAATCCCCAGCTCGTAGCCAATGCCTCGGGCCGCTACGGATCGCAGTGCATCGTTGTCGCCATCGATGCGAAGAAAGTCGACGGCGAAGAATCCACCGGTCGTTCCGCGGGGCGTTGGGAGGTCTTCACCCACGGCGGGCGCCGACCGACCGGTTTGGACGCCGTCGAGTGGGCGCGTACAATGCAGAAGCTGGGCGCGGGAGAAATCCTGCTGACCAGCATGGACCGCGACGGCACGCGCGAAGGGTTCGATCTCGCGCTCACGCGCGCCGTCGCCGAGGCGGTCGATGTTCCGGTAGTTGCGAGCGGGGGTGTCGGCAAGCTCGATCACCTTGCCGCGGGGGTGCTGGAAGGTCGCGCGGACGCCGTGCTCGCAGCGAGCATTTTCCACTTTGGCGAGTTCACCGTGCGCGAAGCGAAAGAATACATGGCAAAGCGGGGAATCGAAGTCAGGCTTTGAACCGGCGGGCGCGATGGCAGAGGACTGGCTCGACAAAGTGAAATGGGACGAGAACGGCCTTGTACCCGCGATTGCCCAGGAAACGTCCACCGACAAGGTATTGACGCTTGCCTGGATGAACCGGGAGTCGCTAGCGAAGACGGTGGCAACCGGTGAGGCGCACTACTGGTCTCGCTCGCGAATGCGCCTGTGGAAGAAGGGCGAGGAATCCGGACACGTGCAGAAGGTCCGCGAGATTCGACTCGACTGCGACGAGGACGTCGTGCTGATCAGGGTGGATCAGGGCGGCGGTATCGCCTGTCATACGGGACGGCACAGCTGCTTTTTTCAGAAGCTGGAGAATGGTCGCTGGGTGACGGTGGAGCCGGTCATCAGGGATCCCAAGGAAATCTACCGGCGATGAGCGACATACTCGAGCGGCTGGCTGACGTTATCGAGGGTCGAAAGACAGGCGACCCGGACAAGTCCTACGTATCGCGGCTCTTCGCGCGCGGACCTGACGCGATCCTCAAGAAGGTCGGAGAGGAGGCCACCGAGGCAGTCATGGCGGCCAAGGACGGGGACAGGCTGCGTATCGTTGGCGAAACGGCCGACCTGTGGTTTCATTGCCTGATCATGCTCGCGCAATACGGCTTGCGGCCTTCCGACGTGCTTGCCGAGCTGAGCCGCCGCGAGGGCATTTCCGGAATCGATGAAAAAGCTGCGCGCGCGGACACTCGTCGCGCAAAGGCGGAACGGAAATAGGGATGGGTGGAGAGATGGGTGCGGAAACCTGTGTCTTCTGCAAGATCGTCCGCGGCGAAATTCCCGGAAAGAAAATCTACGAAGACGCCGACATCTTTGCTTTCCACGATATCCATCCGCTCGCCCCGGTGCATTTCATGATCATTCCCAAGGTGCACGTCGATTCGCTGGCGGCCTGCGACATGAGCCACCAGGCCGTGTTGGGTAAGATCCTCACCATGGCGCCGCGCCTGGCGCGCGAGCAGGGCGCGACCGACGGCTTTCGCACGATCATCAATACCGGCCGTGTCGGCCGGCAGGAGGTGTATCATTTGCACGTGCATGTCATCGGCGGTCCGGAACCTCTGGGACCGATGCTGAGACTAAGCTAGGCGAAGCCTCTCTGGCGAGGGGATTTCGCTCTCGAGTTCAAGGAGTATGGCTATGGGAACCTGGAGCATTTGGCATTGGCTGGTCGTGCTTTTGATCGTCTTGCTGGTTTTCGGCACGAAGAAGTTGCGCAATATCGGCGCCGACCTCGGCGGGGCAGTGCGCGGCTTCAAGGACGGCATGAAAACCTCGGAGAACAAGTCTTCCGAGGGCGGGCCCGCGGCCCAGGTGACGGGCCATACGATCGAAGGCGAGATCAAGGAAAAAGCGAAGACCTGAGGTCTTCGCGCGCACCCGGACGCCGGGCCCGTCCCGGCTTCTTTTTTTGAACGACGATCTCTTCGCTTCCCGTGTTTGACGTCGGGTTTACCGAGCTGATGGTGATCGCGGTCGTGGCGCTGATCGTCATCGGTCCGGAACGCTTGCCTCGCGTGGCGCGCACACTGGGCCACTTGTTCGGGCGGCTTCAGCGCTACGTCAACGACGTCAAAGCCGACATCAACCGCGAGATCGAATTGGAAGAGTTGAAGAAATTCAAAAGCACTTTCGAAGACGCCGCGCGTGGATTCGAGAGCACGGTCAACACGGAGATCAACGCGGTGCAAAGCGAGGCGACCAAGACCCAGAACGAGCTCGGTTCCGAGTTCAATTCCATGGCGAAAATCGAAGACCCGGCCGTGGCGCCGCCGCCCGCTCCGGGCCCGGCTTCCGGGGAAACCTCTCTAGCGCCTAGCGAGATCGGTCTGGAGCCGCGGAGCGAAGCGCCCGCGAAACCGGAGAAGACCACCGCTTGATCCCCGCGCCTGACTGCGAATGAGCACGCAGGACACGTTCATTTCCCATCTGGTCGAGCTGCGCGACCGGCTGCTGCGCGCGATCCTGGCGGTATTCGTCGTGTTCTTGTGCCTGTTCTACTGGGCGAGGGATCTCTATTCGCTGCTTGCCCAGCCGCTGCTCGCAGCGCTGCCCGCGGGTGGCCAGATGATCGCCACCGACGTCGTCGGCGTGTTTCTCGTGCCGGTCAAAGTCGCTTTACTCGTAGCTTTTGTCATCGCGCTGCCCTACGTTCTTTACCAGATGTGGGCGTTCGTGGCGCCGGGGCTGTATGCGAACGAGAAGCGCTTGGTGCTCCCGCTCGTGGTCGCAAGCTCGGTGTTGTTCCTCATGGGGATGTCGTTTGCGTATTTTCTGGTATTCCCGACGGTCTTTCAGTTCATGGCATCGATCGCGCCCGAAGGCGTGGCGTGGATGACCGACATCGAGAAGTATCTTTCCTTCGTGCTGACGACCTTCATCGCCTTCGGCGTGACCTTCGAAGTTCCGGTGATCGTGATCGTGCTGGTGCGCGTGGGAGTCATTTCCATAGAGAAACTCAAGGAGATCCGCCCCTACGTGATCGTCGGGGCGTTTGTAATTGGGGCGATCATCACGCCCCCGGACGTGGTTTCGCAGTTCATGCTCGCGGTGCCGCTCTGTCTGCTCTACGAGCTTGGCATCCTGCTCGCCCGCTTCGTGGGCAGGTCCCCCAGCGCGGCAACAGAGGGTGCGGCTGGCGCCACGGGGCCCGACAGCGCGGAGGCCGACCCGAAATAGGAAATAGGTTTCCGCGCGTTCTCGCCTCAACGTTGCCGGCGTTGCTGGGTGGGGCGCGTCCCGACGGTGACTTGGATCTCCATGTCTTTGCCTTCTCGCCGCAGCCGTACCACGGCGGGCTTCCCCGGTACCAGCGCCGCAACCAGGTTCAGCATCGAATTCGGGTCCTTGACCGGGCTGCCCTCGATCGCGACCAGGATATCGCCCGCCTTCAGTCCGGCCCGGGCAGCGGGCCCGCCGGGCAGTACCCCTCTGACGAGGGCGCCGTTGGTGGAAGACAGACGAAATGACTCGGCGATCTCCGGCGTAATCTCCTGAGCCTCCACCCCGATCCAGCCGCGAGTCACCTTGCCGGTCTGGATGATCTGTTCCATCACCTGCTTGGCGATTGATGTCGGTATGGCAAAACCGATGCCGAGAGACCCGCCGTCAGAGCGCTGAGAGTAGATCGCGGTATTGATGCCGACGAGGTTCCCGGCGGTGTCGATGAGCGCTCCGCCCGAATTGCCTCGATTGATCGCGGCGTCGGTCTGGATGAAGTTCTCGAAAGTGGTGATGCCGAGCTGGCTGCGGCCCAAGGCCGAGACGATGCCCATCGTCACGGTTTGTCCGAAGCCAAAGGGGTTGCCGATGGAGAGCACGACATCGCCCACGCGCAGCGCATCGGCTTCACCGAAGGTGATCGCCGGAAGCGACCCGCCTTCAACCTGCAGGACCGCGAGATCGGTTTCCGGATCGGAGCCGACGGCGCGCGCCCTCAGTTTCTTCCCGTCGGCGAGCGCCACCTCGATCTCGTCCGCCGCCTCGACGACGTGATTGTTGGTGAGAATATATCCCTTGGAACTCACGATCACGCCCGAACCGAGGCTCGTTGCGCGCTGCGGCTCCTCTCCGAGACGGTCTCCGAAAAAATGCCGGAACAGCGGGTCGTTTTGGAATGGGTGGCGCGGAGTCTTGATCGCCTTGCTGGTGAAAATGTCCACGACCGCCGGGACGGCTTTTCTCACCGCGTCGCTGTACGAAGCCGTGCGCGTGGGAGCGCCGGGGACCGTCGCGGCCTGGCGCAGCTCCACCACCTGGGGCGAAGTGACCGAATGCCCGAGCCACTCGGGCTTGAGCGCGGTGATGACAAAAAGGACGCCGACCGCAACGGTCGCGGTCTGCGCGAAGATGAGCCAAAGTTTGCGCATGGGATGATTTGAACGGTATTTGCGACGCCTCGCATCGCGCGGCGCGATTTCCCTGCCGCGATTATTGCCCAAACATGCAGAGCGCGAAACAGGTTTGCCTCCTCAGCCCGTTCCAGTCCTGCGCTTTCCAGTGCGTCGCGCCGCGACTCGGCGTGTTCCCCGCAGAAGCGCGCAGCTGCAATTAATGATTCCAATCAATGAATTGGTCGTGAAAATTTGGTCTGCAGCGAGGCTTTCTGTATAATTTTCCCTTTTTCGACAACGCCTTCCTTCATGAACGATCCATCCAAGGTCAATCGCAGTCGGCGCAATCTGGTCATTGCAGGCGCCGGCGTGGGCGGTGCGGCCGCAATCGGAACCGCGGTTCCCTTCGCCGCGTCTATGCTCCCCTCGGAGCGTGCTCAAGCACTGGGGGCGCCCGTCGAGGCCGATATCGGGCAGCTCGCTCCAGGAGAAAAGCTCACCGTCGAGTGGCGCGGGCAACCCGTCTGGATCGTACGACGCACCCAGGAGATGCTCGAAGGGATCAAGAAAGCCGAAAGCAAGGTGGCCGATCCCAAGAGCGCGCGAAAGAAAAGCGAGCTGACCCCGGAATACGCAAGGAACGAGTATCGCTCGCGCAAGCCCGAATATCTGGTCGTGGTCGGCATCTGCTCTCACCTCGGCTGCTCGCCGCAGGACAAGTTCAAGGCCGGCGCCGAAGCCTTCGAGCGGGACTGGAGCGGGGGGTTCTACTGCTCCTGTCACGGGTCGCTGTTCGACCTCGCGGGCCGGGTCTACAAGAACAAGCCCGCTCCGGACAACCTCAGGGTGCCGCCGTATTCCTATCTTTCCGACACCCGGATCCTGATCGGCGAGGACAAGAAGGGGGCGTAGCACCATGGCCGCAGCGGAGAAACAACCCGTAACCGGGGCCGGACCGTTGAACGGCCTGCTCACCTGGGTCGACCAGCGCTTTCCGCTGGTTTCGACCTGGAAAGAGCACATGTCGGAGTACTACGCGCCGAAGAATTTCAATTTCTGGTACTACTTTGGCTCGCTTGCGCTGTTCGTGCTGGTGATCCAGATCGTCACCGGCATCTTTCTCACCATGAACTACAAGCCGGACGCCGCGCAGGCCTTCGCCTCGGTCGAGTACATCATGCGCGAGGTGCCCTGGGGCTGGTGGATCCGTTACATGCACTCGACCGGCGCCTCGTTCTTCTTCATCTGCGTCTACCTGCACATGTTCCGCGGGATGCTCTACGGCTCGTACCGCAAGCCCAGAGAGCTCCTGTGGGTCTTCGGCATGCTGATTTTTCTGTGCCTCATGGCGGAGGCCTTCTTCGGGTATCTCCTTCCCTGGGGCCAGATGTCCTACTGGGGCGCGCAGGTGATCGTGAATCTCTTCGACGCCATTCCGATCATCGGGCCGGACCTCGCGATCTGGATACGCGGCGACTACGTGGTGTCGGATGCGACGCTCAACCGGTTTTTCGCCTACCACGTGATCGCGGTGCCGCTCGCGCTGCTCGCGCTCGTCGGCGCGCATCTGCTCGCGCTGCATGAAGTGGGCTCGAGCAATCCCGACGGCGTCGAGATCGGCAAAAAGAAGGACCCCAAGACCGGCATTCCTCTCGACGGTGTCGCCATGCACCCGTACTACACCGTGAAGGATACTTTCGGCGTGATGGTGTTTCTCCTGGTGTTTTCGATCGTCGTGTTTTTCGCGCCGGAGATGGGCGGCTACTTCCTCGAGCACAACAATTTCATCCCCGCCGACCCGCTGAAGACGCCGCAGCACATCGCCCCGGTGTGGTACTTCACGCCGTACTATTCGATCCTGCGCGCGGTCACCGAGGAATTCATGTGGGTGCTCGCCGCCGGCGTCATCGGCATGGCGGGGCTGATCATCTGGAGCGTCGAGCGCGCTGCGATCAAGGTTGCGGTAGCGGCGGCCGCACTCGTGCTGCTCGGGGGCTTCTATGCCCTCGACCCGAAAGTGTGGGGCGTGGCGCTCATGGGGCTCTCGACGATGATTTTTTTCTTGCTGCCCTGGCTGGACCGCAGCCCGGTCAAATCGATCCGCTACAAAGGGCCGATCACCAAGGCGGCGCTCGCCCTGTTCGTGATCGCATTCATCGTGCTCGGCTACCTTGGCACCGAGACCGTGACCGAAGGCCGGACGCTGGCGGCGCAGATCGGCACGGCCGTGTACTTCCTGTTCTTCTTCCTCATGCCATGGTACTCGAGGATCGACCCATGCCTGCCCGAGCCTGAAAGGGTCACATCGAAATGAAAGCGTTCATCGCGATCCTTGCGCTCGCCGCGCCGCTCGCGTTCGCGGCGGAAGACTCGGTCAGGCTGGACCACGCGCCGATCGATCCGCGCGACGTCGCGAGCCTGCAGGCGGGCGCCCGCAGCTTCGTCAACTACTGCATGAACTGCCACTCGGCGGGGATGATGCGCTACCAGAAGCTGCTCGACTTGGGGCTCTCCGAGCAGCAGGTCAAGGACAACCTGATCTTCACGGGTGACAAGATCGGGGAACTGATGAACGTCGGCATGACGAGGAAGGACGCAAGAGAGTGGTTCGGCACGCCGCCGCCGGACTTGTCGGTGATCGCGCGCGTGCGGGGGGCGGACTGGCTGTATACGTACCTGCGCAGCTACTACCGCGATCCGGAATCTCCGACGGGTTGGAACAATATGGTGTTCGAGCGTGTCGTGATGCCGCACGTGCTGTGGACGCTTTCGGGGCAGCAGGTGCAGGTAGAGCGCAAGTTCAGGAACCGGGATCAGGCCGAAGCGGCCGGCAGGCTGCAGAGAAGTGCATGGAAAATCGACGTGCTTACTCCCGATCAGGCGGGCAAGGACGGAGAGCGCTACATCCTCAAGACAATCGGGACCGCAACGCCGGGGTCGCTTTCGCAGATCGATTACGACATCCTGGTTCGCGATCTGGTCAATTTCATGACCTGGATGGCCGAGCCCAACCAGTTGGTGCGCAAGCAGATCGGGTACGCCGTGATTCTGGTGCTGCTCGTGCTGCTCGTTCTCAGCTACCTCCTCTACAAGGAATTCTGGAAGGACGTGCACTAATCCGTTCTTCGGGGCGCGGGGCACCCGCTTCCGCGCCTCTTTCGTCTGCCCCGCCGAATCACGCAACAAGGTAAGCCATCATGATGAACCTCTACTCCGGAACCACCTGCCCATTTTCCCAGCGCTGCCGCATCGTGCTGTACGAGAAGGGCATGGACTTCCAGATCATCGACGTCGACATGTACAACAAGCCCGAAGACATCGCGGTGATGAACCCGTACAACCGTTTGCCGGTGTTGGTCGAGCGCGACCTGATCCTCTACGAGGCGAACATCATCAACGAGTACATCGACGAGCGCTTTCCGCACCCGCAGCTGATGCCTGCGGACCCGGTGATGCGCGCGCGGGCGCGGCTGTTCCTGTTCAACTTCGAAGTGGAGTTGTTCAGCCAGATCGATCCGCTGGAGAACGGCAACCAGAAACAGCAGGACAAGGCGCGGCAGCAGGTCGCCGACCGCCTCGCCGAACTCGCCCCGGTGTTCACCAAGCAGAAATACATGCTCGGAGACGACTTCTCGATGCTCGACGTTGCGATCAGCCCGCTGCTTTGGCGGCTGGATACCTACGGCGTTTCCCTGCCCAAGTCTGCGGCGCCGCTCATGAAGTACGCGGAGCGCCTGTTCTCGCGCCCGGCATTCATCGAAGCGCTGACGCCTTCTGAAAAAGTCATGCGGAAGTGACCGGCCGCAGGCCGGTCATCCCCGCGTAAGCGGGGATCCAGCGACTTTCAACGACACTGGGTTTCCACGGGCGATGGAATAGCGAACTCTCATGACCGAACCCACCTCGACCAAGCCCTATCTGCTGCGCGCGGTGTACGAATGGTGCGTGGACAACGGCTACACCCCCTACATCTCGGTCGTCGTCGATGCAGAGACTCGCGTTCCGATGGAATACGTTCACGACGGAGAGATCGTCGTCAACATCGGACCGGTTGCAGCGAGTCGCCTGCAGATGGGTAACGAGAGCATCGAGTGCACCGTGCGTTTTTCCGGATCGGCCAAGGAAATCGTCGTCCCGGTCGCTGCCGTTGCGGCGATCTATGCCCGTGAAAACGGGCAAGGTATGGCGTTCGAGTCAGGGAAGAAGGAAACCCCGTGGGAGGCGAGCGGCGAGGAGCCTGGCACGCCCGTAGACAACAAGGACCCGCCGAAATCAGGCGGAAGGCCGACGCTCAGGCGGATCAAGTAGAGTCGAAGCGGGCACGCGCCACGGCTCTAGGCGCGAAGTCCGGACGTATAATTTGTCGATGCCGGGTTAGCTCAGTTGGTAGAGCAGCGCATTTGTAATGCGACGGTCGAGGGTTCGAATCCTTTACCCGGCACCATCGCCTTATCAGAGGAGTTGATCGATGTATGCGCATCAGGAGAAAGGGCCAATGACTATGAAGAACACAATGGTCGCACTGGCGATATGTATCGCCATGGTCGGATGCGCCGCGCCGCTTACGGTGACGTTCGACTACGATACGGCAGCGGATTTCGCTGCCTTGAAGACCTTCAACTGGATGCCGGCCACCGGCAATGCGGTTGCCGATGAGCTGCTGGTCAAGAGGATCAGGAACACCGTGGATGCGCAGCTCCAGGCGAAAGGACGCACCGTAGCTGCAGACAATCCCAATTTTCTCATAGCCATGCAGCTTTCCGGCAAGACCACCTATGGCGGTTCCACGGCGGTTGGCGTATCTGTCGGCATTCCAGTCGGCAGGGCGGGAAGAGTCTCCGTGGGCGGGGGAAAAAGCAAGGCCCACGAAACGAAGGAGGGAATGCTGGTGCTGGATTTCGTGGATGCCAAGACTAAGTCGCTCCTCTGGCGGGCAACTGCTACGGCCGCGGTCAGCCCGGCCGGTTCGCCCGAGGAACAGCAGCAACGGATCAACGAAGCGATCACGGAGATGCTTGCGCACTTTCCACCCCGGAAGTAGCGGCAAGCGCATGAACGGCGGCGGGCGAGCCCGCCGACATGCCGCTAACCCCGACTCACGATGGCTTGGTTCATGTCCTATTTCTTCTTCGGTTCCTGCAGATCGCGAACCTCGGTGTTCATGCGCACGTCCTTGCGGCGGCGCTTCGCGAGAAGCTCACCCGTCTGGAAGTAGTCGCCCTTGACCGCAAGCTCCGCCGCGCGCTCGAGCTCTTCGGGCCATTCGCCCAGCGAGTAGCCGTACCACGGCGACTCGGGTTTCAGTTTGGGCAGGTCCAGTTCCTCCCAGATTTCCTTCGCGCGCTCCATGTACTCGCGCTTGGGCAGCGAGATCGGCGGGAAATCCTCTTTCATGGTCGCGTCGATGAGCACCGAGGCGTCCTCGCCGCCTGATCGCTTGCTGCGCGGTCCGTGGCCCTGGTCGCGGTGCTGCAGGATCTGCAGGTCGAGGCCCGGGTTGGCGCGGTAGGACATGGCCCAGAGCAAGGCATCGGCGTTGTCCGGATCGATGTCCTCGTTGACCGCGATCACGTACTTGCCCGCCGCGCGGTTCCACGCGGCCGCGCCGTAAAGCGCCCGCCAGATCTCGGTCGGCGGCGCCTTGCGGTCCATGATCACCACGATCACCTTGCGCAGGTTCGTGAGCGGCTCGTGCATCGACACGCGCTTGACGCTGTGGATGCCCAGCGTGTTGCGCAGGTGATGGGTGAACAGCGGCTCGAGCGCGACGCGCTTGATCAGGCTCGACTCGCTCGGCGTGACCTGCGAAATGATCGAAGTGAGGATCGCGTCCTTGCGGCGCGTGATGCAGGTGACCTCCATGAAGGCGTTGTACTCCTGGAGATTGACGTGCCCATGCGATTCTCCGAAAGGCGCCTCGGGTTCGAGATACTCGGTGTCGATGTAGCCTTCCACCACGATTTCAGCTTCGGCCGGCACGAGCAGATCGACGGTCTTCGCCCTGACGACGTTGATCGGAGCGCCGACCAGTCCTCCGGCCACATGCAGCTCGTCCAGCGCCTCCGGCACTTTTTGCGCCGAGGTAAACGCGACGCAGGGCGGCGCTCCGAGGATCACCGCCGCGGGCAGTTTCTCGCCGCGCGCTTTCGCCTTTTCCCAGTGGACGTAGATTCCCGGGCGCAGCTCGAGCGACGGGTTCATGCCGAGCCGTCGTCGCGCCTTCACCTGTCCGCGATAGATGCCCATGTTCTGGACGCCGGTGTCCGGGTCCTTGGTGATGTACTGCGACAGCGTCGTAAACGGCGCGATGTCCCAGCCGGGAGTGGAGATGGGAATCGGAAGACCGTCGAGACCTTTGCCCGGCTTGTCGAGGTCCTCGCCCATGATCACGATCTCGTGACAGGGCGCGTCCTCGACGACTCGCGGCGCGATGGGCTTGGCGATCGCGCGGTTCCAGGTCTCGTTGATCCCGTCAAGCGCGCAGCCCATGCCGATGCGGTAGATCTCGCGGCTGGCGGCAAGCGCGCCGACCACGACCGGAATCTCGTACTTGCGTCCCTTGCCGTCGGTCACGTGGGTGAACAGGAAGGCTTTCCTGTCGGGCTCCTCGATGCCGCCGCGAAACTGCCAGCGCACCAGCGGATGCATCTCGGTGTCCTTGTTGATCGGCCGATCGACCGTGATCAGCAGCCCGGCCTTGTCGAGCGCGCGCAGGTGCTCGTGAAGGTCGGCATAGGCGCGTTCCGGCGCGGCGCTCTCGCGGCCTCGCTTCGGTTCGGTCGTCGAACTGATCTTCGATTTCTTCGCCACGGGAGAAGCTTTCAGTCTGCGCAGTATATCAACGCGACGGCGACGCAAGCGGCGCCACGCCGAGCCGTTTTGCCAATGTGTCCAGTTCACCCCAAATCGCGCGCGGAATCGGGATGCCCTCGCGGCTGCGGCGCACGAACGTGCGGCGGCCGCGCTCGCCCGGCATGAGAATCTCTCCCGCCTGCGGATCGACCGGCAGGGATTTCAGCGCTTTTACAAGGCGGTCGACTTCTCGCCGGAAAAGTTCCGGATCGCCGAATCGCGCGAGGTCGATCGCGATGACAAGGCCGTTCTGCCGATGCCGCTGCCCTTCGGGCGTTCCTTCCAGCGATTCGGCGAGCAGGGGATTCGCCACGATCAAGCTCGTGATGCATTCGATCATCAGCGAAAGGCCGGAACCCTTGGGGCCCGCCATCGGCAGCGGAATCTGCGCGGCGCCGGGATCGGTGGTCGGATTTCCATCCTTGTCGAGCGCCCAGCCTGGGGGGATAGCCTCGCCCGTTCTCTTCGCTTGGTTCAGCTTTCCCATCGAAACGACACTGGTCGCCATGTCGAGGACAAGCGGATCATCGCCACGCGGAACCGCGATCGAAATCGGGCTGGTGGACACGCCAGCTGCGAGCGCTCCGTGGTACGCGACGATGGGCCAGGATCCTGTGAGCGCGATCGCCGCCATGCCCTCGCGAGCCGCGGCGAGCGTGTAGTAGCCAAGCGCCGCAGTGTGCGTGGTTGCCCGGACGAGCGCGAGTCCGATGCCGGCCTCCCGGGCTTTGCGCAGGGCTTCGGCGGTGGCCCGCATCATCGCGACCGGCCCGGCGGCGCGATCCGCATCGATCAGGACGGAAGCGGGGGTTTCGGTGCGGACCGCGATCGCCGGCCGTGGATTCATATCGCCGATCTCGATCAGTTCGACATAGCGCGGAATCCTCGCGACGCCGTGCGTGTCCACGCCGCGAAGATTGGCCCAGACGAGCACGTCGGCGACAATCGCCGCGTCGGCTTGCGGCATGCCGGTGCGCGCGAAGATCTCCGCGGCGAAGCGCCCGAGCGCCTCGGAGGCGACGGTCGCCGCCGCGCCAGCGGGCGCCTGCGTCTTGCTCATTGCGGGATCACGCTTGCGCGGGAAAGTATTTGTCGAGCCAGTTGCGCACGAGGTTCACCACCAGCGTATTGCCTTCGGAGAACATGAAATGGTCGACGTCGGCAATGATGTGGAGATCGGTCGGCTTTCCCGCGCGCGCAAAGAGCTCGATCGATTGCTCGGTGGGCGTCACCGAGTCGTTCGCCGAATGCAGCAACAGAAGCGGCCGCGGCGCGATCCTTGCGACGACCTCGTTTGCGTTGAACGCGTACATGGTTTCCACGACTTCGAAAGGGAATTCCATGATCGAGCCCGGCGCGAGGTTGCCGCGCAGGCGCGGCGGGATAGGAACGATGTCGTAGCGTGGCACCATCATCGGTTTGCCCGAGTGCTTGCGGCGCTTCCCCTCCTTCATCATGGCGGCGAACTTCCTCCAGGCGCGGGGCGAGGCGTGCTGCCTGCGAAACTTCTTGGCCCCGTCACCCCAGCCTCCCGAGGAAATGCAGACGGCGACCCTCCGGTCCACACCGGTGGCGTATACGGCGACCGCCGCCCCGAAGCTCTGCCCCACCACGCCGATGCGCTTCGGGTCGATCTCGGGGTGGGTCGCGAGGAACGAGAGTGCGTTCCGCGTGTCCTTGACCTGTTCTTTGCAGATGACGCGCCCGCGCTCGCCTTCGCTGTCGCCGCAACCCCGGAAATCGAAGCGCAGCGCCGCGTAACCCAGGCCGGCGAGCATCTTGGCGACTGTCGTCCCGCCGCCGCCGTCCTTGTTGCTGCCGAACCCGTGGAGTACAAGAAAGGCGGCGCGACGTTCCCCCGGTGCGCGCGACTCGGGCAAGTGGAGGATGCCCGCGAGCTTGAATCCGTCCGACGTGAAACTGACCCGTTCTTCCATTCCTTCCTCCTGATCATTAATTATAAGTGCGGTGCTGCCGCGCCGCGGTAAAATCGCGCGCAAAAAGGAGCCGTGATGAACCAACACGCAGCGATCGACGTCCACGCGCACTACTTTCCTCAGGCCTTTCTCGACTTGATCGAGAAGCACGGGCCGGCGCACGGCTTCGAATACAGGATGGTCGAGGGCAAGGGCCCGCAGTTCAAGCACGGGAATTTGATCACCGGTCCGGTGGGCCCGAAGTTCGTGGATCTGGACGCGCGGCTCGCGGCGATGGACGAGCAGGGCGTGCAGGTTCACGCGATGTCGCTCTCACAGCCGATGGTCTATTGGGCAGAGGGCGAGTTGGCGCGGCGTCTCGCCGAAACCTACAACGACGCCCTCGCGCGGGCGCACGAACGCCATCCGAAGCGGCTCGTCGGCCTGGCGACGCTGCCGATGCACGAACCCGCGCTCGCCGTGGAGGAGGTCGAGCGCGCCGCGAAGCTCCCCGGAATGCGCGGTTTCTACCTCGCCACCCAGGTGCGCGGAAAGGACCTCTCCGACCCGGCGTTCCTGCCCGTATACGAGCGCATCGAGGCGAGCGGCCTGCCGCTTTTCCTTCACCCGGTAGAGGTGATCGGCCACCAGCGCCTGGGCGCGTACTACCTGACCAATCTGCTGGGAAACCCCTTCGAGTCGGCGATCGCCGCCGCGCATCTCATCTTCGGCGGGGTGCTCGACCGCTTTCCTCAACTTGTGGTCTGCCTGCCCCATTCGGGCGGCGCGTTTCCGTGGCTGGTGGGCCGGCTCAACCGGGGCTGGGAAAAGCGTGCCGACCTGAAGCACATCAAGCTGTCACCCGTAGAGTACCTGCGCCGCTTCTACTACGACACGGTAGGCTATTCCGATCACGTGCTTGAGTACCTCGTAAAAGTAATCGGCGCCGACCGGGTCCTGATGGGCAGCGACTACTGTTTTCCGATCGCTTACGAGCAACCCGTGAAAATCGTCGTCGACCATCCGACCCTGGACGCCCGGGCCAAACAGGATATCGTCGAAGGGAACGCCCGGCGATTGCTGAGGATTTGATGACGGAAAATTGAGATGAGGATGCCGGGATCTGCCAGAATAGTTGCACCGCGCCGGAATGGAGTCTGTATCGGCCGCGTTTACCAAACACCCGAGAGCACGCCTTGCTATACAACCGGCTGCGAGGGGCTTTTCTAGGAGGACTCAGCATCATGAAGAAACTCGGAATTTTCTTGTTTGCAGCAACACTGGCGGTAATCAGCGCCGTCGCCAGCGCGCAAGCCCCAACGCGTATGTGGGTGCGTGGCACCATCACCTCGCTGGACGGTGATGTCCTTTCCGTGAAGTCGCGTGACGGCAAGGACCTCAAGATCAAGCTCGCGCCCAAGTTCGGAGTGCGGTATGCCAAGGCCCTTACCCTGGCGGACATCAAGCCCGGTGACTTCGTCGGGCCGGCGTCGAGGAAACGCGCCGACGGGTCGCTCGAAGCGATTTCGCTCCAGGTGTTCACTCCCGACCGTAAAGGCCAGGTGCCCGAGGGCCACATGCCCTGGGATCTCGAGCCGGGCTCTCTGATGACCAACGCGATCATCGGGGGCATCGTCCAGACTTCGAACGGGCGCGAGCTGACTCTTGAATACAAGGGCGGCTCGCAAAAAGTGTCCGTCCCCGCGGGCATTCCCATATTCACCGCGTTGCCGGGCGACCACTCGATGCTGGTGGCGGGCGCCTATGTCGTCATCGGTGCGCTGGTCGCGCCCGACGGGACCTTGTCGGCCGCAGGCGGCACGGTCAGCAAGGACGGCGTCAAGCCGGCGAACTGATCGATTTCACTGGGCCGGCGGGGCCCGCAGCGGAGCGGGGATGGCGAAGAAATACGAAACGCTGCGGGTGGAGGACAGGCCGAACGACGTCCTTCTAGCGACTCTCAACCGCCCGGAAGTCGCCAACGCCTTCAATACCCAGGCGGCGCTTGAGCTCTGCGATGTCTTCACTCGCGTCGAGACCGAGCAGAGATACCGCTGCATCGTGCTCACCGGTGCGGGCGAGAGGGCCTTCTGCGCGGGGGCCGACCTGAAGGAGCGCAACTCGCTCAGCGACGAGGAGTGGAGGGCTCAGCACGAGACCTTCGAGCGCATGTTCGGTCTGGTGCGCGATTGCCCTGTGCCGGTGCTCGCCGCAGTCAACGGCGCGGCCTACGCCGGCGGCCTGGAGCTCGTGCTGCTTTGCGATTTCGCCTACGCATCCAGGTCGGCGAAGTTCGCGCTCACTGAGGTGTCGCTCGGCATCATGCCCGGCGGGGGCGGCACGCAGACGCTCGCGCGCGCCGTCGGCGAGCGACGAGCGAAGGAACTGATTCTCACCGCCCGTCCCTTTTCATCCGAGGAAGCGCTTGCCTGGGGTGTCGTCAACAAAGTTTGCGACGCAGAAAAAGTGCTCCACGAAACGCTGGAAGCGGCAGATCGCATTGCTTCCCTGGCGCCCCTGTCGGTGCGGCAGGCGAAGCGCGCGATGCGCGATGGCCTGCACATGGATCTCGCGTCGGCCATGCGCGTCGAGATTGATGCCTACAATCGGCTTGTAGGAACCGAAGACCGCAGGGAAGGCCTTCGGGCTTTCAACGAGAAGCGCAAACCGAAGTTCAAGGGCCGCTAACGAGGCGGCAGGAAGGCGAACGTGAAAGCCACACTGCTTTTCCGCGGCGCTGTTCTCTCGTCTGCCGCGCTGCTTGCAGCTTGCGCGGTCACGGGTGGGAACGAGAATGTCGACTATCGCTCCTTCGTGGCGAGCGCCGACCGTTCCGATGCCGACCGCCAGACCGACCAGCGCCGAAAACCGGAACTGCTGCTCGCTTTTGCCGGCGTGCGCCCGGGAATGAAAGTGCTCGATATGGGCGCGGGTGGTGGGTACTCGACCGAGCTCCTCGCGCGCGCCGTGGGCCCGGGCGGCACCGTCTACGCACAGGATTCGGCGGCGCTGCCCGATCGCGTGAAGGAGCGGTTCGACGAGCGCGTCAGGAAGCCGATGATGAAAAACGTCGTGCGAATTCTGCGCGGCTACGACGATCCGGTGCCGCCCGGGGTGCGTCATCTGGACATGATCACGTTTCTCTTCGCCTACCACGACACCGCCTTCATGAACGTCGATCGCGCGAAGATGAATCGCGCGATGTTCGAGGCACTCAAGCCGGGTGGCGTCCTCGTAATCGCGGACCATTCGGCGCAGGCGGGAGCGGGCGTGAGCGTCGCAAAGTCGCTGCACCGCATAGAGGAGAGTGTGCTGCGCCGGGAGATCGAGGCCGCAGGGTTCAGATTTGTAGCGGAAGCAGATTTCCTGCGCAACCCGAGCGACGCGCGCGACGCGGTCGTTTTCCGACCGAAGGCGCCGGTGGACGAGTTCGTATTGAAGTTCATCCGGCCCTGACCCCTTCCTGGTCCAGAGCGATCTGGGATCCCCGGGTGCGGTTGTTGTCTTCTAAGTCGCAGCGGATCCGTGCCTGCGGCTCACGCGCATGAAGTAGGCGAAGAGGATCGCGGCGGCCACGACGAGGCTCACAATGCCTGCAAGCCAGAACCCCGCGGCGCCCATGGGTGTCGCGAGCCCGAGCACGCTCGCGCTATCGATGCGCTCGAGTCCCAGCGCGTAGCCCCCACCCAATCCGATTCCCCATAGAGCGACGGTGTAGACGAGCATGGGGATGAGGGCGATTTTGTAGCCGCGCAGGGCGTTCACGATCACCACCTGCGCAGTGTCGAAGAGCTGGAAGAGGGCGACGAACGCCATCAGTTGAACCGCGATCGCCAGCACGGCCGCGTCGCGCGTGTAGAGGGAGGCGATCTGATGCGTCGCCAGGAAGATCGTTATTCCGGCGCAGGTGGAAACTGCGAGCATGATCCCCATACCGGCGAGCCCCGCGTGCCGGGCTCCGCGCGGGTCCCCCGCACCGATCGCCTGCGCGGTGAGTACCGCGGTTGCGTTTCCGACTGCGAGCCCGAACATGTAGACCACCGCCGTGACGTTGGAGGCGATCTGGTGGCCGGCTGAAGTGGCCGCGCCCAGCCGCGCGAGAAACAGAGCCATGAACGTAAACGAGGTCACCTCGACGAAGAAGGTGAGTCCCATAGGCACGCCGAGCTTGAGGTGGCTCCAGATGACACGCATGTCGGGCCACGACCAGCGTGAAAAGACTTGGAACTGCGCATAGAACGGGTGCCTGGCGCAGTAGATCCAGGCGATCGCGAAGATCAGCCAGCTCGCGATCGCGGTCGCGACCGCGCACCCCGGCCCGCCGAGTTCGGGCGCACCGAGCGCCCCGTAAATGAATAGAACGTTGAGCGGAATCTTGACGGCGAAATAGACGAGGTTGATCGCCATCACGGCGCGCGGACGGGACACGGCGGTGGTGAGCGCGAAGAAAACGCGGAAGAGCAGCATCGCGGGAACCGCCCAGGCGACGCTTTGCAGATAGGCGCGGGTTTTTTCCTCGACCTCCGGCGGCGCGTTGGAGAGCCGCAGGAACGGGTCGGGATACGCGAGCACCAGGACGCCGAGCACCGCGAGTCCAAGCGCGATCCAGACGGTCTGGCGCGTTTCCTCGCCGATTCTTTCGTAGTGTTTTCCCCCGAAGAGCTGCCCGGCGATGGGCGAGAGCGCCTGCACCACGCCCAGGAGGCCGATGAAGACGCTGAAATACACGCTCGTGCCTATGCCCACTGCAGCGAGATCCACCGCGCTGTAGCGGCCCGCCATGATGGTGTCGAGCACGCCGCTTGCGATAACGGCGAGCTGCGCGACGAGGACAGGCCAGGCGAGGCGGACGATGCCTCGCGCAATACGGGGAAAGGTCGAAGTCACACGATACCTGTTGGTGATATCAAGTCCGGCGCTGCCGCCGCATAGGCTACGCAGAGCTTCAACGCAGACCTCTTGCTGTCAGAATACATGCTTCCGTGTTGGCCCAAGCAGGAAGGACCGTTATGCGCGAAGAGACCAAAGTCGTTCACTCGGGACTTCACCCCGAGCGGCATCAAGGCGCGGTGAATCCGCCCGTGTTCCATGCCTCGACGATCCTATCGGAAACTGTGGAGGAGTATCGGCGCAAGCGCAAGGAATGGCAGCAGGACCTGCCGGGAACCTACTACGGGCGCTTCGGAACGCCCACGATGGAAGCGCTCCAGGAAGCAATAGCGGCCCTCGAAGGCGGGCACCGCTGTGTCCTCTACCCTTCGGGCCTTGCCGCCTGCGCCGGGGCGCTGCTCGCCTTTCTTTCCGCGGGCGACCACCTGCTGGTCAGCGACAGCGTTTATGGGCCGACTCGCAATCTCGCCAGGGGCTTGCTCAAGCGCTTCGGTGTAAGCACGACATTTTTCGATCCGCTCGTCGGACGCGGCATCGAATCCCTGATCCAGCCCGACACGCGCGTGATCTATCTCGAGTCGCCGGGCTCGCTCACCTTCGAGGTGCAGGACGTTCCGGCGATCGCGGAAGTCGCTCGCCGCCGCGGGATCACGACGGTCATCGACAACACCTGGGCGACGCCGCTTTACTTCAAGCCACTGACGCACGGGGTGGATATCTCGGTGCAATCGGCAACCAAATACATCGTCGGACACTCCGATGCCATGCTCGGCGCGATCACCTGTACGAAGGAAGCCTGGCCGAAGCTCCGGAGTTCGACTTACGAGTTGGGACAGACGGCGGGGCCGGATGACGTTTATCTCGGGCACAGGGGTCTGCGCACGCTGGCGGTGCGACTCAAAGCTCATTGGGAAACCGGGGTCTCGCTTGCGCAGTGGATCGCGCGCCAGCCCGAGGTCGATCGCGTGCTGCACCCGGCGCTCCCGGGAGACCCCGGGCACGCGATCTGGAAACGCGATTTCACGGGTGCAAGCGGCCTATTCGGCGTGGTGCTCAAGGAAGGCGTCACCGACCGCGCGCTCTGCGCGATGATCGACGGTCTTGAGCTCTACGGCATCGGTTCGTCCTGGGGCGGCTACGAGAGCCTTATCGTGCCGTTCGATCCGCGCGAAGCCCGCAACGCGACGCAGTGGCCGCACCAAGGACTGTGCTTTCGGATACACGCGGGGCTCGAGAACGCGGAGGACCTGACCGCCGATCTGGAGGCGGGGTTCGAACGCCTGCGCACGATGTGAGATCCGGCGGGTCGCTTTGCCGACCCGGCAGCGCGGTGGGCTGTTCGGGGAGCGCAGGCGGGACCCTGCCGGATCCGGCCTGCGGCTAGCTTGCGCTACAGCGTATCGAGGCAGCTACCGCTGGTGTCGCCGTACGGGCTCGAGCTGCCTGGAGGGGAAATGGCGATGTCAGCGTAGTCGGCCGCCAAGCCCGGCAGAATGAACGTGGCGAAGGCGGGAGGGTCGCTGGCAGTCGTGGTGCGGGCTTCGAGGATCAGCTCGGTCCAGATTGCGTGATTCTTCGGATAGGTGATTACCGCTGTGGCGGTGCCGCTCGCGTCCGTTGTAGCGGCAGAATTCACAGTGGCTGCGCCCACGGGCTCAAGTGCGCCGCTTCCGTTGAGGTCTTCGCCCGGATCGATGATATTGTTGAAATTGACGTCTTCGTTGGCGCAGATTGCGAGTACAGCCACGTTCCAAGCTTGAACGGCCGGCGGGGCTGGAACAAACAAGAAACCCTTCTGAAACCTGCCCGGGCGCAAGGCGAATCGCACAATAACACCGGAAACCGGGTTCCCAGAGGCGTCGGTAACGACGGCCGCCCACGTCTTCCTGTTAAATGGGGGAAGCGACTCGATCAGATTATCCGTGCCCAAGCCAATGCTAATGCCAGGAACGACGTTGCCGAATACACCCGAGGTTCCGTTCGAATTGGTGTCATCCGCGCAACTGCCCAGCGCGAGCGTGCCTGCGAACAGAACAACTGCAACGATCGATCGGCCAAGTTTGTTCATGATGCCTCCCGCTCATACTCCCTTCGACCTGAGGCGGTGTCAGTGAACTCTGATACGCCCTTGAAATAGCCGGCTAGAAACGACGCAATTACCCTTTGAAGCCCAATATGATAGACGATAATATTAATTTTGTAAATTTACTAGAAGTCGTATGTCATTGGTTCTTAAACGAAGAGGTGCCGAGCTGTCACGAGTTACGGCTCGCAAAAACCCGGCAATGGCAGGAAGCCCCCAGGTTCCACATGGGGGCTTCCCCGTTCGGGCCTGCCTAACGGGCGCCGTGGTCCAGTTCGGAGCGCATGATTTTCGCGCCTTCGACCATCGATTTCATCTTTCCGAAGGCGATTTCCCGCGGCAGGTACTTCATTCCGCAATCGGGGGCGACGATGACATCTTCGGCCGCGACGTAGGGCAGGGCGCGGCGGATGCGGTCGGCGACCTTGGCGGGGGTCTCGACCGTCATGTCGTTCAAATCGATCACGCCCAGGATGATTTTCTTGCCCGGCAGGGTCCTGAGCACCGAACAATCGAGATTGGACTGAGCGGTCTCGATCGAGACTTGGCGGCAGGAGCAGCCGGCAAGTTCGCCGAGGAACGAGTAACCGGTGGGCCGAACGTGGATGACAGCGGCGTAGCCGAAGCAGATGTGTACGGCGGTGCTGCCTTTGATGTCCTCGAGGGCGCGGTTGAGCGCCGCAAGACCGTATCGGCGCGCTTTTTCCGGGCGCGCCTGCAGGTACGGTTCGTCGATCTGCACGATGTCGGCGCCGGCCGCGAATAGATCGCGGATCTCTTCGTTCACCGCGACGGCGTAGTCCATCGCCGCCCCTTCTTCCGACTCGTAGTAGTCGTTTTGCGCCTGCTGGCTCATCGTGAAGGGTCCCGGCACGGTCATCTTGACCGCCTTCTTGGTGTGCGCCCGCAGGAACTTCAGGTCTTCGACCTCGACCGCATGCTTGCGGCGGATCTTGCCGACGACGCGCGGCACCGGATTCGGGTGCCCGGAGCGGTCGAGCGCCGTTCCCGGGTTGTCGATGTCCACGCCTTCGAGCGCGGTAGCGAAGCGGTTGGAGTAGCTCTCGCGGCGGATCTCGCCGTCGGTAATGATGTCCAGGCCAGCCTCCTCCTGCGCACGGATCGCGAGCAGCGTCGCGTCTTCCTGCGCTTCGGCGAGCAAGGGCTCCGGAACGCGCCATAGCTCCTTCGCGCGCACCCGCGGCGGGAAACGGCCGGCGAGCTTCTTGCGGTCGATCAGCCACTCGGGCTGAGGGTAGCTGCCGACGAGCGTGGTCGGAAACAGTAACGTCAAGGCGCCGCCTCCACGATCGCCAGACAAAGGAAGATGTCGTCTTGTCGGCGGCCGAAGGCGTTCGCGGCCGGTCGCATCCCCACTGCGTGGGGCCCCTGCTCCCTGCTCATGCCTTCAGCCCCTGGAACAGCTTTTCGCGCCCGACCTTGATGCCGGCCTTCCCGTCGTACATGAACACGTCCGCGGTGGCAAAGGTGTCGTTGAAATTGTCGGGGATGAAGGAGCCGGTCCCGACCACGTCGAGGGGCGCCCTGCTGTTCGCGAACATCTTGCACTTGAATAGGTTGAAGCCCGAGGAGCCGACGATCTTGCAGGCGCTGAAGCCGCTCGCGTCGAGCGTGTGGCGCAACTGGATGACGGAGGCGACCGACACGCCCGTGCCGAACAAGACTTTCCGCACGCGGTCTTTTGCGATGTTCAGGCTGTCAGCGTCGAAGGCCTCCTCGCCCATGACGTGGCGCACGGCTTCGTACTCGTTGGGGACGTGCAGCCAGTTGACCACGATATCGACCGATTTCTCATAGTCGAGACCTTCGGCGTAACGCTCCCCGTGGGTGTCGATGCGCAGCGCAAGCGCCCGCGCGCCGGAGAGGTCCTTTGGCAGGGTGTCGTTGTACCACCAGCGGCACACCTCGAGCGCATCGGAGTACTCGCGGCCATAGTAATCGATCAATACCGTCAGGTTGTCCTGTGGATGGGCCTCAACGTACATTTGCGCCGCGCGCAGGGTGGATCCGGCGTAGCCGATCAGCGCGTGCGGCATGGTCCCGACGCCCTTTTCCTGGCCGTAGAAGTGGGCAGTCAGGTCCTGGGAGGAGCCGACGAAGCCGACGGCGCCGGCGAGCTTTGCCATGCGGCTGCCCACGGAGGCGCCGTAGGCTGCAAGCAGCGACAGGTCATCGCCCGGGGAATGGCGCGCATGCATGTCGATGAATGCGACCTTTTTCAGGTTCATCGCCATCTTGTAGGCATTGTAGGCGGTGACGCAGGCGACTCCGACGCGCTGCAGGATAAGCGTCTCCAGCTCGACCAGCGCGGCGAACGACCCGGTGTAGGTAAAGAGCGCCATCTGGTCCGGAACGAACGCGCCCTCCTCGTACAGGCGCGTGATCTTGAGCGGCTCGGCGGCGGAATAGTAGGTGCGCAGCGCGTCGACGGCGGGATTGACGGCGCAGATGACGCCGCGACGCAGAAACACGCCGTAGGTGACGGTCCGGTCACCGAACTTCTCGATGATCTTGCGCGACTTTGTGAAGTACTTGTCCGTGCGGCGTTTGAGATACTCGAGTTTCTCCGCCGGCAACGATTCAACGGGCTTGTTCATGGGATAGCTCCAACTCGCGCAGTTAACGCGGCCTTGTCAGAGGTCCGCTCTTGAGGACATTTTAGCAGGGCGAACCGACCCCACTCTGGCGCAGCACGTCCACGCGTGCTAACTTTAGCGTCATGCACAGGCTCATGACCGCTTGTATGGTCGCCTTCGCGGCGACCCCCGGTTGCACGGTCCACTATGCCGCCGAGGCGCGATCTTCGGGTTCGGTCGGCGCGACGACATCGCAGGTGAACGTATCCAGCGGCTCGCCGCTCGGCAACGCGATCATCATCGGCGTCATGCTCGCCGACGGCGTGCAGTACTTCCGTCTCGGTCCTACAACGACTCCAACCCGGGCGCCGCAACCTGACCCCACGCGCGTAATCAACGCCCAGGATTGCACACGGCCGGTGGATCCTTTCGCAGGCAACCTGCTCTGCCGCTGACCGGCGAGAGCGACCCCAACGGCTCGCGAGCGACTTCATGATTCACTTCGTGGTCCACGATGAAAACGACTCTGTCGGCGTAGTGGTCGTAGAAGGCCTGAAAGCCGGCGATGAGCTGACCGGCTGGATCATGGATCAAGACAAGGAAATCAAGGTCCGAGCGCGAAGCGACATTCCGATCGGCCACAAGCTCGCAATCCGCGAGCTGAAGGCGAATGACACGGTCATCAAGTACAGCGTGGACATTGGCCGCAGCACGGCCCCGATTGCTGTCGGCGAGCACGCGCATGTTCACAACATCAAGACAAAGCGCTGGTGAGCGTATGGCGATGGATCTCAAGAATGCAACGTTTTGGGGCTACAAGCGCGAAAACGGACGCGTTGGGGTGAGGAACCATGTCCTTATCCTGCCCGTTGACGACCTCTCCAACGCGGCGTGCGAGGCCGTCGCGAACAATATCAAGGGTACCCTCGCCATTCCCCATCCCTACGGTCGGTTGCAGTTCGGTGCCGATCTCGATCTGCACTTCAGGACTCTGATCGGCACCGGCGCCAATCCCAACGTTGCCGCCGTGGTTGTGATCGGAATCGAGGACGGCTGGGC
>Ga0137435_1000074_pt1 | contig 41701 bp, 41 predicted proteins | sample EasRivERMGT100_2_FD_104904 | JGI IMG/M metagenome (GOLD analysis project Ga0137435, IMG submission 104904) | Soil microbial communities from meander-bound floodplain in the East River, Colorado, USA - East River MetaG ERMGT100_2 | ecosystem: Environmental > Terrestrial > Soil > Floodplain ... | reverse complement strand
CGACCGCAAATACGAGTGAGGCGATTCTCGAAGCGACGGCGGAGTTGCTCTCCGCGCTCCAGCAGGCCAACGGCTTCGCGCCGGAGGACGTGGAGAGCGCGATCTTCACGTCGTCCCCCGACCTCACAGCCGAGTACCCCGCGCGCGCGGCTCGCGGGCTCGGCTGGACCGATGTGCCGCTGCTTGGAGCGGCCGAGGTCGCTGTTCATACCGGGCTGCCGCGCTGCATTCGCGTGCTCCTGCATTTCTACACGACCAAGCCGCAGCGCGCGCTGAAACATATGTATCTCCGGGAGGCCGCGAAGCTCAGGCCGGATCGATGACGGTCAAGGTCACCGCCCGCGGCGCCGAGCGCTGGAAGCAAGGCCATCCCTGGATTTACCGTAGCGACGTCGCCGAGGAACCCGACAAGAAGCCGGGCATCGTGCCTGTCACCGATCGCAAAGGCAAGTTCCTCGGCAAGGCTCTCTACTCGCCGTCGTCCGAGATCCGGTTGCGGTTGCTCACCCGAGCAGACGAGCCGATCGACGCGACCTGGTGGACGAAGCGAATCGGGGACGCCGCCGAGTGCCGTGCGGGCATCAGCGCCAGCGCGTGGCGCGCGGTGCACGCCGAGGGTGATGGGCTCCCGTCGCTGATCATCGACAAGTACGGCCCCTACATCGTCGCGCAGCTCCTGTCGGCCGGCCTCGAAACCGCGCGCGCGGACGTGCTCACCGCGATCCGGGAAGTGTTCGGACCTGAGGGCATTCTGCTCCGGAACGATGCCGGCGTGCGGCGACACGAGGGACTACCCGAAGAGGTTGTGCTCGCGCATGGCGACGTCCCAAAAGTCGTCGAGGTCTCAGAGGACGGCGTGCGCTACCTCGCCGCGCCATGGACTGGTCAAAAGACCGGAGCCTTTCTCGATCAACGTGAAAATCGCTTGCTCGTCACGCGGCACACGAAGCCAGGCGGTCGCGCGCTCGACCTCTTCACCTACCACGGCTCGTTCGCGCTGCATCTGGCGCGCCAGGCGAAGGAAGTCATCGCCGTCGATCAGAGCAGCGAGGCGCTCGCGCGGGGCGCCGAGAACGCACGGCTCAATGCGATCAACAACATCGAATGGCGCGAAGCGAATACCTTCGATCTGCTGCGCGAGCTGGAGCAGCGGCGGGAGCGCTTCGACACGATCGTCCTCGATCCGCCGGCGTTTGCCAAGACCAAAGCCAATCTCGAGCGCGCCGTCGCGGGCTACAAGGAGATCAACCTGCGGGCGATGAAGATCCTCGCCGAGGGCGGCGTGCTCTTCACGTCCTCCTGCTCGTATCACGTCAGCCGCGACGTGTTCACCGCGATGCTCGTGGATGCCGCGAAAGACTCCGGCCGGCGCATCCAGTTCCTCGCCGCGACGGGCGCGGCGGGAGACCACCCCGAGCTGCTCAACGTCCCCGAGACCGGCTACCTGAAAGGCGTCCTGCTCAGGGCTTTAGCCTGAGAATCCAGTCGGCGATCGCGCTCACGACCTCCGGCATGATCGGAAGCGCCGGATTCTGATAGGACGGCAGTTGGCCGGGCAGCGTCGTATCGGCCACCTGCTTCAGCACGTGATTCGCCAACGGAATCACCACGAGCTTGGCATCGGGCCGCGCGGCGTGCAGCCGCTCCGCGTCGACGACCCTCGCTTGCAGGTCGGTCGACCCCTGGACGATGAGGACGGGCTGGCGCACTGCACGAATCGCCGCCGGCGGATCGAACGCCATCATCGAGCTCATGAATGTGCGGTTCACTGGAACGAAGAGCATCGCGAGCTGGGGAGGAACGTCGGCGGGCTGCTCACCGAGCAGGTAGTGCTTCATCGCGGTGTCATAACGCACCAGGGTAACGCTGTCGAACTGCCGACTGAGCTGCTCGCGCAGCACCTCACCGGTCCTGCGGCCCAAACCGGAGACGTGGACGACGCCGGAGACCGGCGCCCCCTGGCCCGCAGCTATGAGCGCGAGCGATGCGCCTTCGCTGTGTCCGAGGAATAGCACCCGCGAGAAGCGTCGATCTCGCGACAGCGACTCCGCTGCCGCCCGCGCGTCCGCCGCGAAATCAGCCAACGTCATCTTCGTCATGTCGAAGGTGCCCAGCGTTCCGGGTAGGCTGCGCTTGTCGTAGCGCAGCGAGGCAATGCCGCGCTCGGCGAGCCGCCACGCGAGCTGCGCGTAGGAGTTGGGACGAATCCCCATCACCGAGTTGCCGTTGCGATCGGTGGGACCCGAGCCGGCAATAATCACGACGACGGGCACGGGCTTCGTGACGCCGCGCGGGATGGTCAGCGTTCCCTGCAGCTCGAGGCCGGCGCTGCGGATCGTGTATGGCGATTCGACGGCTGCCGCGGGCGCGACTGTGTCGGCCTGCGCGGCGATCAGGACTAACGTGAGACTAAGAACGCCCATGCTGCTCTCGCTTCCATAAGACGTAGGACTGCACGATCGGAATCACCGCCACGACGACGATGGTCCCGATGAGGAGCGGCAGAAGTGCCGAGTGAGGCAGAAATGCCCCCGTGGCGAGCGCGAGACCGCCGATCACCATCAGCCAGCCGCCGGTGCGGTGGGTTTTGCGCCACACCGTGTCACTCGACAGCGTCCACGGCGTGCGGATGCCCACGAACCAGTTTGGCTCGACCCGCGTGAGATAGTTGCCGATCACGACAAACAGGAGCCCGATAAAGAGCGGCATCAGCCGGTCGATTCGCACCGAGTAGCCCAGCCCCGACGCGATCACGATGCCGTGCGCAATCAGCATGAACACGATCACCGCATTCGCGAACAGCCAGTACGTGCTCAGGAACCGGGCGTAGTTCTCGCGCCGCGGATCGACTTTGGGCAGCACGTTGAACAGCAGCGTGATCCCGACGATCACGAGCGGGCCGATCGCCACGGCCACGAACCGGCTGGAATAGCCGTCCGGCGTGCCGCGCAGATTCCAATGCGTCGCCATGGTGGGAGGCAGACTCGAGTACGCCCACATCGAGATAGCGAGGGCAGCTACGGCGATCACGAGACCAAACCAGCGGCTACGCATCTTTGGCTCCTTCCCCTCCAAAGCGGGTCATGAAGTACCGTAGGACTTCCTGAAAGACGGTCGTATTCAGGCGATAGCGGATGAACTGCCCCTCGCGCTCCGTGGCCACGAGGTCCGCAGCCTTGAGCACGCCGAGGTGATGCGACACCGACGCGAAGGCAATGGGGAACTGCGCGGCGATCTCGCCCGCGGTGCGATCCTTTTCGGTGAGCAGCTCGAGGATCTTGCGCCGGGTCGGATCGGCGAGCGCGCGGAACAGGGAGTCCTCCATGGGCTAGATATTTATACAATCGTCTAAATATGTCAAGGAAAGTTGACTAAACCGGCTCGTATCACAAGCTTGCAAGCCATGTCCGGCAGGGCCCTAGACCGCTCGACCGCAGTACGCCGCGTACTGCGCGGCTTGCTGTTCGCCAACATCGCCGTGGTCATCGTCAAAACGGCGATCGGCGCGGCCGCCGGCTCCCTGGCCATCATGGGCGACGCGGTCCACTCGTCGGTCGACGCCGCCTATAACATCCTCGGTTTGATCGTCATCCGCGTCGCCGCGCGAGCGCCGGATGAGGAGCACCCGTACGGCCACGGCAAGTTCGAGACGCTCGGCGCCCTGGGCATCTGCTTCTTTCTTTCGATCACCTGCTTCGAGCTGCTGCGCAGCGCGGTAGACAGGCTCAGGACCGGTGGGCACCCAATCGACATCACCGACCTGGGGCTCGTCCTGCTGCTCGCGACGCTCGCGACCAACGTCTTCGTTGCGTGGTACGAACATCGGCGTGGGCAGCAGCTCTCGAGCGAGCTGCTGATCGCCGACGCGGCGCACACGCGCACCGATGTGTTCATCACGATCGGCGTGCTCATCGGCGTGCTGCTGTCGCGGCAGGGGTACCTCTGGGTGGACCCCGTGATCGCGATCGTCGTGGCGCTGCTGATCGTGCGCGTCGCCTACCAGATTCTCAAACGCACGGTACCGGTGCTGGTCGACGAACGCGCGATTCCCGAGCCGACGATTCGGCAATCGGCTCAGGCTGTCGACGGTGTGATCAGCGCGTACGGGATCCGGTCCCGCGGCGGCATCGCGGGAGCCCGGTACGCCGAGGTCACCATCGCGGTGGATCCGAATGCGAACGTATCGGCCGCGCACGCGATCGCGGATGCGGTCGAAGAGCGCCTGAAAAAGGACCTGGAGCTGGAAGAAGTGACGGTGCACGTCGAGCCATGTTGACTTCCCTGCCCCTCGGTCGACCCAGCAAGACCGGCATTCCGCCGATCCGGCGGCAGCCGCGCTCGCTCAAGCAGGAGTACCAGGAGTTCCTCCTGCAGCGGCTCGAGGAATACAAGAACACCGTGCCGCGCGCGGAGCTGCTCGAGATCGGCGATGAGGCCGTGCGCGAGCTCCAGGCCAGCGCGCAGGATCAGTATCTGCTCACCGAGGTGCTGTTGCTCGAGCATGTCGATCGCATCATCGCGCGCCGGTTACGTCTGCCATCGTTCCCGCGCTGGCGCCAGAAGCACCGTGCGCTGCGTGAAGCGCAGCGCGAGCCGACGCACTGGGGCTTCGATCGCCAGCATCCGATCGTGCCCTGGGCCGCCCGGCTCGAGCCCGGTGATGTCGTGATGGTGCTCGGCGCGGCCGCGCTGCCGGAGGCGCTGTTCCTCGCGGCGCACGATGCGGAAGTGTTCCTGCTCGATCAGGATCTGGGCGCGGTTGAAGCGGCGGAAGGGCGCGCGGTCACTGAACAGCTCGGTGGTGGGGCGTTTCAGGCGCTCGTCATCAACTTCGGGAGCTGGTTCCCCGATCTCGCGCCGTCCCTCGTCGCCATCGCGCCGTCGAGTCTCAGCCAGCTCCGCGCCAAGCAACGCGCTTCGCTGATCGCCGACCTGCAGGTCCGGACACCGTCCGGAGGAGTGCACGTGGTGCTGCCACCGGACAGCGAGCACCGCGAAGTGATCCCGCTCGCCCCCGAGACTTTGCAGACGCTGTATCGCGGCTGGCAGGTGCAACGCGGCGGGACCCGCCGCGCCAAGCGCTCCGGCTTCACGGCGATCAAGCCGCCGCGTCAGGTCGACACGGTGCAGACGGCGCTGAACGTGTCGGATTGACGATTCGGGCCAGCTGCTGCTCCGTAACCAGTTGTAAAATCGTCGCTTAGATCAGCAGGATCCTGGCAAACGGTTTGCACTAGAGAACGGCATGACAAGCCTACCTCTAGCACTCGACGACGAGCCGATGGGCATCATCCTGCGGGCCGGACAGCAGATTCTGCGCCCCGCCAAGATCTGGGCGTATTGCTGGTTCGCCGATGAGGGTGAAAACGGCGATCACACCCATCGACATCTGCCAATCGATCCTAAGGTCTGAACGACTTGTAAATGAAAACGGGGCCGGCACGACGCCGGCCCCGTTTCGTTTTAGGTCCTCGCCGCTCAGACCGCCTCACTCACGGACGTAAACGAGAAGTCTTTCACAACCAGCGGCGGCACGACCACCGCCGGTCCGCCCACGTCGCCCGATTCCGCCGACGACACGCGCTCCGGCTTCCCGACTGCGACAAGATTGTTCAGCATCGTCACCGGACTCTCGTTGAAGCGGAAATTGTTCACGGCCCGGCTGACTGCACCGCGTTCGATGAGAAATACGCCATCGCGAGTAATGCCGGTATACAACAGGGTCCGCTGGTCCACCGCGCGGATGTACCAGAAGCGCGTCACCAGCAGCCCGCGCTCCACGCCCTTGATCAGCTCCTCGAGCGATTGCCCGGCCCCCCCCCCGTTGCCCTGGAGGCGATACCCGCCAGCGAATGGTGTGGGCTTCACACCCTGTTTGTCGGCCCAGAAGCGATCGTAGGCCAGGTTCTTGAGCACGCCGTTTTCGATCCACGCGGTCCGGCCGACCGGCAGCCCCTCGCCGGTGAACGGCGACGTGAGCAGATCCGCGTCTTGTGGATCAGACGAGATCGTGATGCGCTCATCCACCACTTTCTCGCCGGTGCGGTTTCCGCCGCCCCGCTTGGAGAAGAAGCTGCGTCCCTCATCGGCCGGCCGCGCGTTCATCGCGAACGCGAGCAAGCTGACCAGGTTGCCGGCGGCGGTCGGCTCGAGCACGACCGTGTACTTGCCGGGCTCGAGCGCGGTGGCGGCGCGCGTGCCGTTGGCTTTGCCCACCGCGCGCGTGGCGAGCTGCGCCGCGGGTGTCGCGCGCGTCCAATCGTTGTGCGCCGTCCCCGCCCACCCCGAGCCTTTGCCGTCGGGGCTGCGCACGGTGAGGGTGTGCACCGTGTTGGTGGCCGCGTGATAGCCGAACAGGCCGGCGGAGTTGGCGACCGCGGAGGCGCCGGCGATGCGATGCACTAGCCCGGCGGCAGTGAGTCCTGCACGATTCGACTCGTCGGCCGCAGTCCGGACCGCGTCGGCCCGCCGCACCGCGTCGAGCGCCGCACTCGCCGGCGCAAACGCCGGCACCTCCGTGTACACCTGCGCCGGCAGCAGCGTCATGAGCTCGGGATTCTCGGGCGCCAGTTTGGCCAAGCGCTCGCTCGTCTCGACCGCCCGCACCAGCCCCGCTTCGTCGAGCACGTTGGTGCCGACACTCGCCGCACGCTTTCCGAAGCGCGACGTCACCGTGACCGTGGCGTTGTCGGTATCGCCGGCGGTGGTGACTTCGTTGCGCGCATAGCGTGTGTTGCCGTTGGCGCTCGCGTTGAGGTTGACCTGGCACCCTTCCGCCTTGGACAGGGCCAGCACTCGCTCGGACAGCTGCCGCGCCGCGGCGCGGGACAGACCGCTGAACTCAGCCACGATCCCTCCCGGTGTTGATCACGTTGATGCCCTTGAAGCGCGCGGGCGGCGTCCCATGACTGACCGCGTTCGCCTGTCCCGGTTGCCCTTTGCCGTCCGTGAACGTGCCGTTCATGAGATAGGATGACTTGCCGCCGATCATGTCCATCGCATTCCAGAAGTCGGGCGTGCGCGATTGATACGCAACGTCTTTCAGCATGCCGGTGATCTTCCCGCCTTTCACTTCGTAGAACACCTGGCCGCCGAATTGGAAGTTGTAGCGCTGCTGATCGATCGAGTACGAGCCGCGGCCGACGATGTAGATGCCGTTATCAGTCGCGGCGATGAGCTCGTCGACTTTGAGATCGCGCTCACCCGGCAGGAGGGAGACATTCGGCATCCGCTGGAACTGCACGTCGGCCCACGACTCGGCGTATGACGTGCCGTGCGAGCGCTTGCGGCCGGTGAGCGGCGTGAGCCACGCGACCTGGTCGCGCGTCGTCTGATAGTCGACCACGATACCGTTCTTGATGATGAGGTACGTCTCGGGCGCCACGCCGTCGTCGTCCCACCCGCAGGCCGACAGCGAGCCCGGCTGCGAGCGGTCGCCCTGGATGTTCATGAACTCGGGGCCGTAGCGGACTTTGCCGAGCACCTGCTCGGGCGGCGCGAGGAAGCTCGTGCCCGCATAGTTCGCCTCGAAGCCGAGCGCGCGGTCCAGCTCCGTGGGGTGCGCGATCGACTCGTGAATCGTGAGAAACAGGTGATGCGGCTCGAGAATCAGATCGTAGCGCCCCGGCTCGACCGGCGTTGCCGTGAGCTTTCGGACCGCTTCCTCGGCCCAGCGGGGCGCGTTGCCGGGCAGATCGGACTTCAGCACCCACTCCCAGCCCAGTCCCATCGGCGCGACCTCCGCGGAGTTGCGCGTCTCGAACAGCCCACGCGACGTGTCGACCGCGGTGATGTTCATTTGCGGGAAGCAGCGATACACGTCCTGGACGGTGAAGATGTCGTCGGTCGATGCATAGGTCTTCTGATCGCGCACGAAGGCGAGCGACGAGTTCACGAAGCGCGCGCCCTCGACCTTGAGCGCTTCCGCGTTCGCCCGCAGCAGCAGCGCGACTTTGTCTTCGATCGAGACCTCGAACGGGTCGGTCTCGATCGGGCTGCGCCAGCGGCCGTCTTTCACGGCGGGGGTCGGCGCGAGCTGCACGGGGCGCCGCAGCGCGCGGCGGTTGGCGTGCGCCTGCGCCACGGCCAGCTTGGCGACGCGGTCGATTTCGGCCGGGGTCAGTTCGCGACTCGCGGCAAAGCCCCACGCGCCTTGCGCCAGGACCCGAATCCCGAACCCATACGTCTCCCCGTCCGACAGGTTGGTGATCTGCTGCTCACGCGTGTTGATCGACTGGCTGCGGGTGCGGGCGACGCGGATATCGGCGTAGCTTGCACCGGCGCTCTTGGCAGTGCTGAGCCCGCGCATGCACAGATCTCGCACCGACGAGTCCGCCTGCGGCACCTTCAGTTTCAAGGTGGAGATTGCGGCCGCTCCGCCCGCTGTTTGCACAAATTCCCTACGATCCATCGTTGAGCTCCTTGGACCAAGCTCCAAGAGAAGTTGCAAGACGCCAAGTCGCCAAGTGGCTACAAGCTTAAAGCTGGAAGCTACCAGCCACTTTGCAACTTGGCGTCTGCGCAACTTTTCTGGTGTCTGTCAACCTTGCAACTGGGACTCGGACGCCTAACTATCATGCATGCCGACCCTCGCGATCCGGATCGAACCCGCGTGAACCTGGGCCTCTCCGGCCGCGTCGCCCTCGTCTGCGGCGGCACGCGCGGCATCGGTCACGCAGTCGCCCAGATGCTCGAAGCAGAAGGCGCGCAGGTGGCGGTCAATGGTCGCCGCGATGCGCCATTCCCCGCGGATGTGTCGGTCCCGGAGCAGGCCACCGGACTGGTGCAGCGCGTTGCCACGGAATTCGGCCGCCTCGACATCCTGTTCTGTAATGCGGGCGGTCCCCCCGCGGCGCCGTTCAAGGACCAACCGGCGGACGCGTGGCAGAAGGCGATCGAGCTGAATCTGCTGTCGACGGTGCATCTCGCGCGCGCGGCCGTGCCCATCATGACCACAGCGAAGTGGGGCCGCATCATCTGCCTCACCTCGATCGCGGCCAAGCAACCGCTGCCTGGTCTGATCCTCTCGACCGCCGCCCGCGCCGGCGTGCTGGGGTTCGCCAAGGCGTTGTCGGATGAAGTCGCCACGGACGGCATCACCGTGAACGCGATTTGTCCTGGCTTCATCGCGACGGAGCGCGTCGAACAGCTGACGAAGACGAAGCCTGAGATGATGAAACAGATGCGGGCCCAAATCCCCATGGGGCGCATCGGCACACCCGAGGAATTGGCGGCAGCCGTGACGTTCCTGGCCTCCGAACGCGCCAGCTATATTACCGGCGCAGTCTTGCAAGTGGATGGCGGCTTCACGCGATCGATCTTTTAACCCGTCCCTCGTCCCTTTTCCCCCGTCCCCCGAGTTCATGCAAGCGATCGTCAAAGAGAAACGCGCCCCTGGCCTGACCGTGAAGTCAGTCCCCAAGCCGACGCCGGGGCCCGGTGAGGTGCTGATCGCCGTGCGACACGCGGGGGTCTGTGGGACCGACCTCCACATCGCCGACTGGGATCACTGGGCCCAGGGACGCATCAAGCCGCCGCTCGTCGTCGGCCACGAGTTCGCCGGCGAAATCCAGGGGCTGGGCGACGGGGTCACGGGACTGCGCGTCGGCCAGCTCGTCACCGCCGAAGGACATATCGTCTGCGGGCACTGCCTCCAGTGCCGGACCGGCAACAGCCATATCTGCCAGAACACCCGGATCATCGGCGTGGACCGCGACGGGGCGTTCGCCGAGTACATCACGATGCCGACGACGAACGTGCTGACGCTCTCGGGCATTCCCACCGAGATCGGCGCGATCATGGACCCGATCGGCAACGCGTTTCACACCGTGCTGACAGGAGGGGCGGAGATTCCCGGCAGTACGGTCTTCATCGTAGGGTGCGGGCCGATCGGCTGCTTCGCGGTCGGGATTGCGCGCGCCGCCGGCGCGACCAAGGTGATCGCGTCCGACGTGAACCCCAAGCGTCTCGCACTCGCCGAGCGGATGGGCGCGCATGTCGTCATCAACGCCGCCAAGGACGACGTCGTCAAAACGGTCATTGCCGAGACAGGCAACGAGGGAGCCGACGTCGTGTGCGAGATGTCCGGCGTCCCCTCGGCGCTGCATCAAGCGTTCGCGAGCGTGCGCCTGGGCGGGCGCGTGCAGCTGCTCGGCATTCCAAAAGGGGATGTCCCGATCAATTTCGCCGACGAGATCATCTTCAAGGGGATCACGATTTACGGCGTGATCGGGCGCAAGATGTACCTGACCTGGCACCAGATGCGGCGCTACCTCATCGCTGGACAGTTCGATCCCCGCCCCGTCATCACGCACAAATTCCCGCTCGCCAAAATCGACGACGCCCTTGCCGCTATCCGCTCGGGTGACGCCGGCAAGGTCATTCTGGAGATCGCATGAGCTTCATCGGGCAGCTTCAGGACGAGTTAGCCGGCTTCAAGAAGGACGGCATCTACAAACGACTCAACTACCTCCACTCACCGCAGGCCGCGCGCGTCCAGATGGAAGGACGCGGCGAAGTCGTGATCCTCTCCTCGAACAACTATCTCGGGTTGTGTGACGTCCCCGACGTGGTGCGCGCCGGCAAGGACGCGCTGGACCGCTGGGGCGCCGGAACCGCGTCGGTCCGGTTCATCTGCGGCACGTTTACGGTCCACCGGGAGCTGGAGGACGCGCTCGCCAAGTTCGTCGGCTGCGAATCGTCACTCACCTACGTGAGCTGCTGGAACGCCAACGAGGGACTGTGCCCGACGGTCCTGAGTGAGCCAGATTTCGTCATCTCCGATCAGCTGAACCACGCCTCGATCATCGACGCGATTCGCTTGGCCAAGACGATCACCAAGTGCCAGACGGGGGTCTACAAGCATTCGGACATGGCCGATCTCGAGGAGAAGTTGAAAGCCGCCGCCAAGGCGCGCCGTAAGCTGATCTTCACCGACGGCATCTTCTCGATGGAAGGCGACATCGCCAACCTCCCCGATCTCGCGGCCCTGGCGCGGAAATACGACGCTGTGCTCGCCGTCGACGATTCACACGCAACCGGCGTGCTCGGCAAACACGGGCGCGGCACCGCGGAACATTACGACATGGTCGGCGATGTCGACATCATCACCTCCACGCTCGGCAAGGCGCTCGGTGGCGCGGCCGGCGGCTTCACCGCGGGACCGCGCGCGCTGACCGACTACCTCACGCAGCGTTCCCGGCCACAGCTCTTCAGCAACGCGCTGCCGCCGACGGTCGCCGCGAGCGCGCTCGCCGCGGTCCAATACGTCGAGCGCCATCCGGAGCTCGTCAGCCGGCTGCATCAGAACGCCCGTTACTTCCGCGAGCAGCTGCTGGGACTCGGCTTCAAGCCGCTTCCCGGGGAAACGCCGATCGTGCCGGTGATCCTAGGTGAGACCGCAAAAGCCATTCACATGAGTGAGCTGCTGCTCGCGGAGGGCGTCTTCGTGACAGGATTTGGCTATCCTGTTGTGCCGCAAGGACATGCACGCGTGCGCTGCCAGCTCTCCGCCGCCCACACGCGCGATGATCTCGACTTCGCGCTGCGTGCCTTCAAGAAGGTGGGCTCAAACCTGGGACTCATCTGATGACAGCGCTCCTGCTGCTCGCGTTGATACAAGCCGCCGAACCGCCCATCCGCCCATCCGCTTATCTCGGTTTCGAACCCGGAGCTGACTCCATGCTGGCGGACTGGAAGCAAGTCAGCGGCTACATGAACAGTCTGGCGCAGCGCAGCCCGTATGTCCGCGTGGACACGCTGGGCCGGACGACTGAAGGACGGCCGTTCCTGCTGATGACGATCACCGCCCCCGCGAATCAGGCGCGACTCGCCGAGATCAAGCGCGCGCAGGCGCTGCTCGCCGATCCCCGTCGGCTCACCGACAGCACCCTCAATGCTATTCGACCAACGCAGCCAACCGTCATCCTGATCAGCAACAACATCCATTCGACCGAAGTCGCGTCGAGTCAGATGGGACTGACGCTCGCTTATCGGCTGGCGACCGATCCCGACCTGACACGTCTGCTCGACTCGGTCGTGGTCTTGATGATTCCGTCCATGAATCCCGACGGGCTCGACACGGTGGTGAGCTGGTATCGGCGCTACAAAGGGACGCGCTATGAGGGCGGGCCGTTGCCCTGGTTGTACCACAAGTATGTCGGCCACGACAACAACCGCGACTGGTTTATGGTGACGCAAGCCGAGACGCGGCTCGTCACGCGGATGTTGTACAAGGAGTGGTTTCCCGAAGTCGTGTACGACGTACATCAGATGGGATCGAACGGCGTGCGGCTCTTCGTGCCGCCCTTCATCGATCCTGTCAATCCGAATCTCGACCCCGCACTCGTCGCCGCGATCAATCTCGTCGGCGCGCAGATGGCATCCGCGCTGTACGACGCCGGCGCGAGCGGCGTCGCGCATCAGCTCTCGTACGATCTGTGGTGGCACGGCGGCTTCCGCTCCACACCGACGCGGCACAACATGATCGGCATTCTCACGGAAGCCGCGAGCACGCGACTCGGCTCACCGATCACGCTCCCGTTCGATTCCTTGCGCCAGCCGGCGCGTGGAGTCAATCAGCCGGCGCAATGGGCCGGCGGCACGTGGCATCTGGGCGACATCGTGACGTACGAGCTGATCGCGGCGGAGGCGCTCGTTCGGCTCGCTGCCCGCGATCGGGCGACGTTCATCGATCGCTTCGTGAGCCTGGGGCGCCGCGCCGTCGATGCCGGTCTGGCCGGGAATCCGTTCGCCTACGTGCTGCCGCCCCCCCCCGACCAGCGCGACCCGGAAGCATGGGCGTCGCTTGCGAACGTGCTCACCAGCGGGGGCGTAGAAGTGCATCGCGCCGCCGAGGCGTTCACCGCGGATGGCCGCAGCTATCCCGCTGGCTCGCTCGTCGTGCTGATGGGCCAACCCTTCCGCGCGCATGCCAAGGACATGCTGGAGCCGCAGCGCTACACGCCGGTGAACGATCGCCCGCCCTACGACGTCGCCGGGTGGACGGTCCCTTACACCATGGGCGTGCGCGCCGAGGTCGTGAATGCCCCGTTCAGCGCCAATCTGGTGAAGGTGGACACGGTCGTGCCGGCACCGGGAAGAATCGAAGGCGCGGGTGAGGTCTTTATTCTGAAAAACCGGACGAATGCGGAGTCACGAGCGATCGCGGCACTGCTGTCGGCGGGTCAGTCGCTGACGATCGCCGGCGACAGCGTGATCGTGCGCGGGCCGCGCGCTCGCGCGATCCTGACCGAGCAGGCGGCGCGGGGCGGGTTCGGCGTGACCGCGGTGCGAACCGCGCCCGTGAGCTCCGGCATGACACGCCAGCGTTTGCCGCGGATCGCGCTGTATCAGCCGTGGACCGGCAACATCGACGAAGGGTGGACGCGGTGGGTTTTCGAGCAGTATGGAATCACCTACAGGACAGTTCACGACAACGACCTGAAACGAGGAGGGCTGCGGCAACGGTTCGACGTGCTCGTCCTGCCGGATGCTGAGACGCGATTGCTGGTGAGCGGATCGGACTCGACTCGCGTTCCATTGCAATACGCTGGGGGGATGACGGAACGAGGCGCCGAGGCCATTTCGGCATTTGTTCGGGGTGGTGGGACCCTCGTGTGCCTCGATGGTTCAAGTAATTTCGCGATTGCACGCCTTAACCTCCCGGTGGTCAACGTTCTAGCTGGGGAGGCATCGGGTCCGCAACTTTTGCGATTTTACGCCCCAGGCTCTATTTTCGGTACGGTTTTGGGGGGAGTGGGGACCGGGGGTGCTGGGAGCCCGGTAACCCTAGGCGTTCCCGATTCCCTCAAAGTCTACTTCGAGAGTAGCGCCGCCTTCACAGTTTCGGCCCCTGCTCGGGCATTGGCGACGTACCCCTCGGAGCCCCTGCGATCGGGCTACGCCCGCTTCCAGGAGCGGCTCGAAGGGAAAGCGGCGCTGGTGGAGGCACCGGTAGGCAGCGGACGGGTGATCCTGTTCGGGTTTCGGCCTCAGTTCCGGGGCCAGACCCATGGCACCTTCAAGCTGCTCTTCAACGCGGTCCTGTTGGCGGCCCCTTAACCGGGGCCCGGAGGAGTCCCGATGAAGCGGCTGGTTCTCCTGGTGGGATTCGTATCCTTGGTAGCGGGTCCCCCCCCCGCTGCGGCGCAACGCGCCCAGAACATCGAGTTCGGTGCGTTCGGTGCGTACTGGCGGTTCGACCACTCGTTCCTGATCAAGAACGGCTTCGGCGGCGGCGCCCGGATCGGCTACAACCTGAGCGACCGCATCGGTCTCGACGTCACGGGCGATTTTATCGCCACGACCGACCTGGCAGGCACCCAGGACATCGACGTCAACACGCTCAGCGCCAATCTCGTGGTGAACTTCCCCATGAGCGACAAGGTGACCCTGCTCGCTTCGGGTGGTTACGCGCGCATGGTGTTCGGCCCGGATCCGCCGTACGATTTCACCCAGCACATGCTCGCCGGCGGGCTCGGCGTCCGCGCCTTCGTCGGCCGGCATATCGCGCTGCGCGGCGATGTGCGCGCCCAGTACCGCCCCGATAATCCGTTCTATCCAGACGCGTTTACGGGCGAGGTTCAGGGCTCGCTGGGTGCCTCATACTTCTTCATTCCGCCGCAGCAGGGGCGCGGCTTCAACACCAACTTCCAGTGGTACTGGGGCGCCCAGGGCGGCGCGTTCGCCTCCAAGACGAATGTGCAACCGCTCGTCTACGACCCGGTCGTAGGCGGTCACTGGCTCGTCAAGTCGCGCCGCACCGCGTTGTACGTCGCGTACGAGCAGTCGTTCTTCCTGTCCGAGGCGACGGCCGTGATCCAAGACCCCAATTCGATCAACTCTGCGGTCGGGCCGGGCTTCCGGGATGTCACCTTCAGCGACGTGCGGCGCGTCATGTTCGGCGTCGTGGCGTACCCCGCGCAGAAGGTCATCGAGCCGTTCGCCGGTGGCGGGTTCGCCCTCCAACAAGTGCTGAATCCGATACCCGATTGCACGACCCAGACTTGCACCCTGTCGGAGGCCACGGAGGCGCTTGATAAGGCGGAAGCTGCGGCGAGCAAGGCATTCGTCTGGGTGATGGGCGGGCTCCAGATCAACTACTCGAGCAAGCTGAACGTGTTCGCGCACTACATCCTCACGTCGGGCGCGGCCAACTTCCTGCTCGAGGGCAACACGCACACACTCCAAGGTGGCGTGCGCCTGAGCCTGGGGAGCTCCAAGGAAGGAATTACCGACCGCCACTAACCCAAGGCGAGTCCTTGAGATAGAACCGCAGGGGCCAGTCGGTCGCCTGTGTGATGCCGATGCGAGGCCCCGCGACGATATGCTGTTTGCGGGGCCTCGTGCCGTCTTCGATCCGCAGCCGCCCCCGCTGCAGCGACACGCCGTTGAAGGCTCCGGTCACGCCCAGCGCCTCGCACAAGCGTGCCGGACCGGCGCACAGGGGCTCCGTGCGCCGGCGCCGGCGCATGGTCTCGAATCCGGCCAGCGGCTCGAGCGCGCGAATCAGCACCGCGGCGGGAAACCCCTGGGTCTCCGTGACCGCGTTGAGGCACCAGTGCATGCCGTAGGTGAAGTACACATAGGCCGTGCCGGGCGGACCGTAGAGTGGCTCGGTGCGCGCGGTGCGGCGATGGCCGTACGCGTGACAGGCGGGATCGTGCGGGCCGACGTACGCCTCGACTTCGACAATGCGGCCGGCCGTCTCGTGTCCACGGCCGCCGACCTCGCTGACGAGAATCCGCCCTAATAGTCCACGCGCGACCTCTTCCGTGGGTCGCGCGTAGAATGCCGCTCGGACAACCGTGCCTTTCAGCTTATGCGTCGCCACCAGTCAGGCCCCGTTTCACCTTCGACCAGAACGACTCGCCGGGCTCACTGTCAGCCACCCTGGGGGAGGGGGCCGATGGCGGAGGTGCCGGAGGTGCCGGAGGTTCTGAAGGCGCCGATGGCTCGATCATCGGGCGCGTGTGGTTGCTCGCCACATCGGATGATTCAGACTCATGGCGACGCGGTCCACGTCCGCGCCCGCCACGACCCCCGCGCCGCCCGCGGCCACGTTCGCCGCGCTCGCCGCGCTCGCCGTTCTCACTCCGTCCGCGACCGCGGCCGCCACGACTCCCCTCCCCCCGACCACCGCGCTCCCCGCGCTCCCCCGCGGGGCGTTCTCCCGACGGACCGGCTGGAGTTATCGAACTGGCCGGCTGTTTCGGTGGCAGGACATCACCGCGCGGGCGGAAGTTGGGATCAACCTCCACGACGCCGATGCGCGGGATCTCAGGGGCACCACCGCGCGGGGCTCCACCGCGCGAACCGCGGCGGAAGCGTGCGCTGCGCACCGGAACCCCCGGGGTCGATGCCGGCGTGCTGTACGGCGGTGGCGGCGCCGAGGAGGCCGGCATCGGGATATCATCCTCTTCTTCCTGGAGATCCGGCGTCGCGGCGGCCGTGGGCGTGGGGAAGACGGGCTGCGGAGCTTCGGGCTCTTCTTCCTCGGCCTTCTCGTCGCTCGCGCCGGTGATCGCCTCCTTCAGCAGGCCGAATGCGCCGCCGAAAGAGAACCCTGACTTGGCGGCCGGGGCGGCCGGTTCCGCCGCCGTTTCCTCGGGCTCAGACGCGGGCGCGGACGGCTTCTCTTCGCGTGCGCTGCGTCCCCTGCCCCGACCGCGGCCGCCGCGGCTGCGGGCAGCCGGGGTGGCCGGGGGCTCGCTGGCTTCGCTCATCGCCCCCAGTGCCGGGCTCGCTGCCGCGCCCGCGACCTGTGGGCCGAGGGCAATCTCATACTGCCCGTTGTCGAGCCGCGTCAGCGTGATCAGGCCGCGGCGCGCGGCCTCGATGACGAACTTGCTGAAGCGCGAGTACCCGGCGTCCTTCTCGTCGAAGTTAGGATCGATTTCCTGCATCACCTGCTTCAGGCGGTCGGAGCGCATGACGTCGTTGTGGGCCGTCATCTGCTTGACCGCTTCGACTACCAGCTCCCACGGATCACGCTTGACGTATTCGACGTCGCTCGTCTTGGTGAACCCTGCGAGCTCATTGTAGGAGTAATACTCGTCGCAATTCTGGATCAGCAGGTCGCTCGAGGATTCGCGGATGCCCACGCCGATCACGTACTTGCCGTATTCCTTGAGCTTCAGCACGAGCGAAGAGAAGTCCGAATCCCCGGAAAGCAGAATGAAGGTCCCGATCTCCGGGCGCGTGAACACCAGCTCCAGCGCGTCGATCGCGAGCCGGATGTCGGTCGCGTTTTTCTTGTTGGCACCGTGCGCCGGCGCGAAGATCAGATCGATGGACGACTCGGAGAGGGGGACGATGTACTGCGGGTAGCGGCGCCAATCGGCGTAGGCGCGTTGCACCGCGACCTTGCCGCGGATGATCTCCGACTGAAGCAGGCGTTTCAGCTCGGTTTGCAGATCGGAGCGGATCGCCATGGTGACGTTGTCGAAGTCGATCATCAGCGCCGCATTCGGCGCGTGGGCGGGTGGTTCCTTGTGGGCGGGGCGTGGTAAATGGTTGTGCGCTGGCTGCGGTGTCATGACGTACTCTGTTTCTGCCCTGGGGCCGGACAAGCTCGTAGCACGTTCCCCATGAAGAGGAAGTGAACGACGCTCGTGTGCCGCGTCGGGCTCGTGGTAAAGGCGTGTTTCGCCGTAGTTAAGGCTGGCTGGTGCGTGGGGAGGGTCGCCGAGTCACCCTTGGCGCGCCGTGCGTGCTACCTCGACCCGTTGCCGAGGCCCGCAAGCGCCGCCTGATGGTTCGACCCCTCGCCTGGGCACTGCCAGGCGTGTGAACGGTTGAAGATAAACGACTTGCGCGGCAAACACCACTGGTAACGTCAGTTCCGCGGCTCCGATTACCTCGTAAACCGCGGCTGGCAAGCTACGAGCCAGGCACGCGAGGTCCAGGAAGTTGAGCCTTGGCTCGCACTTCGGTGAGGATCCGCTCCGTAAAATCCAGCCGCTCTTCCAGCTCATTCACCTTGGCCTCGGTGCGCAGCAGGCGCTCGTCCACCTCCGCCAGGTGCTCGTCATCGAGCGACCGGGGAACTCTCCTGAAGAACAGAGCCTTGATGCCGAACCCCGCCCCCAACAGCATCCCCGCTCCTATGGCGCAGGCAACGAGGATCTTGATCGTGTTTTCGAAGTCGAACACTAGCGCAGCTCCGCAGGAATCGGATTGTCGGGCCGCTCATCGTCCCAGGTCGCGCCCGCGATCCACCAACGCGTGCCGTCCCAGAACAGCTGAATGCTGTTGACCCCCCGGCCCTGCACGGGACCGTTCTCGGTCGCCCGATATTCGTAGGCGCTAAAGACGTGCGCGATGTTGCCGAAGCGCTTGGTGACGCGCCTGGTTTCGCGCTCGAAGAATCCCCGGTCCACAAACGCGCCGTTATAGGCTCGGGCGAACTGCCCGTGATCCATCACTGCCGCCATCGGCTTCCCGTTTTCTACGCTCATCGCCACGAACTGAACGCGGGGGATGTAGAGCGTGCTGTCGCGCTGCCATTGGCGCGGCTGACCCGCCGGTCCGGAGATGACGTCGTAGAACGCGTTGATGATGCCGTCGAGCGTACCGACATCTTCGGGGCGCGCAGCCAGCGATTGCGCGCCGGCCGATGAGAACGGGCCGAGCAGCAGGAGCAGGGCAAAGCAGTATCTCATGAGCGTGGAACCTCGTGGTCGGTCAATACAGGAAGATACGGCACCCACGGGCCCACCTCGGCCCGATACTGTTTGGCCATGACGCGCGCGACTTGCGCGATGTGTCCGAGATCGTGCACGACCCAGGCGGCCAGCAGTTGGCGCAGCGTGACTGGACCGAGACCGGGGTGTTCGCCCCGCAGCTCGAGCTGCGCGTCGGTCAGCTTCCAAGAGCGCAGCGTCCGCAGGTTTTCGGCGCGCAGCTTGCCGAATTCGGCGAGCAGCGACTCGAGGCTCCGATTGGCGTTGCGCGCCTTGTGGCGAAAGCGATCGTAGGGCTCGAACCGCCGATTCTGACCTTGGGCAAGGATGATCCGGGCCCGAGGCATCCAGTCGGTCTCTTCACCGTCGATCAGATGGCCGATGTTGTCGAACGGACTGAATGTGTCGGGCCCCTCGGTGCCTCGCGCCCAACCCGCGCTCACGTCGCGCAGCAGCTCGCGCAACGTGGCGGGCGTCCGCTCCAGGATCTCGATGGCCTGCGTGAGGTCGAATAGCACTCCAGCAGACTACGCTCGCGCGAGGCGATCGGCTACTGGCCTGGAACGGTCGGGGGCTTGGGATCGCGCGGAATCTTGGCCGGCTCCCACGGCTCAGGTGGCTTCGGTTTGGGCGGTTCGGGGAGTTTGACCGGTCCGGGGTCTTTCTTCAGGGGAAACGGCAGGTCCATGATCCACTCCAGTTCAGGGGACAGGCACTCCATACGCATAGACTCCCCTACGGGAGTCGCAGCACCACCCCAGTGCTGTCGGGATTAGCGAAATCCGCCAAGATGAGGATGGACACAGTGTCGGCCTGGCCGGATGCGGGATCAAAGGCACGGAGCTCGAGACACAACAAGCGATACTCGTGACCGAGAACGACATCACGGAACCGGCCCTCGGTGTGGACGTCGATTTCACCCTCAAACGCCGTGTCAAATACACAGACCGTATCCATAGCCACACGATAGAGCACCACGGCGGTCGGGATACCGGTTCCCGTCGCGGATTCCACCCTACCGTAAACAAGCTCCATTGGGGGTGGGGCCAAGCAGCCGCACACTCCCTCGCAGCTCACCAGGAGCCCGGCGGCGGCGATTGTCAGCACGAGCGCAACGCGCATCACATGCGATTGTACCCGACCTCACAGTGGTCCGTCACCACACCCGCCCCAAGAGTCACAAGAGCGTTATGGCAACGCGAACGCGACGTACGTGTCGCTCGATCTCGAGCCGAGCTTGCCGCCGCCGGCCGCCACGACCACGAACTGCTTTCCTCTCACTGAATAGGTGCTCGGCGTCGCATACCCAGGTGCGGGCAACTCGGCCTCCCAGAGCAGCGCTCCAGTGTTCTTGTCAAACGCGCGGAACTTGGCGTCCTGGCTCGCGGCGATGAACACCAGCCCCCCGCGCGTCACGATCGGTCCTCCATACAGCTCGGTACCCGTTGCCGGGAGGCCGCGCGCCTTGAGCTCCGCGAACTCGCCCAGCGGAATCCGCCAGCGATACTCGCCCGTGTTGAGGTCGATCGCGCTCAGCGTCCCCCAGGGCGCTTTGATGGCCGGGTAGCCGGCCGAATCTCGCCAGCGCTCGTACCCGACGAACTCGTAGGGTGCGACCGTCGCGCGTGTGCGCTCCCACGTCACATCCGCCGTATCCGACGTCGGCCGAAGCCCGAGATACTCGAGCACGGCGCGTTTCTCGGCAGCCGGCAGGCCCGCAAACGACGGCATGAATCCCCGGCCCCAGTCGATGATGCCACGCACCTCGTCGCGCGACAGGCGCTGCGTGACGCCTTCGAGGGAAGGAGCACCACGGCTGCGCGTGCTGTGACAGGCGGCGCAGGAGCCGGCGTAGACGGCTGCACCGGTGCGCGGCGCGCCGGTGCTCGGCGGAATGCGCGCCGCTTCCCGCATCGCGGCAATCCAGGGGACGTCGCTCGCGTTCACATACAGCACAGCGGTCTCGGGATCGACGGCCGCCCCGCCCCACTCGCCGCCACCGTCGAAGCCGGGGAGCACGATCGTCCCTTCCCTGCTCGGCGGTGTGTAGAAGCCGCCCCGGTTGAGCATGCGGAGTCGCTTGAGATCGGCTACATCCGCGTCGGTAATCGACTGGCGGGCAAAGGGCGCCGGCTTCACCGGAAACGGCTGCGTCGGCCACGCCCGCTCGCCTCTGAGATCGGAAGCGGGGACGGGGCGTTCCTCGATGTCGAAGAGTGGTTTCCCCGATACGCGATCAAAGAGGAAGACGAACCCGCTCTTGGTGATCTGCGCGGCCGCATCGATCGTGGCGCCGGATCGGATCAGCGTGACGAGATTGGGCGCCGCAGGCAGGTCCCGGTCCCACAGATCGTGATGCACGGTCTGGAAATGCCACAACCGCTTCCCCGTATTCGCATCGAGGGCCAGCAGCGAATTCGCAAACAGATTCGCGCCGAGCCGCTCGCCGCCGTAGAAGTCGGGCGTCGCCGAGCCGGTCGGCACGTAGACGATGCCGCGCGCGGTATCGACACTCATCCCTGCCCAGCTGTTCGCGCCCCCGGCAGTCCGCCACGCGTCAGGCGGCCACGTGTCGTGACCGAATTCACCGGTATGCGGGATGGTGTGGAACGTCCAGTGGATCGCGCCAGTGCGCACGTCGTAGGCGCGCACGTCGCCGGGAGCGGAGCCCTCTTCTTCACCGACGCGCATGCCCTGGATCAGCAGATCCCTGTAGATCGCGCCGGGGCTCGTGGCCACGAGATAGGCGTCGCCGATGTCGCGCGACAGCCCGGCGGCGAGATCAATCGATCCAGCATCGCCGAACGTGGGAATCGGGCGGCCGGTACGCGCGTCGAGCGCGTAGAGGCGGCGTCCCGCGCTGCAAAAGATCCGGCGGTCGCTGCTGTCGGCCCAATAGACCACGCCGCGGTTGACGTGGGTCAAGTCCGTGCGTCGTGCGTCGTCCGTCGTGCGTGGATCGAAACGCCAGATCAGCTTGCCGTTCTCGGCCCGCAACGCGACGACGGCAAGCGCCGGAGTCGTCGTATAAAGGACGCCGTCCACCACGATCGGCGTCGCCTGAATCTCACCGCCCTCTGCCGGCAGGTCTTTGGTGTGATAGATCCATGCCACGCGGAGCTGCGCGACGTTGCTGGTGTCGATCTGGTCGAGCGGCGAGTAGCGCGTATTCCCGGGCGCTCCACCGGTCGTGCGCCAATCGGTCGATGGCTCGTGCGGCCCGGCACAGGCCGCGCCGAGGCTCAGGACAACGGCGAGCCTACCGAGCAACGACCGGCTCACGGAGAGAACGCCGCGGCCGCCGGCAGGATGGTCCCCGTGGAGTCGAACAACGCCAGCGAGCCACCCCCAAGGACGAACAGGCCCGGCACGACAATCGCCTCGGGGTACCACCACAGAACACCGGCACCGTGATCGTCGGTCGTGCGCCTGACGACGGAAACGAGATCGCCGAAAAACTGCGCCTGCCCCGCCGGCGAGGCGGCCCAAGCCATTGCTGCGGTATCGAACACCATCGATTCCCACCCGCCGGCGCGCCACGGATACGAGGTTTCGACGACGACGATGTCCTTGTCGTAGCGCCGCGCCGTTGCCTCCAGGTTCAATGCCAGCCGGCTCAGGGAACCGTGCCACCACGGGTAGTAGCTCAGTGCGATGAGGTCGAACGGTACGCCCGACGCCTGGATGTGATCGAAGAACCACTGTGTGCCGGCCGCGCTGCCGCCCGCTGAGTAATGCAGCATGACCCGGACGGAGTTGCTGGGGTCAAGCGAGTCGCGCACGCCGCGGATCCCCGCCTTCAGGAGCCGCGTGAATTGATCCCATTGTGTCGGAGTGTCGTACGATCCACCCACGCGACCGAGCGGCCACAGCACGCCTGCGTCGATTTCATTGCCGATCTGCACGATATCGGGAAGCGCCCCGGCGTGCTTCAACTGCGCCACCGCGTCGGCGGTGTAGGTCTCGACGCGCTGCTCCAGAGAATCGAACGGAAGTCCGGCCCAGGCGGCGGGGATCGTCTGGTGGGCGGGATCGGCCCAGGTGTCGGAGTAATGAATGTCCAGCAGCAGCTTGGCTCCGCTCGCTTTGACGCGCGCCGCCAACGCCAGCGTGTAGGGCAAATCGTTGACCTGGACGTCGGAGTCGTTCGGGGCCACGAACAGCCGCAGCCGGAACGTGTTCGCACCGTGCGACCGGAGAATCGTAATCGCATCGCGTGCCTGACCGCCGTCGCGGAATACACCGCCAGCGTCTTCGATTCGCGCCAGGGCCGAGATGTCGCCACCCAGGAACAGAGAGGCGAGCGGCCGTGCCGCCGGCTCGGAGGGCGCTCCGCACCCACAGGCCACCGTCAGCACGAGCGGCAGCCACGGTCGCTTGCGTTCAGTCACCAAGTCAGAACAGCTCACGCACGAATGCCCCGAGACTGAAGGGTGGTTCCGAGAACGCCTGACCAGCCATAGCTTAACCCACCCTGTTGAGGACGACGACTCCGCTGACCCCACCCCCGGCTCCAAAGCTCGATCCCTTGGCACACCGGCAGGCCGCGCTGCTGCGTCTTTCGACCGGCATCGCCGCCGCCCACGACGAAGCCGCCATCTGCGACGCGGTGGTTCAGGGCCTCCACGACGAGGCCCTGGGCTACAACTTCCTCGGCCTCTTCCTGCTCGATCCCGCGACCGGCGAGCGCGTGCTGCGCTCCTCCATCGGCTGGTCGAGCGCGCCCGAGAACTATCGCGTTCCCCCCGGCGCCGGCATCTCGGCCCGGGCCATCGCCGACGGCAAGCTCCACTACACGGCCGACGTCACCCGCGACGCCAGCTACATCGCCTCCCTCGCCAGCGGCTCCGAGGTCGATGTCCCGCTCGTGGTGGACGGCGTCACGCTGGGCGTGCTCGTGGTCGAGAGCAGCGAGCCCGACGCCTTCAGCCCGTACGATTTCGCGATCCTCACCGCGGCGGCCGACCAGGCCGGCATCGCGCTGGCGCGGGCACGCCTCCTCGCCCAGGAGCGGCGCCGCGGCGATGAGCACGCCGCCCTGCTCGAGACGATGGCGGCGCTCGTCGGCGACCACGAGCTCGACCGCGTACTCAAGATGGTGCTCAACCGCGCGGTCGCGCTGCTCGGGGTCACCGGCGGCGAGGTGGCCCTGTTCGACGAGGCCGCCGGCGAGCTGGAGGTCTTGGCCAGCGCCAACATCGGCAAGGACTCGACGGGCACACGCCTGAAGATCGGCGAAGGCGCCATGGGTCACGTGGCCCGCACGCGCGAGCCCCTCATCATCCCATCCTACCGCGAATGGATCGGGCAGTCGGCCAAGTACGACGACATCAACGTGAATTCGGTGATGGTCGCGCCGCTGTTGATCGGCGAGCGACTGGTGGGCGTCATCGCGGCGCTGCACTCCGACCCCAACCGGGTTTTCAACGACGAGGATCTGCGTCTGCTCAACCTGTTCGCGCCGCAGGTGGCGATCGCGATCGAGAATGCGCGGCTGTTCACCAGTGTGCAGCGCCAGCAGGCGTACTTCGAGTCCCTGGTGCGCGAGAGCCCAGTCGCCATCGTGGCTCTGGACCCGCGCGGCTGTATCACGTTGTGCAACCCGGCCTTCGAAAAGCTGTTCGGTTACGCCGCCGCCGAGGTACTGGGCCACGAGCTGGATCCCCTCATCACGACCGAGGAAACGCGCAAAGAAGCCGAGGACTACACACAGGAGGCCACCGACCGCGCCATTCACGGCGTCGGAAGGCGCGTGCGCAAAGACCGCACCATGGTGGACGTCGAGATCCTCGCGGTCCCGGCCGTGGTGCGCGGCGAGCGGGTCGGCCTCATGGCGCTCTACCACGACATCACCGAGCTGCTCAAGGCGCGCCAGGACGCCGAGGCCGCCGACCGCGCCAAGACGCAGTTCCTGGCCAGCATGAGCCACGAGCTGCGCACGCCGCTCAACGCCATCATCGGGTATAGCGAACTGCTGCGCGAGGAGGCCGAAGACCGCAGCCTGCCGTCGTTCATCGCCGATCTGGACCGCATCCGCGGCGCCGGCCGGCACCTGCTGATGCTGATCAACGACGTGCTCGACCTGTCCAAGATCGAGGCCGGGCGAGTCGAGATCGCGCCCGCGCGGTTCGCGGTGCGGCAGGTGATCGACGAGGTGCGGGCCACCGTCGAACCGCTGGTGGCGCGTCGTGGGAACACGCTCCAGGTGCGCGCGCCCACCGACGCGGGCGAGATGCACTCCGACGAGATGCGGATCCGGCAGGTGTTGTTCAACCTGCTGTCGAACGCGTCGAAGTTCACCGAACGTGGCACCATCACGCTCGACGTGGCGCGCGAGGACGGCTGGATGGTGTTCGCGGTGTCCGACACCGGCATCGGCCTGACGCCCGAGCAGGCGGGCCGGTTGTTCGAGGCCTTCGTACAAGCCGACGCGAAGATCGCCCAGCGCTACGGCGGCACCGGGCTGGGCCTGGCGATCTCGCGCAAGCTGTGCCGGTTGCTGGGTGGCGACATCGCCGTCGCCAGCGAGTACGGCAAGGGGAGCACGTTCACGGTGCGCCTCCCGCTCCACGCGCCGACACCCGCCGAGGACGCGTGAAGAACGCCGCGGCGTCGCGCCAGGACGCGCTGCTCGACCTCAGCACGCGGATCGCCGAAGCCGAGAGCGAGAGCGAGGTCTGTCACGCCGTCGTGGACGGACTACGCGGCGAGGCATTGGGATACGACTTCGTCGCGGTGCTGCTCGTCGACCAGGCGACCGGCGATCGCGTGTTGATGGCAAGCACCGGGTGGAAAGAGGCGCCGGCGGGCCTGCGGATTCGTCCCGGCCAGGGCCTGAGCGAGCGTCCGCTGCTCGACGGGCGGATTCACTATACGCCGCGCGTGACCGAGGAGACGCGCTACCTGCCAACGCGCAACGAAGGCTCGGAGGTGGACGTGCCGCTCCTGGCCAACCGCGCGCTGGTCGGCGTCCTGGTGGTGGAGAGCAACCGCCCCGACGCGTTCGACGAGGCCGACTTCAAGATCCTCACGGCCGCGGCCAACCAGGCCGGGATGGCCATCGGCCGCGCCCGCCTGCTGCGGGCCGAGCGCGCCCGCGCCGACGAGCAGGAGGCCCTCCGCGCCACCATGGCCGACCTGGTCGGCCGGCGCGACCTGGCAACCGTGCTCCAGGCGGTGCTGGAGCGGGCTATGCGGCTGCTGGCCGTGAGCCACGGCGAGCTTGCCATCTACCACGCCGAGGCCGACGAGCTGGAGATCGTCGCCAGTCACAACATGGGCCGCAAGGACACCACCGGGACGCGCATGAAGCTGGGCGAAGGCGCGATGGGCCACGCGGCCCGCACCCGCGAGCCGCTGCTGATCCCCAACTATCGCGAATGGTCGGGCCGCTCGACGCAGTACGCGACGGTGGAGTTCACCGCGGTGATGGTCGCCCCGCTCCTCATCGGTGAAAACCTGGTGGGCGCGATGGCGTTCATGGACAAGAACCCGGCGCGCCGGTTCGGCGATGAGGATCTGCGGCTGCTCAACCTGTTCGCCCCGCAGGCGGCGATCGCGATCGAGAATGCCCGGCTGTTCACCGCGGCGCAGCACCAGCGCAAGTACTTCCAGGAGCTGGTGGACAACAACCCGGTGGCCATCGTCACCTTGGACGAGCATCACAACGTGGTGTCGTGCAATCCCGCCTTCGAGCAGCTCTACGGCTACAGCGAGGCCGACGTGCGGGGGAAGAACCTCGACGATCTGATCACCACCGACGCCACGCGCCTGGAGGCGGTACGCTACACCGAGCAGGCGCTGGACGAGCGGCCAGTGAAGGTGATCTCGCAACGGCGGCATCGCAGCGGCGCGATGGTGGACGTCGAAGTCCTGGGGGTGCCGGTGATCGTGGGCGGCAAGCGCCTGGGGTTGATGGCCCTGTACCACGACATCACCCCCCTGCTCAAGGCGCGCCGCGCGGCCGAAGAAGCGAGCCAGGCCAAGAGCCACTTCCTCGCCAGCGTGAGCCACGAGCTGCGCACCCCGCTGAACGCGATCATCGGCTACAGCGAGCTACTAAAGGAAGAGATCGAAGATCTGGGCGTGGGTCAGCTGGGCGCGGACCTGAGCCGCATCGAGGCGTCGGGCCGGCTGCTGCTGGCGCTCATCAACGACATCCTCGACCTGTCGAAGATCGAGGCCGGCAAGATGGAGATCCACTGCGAGGATTTCGCGCTCGAGCCTCTGCTCGACCAGGTCCGCTCGACCGTCGGCCCGTTGGTGGAACGACGCGCCAACCGCCTGGTGCTCGAAGGCGCGCCGGCGGCGGGCAGCATGCACACCGACCGCACCAAGGTGATGCAGATGCTGCTCAACCTGTTGTCCAACGCGTCCAAGTTCACCGAGTCGGGCACCATCACCCTCAGCGTGCGGCGCTATGGTGACAACGGCGCCGACACGGTGCAATTCCAGGTGCGCGATACCGGCATCGGCATGACGCCCGAGCAGATGGGCCGGCTCTTCCAGGCCTTCTCGCAGGCGGAGGCATCCACGGCGAGCCGGTACGGTGGCACCGGGCTGGGCCTCGCGATCACCCGCCACTTCAGCCGGCTCATGGGTGGCGACGTCCAAGTGGAGAGCACCCCGGGAGCGGGCTCGACCTTCACGCTCACCCTGCCGGCCGTGGTGCGCGTCGCCGCGACGGACCCTGTGGGAGGACATTGATGCCGAAGATCCTGCTGGTCGAGGACAACGAAATGAACCGCGACATGCTGTCGCGCCGGCTGCTGCGCAAGGGCTTTCAGGTCGAGATGGCGGTGGACGGCCGCGCCGGCGTGGAGATGGGCCGCAGCGGCAAGTACGATCTCATCCTGATGGACATGAGCCTGCCCGAAGTAGACGGCTGGGAGGCCACGCGGCAGCTGCGCGCGGCGCCGGAGACGGCCACGGTGCCGATCATCGCGCTCACCGCGCACGCGATGGCGGGCGACCGCGACAAGGCGTTGGCGGCCGGCTGCAACGACTACGACACCAAGCCGATCGAGCTGGATCGGTTGCTGGGCAAGATGGCGGCGCTGTTGCCGACTGCGCCGCAGTGAGCGCCCCCCCGCCCCCCTCTCCCCACTCCGCTCCCGGCAGCAACCCGGTCGCGGCGCTGCGTCACGACCTGCGCACTCCTCTCAATCACATCGTCGGCTACGCGGAGATGCTGCTCGAGGACGTTCAGGGGCCGGGCAGGGAGACGCAGCGTGAGGCGCTGCAGCGGGCGATCGCCGCGGCGCACGACGCGCTCAAGCTTATCAGCCTCGTGCTGGCCCCGACCCGCGAAGCCATCGAGCCCGGCGAGGTGACCGGCCTGCACGCGCGGCTGGAGGACCCGCAGCGCCGCATTACCGAGGCCGTGCACGCGATCCTCGCGGCCCCGGGCGAAGCGCCACCCCCCACCCCCACGTTTGTCGAAGACCTGCACCGCATCGAGGCCGCGGCGGCGCGGCTGGTCCCGAAACACGTCGGGGGCGCGCTCGCAGCGACGGAAGTGCGTCCCGGTGTCGCCGGCAAGGCGCGGGTCCTCGTCGTCGACGATGATGCGGGCAACCGCGACGTGCTGAGCCGGCGACTGCAGCGCGAGGGCTACGCGGTGGTGCCTGCGGCCGGAGGGAGCGAGGCGCTGGCGTTGATGGCGCGCGAGCAGGTGGATGTCGTGCTGCTCGACGTGCTGATGCCGGATCTCGACGGCCTAGCGGTGCTGGAGCGGATCAAAGCCAACCCCGCGACGCACGACGTGCCGGTCATCATGATCTCGGCGCTCGATGAGCTGTCGGCGATCGCGCGCTGCATCGAGGCGGGGGCGGTGGACTACCTCCCCAAGCCGTTCGAGCCGGTCGTGCTGCGGGCGCGGCTGGCCGCGTCGCTGGTGGAAAAACGGTTCCGCGACCAGGAACGCGAGCTGGCGCGCGCGCTCGCCGTGGTGACGGACGCGGCGAGCGCGGTGGAAGCGGGCACCTACCAGACGGGCCAGCTGGGCGACGTGGCCCAGCGCGGCGACGCCGTGGGGCGGCTGGCGCGCGTGATGGATCGCATGGCGACTGAGGTGGGCGAGCGCGAGCGCCGGCTGCGCGGCCGCCTCGACCTGCTGCGGGGCGAGATCACCGTCGCGCGCCGGACTACTGAGCACGCGGTCGTGGATTTGGACGACCGGTTGACCGCCGGCGAAACGTTCGCCGGGCGCTATACCATTGAAGCGGTGTTGGGCCGTGGCGGTATGGGGACGGTGTACCGGGCGCGCGACACCGAGCTGAACGAGACGGTGGCCATCAAGACCCTGCGGCCCGAGCTGGTGCAGGACGCCGATTCCCGGGAGCGGTTCAAGGACGAGATCCGGCTGACTCGGCGGATCACACACCGCAACGTCGTGCGGACTCACGATTTCGGCGAATCGAACGGGCTGGTGTATCTGACCATGGAGTTCGTCGAGGGACTCACGGTGCGCGAGCTGCTCAACGTGCGGCGGAGGCTCGAGGTGGAGCCGGCCCTGGCGATCGGGATCCAGCTGGCCGAGTCGCTGGTGGTGGCGCACGAGATGGGCGTGATTCACCGCGACATCAAGCCGCAGAACATGCTGCTGAACGATGAGGGAGTGCTCAAGGTCATGGACTTCGGCGTGGCGCGGCTCGTCGAGCGCACTGGCGGAGGGGCCCACACGCAGGCGGGAATGATCGTCGGGACGCCGCTGTACATGGCGCCCGAGCAGCTCGCCGCGGAGGCCGTGGATGCGCGGGCCGATCTCTACGCGGTGGGGGTGGTGTTGTTCGAGATCCTGACCGGGGAGCCGCCGATCAACGCGCCGACCGTCATGGCGCTGTTTAACAAGGTGCTCAACGAGCATCCGAGGCGGCCCAGCGAGCTGGTCGCCACTGTACCGCCGGGGGTGGACGAGCTGGTCCTGCAGCTGCTGGCCAAGGAGCCCGGCGACCGCGTGCCGAGTGCGGCGGTGTTGGTGGAGCGTTTACAGGCGCTCGCGTAAGCGTGTCTGACGACTAATCTGGCGCCGACGCTGCAACTGGATCCGCCTTGGTGTGTCCGCGGCCAATGAGGGCCCCGACGAGGAACCCAACCGCGGCGCCACCGACCGTGGCCAGGGTACGGTAATCATTGCAGCCGGCCCCGCCAGTATCGCTGCAGGATGACGACGCCACCGCTTTGTACACGAAAAAGCTCGTGACGCCAAGCGCAACGCCACCGATGATGCCTCCCTCGAGCCAATACGTGCGCTTGGAGGCTTCGCCGTCGTTGGATGCTTGCTGGGCTGACGTGCTGCCCGTCAAGCTGGCGTGAAACGAAGGGAAGGCTGGTTGCGCACGGGGCGCTTGGGCAACAGCTACGCCAGCGTGCAGGACACCGACTAAGAGCCAAAGGGAGAGTTGCGTCGTTCGGGTCACAATACGACCTCCACTCGCGAGAAAGATCTGACCGCTAGTCCCGATGGCCGAGGGCCTCGAGCCACGCGTTGCGCAGCGCGTCGAATGACGTCCCGGCAGCGGTCTCAAGGTCCGTCACCCACGTGCCCCCGGGAATGTGGGGAAACGCCGCCACCACCGCGCGCACCCCGACGCGGTCGACGACGGACTTCGTGAACGACTGACTGCAGGCGTAGAACACGGGGGCGACCTCGGCGCGCTCGGTAGTGAAGAGCGCCTCGAGACGCCCCGTGGCGGCTACTCGGCGACCCCCTTCTCGTTGAAGATCCTCCAGCTAGACGGCACCCGTTCAGTTCGTTGCTTGGATGAGCCGTCCGTGCAGCTGCTGGATTGGCCGCGCGTTGTGCGGATACTTTCTGGCGAACGCGGCAATCTCGTTCTGGGAGATCTGGACCGGGGTCTTGAGCACGTACCAGGTCACGCCCTCCGTGCATGGTGGGGTGGTCAGCGAGCCGTCGTAGGTGAAGTATCCCCGCGTAGCCGGGAGCAGCGTGCTGACGTCGACCGCGACGCCCTGGACGGTGATCTCCTTCCCCTGCTCCGCCGGTAGATGCTTCCACAGGCGTTCGATGAAATCGTTCGCCGCGCCCCCCCCGCCCCCCCCCTGGGCCAGCAGCACCGCCACGACCGCCAGCTTCCCCTCGGCACTCTTGTGCACGAGGTGCGCGACCATCGGGTACGAGGTGCCCGACACCTGCTCCTCGGCCGGATGATGGAAGTGGAACTGCAGCAGCTCGTACTTCTTCCCCGCGACCGAGATGAAGCTCCCGGGGGCGTAGTTCACCTGAATGGTGTGCCCATTGTCGATCAGCTTCAGCGCCGAGGGGCGATAGGCAAAGCTGATGGCGGGAAGATCGCCGGACCTGGCGTGGCGGATATCGATCGGGGATTGGTGCGCGCCGTCCACGCAGGTGTGATACGCCGGATCCAGCGCGCCCCAATGTGTGGGACCGTTTGGGCCCTCGTATTCCCAATGCGGCGTCGCGCCATGTTGCGCCGCCGCCGGCAACATCGGCCAGCTTAACGCGAGAACTGCAAGCAATGTGTGTCGCATCCTATTGCCCCCTTTTCACCTCAGCCTTGGCTGCCTGCCGGCGCTCCGTTTCTTCGAGCACCAGCCGGTATGCAACGTAGTACTTGAAAATGTTGGCGACGTAGGTGACGGTCTCGCGCCCAATGCGCTCGGACGCGATCTGCTCCACGTTTCCAAACCAGACGTTGGGGTTCAGGCCGCGCTGCTCGGCTTCCTGCCGCAACTGGCGCACCCGGTTCGGTCCCGCGTTGTAAGCCGCGAAGCTGAAGAGCCCTTTGTTCAGGTCGTCCATCGGCTCGTTCGCGAAGTTCCTGTTCCGGAGGTCGCTCATAAACTTGACGCCGGCATGGATATTCGGTTCGAGTTGCGTGATGTCGCCGACCTTCAATAACCTGCCGGTCTCCGGCATGATTTGCATGATGCCGATGGCACCGACCGGGCTCCTGGCGTACTGATGGAGCCGGGACTCCTGGTACCCTTGAGCGGCCATCAGCAGGAAATCGATCTTGTACCGGTCGCTGTACTTCCGAAACAGCGCCACGACCGCCAGGAACGACTTGCGCTCCCGCACTGACGTGGCGCTCTTCGCGTAGCTCGCGTTGACGAGGTAGTCGCGGTTCACCCGATTGCCAAAGGCCGTGCCCAACCCGTACTTCCCCATGAACGTGTTCAGCGCCGCGAGCAGGTGCGGGTTGTTCCTGCGGACCGCGATCGCGAGCGTCCCGCCCGAGTGCAGCGTGATGCTGTCGTGGACCTTGAGGTTCCGAAAGACCTTCTTCCAGAAGACGGCGAGATAGTCGTCGACCACGACGGCCGGGATCAGGCCGGCGTTCACCATCTCGAGCAGGTCGTCGTCCTCCAGGTTCGGCGGGGGCTCCCGAATCACCACCGGCGGCCTGCCCTGGGATCTGAATAGCTCGTTGAGCGCGCGCAGGCTCTGGGAATAGCCGCCAAATTCGCGCGCGAACACCTCTTTGCCCGCCAGGTCCTCGATCGTGCTGATCGCCGGCGCGCCCTCCCCGGGACCGGTGACCAGGATCTGGTGGACGTTCGTGCGAGTGGGATCGCTGAAGGCGACGTGCCGCTGCAGCTCGGGCGTCACCGGGATTTGCGCCGCGACCAGGTCCACTTTGCCGTCGATGAGCGCCGGCAGCAGCATTGCGCGCGGCAGCGGCAGCAAGATGACGTGGATCTTGTTGCTGTTGTCGGTGCGGAAGTGGTTGTTGAGCCTTGCCTCCATAAGCTGGCCGTACTCGTACGCGATGCCGCGTGGCACGCCCTTGTCGACGTAGTAGAACGTGCGATTGAACGCCACGCCGATCCGTACGAACCGTCGCTTGACGAGCTCGTCGACGTCGCCGGTAAACGGCCTCAGCACCGCCTCGCGCACCGAAGGCGGCAGCTGGGTTTCGAGCTCGGAGGGCGGGAGTGGAGCCTCGGCCTCCTCGATGGGCGCTGGCGGCTTGTCACCACCGCACGCCGCGAGTGCCACCACGGCGCCAACGAGCAGAACTGTCTTGACGGATTTGTGTCGCATCGTTCAGTCCCCACCCGCCCCTGGTGTCTTCCACAGATCGATCGGCTTCGCCACACCTGTGCGCCGGAACGGCAGCGCGATCTTGCGTCCCTGCCCCGCCGAGGCATACGCGGCGTACAGGACCTCCTGCACCACGCGCCCTGTTTCCCCGTCGGAAATCGGCGTTTCCTTGCCCCGCACGCAACGCGCGAAATGCCGCATCTCCTGCGGAAACCCGTAATTCCAATGCTCCTCGAACACGGGATAGGTCCAGCCCTTGGTGCTCGCCGCCTTCTCGACCGCGTAGCCGAAGCCCACCTCGGAATACGTGGGGAGCGCGTTGCCCATCAGCATATCGGCATACGTCTGCCCTTTGTCGCCGAAGACCTCGATACAGTCGTCCATGCCGCCAGGCCGGTTCCAGCTGCTTTCGACCATGCCGATCGCGCCGTTCTCGAATTCGAGAATGGTGATCGCTTCGTCTTCGCCCTTGGTCTTGTCAATATGAACCTGCGTCGACATCTGCGAGTACACGTGCTTGATCTTCTGTTTGCCCAGGAACCACCAGCAGAATGCGATCCCGTGACAGCCGAGGTCCATCACCGCGCCGCCACCTGATTGCTCGACGTCCCAGAACCAGTCGGAGTGCGGCCCCGAGTGCTTCTCTCCTTGCTTCACCAGATGGATTCGCCCAAACGCTCCTTCATCTGCCATTTGCTTCGCTTTCACGTACTTCGGCGCGAAAAACAGCTCCTCGGCGTAAAGCAGCAGCACGCCCGCCTTCTTGCACGCGTCGATCATGGCGTCGGCTTCTTCGAGCGTGATACACAGCGGTTTCTCGCACACGACGTGTTTGCCGGCCTTCGCCGCGTCGATCGTGATTTGCGCGTGCAGGCGATTGGGCGCCGTGATCGAGACCATCTCGACATCGGGATTCTTGAGCAGCTCGCGGTAGTCCGCGTACGACTTCGAGACGCCGTGCCGCTTGGCGAAGTCGGCGGCATGCCCTTTTGTCGGTGACGCGACTGCGACCAGCTCGGCCGCCTCCGGGACGGCTTTCACGGCCGCGGCGATGCAATCCGCCTGGAAGCGGGAGCCGACGATTCCGACTTTTACGGGACCGCTACTTACCACGCGCCGCTACTTCGCCGACCCGGACCTTTACGATCTTCCGGATCAGTGTCTTGGGTATTGGGCGGGCCAGGGGGAATTGCAGCGTGCCTTTGCCGGTGCGATATGGCTTGATGTCGTTCCTGAGTGATCGCGCCACGCCGGAAGTCACGGGATACACGCTCACGTGATCCTTCCACCCCGCGATGTACACGAGGGTTCTCCCGTTGAGCACGAACGTGGGAATGCCGTAGCTGATCTTCTCGGTCGCACGCGGCGCCGCAGCCCGCACCAGCACGCGCAGCTGCTTCAACACTTTGCGAGTCGCGGGCGGGCTTTTGGCGATGTACGCCGTAACAGAGCTGGTCTTGGATTTCATCGGACGTCCTGGTTGAACACACCCGGAGCACCTGGGTGCTATCGCTCCGAGACTGCTACGGCGACGCGCGAGTCGGCCGTGCCGTAATAGAGATACCACCGGTTGTTGAAACGGACGAGACCCTCTACAAACGTTGTCCCTTCAGTGTATTGCCCCGTCCGTTCGTAGGGCTCTGTGGGTTTGATGAACGGCGTAGCGGAGCGCGCGAGCAGCTTCAGCGGATTGCCTGCATCAAAGAGCGCTTGTCCGCCTGTGTAGACGCGTGCCGGTAGCGTCGAGTCGCCATGCGTGCCGCTGTTGCCGGCATTGTACAGCACGACGATCCCCTGACCGGTCAGCACCGCGGGTGGGCCGCCCTCCACCAGCCAGGAATCGAAATAGCCCGGACGCGGCGAGAGCACCCTCACCGCGCGACCCGCATCGTCTTCCACCGGCGTCCAATCGATCAGATTGTCCGACGTCGCGATCAGGATGTCGGGGACGCCAAAGTACATCCAGTACTTGCCGTTCACGCGCGTCGCCACGAACCGGTCGCCCACCAGGCGGGTGACGATGGCGCCGGATTTGGACTCGGATCGCAGGTACTTGCCGCCGGCCGCTTTTGCGAACGCCGGCCCGTGCTTGGTCCAGATGAGCAAGTCACGCGAGGTCGCCACCGCCAGGCGCGGGACGTCGCGGTTCCACTGGGTGTAGGTGAGCACGTACGTACCGTCCTCGGTCTCGACGATGCGCGGATCCTCCACGCCTCCTGGCCACTCGTTCTGGCGCTGGGCGTCGGTGTCGGGATAGAGCACCGGAGTGGCGCGACGCGTGAAGTGCAGCCCGTCCCTGCTCTCGGCCAGGCCGAGTCGCGACGTATGACCACCGATCTGCTCCCGCCCGCTGGCGTCCTCGGCCCGGTAGAGCACGAATACCTTTCCGTCTTTGACGACAGCGGCCGGATTGAACGTGGCGTACGCCTCCCACGCGACGATGCTGTCGTTGATCGGCGAGCGAAAGCGTGCGGCGGGATTGGGCGTGATGACGGGATTGACCTGGCTCGGCTTGGTAAATGGGCCGAGCATCCACGATTCCTGGGGGGGCGGGGGGGCCGCGCTGCCGCGGAGACCCAGCAGCAGCGCGATCCCGGCGAGAGCGAGTCGACTCAGGGGGTGGGCCCTGCCCCGCCTGGACCTTTCTTCCGCCGGACGACGAACAGCACGATCACCAACACGACGATGAAGATGGCTCCGAGTTGCCAGTTCACAGGGACTCCTTTCGTGATGGACGGGACATCAGGGAGGCGATGGCCAGCGCAACCGACACCAGAACCACCGAGACCGGCGGAACGATGACGAACAGAAACGCGCCCGTGGAGCGCGGCGGAAACGCCGCGCGATACGCGTAGATCCCGAGCGAGCCAGCCGCGATGATCAGCGTCATGGCATGGAGCGTCGTCTGCACGGGCGGGGACCAACTCCCCGACCGCCGCTCAGCCACCGCGAGCAGCGCGAACGGGGCTAGCACCCAGACAATGAAGAGCAGCGTGATCAGCAGATGCGTGTTGGAGCGGCCGGCGTAGAGCAGCAAGGCGAGGGATCCGGCTGCGCCCACGATGATGGCGATACGCGATGCAAATCCGGGCCCGCCCTGGGCGGTCATGGCGCCAATCTAGCGCTTTCGGGCACGTTTGTTCTTCTTCGCCGCGACGGCGATCGACCGTTCCGCCCACGGCCGGAGCGCATCGGGGTCGTCCAGCAGGTCGGCGGGCACCTGGTAGTACTGCATCTTGTCGCGCTCGTCACCATACGGGAGAAACGGCCCCATGCCGGCCGCCTCGAAATCGGGACGATTGGAATCGTCGACCTTGAAGTAGAGCGTGTCGTCGGCGATGAGTGCGAAGAACAGATCGCCCGCGTAGATCCCGACGCCGCCGAACATGCTGCGCGCCCGAATGCGGGGGATCACGCGGCTCAATTGCTCGAGGACGAACGTTCGGAAGCTGGAGCTGACGGCCATGAGCGCTCAGCGAATCGGCACGGGCGGGCTGAGCGTTGACACGCCATTCTCATCGAAGCTCTCGATCGCCGCCCAGAACGCCTGTCCGACCGTGAGCGCGCGCAGCTCGAGCGCGGTCCCCTGATCGGCGAACCACTGATACGTCTGGTACAGCTTCGACGGCGCGATTCCCCAGCGGATGTTGTAGCCAACTACACCGCGAACCGGCTTCCAGGTGATCACCGCGTTGCGCTCGTCCACCTGGCGCCGCGCGCTGAGGCCTGACGGCGTGGAGGGGGAGCGCTTCTGCGAGCCGGTGCCGAACACGCGGATGTCGCTGATCGCAAGGTTCGCGGCCCCGACGTGAATGTGCTCGTAGCGTACGTACCGCGCGCTGTGCGGGGGCAGCTCGAGATAGGCGTTGGGCCGGTCGCGGGTTTCTTGAGACAAATCGCCAACCGTAGCCCACTGACGACCGTCGAGCGACGAGCGGATCCGGAAGCGCGTCACGACGTTCGAATCTGTGCCGTACAGGCCCGACTTGTAGTCGGCATAATTCACCTGGATCGCCCTCAGCTCATACGCCGCGCCGAGATCGATCGTGAGCGATTCGCCCGGATGATTCTGGCTCGCGACCCAGAACGTGCGCGGGTTCTCATCGACAATGCCACTCGCGGGAAAGCTGTCACGCGCAGATGATGCGGTGACCGCCTTGCGATAGGAGAGCAGCATCCAGCCGGTGAACAGCTCGTCGCTGCGTTGCCACTGCTTCGTCGGCAGCCAGTGCGGGAAGTCGCCGAACCGCGTGTCCGTGTACATCTGTCCGTCCGCGTCGAAGCCCGCGGGATGCAGCCCGATCCGCCGCTCGAAATTCCAGTTCACGCCGATCCACGGCGTCCCGGTATTCCACCAGTTCCCGAACACGTCCTGGAACGTGTTGCCGTGCCCGGCGCCCTGCACGAAACCGCCGGGTTTGTAGGCGACCGGGTTGTACGGCGCATACGTGAATGGGCCGAGCGGATCGGTGCCGACGTAGACGCCGTTGGCGTAGACGTTGTACTCGGTCCCCGGGGCGCCGTACTGGAGGTAGTAGCGGCCGCCGTGCTTGGTCATCCACGCGCCCTCGATGAACGGCTTTACGCCCGAATCACGGTGATCCCGTCCGAACCGCTCCCAGCCGTGCAGCTCCGGCTGCAGCCCGAACAGCCACTTGGGCGTTCCCATGTACGCGAGCTGCCTGGTCTTGTCGAGCTCGATCGCGTGCAGCGGATACGCGTTGGACGAATTCCAGTACATGAACCAGCGGTCGGTGTCGGGATCGTGGAAGAAGGCCGGATCCCAGGGGCCGGGCTGCACCGAGTCGGGACGCGCCAGCTGTTCGGTTTCACGAAACCGCGCCATCGGCAGCCAGGGGAGCAGGCGGTTGTAGAAATCCACGCGCCCGCTCGCCGGATCCGTGAGCATGAGAATCGGCAGCGGGCTCGTGGTACTGGGCAACAGGTAGATCGTGTCGCGCACCGAGAGCGCCGCCGGCGCCACGATGTCGGTCAGCGGCCAACGCGATGGCGTGATATGCTCCCAAGTACCGAGGTCGGTGGAGCGCCAGTAACCATCGCCGATCGTTTCGAACAGGTAATACGCGCCGTGGTGTACGACGATGACGGGGTCGGCGCCCGAGCGATACGAGATGCCCCCCCCCTGGTTCTTCTGCTCGAAGTTGTAGCGGTAGTCGATGTCGATCGGGTTGGCGTACGTCCTATCCCGTGCGTCGTGCGTCGTGCGTCGTGCGTGGGAGGCTGCCAGAGAGATCGCAACGGCAATCAACGCAGCAATCCGCATGCTAGAGTTCATGGCGTTTGAGCAAATCGACAGCGTGGTGGCAGGCACGCGCGGTGAGCGCCATGTAGGTGAGCGACGGGTTCTGACAGCCGCTCGACGTCATGGCCGCGCCATCGGTGACGAACAGATTCGGCGCGTCCCACGACTGATTCCAGCCATTCAGCACCGACGTCTTCGGATCCCGCCCCATGCGCGCCGTCCCCATCTCGTGATTGGTCCCCCCAGGGGTACTGGGTCCCCCCGAGGGCTCGATGTTCGTCGCACCGGCCACTTCGAGCAATTCCGCGGCGGTGACGTTCATGTCGCGATGGATCGCGAGGTCGTTCTCGCCCCAGCGACAGTCGATATGCAGTGAAGGAATACCCCACTTGTCGACGAGCGTCGGGTGGATCGTCGCCCGATTGTCCGCCTGCGGCAGCATCTCGCCGAACCCCCAGAAGCTCATGGACCAGGGACCCAGGTCGTTGAGTCGCTGCTTGAACGCGGCACCGATGCCTGGAGCGCGCAGCGCGGAACGCCAGCCCGGACGGTCCGCGGCTCCCTGAAACCCATAGCCGCGGATGAAACCCGAGTGACGCGAACTGACGTTCCGGAATCGCGGGACATAGATGCCGTTCGGACGCTCGCCGATCTCGCGCCGGTCGCTCCAGCCGTCGAATTGCCCGGTTGCCCCGCCCCACTTGATGTGATCCATGATGTTGCGGCCGACCTGGTCGCTCGAATTCCCAACCCTCGAGTTGAGCAGAATGCGCGCGCTCTCGAGTGCCGAGGCACAGAGAAAGACGATCTTGCCGGTGTACTCCCGCTCGGTTTTGGTCTGCGCGTCGACGATCCGCACGCCGGTGATGCGATTGCTGCTCGCGTCGTAGATCAGGCCGCGCACGATACTGAAGGGCCGGAGCGTGAGGCGGCCGGTCGCGCGCGCCGCAGGCAGGGTCGCGTTGACGCTGCTGAAATAGGACCGCGTGATGCAGCCGCGATGGCAGGGCCCGCAATAGTGACACGGCGCTCGGCCATTGTGCTGTGTCGTCAGGTTTGCCACGCGTCCGATCGTCAGGATCCGATCGCGTCCAAATCGCTCGTGCATCCGTTGCCGCACGTGCCGTTCGACACAGTTCAGATCCATCGGAGGCAGGAACTGCCCGTCGGGGAGGTGAGCCAACCCTTCAGCCTGGCCGCTCACCCCCATGAACCGCTCCACGTGATCGTACCAGGGCGCGATGTCGACGTAGCGGATCGGCCAATCGACCGCGATTCCGTCCCGAGCGTTTGCCTCGAAATCGAGATCGCTCCAGCGGTAGACCTGGCGTCCCCAGATAATCGATTTGCCGCCGACCTGGCGCGCCCGAAACCAATAGAACGGCCGATCGGCTGGGGTGCTATAGGGATTGTCGACATCATCGGTCCAAAACACGTGACTCAGCTCGTCGAATGACACCGAGTTTCGTTGCGTGGACTGCCGGGCCGCGATGGCGCGTCGATCACCCAACCCGCGGAACGGCATCTGCCACGGGGGTGTGTGCTCGACATAGTCCTGTTCCGGCACGATCGGGCGGCCCGCCTCGAGCACGAGCGTGCGCAGGCCAAGCTCCGTGAGCTCCTTCGCCGCCCAACCGCCGGTCATCCCGGAGCCGACGACGATCGCGTCGAAATCAGTGCGTGACTGGAGCACAGCCATCATAGCGCCAGGGGAGTGGGAACAGTCCGAGCGCGCGCATTCCCGGCTCGGACGTGCAGTAGCCGTAGACCGTGAGGTACTTGAGCCGCGCGAACCAATGCTCACGTGATGCTGCGGAGCGCGCCTCGTCGTCGAGCGCCGTGAGCACGGCGACCTGATCGGCTGCCGCGCAATCAACAAAATCCTTCCCGGCGCGGGCGCGGCAGCGCGCGTCGAGCTCGGGCAGCCCCGCAAGAAACCGGTCGCGCTCGGCCGGGGTGTGCCAATCCGCGAGCATCTTGTCGACGAACGCGCCGACCCCGGCATCCGTCGCGCCCGGCGTATCCGTGGCGGGAATGATTCGTTCGGCCGCGATCGTCACGGTCTGGAGCGCGTGCGCGTCGAGGGCGCGACCCGTAGCGGCCCCCGCCCGCCGATGCACATCGCGGCCGAGCGCGAGGAGGTCGTCGGGCGCGAGCGCCTCCAGGCTGGGGAGGCCCGCGGTCGCGACCAGCCACTGGATCAGCTCGCGCCGCTTCATTGCGGAGTGCGATCCCTATCCGCCCGCCACCCCAGGGCGATGAGCAGAAATCCGCCGAAGAACGCGAGCGCGGTCAGTCCCAACGACGCGAGCGACAGCGCGCCCACCTCGAAGCGATCGAACAACGCCGCCGTCACGAACATCATCACGAAGCCCAACCCCAGCAGTTTGAGTCCGCGCTTCTGAACAGGCCACGAAGGCGGCGGCGGGCTGGGCGGGGGAACCATGCTCGAGAGGATTGATTGCGCCCGCGGCAACTCGGCGTCGTTGAGCACGGCCACACGCACGCGACCCGCGAATCCCATGTATCCCGGGGCATTCTCGTCCAGCACAACCGCCTCGATTCCCTGGGACTGCAGCGTCAGCTTCACGCTCTGCGCCCACCTCACCGAATGGGTCTGGAGCAGGTTCTTCAAGCCTTGTCGCGCTCCGGTGTGAGTGCTGCCTCAGAAACTCGCACGTCCATTCGTCACCACGCGCAGCACCGATTCCTGATTGAACCTGCGCTTGTACTCGACGATAATTGCCACGATCGCTGAATCGGCGGTCGCCGAGCGCTCCGGATGGACGACTTCCAGCACGAAACTCGGCTCGCGCACGGGCCGCCCGTCGCTGCCCCACCATGCGCCTTGCGCCGTCCAGAACGTGAATCCGTCCAGCCGCGCGTCCACCACCTCACGGACGAATACGGTCCAGGCTGAATCGGTCACGCCGAGCGTGTTGCCGATATTGCGGCCGAAGTAGAGCCGCTCCGTCACTATCGGCTGAAGACCACCCGGCTGCACCCTCGGCGCGCAGGCGCAGAGCAGCGCCACCAGCGAAACAACCCGGACTGACGATCGCACTCCGGAAGCTATACCACGATCAGAATGGCTGTCACTACCGCGGCAGTCGTGAAGGACTTCACATGAACCCACAGCGCCTGACGCCGAACCTGCGCCAGCTCAGAGGGCTGTTCGATTGGACACGCCCCGTCGTCCATGTCGCGCTGACCGCGCGCCGCGAGCCGGACTCAGGTCTTGTCTCTTGCCTGAAAAAATCCGAGCGCGCTCAGCCAGAGCGGCAGCACTGCGAGCAGTCGCCAGGCGCGCGGTGCGCCAAGGACCATCAGGAAGATCACGAGCAGCGCGGCTGCAGCGAGCGCGATGAATCCGAATCGACGCCGCTGCGCCTGACCGCGTGGTCCGATATTCGGGATGACGGCGATGCTAGCGCCTCGTGAGGCCCTGCGTGTCCAGCCAGTTATAGAAGTCGTCGACCCAGTGATCGCTGGTCGTCCCCTGCTTGCGCATCCCAAAGCCGTGACCGCCGGCACTGAAGATATGGGTTTCCGGTTTGTTGCCGGCCGCGGTCAGCGCACCGTAGAATCGGACGACGAACTCACGTACGGCGGGATCGTCCTGCGCCCACGCGAGAAATGTCGGGGGCAGGTTTCCGGGGATGGACGGCATCACGCCGAACGGACCGCCGTAAATCAGGGCCGCGAAGTTCGGACGCGCCGCGGAAT
>Ga0137435_1000073_pt1 | contig 42070 bp, 38 predicted proteins | sample EasRivERMGT100_2_FD_104904 | JGI IMG/M metagenome (GOLD analysis project Ga0137435, IMG submission 104904) | Soil microbial communities from meander-bound floodplain in the East River, Colorado, USA - East River MetaG ERMGT100_2 | ecosystem: Environmental > Terrestrial > Soil > Floodplain ... | reverse complement strand
CTCGATCGAGCGGCTACTCCGGGAGCGGTTGTTCACGGAGCGGATCAGACTGCCTGAGCCCTACCGGAGCTACTACCAGAGGAAGGTGCCGACCGCGCGCATCGCCCGGCCGCGCCTTCACCAGCTCAGGCTCGCCTTCTGATCCGCGATCCGGAATGCTTGGCGAGCGGCCCCGGTGATGCTCGCCAACATTCTTCGCTCCACAATCAAAGGCGACGGCCGGCCCGGCGAATGCGGGCCGGCCGGCCGTTCACAGGACGCCTGCGATGTCGGTCAGATGGTCTTGACCGGAATCGTGTGCGCCCTGGCTTCCGCGGTCTTCGGAAGGGTGACCGTCAGGACACCGTTCTTGAACGTCGCTGCGATCATCTTCTCGTCGACCGCCGCCGGAAGCCGCAGGTTGCGGACGAACGTCCCCCAGGACCGCTCGGTGCGGTAGTGGCGGGCGTCCTTCTCCTCCATCTCCGTCTTCTTCTCGCCGCGGACGGTGAGCATTCCGTTCTGATACAGAACTTCGATGTCCTTGGGCTCGATCCCCGGCACTTCGAGCTTCACGAAGAACGCCTCCGGCTTCTCCGAGAAGTCCATGTTGGGGACCCAGTCCGACGTGGACAGCAGGTCGAATGCATCACCCTCGCGAATCCGATCGAGAAAACGGTCCACTTCCTTGCGGAACGACAGCATGCTGGGAGCAGGGATCAGTTCCTTCACGACACACCTCCACGTACCACGCCGTGTGTGCCGGTCGCTCCCGGGCGCAGATCGCAGGAGCGATTGGGCCGGCGTACTCCGTCGACCGTCGCAGGTTGCTGCATCACGTGTGCCATGGAACCCGGCGGATCGAGCGCTTGTGGAACCCGCGGCGGATTCACGGCCTGCGCGGAGGACGCGGCCGGGGCTCCGCATCTCGGGCGCCGCGCACGCTGCCAACCTGTCAGAAACCGGCGCCCGCGCCTGACAATCGAGGCAAGCGTCCGCTTCTATTCGGCCCGCAGGGATTCGATGGGGTCGAGACTCGCGGCCCGCAGCGCCGGCAGCACGCCGGCGAGGAGGCCCACGAACAGCGCCATGCCGAGCGCGGCCGCCACCACCCACGGCGGCGTGAAGGCCTGGATGGCAGGCACCGCGCGGGCCAGCAGCGCCGCACCCCCGGCGCCCACGATCACGCCGGCCGCACCTCCCGCGCCCGCGGTCAGCGCGGCCTCGCACAGGTACCACTGCACCACCTGCCGCCGCGTGCCGCCCAGCGCCTTCACGAGGCCGACCTCCTGCACGCGCTCCTGCACCACGATCCACAGCACGGTGAAGATGCCGATCGCGCCGACCAGCAGGCTCACGGCGGCGATCCCGGTGACGGTCGCCGTCACCACGTTCATGATCGTGTCCACCGTCTTCATGGCATCGGCCTGGGTGACGATGGTCACGTCCTCCTCGCCGGCGTGGCGGTCGATCATCAGCCGGCGCGCGCGCTCGGCGACCCGCCGGCTCTCCTCGATCGACGAGGACCGGAGATCGACCTCGGCGATCTCCGGCAGGTCGAAGAGCGCGAGCGCGTTCGCGACCGGGATGTAGGCGACGTCGTCGAGATCGAAGCCGAACAGCGTGCCCTTGGTCTCCATGATGCCGATCACCCGGAAGCGGGCACGGCCGATGCGCACCGGCTTTCCGAGGGGCGACTCGTTTCCGAACAGCTCGCGCGAGAGCCGCGGACCGAACACCGCCACCGGCGAGCTGCGCTCCCAGTCGGTGTCGGGCAGGAAGCGGCCGGTCGCCACGTTCATCGACCACGCGTGCTCCATCTGGCCGCCGACGCCCATCACGATCACGCGGCGACCCCGGCGCTCGTACTCGACCTCCGCGGTTCCGCCCGCGTAGGGCGTCGCCGACACCACGCCGGGAAGCCGCGCCAGTGCACGTGCGTCCTCGATCGTCAGCTTGCGGACGCTGCCCCCCATCGCCCCGGGGATCCCCATGGTCGAGACCTTGCCGGGGTTGATGCTCACGATCGACGTGCCGAAGGCGCTCGCCTGGAGCTTGATGTAGCGCCGCGTGCCCTCGCCGAGCGAGGACATCGCCACCACGGCGCAGACCCCGACCCCCACCGCGAGCGCGGAGAGTCCGTAGCGCAGGCGGTGCGCAAACAGGGCTTCGAGCGAGAGCGAAAGCAGGTCGCCGAGCTTCATCGACGCACCTCGTCAGCGCCGGCCCTGGAGGGCCTCGACCGGGGGAAGGCGGGAGGCGCGCCGCGCGGGCATCAGGCCGAAGATCCCTCCCGACACCAGTGCCAGCACGACCACCACCAGGATCCACGCGGCCGAGGGCGCGAGCGGAAAATCCGGCCACAACCGTGCGCCGAGGGCGAGCGCCGCGACTCCGACGGCGATTCCGCCCGCGGCCCCGAGCGCCGAGAGGATCAGCGCCTCCGTGAGGAAAAGGACCGTCACCTGGCGCGGCCGGGCGCCGAGCGCCTTGAGGAGTCCGACCTCGGCGATCCGCTCGGAGACCGCGATGAGCATGACGTTCATGATTCCGATTCCCGCGACGGCGACCGAGATCGCGGCGATCCCGGCCACGGCGGCGGTGAGGGCGTCGAGGATCGCGCGGAAGCTGTCGAGCATGGCGCGCTGGGTGATGATCGTGAAGTCCTCTCCGCGGTGCCGGTCGACGAGCACCGCCTTCACGCGCTCGATCGCCGCCGGCATCGCCTCGGGATCGGAAACCTGGATGATCACGTGGTGAAGGCTCGCCTGGTCGAACATCTGGAGCCCGGTCGCGACCGGGATGATCGCCATCTCGTCGTAGTCGAACCCCAGCGCCTGCCCCTTGGATTCGAGCACTCCGATGACGCGGAACCGCCGCTCGGCGATGCGGACCATGCGCCCGATCGGATCCTCGGCGCCGAACACCTCGCGCGCGAGCTTGGGACCGACCACCACGAGCGAGCCCCCGGCGCGCTCGTCGCCCGGTGGAAGGAAGACCCCGCGCCGCATCTTCAGCTCGCGCATCGCCGCGTATTCGGCGGTTACCCCGACCACATAGACGTCGCGCCGGCGCTCCCCGTGGCGGAACGCTCCCGAGCCGAGCGACATCGGGACGGTCGCGCTCAACCCTGGAACGCGCCGCCGGATCGCCTCGGAATCCTCCAGGGTGAGATCCCGCTCGGCGCCGACGACGCCCATGGCGGCCATGCCCGAGGTCTCGGTCTTCCCCGGCGAGATGGTGGCCAGGTTCGCCCCCATCGCCGCGAAGCGATCGACCACGTAGCGCTTGGCGGCGTCGCCCAGGCCGGCGAGCAGCAGCACCGCGGCCACGCCGATCCCCACAGCGGCTCCACTCAGGAGGGTGCGCAGCCGGTGCCCCGCCAGCGATTCGACGGCGAGGGTCGCGACGTCGGAGGCCCTCATGCCGCCTCCGGGCCGGATTCGAGCCGGCCGTCCCGCATGGTGAGCAGGCGCTCGGCCTTCGCCGCGACGCGCGGATCGTGGGTCACCATTACGATCGTGAGGCCGGCGCGATGAAGTGACTGCAGGAGTGCCACGATCTCGTCTCCGGTGTGCGAGTCGAGATTGCCGGTGGGCTCGTCGGCGAGCAGCAGGCTCGGGCGCGTCACCACCGCGCGCGCGATCGCGACCCGCTGGCGCTCACCGCCCGAGAGCTGGTCCGGGCGATGCGACGCGCGCGTGCCCAGGCCGGTGGCGGCCAGGGCCTCGGCAACCCGACGGCGCCGCTCGGCGGGCTCGACCCCGGCGAGGATGAGCGGGAGCTCGACGTTGCGCGCGGCGCTCATGCGCGGCACCAGGTGATAGCTCTGGAAGATGAAGCCGATCTTGCGCTGGCGGATGTCAGCGAGCCGCTGCTCGGAGAGACCGTTCACAGCTTCGCCGTCAAGGAGGTAGCGCCCCGCCGTCGGGGAATCGAGACAGCCGAGCACGTTGAGCAGGGTCGACTTGCCGGAGCCCGAAGGTCCCATCAGCGCGATGAACGCGCCCCGCGGAATGGCCAGCGACACCCGATCGAGAGCGCGGACTTCGGTCGGTCCCGTCACGTAGAGCCGCGAGATCTCCTCGAGACGGATGATCTCCGGCGTGAGATCCACACCCACGGCCGCGGCTGCGTGCACCGGCCCCGGCAGCGAGGTCACGGCAGCCTGGCCCGGGCGCCGGTGTCGGGAACCGCCTCGACCGCCGGCTCCGCGACACGGACCCGGACCGCGACCCCGGCCTTGAGTCCGAGCCGATCGAGGCTGGTGATCACCTGCTCGCCCGCGGTGAGTCCGGCGCGGATCTCGTTCCATTGCCAGTTGCGGAGTCCCACCTCGATCGGGCGCGAGACGGCGCGGCCCGACTCCACCACCAGGACACTCCTGCCCTCGGCGACCGCCAGGCTGGGAATGCGCAGCACGCCCTCGCGGCGATCGAGCACGATCTCGACGTCGGCGGTCATTCCCGGGCGGGGCGGCGGACGGCTCGTGTCCCGGGGCAGATCGACTTCGATCTCGAGCGTGCGGTTCTGCTCGCGGGCGGTCTCAATCATGGGAGCCACCCGCTTCACCTCGCCGGACCACTGGACATCCGGATAGGCGTCGAGGGTGACGCGCGTGGGCAGTCCGGGCTCGAGGCGGCCGGCGTCGCGCTCATCGATCGGCGCGCTCACGTAGAGCCGGTCGAGGCTCACCACTTCCAGCACCGCCTGTCCCGGGATCACCGACTCCCCGACCTCGACGAAACGGCGGGTGACCACCGCCTCGAAGGGGGCCCGCACGAGATGATGCGCGAGATCGTCCTCCGCCAGCCGGACGGCGGAGCGCGCCCCCGCGCGGCGCGCTTCGGCGACCCTGGTTTCCGCCGTCGCGGCATCGAGACGCGCCCGCACTTCGTCCATCTCGCCACCCGAAATCATCCCTTTCTCGGCGAGCGGCTCGGAGCGATTTAGCGTCTGCCGCGCGAGCACTTCGGTTGCGCGCGCCGCCGCGACCGCGGCGTCCATCGCCTCGAGATCACGCCGGGTGGCCTCGACCCGGGTCGCGGCGGTCGACGGATCGAGCGCGACCAGCACGACGCCGCGCGGAACCTGCGCGCCCTCGCGGTAGGGAATCGCGGCGACGCGTCCGGCACGCTCGGCCCCGAGCCGCGCGAGCGAGCGTGATTTCACCGTGCCGCCCTCGCTGTTGGTCACGAGGTCCTCGACCACGCCCGGGGCCACGACCGCCACCTCGACCTCGATGGGCTTGGGCTGCATGACGAAACGCAGCACCACGATGGCGAGCGTGAGCACCGCGGCCGCCACGAGCCACTTCGCGATCTTCCGCATGGTCATGCTCCTCCGGAGATCAGCCTCCGGTCCCGCGCACCGCGATGCGGGCGTCCACCACGACGCAGCCTCGCCCCTGCGGGAGGACCCGGATCGGATTGAGGTCCATCTCGGCGATGAGCGGCTGCTCGTCCACCATCTGCGACACGCGGAGCAGGGCCTGCTCGAGGGCGGGGATGTCCGCGGCGGGTGCCCCGCGCAGTCCTTCGAAGATCTTGTAGCCGCGCACCGCGCGCACCAGGTGATGGGCGTCGCGATCGGTGAGCGGATGCACCCGGAAGGCGACGTCGCGCAGCAGCTCCACGTGGATCCCGCCGAGCCCGAACATGACGAGCGGTCCGAAGCTCGGGTCCTGGGTCACGCCGATGATCGCCTCCACGCCCTCCCGCACCATGGGCTGCACCAGGACGCCGCTCATGTCCGGCGCGAGCCCGTGCTCGGCCAGCCGCCGCGCGATGACCTCGAACGCCTCCTCGGCCTCGGTCTCGTTCCGCACGTCGAGCACCACGCCACCCACGTCCGACTTGTGCGAGACCCGGTCGGAGACCAGCTTGATCGCGACCGGATAGCCGACCCGGCCGGCCGCGGCGCGCACTTCGTCGCGGGCGGCCGCGAACTCCGATTCCGGCATGCGGAACCCGTAGGCCCCGAGCACGCGCGCAACCTCCGCCGGGCGCAGCCACGAGAACGCGCCGTCCGCCGCGCGGTCGCGCGCGGCTTCCAGCGCCGAGCCGGCGGCGGCGCGATCCGCATCCTCGAAGTGCACGCGCTGGCCCTCGGGCTCCCCGAGCCACCGTCCGTACTGGGAGGCCCGCGCGAGCGCGATCGCGGCCGCCTCCGGGAAGGTGTACGAGGGGATGTTGCCCTCGTGGAGCGAGCGCAGCCCCTCGGGAACACCGTGGGCCCCCATGAAGCACGACAGCACGGGCTTGATCGGCGCACCGCGGGCGCCGGCGTCGGTGCGCGCGGCGTCCGCGCCGCGCACGATCGCGCGCGCCACGTCGAGCGGGGTGGTCACGATCGGCGGCACGTAGATGGCGAGCACCGCGTCCACGTTGGGGTCGTTCATCACGAGGCGCACCGCGCGTTCGTACGACTCGGGCGCCGCCGAAGCGATCATGTCGACCGGGTTCCGGATGCTCGCCTCACTCGGCAGAAAGCCCCGCAGCTCGGCGACGGTCTTAGGCTCGAGCGCCGGCACTTCGAGCCCGTGGCTCTCACAGGCATCGGACGCCATGATGCCCGGCCCGCCCGCGTTGGTGACGATGCCGACGCGGCTGCCGCGGGGAACCGGCTGGTGGACGAGCAGGATGGCGACGTCGAACAGTTCCTCGATGGTGTCGGTGCGGATCACGCCGGACTGCAGGCACAGCGCGGTCACCGCGGCATCGGTGCCGGCAAGCGAGCCGGTGTGCGAGGCGGCGGCGCGGGCCCCGGCCGCGGTGCGACCGCTCTTCACCGCCACGATCGGCTTCCTTCGTCCGACGCGGCGCGCGATCTGCGTGAACCGCCGCGGATTTCCGAACGACTCGAGGTAGAGCAGGATCACCGAAGTCCCGGGGTCCTCCTCCCAGAACTCGAGGAGGTCGTTGCCGGAGACGTCGGCCTTGTTGCCGACGCTGATGAAGTGCGAGATCCCGATGTCGAGCTGCGCCGCGTAGTCGAGGATCGCGAGCCCGAGCGCGCCGCTCTGCGACGAGAAGGCCACCCGCCCGGGCGGCGGATAGGTGGGCGAGAACGTGGCGTCGAGGTTCACCGCGGGCTCCGTGTTCACCACGCCCAGGCAGTTCGGGCCGACGAGGCGCATGCCATGGCGGCGCGCGCACTCGAGCAGCGCCTTCTCGCGGGCCACGCCTTCGCCGCCGGTTTCCTTGAAGCCGGCGCTGATCACGATCGCAGCCTTGACGCCCTTCCTGCCGCACGCCTCGAGCACCGCCAGCACGTGCGCCGCGGGCACCACGATCACCGCGAGGTCGAGCGGATCCGGCACCTCCTCGACGGACGCGTAGGCAAGCACCGACTGCACCACTCGCGCCTTGGGGTTCACCGGGTAGACCGGGCCCTGGAATCCCTGCGCCACCAGGTTGTGGAAGATCTCGGCGCCGATGCTGCCGCGCTCACGCGAGGCGCCGATCACCGCCACCGAACGCGGCCGGAAGACCGCCGTCAGTCCGTGTTCGTGCCCTGCGTCCATGATCACGGCTCCTTCGATGCCGATGAATCCCTCGGAGCGGACCACCCGCCGGCTGCCGCTTCACGGCGCAGCATCTCGCTCCTCACCTGTTCGAGCAGATCGCGGACGCTTCCCGCGATGACCCGGCGCCCCACCGCCGAGAACGGAACGGCGTAAGGGAAGGACTCGAGACGGTAGCTCACCTCCACCTGCCCTCCCCGGGCGTCCAGCTGCCACGACCCGCGGTAGAACTTGAAGTCGTTGCCCAGAATATCCTCGAACGCCACCCGTGAGCCCGGAGTCTCCTGGATCAGCAGATCCACCTGCATCGACCGGCGGAACGGGAAAACACCCACCGTCGCGTGCTGGTGGACGATCAGACTGTCGGCCGACCGGTAGCTCCGGCTCGAGCGGATCGCGTTCACGAAGAACGCGATGCGATCGTAGTCGGTGAGAACCTCCCACGCGACGGAGGGACTCACGGGGGCGGTGAACCGGGCCTTTACCTCGTAGACCCTGTTCTCCTCCCGGACCTCGCACTCCACCTGGGCGGCTGCCGGAACCGCCGCGAGCCCGAGCACCCCGACCAGCGCCCACGAAAGAACGCGAGCGCGTGTGACCGCGCTCGCGTTCCGGCTTCCACTCCGCCCCATCAAGGCCAGGCTCATGGCGGCGGAGCTTCTCATGTCCTGCTCAGAAGGAAATGGCGGCTTCCATCATGAACCCGCTGAACTGCCCGTCGTGACGAATGTCGTTCGCCGGGAAGTCGTTGTAGTTCTGCACGACGTACTCGAGCTTGAGCAGGGCGTTGGGGGTCAGGAACCAGCCGCCGCCCACCTCCGTGCGGTCCACGCTCACGTCGCTGGTGAACCCCTGGAAGCGGCCCTCTGCCACGCAGTAGCGCCCGGCCACGTAGAACTGGTCCTTGGCGAAGCGGTACACCGCGTCGCCCGCGTACTGGCTCCAGTCGCGATCGGTCAGCTCGCCCTGGTTGCGACCCGAGGACTGCTCGATGTTGCCGAACAACTCGATCCCCTTGAATTCGACGTAGGGATTGACCACCCAGGCGGTGACGTTGTCACGGTACCCAGGCTGAACGTCGCCCGACCAGGCCTGCGCCGACTCGGTGGCCTTCACGTTCTCGAGCACGTAGTAGTAGCGGGAACCGGCGCGGCTCCCCGAGTAGAGCGTGTTGTTGACCGAGGACTGGGTCGTGTAGAGCGAGCCGGTGAGGCGGACTCTCAGGTCCTCCCTCAGGTGCCGATCGAATCCGAGCTTGCCGAGGATCGAGGCCTTGCGGTCGCCCGGCTTCAGCACCTGGCCGCGCACCTCGCCGCCAGTGAGGCCGAACATTCCGATGAGGCCGTTCTTCCGCACCATGATCTCACCGCCCACCTCGGTGGTGAACGCGTCCATGATGAGGTTGCCGACCAGCGGATTGAAGAAGGTCTGCCCGGCATCGCTGCGGCGGTAATGCATGTCGCCGTAGTTGATCTCGTAGTGGCCGAGCTTGACGGTCACGACCTTCATGATGTTGTCGAGCATCTCGATGTCCCACGGCGAGCCGTCGAGGAGCAGGTAGCCGTCCTTGACCCAGGTCTCGTTGTGGTGCCGGGTCGACAGGTAGGAGGTCAGCTCGACCCGGACGCCGCGCGCGATCTGCGCGTCGAAGCTCAGGTTGGCCATCGCGTTGTTGGCGCCGGTCCCGATGTCGATGAGCTGGTTCAGGTTGGTGGCGCTGTCGGCGCCGGTTCCGAGCCTCACCGTGGCGTTGTTCTCGTGCTCGAGCCCCTGCATCTGCTGGGTGAAGGACCCGTTCCACTGCAGCACGAACCCGTCGTAGCCGACGTCATCGATCTTGGGAGCCTCGAACATCCCGATGCCGCGGATGTCGTTGGGCCGGTAGTGCTGGACCTTCACCGGCTGCGCATTCACCCGGTCCGACGGCCACGCCGCGGTGCGGTCCTTCTTCGTCGAATCCTCCTGGGCAAAAGACACCGTCGCCAGCACGGCCACCGCGGCGAGGGTGGTGAGGATCTGCGCGCCGAAGCGCGCGGCGGAACGCATTCTGCGGGACATGGTGTTCCTCCTTTGGGACGGGTACCGAACAGCGTTGGAATCAGAAGCAGGGTCGTGCGTCAGATTCGGGAGCTTCATGGCTTCGCCTCCGCGGAAGTCGTGTCGGGGAGGAGCAGGAGGTCGAAGTACACCATCACTTCGTTGCCGGTCTTCACTGTGCCGAGCATCATCACGGGCGGCTTGATGCCGTAGTCCGACATCAGCACCGGCTCGCGTCCGCGCAGGCGGAGCCCCGCGCCCTCGCGGCGCGCGCCCGTTTCGATCTCGACCGGCTTTTCGACGCCGGCGATCTTGAGCTTGCCGTCCGCCTTGACCAGGAAGCTGTCCGCGCCGGCGTGGGCCGTCACGGTGTACTTCACGAGATGGAATTCGATCATCGGGTGGCGGTCGGCCGAGAGCGCCTTCCGCATGTTCTTGTCGAGCCCGTCCTTGTGCGACTTCATCTCGGCGACCGGGACCCGCAGGGTTCCCGCGGTCACACCGCCGCCCCGGACCAGGCTCTCGAGCTCATCTTCCACGGCGGGCTCGATCGAGAATTCGAGACGCGTCGCCTTGCTCTCCCAGTCGTGGATCGTCGAGGTGCCCTGGATCCAGAGACGGCTCCCCGGATCGAGCACCACGGGCCCGGCGACCGCATTCCCCAGCGCCGCGCTGAGCCACAGCGCGCCGGCGGCCAGGGCGGCGACGCGCGCCTTCATCGGAACCTGCAACCTCCGCATGGACTGCCTCCCTTCAGGTAGTGCTTCGAAGAAGGCCAAACGCAATCGTCATGCCCTACGCTGCGAAACCCATGGATACCACTGCATACGCCTGCTGCACAGGAGGTTGGGGGTGCGCACCGCGGCGGGCACGCGACCACGCGGGAACGCGGCGCGGAGGGGAGGCTGTCAATCTGTCGTGAGAGTCTGCCGGGACGTCAGTCGCCTTCGCTGAGGAGTCGGAACCTCGGAGCGCTCATCGAGGACCTCAATTTCCGACCAGCTCGCACCCCCACCGATCGTTGGCGTTCGTTCGCGCGCCCCCCTATCTTCGCGCGCTCCATGCCGACGATCGTCTACGACCTCCGCTACGCCTGCGATCACTTCACCGGAATCGGGCGCCACACCTTCTGCCTGCTCGAAGCGCTGCTCGCGCTCCCGGGGGACGAGCAATACACGGTGCTGTGGAACCCGGCGCTCCAGATGACGCGGTTCGACTTCACGCCGCTCCGCGAGAGCCCGCGCGTGACCTGGGTCGAGCGCCCGATCTCCCCGCTGGGGCCCACGTCGATTCTCGCGCTCGGGGCGTTCCTGCGCGAGAGGAAGCCGGACCTCTACTTCAGCCCGTTCCACTTCATGCCGGTGTCCCCCGGCTGCCGCTGCATCCTGATGATCCACGACGTGTGGCCCCTCCGCTTTGGGTACGCGCTGAATCCGTGGAAGCGCCTGCTCTACAGGCTGTCGCTCGGCATGACCAAAGGCGCGACCCTGCTGGTGACGCCGAGCCGGTTCAGCCGTGACGAGATCGCGGCCCTCGCCGGCATCGATCCCGCGAAGGTGCGCGTGGTCCGGCAGGGCACGCCGCCGCCCTCCACGGTCACGCCCGTGCGCCCGGCGGCGCTTCCGGACGAGCCGTTCGCGGTGACGGTGGGGCTCAACTACCCCTACAAGAATCTCCGCGTGCTGGTCGAAGCCTGGGAGCGGCTCGGCGACGACGCGCCGCTCGAGCTGGTCGCCTGCGGGCGCGAGCTGGCGCGCTACCCCGGCGTCGCGAAGATGGCCGCCGAGCGCGGCGCGCGCCGCGTCACCGCCCTCGGCCACGTCTCGGAAGCCGAGCTGGAATGGCTCTACCGGAACGCGACGCTGCTGCTCTTCCCCTCCACCTACGAAGGCTTCGGGTTCCCGCTGCTCGAAGGCTTCCAGCGCGGCCTGCCGGTGGTCGCCTCCGACATTCCCGCGCTCCGCGAGCTGGACGACAGTGCGGCGCGCTTCGTCCCCGCCACCGACGCCGGCGCCTGGGCCGCCGCGGTGGTGCGGCTCGCCAGCGACGAAATCACGCGCCACCGCATGGCCGAGCGCGGAAGGGCGCGAGCCGCCGAGCTGAGCTACGGCCAGACCGCCCGCACGATGCTGGAAGTGCTGCGCGAAGGGCTGGGGACGAGCCGGGCAGCCGCCGCCTCCTGATCCACCCCGGTATGACGCCGGGCGGGCCTCACAGCATCTGGCGGGCGCGCAGGCTCACGACGCCGCGCGTGGCCACGATCACGTGGTCGAGCACGGCGATGCCGACCAGCTCGCCGACCTGCACCAGACGGCGCGTGATACTGAGGTCCTCCTCGCTCGGCTCGGGGTCGCCGCTCGGGTGGTTGTGCACCAGCACCACGCTCGCGGCCGAATGCAGGATCGCCGGCAGGAACACCTCGCGCGGGTGGACGATCGAGGCGTTGAGGCTGCCGATCGACACGGTCTCGCGGCACTGCAGCTCGTGTCGCGCGTTGAGCAGCAGCACGACGAAGTGCTCGCGCCGCGCGCGCGGCAGGTCCCGCACCTGGGCCAGCACGTCCTCGGGACCGCGGATCGCCGCCTGGCTTCCGCCCTGCTCGGCGGCGCGGCGTCCCAGTTCGAACGCCGCCGTCAGTGCCGCGGCGCGGGCAGGACCCACGCCCGCCACCCGGCGGAAGCGGGTGACCGGCCACTCGGCCAGCTCCGCGGGACGCCTTCGCGCGAGTGCCCTGGCGATGCGCGTGGCGCTGCGGCCGGGGATTCCCGAGCCCAGCACCAGCGCGAGCAGCTCGGCATCCGAGAGCCGGCCGGCGCCGCCGCTCACCAGCCGCTCGCGCGGCCTCAAGGCGCGGTACGGCTGGCCGCGCTTCGCAGGCGGAGCCGCGGCCGGCTCCTCATCCGGCGTGGGCGATGTCGGATCGGCAACGTCGTGAATCGTTCGGTCCTCGCGGGGGCGGTTCCGAGCTGGAGGTCGAAAGGCGACCGGCGTTGTCCCGCCCGGGCATCTCGGCGATAATCGCCGCCCGTTTCGGGGCCGACTCACCCGTACCTCCTGGAGAACAGCATGCGTCGTGCCGTCCCGCGGATCGTCCTCGTGCTCCTCGCCCTCGTCGTCGCCTTCACCCAGGGGCGGGCCGCGCCCACCTCCGTCATCAACGGCATCGGGCTCATCGACTACGCGGGCCATCCGAAGATCGTCCCGGGAAACTGGGTGAAATACCGGGTCATCGGAGGGAACACGTCAGGCGACTCGGTCGCCTACGACATCACCGTGATCATCACGGCGCTCGAGAACTTCTGGGGCGACGATTGCTTCTGGGTCGAGACCCATACGCAGCCCGTGGGCGGCGCTCCCAACGCGGTGGCCACGCTGATGTCGTTCTCGATCTTCGAGGACAGCCTTCCCGTGCAGCGGATGAAGCACTACATGCGGAAGAGCATCAACGATTTCGACATGGAGGGCAGACCCCGGCAGGACATCGTCCGCCGGCCGGCGCTCTCGGCCCGCAGCCGGAGCGGTCCCGCGGAGGACATTCAGTGGGCCGTGGACACCCTGGGCGCCGACACGGTGAGGACTCCGCAGGGGCGCTTCACCTGCAGGAAGGTCGAGATCCAGCAGGGGCTCGGCGAGACGGCCGACCGCGGCGACAGCACCATCCGGACGGAGTCGCGCGACATCCGCACGCTCTACCTGTCGAACGAGATTCCGTTCACGCACCTTGTCCGCGAGGACATCGAGAAAAAGACCCAGCGGAAGTCCTGGAAGGTCGGCCGCTCGCAGGACGCACCGTTCGTGATGCTCGAGCAGTCGCTCGGCAACTCACAGCTGCTGGGGTTCGGCACCGGCATGAAGTCGGCGATCTTCACCCCCGAGATGCTGCGGGCGATGCAGCCGGTCGCGGCGAAGTCCAAGCCGAAACCGAAGCCGAAGGGCTAACCGAAGAGCCCGCGGGCAAAGCCTTCCGCGTCGAACGGTTCCCAGTCGTCCTCGCCTTCGCCGATCCCGGCGACGCTCACCGGCAATCCCAGCTCGCTCACGATCGCGAGCACCGCGCCGCCGCGTGCGGTGCCGTCGAGCTTGGTGAGCGCGAGGCTCGTCACCGGAACGGCCTTCGAGAACTCGCGCGCCTGCTGGAGCGCGTTGAGGCCGAGCGTCGCGTCGAGCACGAGCAGCACATGATGCGGCGCGCCGGGAATCACCCGCCCGCACACGCGGCTCATCTTTTCCAGCTCCGCCATGAGATTGCCCTTGGTCTGGAGCCGACCCGCGGTGTCCACCAGCACCGCGTGCATCCCGCGCGAGCGCGCCGCGGAGAGCCCGTCGTGGACCACCGCCGCGGGATCGGAGCCGTCCTTCGCGCGGATCACCGCGACCCCGGCGCGCCCCGCCCACACCTCGAGCTGCTCGGCGGCCGCGGCGCGGAAGGTGTCGGCCGCGACCAGCAGTGTGGGATGGCCGTCCTGCTGGAAACGCCGCGCGAGCTTGCCGGCGAGCGTGGTCTTGCCGACCCCGTTGACGCCGACGAGCAGCGCCACCCAGGGCCGCTCGGGGCCGGGCTCGAAGCGGGCGGTCTTCTCGGAGAGCATCGCGGCGGCCGCGGCCTCGAGCGCCGCTCTCAAGTCGGGCGAAGCGCCGGAGCGCAGGCGCTTCGTCGCATCGTCGATCAACGAATCGGTCATGGTCGGACCGACGTCGGCGAGGAGCAGCGCCTCTTCGAGGCGATCGCGGTCGGCGGGGTCGATGGTGCGCCGCGAGAGCAGCGCGCCGACCTGGGCCTCGATGCGCTCGCGGGTGCGCGTGAGCCCGGAGCGGATCCGGTTCCAGAGGTTCACGCGTGCGACCGTCGCCGGGACTTACGCCCGGGCATGAAGCCCGGCCGGCGTCTCAGACCGGGACGGCCTCCTCGGTCTCGCGCGGCTGGATCACCCGCCCGCCGCGATCGATCCCGTCGAAGTGCACGGAGACCAGGGTCGAGACCCCGAGCTCCTGCATGGTGACGCCGTAGAGCCGGGTCGCCGCCTCCATGGTCTTCTTGTTGTGGGTGATGACCACGAACTGCGTACGATCGCTGAACCGGCGCACCATGCGGAGGAAGCGTTCGACGTTGGCGTCGTCGAGCGGGGCGTCGACCTCGTCGAGCAGACAGAACGGCGACGGCTTGACCAGGTAGAGCGCGAAGAGCAGGGCGATCGCGGTCAGGGCGCGCTCGCCGCCCGACATGAGGCTGATGCTCTGGAGGTGCTTGCCGCGCGGCTTGGCGACGATCTCGATCTCGCACTCGAGCGGATCCTCGCCGTTCTTCCGCAGCTCGGCGTCGCCGCCCTCGAACAGGGTCTTGAAGATGTCGCGGAAGTGGACCTGCACCTTCTCGAAGGTGTCGACGAAGAGATCGCTCGCGGTGACGTTGATCTTCTCGATCGCCTCGAGCAGCTGGGCCTTGGCGCCCACCAGGTCGGCGCGCTGCTGCACCAGGAATTCGTAGCGCTGCTTGCGGTTCGTGTAGTCGTCGAGCGCGAGCAGGTTGACCGGCCCGAGCCCCTGGAACCTCTCGCGCAGCGCCTCGAGCTCGCCTCGAGCCGCCTCGGGATCGAACCCCTGGGGCAGCGCTTCGGCCCGCCACTCGTCACTCTTCATCGAGTACTCGGTGCGCAGGCGCTCGAAGGTGAGGTCGAGATCGGCGCGCACCTGGACACGGTCGAGCTCGAGCGAATGGAGCAGCTCGGCCAGCTCGGTCAGCTCGAAGCGCCGGGTGCGGGCCTCGTCCTCGCCGGTCTGGACCTCGGCCTTTTCGGCCTGGAAGCGCTGGAGCAGGGTGCCCACCCGCGCGCGCTGCGTGGACTCGTCGTCCATGAGCCCGGCGAGCCCGGCGCTGAGCCCCGAGATCTCGGCCTCGATCGCGGCGATCTTCCCGCGCCCGTCGCGCTCCTCCTGGGTGCGGCTCTCGAGTGCGGCCTCGAGCTCGGTGCGGGTCTGCTCGGCGCGCGCCCAGCGGGTCTCCCACTCGGCGGCCTCGCGGGTGCGCGACAGCAGCAGCTCGCGCGACTGCTGCGCACGGTTGGCGGCTTCGTCCCGCTGCTGCTCGGCGGCGCGCACGGCGCCGTCGAGATCGGCCAGCATCGCGCGCGCGCGGTCGAGATCCTCGACGAACGCCGCGAGCTCGGCTTCCGCAAGGTGGAGCGCACGGGCGAGCGACTCGTCCTCGGAGGCCAGCGTCTCGATCTCGACGCGGCGGGCGGCGGCCTCCTCAGCGGCCCATCCCCGCTCGCTGGTCGTCGACTCGAGCTGGCGGTCCAGCGTCTCGAGCGCGGTACGGCGACGGTCGACTTCGACCTGTGCGGTGGCCCGCTGCTGGACGGCCTCGGTGCGGCGGCGCAGCAGCGCCTCGCGCTGGCGGTCGAGCGCTTCCAGCGTCATTCCCAGCTCGGTGAGCGTCCCGGTCAGCTCGCGGATCTCGGCTTCGCGGTGGAGCAGGCCGCTCAGGTTGCGCGCCGATCCCGCGCGCACGCGACCGCGCTCCCACACCTCGCCATCCAGGCTCACGAAGCGCAGGCCCCCCTCGGACTGGCCGGAGAGCCGGCCCGCGATCTCGCGATTCTCGACCATCACCACCGAGCCGAGCAGGCGGTCGACGAGCGGACGGAACCGGTCGTCGCAGCGCACCAGCTCGGAGGCGCGGCCGAGCACTCCGTTCTCCTTCGGAATCGAAAGGGCGGAGCCGGCCGCAATGGCCGAGAGATCGACCAGCGTGGCACGGCCGGAGTCGAGGTTGCGCAGCACCTGGAGCGCCGCGTCGCGGGCCGTCGCGTTTTCGACCAGCACGAAGCCCGAGGCCTCGCCGAGCGAGGCTTCGAGCGCATTCAGGTAACGGGCCGGAACCTGCACGATGTCGGCGAGCACGCCGAGCACGCCGGCCGGCCGGTTGCCGGTGAGGAGCGCGCGCACCCCTTCGGAGACACCTTCGAACTCGCGCTTGAGCTCGAGCAGGGTCTGGAGCCGGGCATCGGCGCCGGCCTGGTCCTTCTGGGCCTGTGAGCGCTCGCCTTCCATCGCCTCGATCTCGCCGTTCGCGGACTCGATCGCGGCTTCGACGCCCTGGAGCATCGTGCGCGCTTCGTCGAGCTCGGTCGCGAGCCCGACCCGGCGCCCGGCGACCTCCTCGATGCGGCGCTCCAGCTCGCGCCCGCGCTGCTCCATCTCCTCGAGGCGCAGCCGTGCCGCTTCGCGGCGTTCGGCCAGGGCGTGCCGGCGCTCGCGGGCGCGCTCGCAGGCGCCGCGCTTCTCAGCCTCGGTCGAGAACAGGTCGAGCGAGAGCTGCTTGCGCTCGGTGGCCGCGGTGCGGCGCAGCTTGAGCTCAAAGTCCAGCGCCTGGAATTCGGCGTCTTCGCGCTCGAGGTCGAGCCGCGAGTCCTCGATCTCCTTCACCACCTCGGAGCGGCGCGCGGTGGCGAGACGCTCCTCCTCGCGCACCTGCTCGAGACGCTCGCGGATGCGGGCGATCTCCTCGGCGGCCTCGGTGGCGCGGCGATCGAGCCCTTCCGCGCGCTCCTTGAGCAGCACGGTCGACTGCTCGGCGCGGAGCCGGGCCTCTTCGCGATCGCGCAGCCCGCCCTGCGCGGTCGACAGCTCGCGCTCGAGCTCGAGCAGCGCGAGCTTGCGGTCGTTGAGCCTGGCCTCGAGCGAATCGAGCCCGGCGGCGGCGGCCTCGCGGCGAACAGCCTCCTCCTGCCACTGCTCCTTGAGCGCACGCTCGCGGGTGCGCTGGGACTCGACGGTGGTGCCGGTGAGCTTGAGGTCGAGGTCGCGGATCTGGTCGCGCAGCCGCTGGTGGCGGCGGGCCTTGCCCACCTGGCGCGCCAGCGAGCGCAGCTCGCGCTCGAGCTCGTACACGATGTCGTTGAGCCGCGTGAGGTCGCCCTCGGTGGCGTCGAGCTTGTTGAGCGCCTCCTTCTTCCGCGCCTTGTACTTGGTGATGCCGGCCGCTTCCTCGAACAGGAACCGGCGATGGCCGGAATTGTCGGAGAGCACGTGGTCCACCATGCCCCGCTCGATCACCGAGTAGGCGTGACTGCCCATGCCGGTGCCGTAGAAGAGGTCGCGGATGTCCTTGAGCCGGCAGGGGGTCTTGTTGAGGAAGTACTCGGAGACCCCCGAGCGGAACATGCGGCGCGAGATCGTGACCTCGCTGTACTCGGTGGGCAGCACGCCGCGGTCGTTCTTGAGCGTGAGGTGGACCTCGGCGAGGTTGACCGGCTTCCGCGTCGGGCAGCCGCCGAAGATCACGTCTTCCATCGAGTCGCCGCGGAGCTGCCGCGCGCTCTGCTCGCCCATCACCCAGCGGATGGCGTCCGAGACGTTGGTCTTGCCGCAGCCGTTGGGACCGATCACGCCGGTGATGCCATCGCCGAATTCGACGGTGGTGCGGTCGACGAACGACTTGAACCCCTGGAGCTCGAGCTTGTGAAGGAACATCCCTATTCCTTTCCGGCGGTTTCCCGCGCCCGGGAAATCGCCGCTGCGGCTTCCATTGCCTCGGTGTCGGTCAGCGTGCGAACGTCCAGTCGGAACCGCCCTCCACGGATGTACCCGATGACCGGAGGATCCGCGCCGCGGGACAGCTCATCGAGCATGTCCGCCGTGCGTTCCCGATCGGAGACGGCCACCACCCAGCTCTTCAGCTTCTGCTTCGGGAGCGAGCCGCCGCCGACCTCCCCGATGCCCCGCTCGACCTCGACTTCGAGGCCGGGACTCAGCCGGGTCAGCTCGGCGGCGAGCGCGCGGGCGCGTTGTTCCAGCTCCGCGTCGCTCGTCTGGAGCATTCCCAGCACCGGGATGTCTGCAGCCGCGCGTTCGGGATCGGCGTAGGCCGGCAGCGTGGCTTCGAGCGCCGCCAGCACCAGCTTGTCCGCGCGCAGTGCGCGGGCGAGCGGGTCCTTGCGGAGGCACTCGATCCGGGCCTTCCGGCCCAGCACGATTCCGGCCTGTGATCCCCCGAGCAGCTTGTCGCCCGAGAAAGTAACGACGTCGCAACCTCGGGTCAATGATTCTGTTGCCGTCGGCTCGTGCTCGAGACCGAAGCGCGCGAGGTCGACGAGCGCGCCGCTTCCGAGGTCCTCGATGAGCGCCACCTTGCGGCGCTTCGCGAGTTTCGCGAGCTCTTCGAGTGACGGCTCCGCGGTGAAGCCTTCGATCCGGAAATTGCTGCGATGGACCTTGAGGATCGCCGCGATGTCCTGACTTCTTTCGAACGCGCGCTCGTAATCGCGAAGGTGCGTGCGGTTCGTGCTGCCCACCTCGATCAGCCGCGCGCCGGATTTCTCCATGATCTCGGGCACACGGAACGACCCGCCGATCTCGACCAGCTCGCCGCGCGAGACGATGACCCCTTTGCCCTGGGCGATCGCCGAGAGCGCGAGCAGGATCGCGCCGGCCCCGTTGTTGACCACCAGCGCCGCCTCGGCGCCGGTGAGCCGGGTGAGCCAGGTCTCGACCCCGGTCCCGCGCTGGCCGCGCTTCCCGGTGTCGAGATCGAACTCGAGGCTCGAATAGCCCTGGGCGATCTGGTCGACCGCCCGGCGGGCCGCGTTCGAGAGCGGGGCGCGGCCGAGATTGGTGTGGAGCACGATCCCGGTCGCGTTCAGCACCCGGCGGAGCCGGGGCGCCTGCTCGCGGGCCGCGCGGAGGGCCGCCCGGCGGGCGATTTCCGCGGCCGTCGGAGGGCTGCCCGGGCCGTTCCGGCGGCCGTTCTGGAGCCGGGCCCGCTCGGCCGCGATCTCAGCCCGGACCGCCTCGACCACGAGGGTCCGGGGCAGGGCCGCCAGGGCCGCCCCCAGGGCGGGGTCCTCCAGCACGGCCTGCACGGCCGGCAGGGATCTCAGGTCAGTTCTGAGCATGACGCGGGATGATACGGGACCCGGCGGCGCGGGGGAATCCCGCCCGGGAATGTCGCCTCGCGGCGGCTTTCGTTTGCCGCGAAGGACAATCGTTCGGCATTGCTTATTTTTACCCGCTCCGGAGCGGGTTGATGTGGATAACTCGGTGGAGAAATACGTGGAGAACTTCGCGGACAACTCCATCGAGCTTGGTGGACAACCCGTGGAAGGTCTGTGGAGAGCTAGGCGGCTGGTTTCCCGCTGAGCTTTCGGGCGTGGTCCGCACCTCCCTCCTGCCGGGGATTCGCGTTGTACTCGTCCGATTCCCCGGGCGGGATGCTCAGGTAGCTCCACTTGGCGCCCACTTTCGCGTGGGCGAGGTACACGATCTGGCCCACGTGATAGCTCGCATGCGCGAGCGAGCGATGCAGCGCCTCATGCACGGGCAGCGCCCGCCCGCGGATCTTCACGAGTTTCATCAGATCGTCGTCGCTCAGCGTGGCGAGCGTATCGAGGAGCACCTTCCAGCCGCGCTCCCACTTCGCCATCAACTCGGCGCGCGTGACGACGCGCGGGCTCAACTCATCTTCGCGATCGCGCCACGGCTTCTCGCCGTCGCTGGTGAGGAACTCGGTGAAGCGCGACTCCAGATTGTTCGCCATGTGCCAGCCGATGGTGGCGAGCGAGTTTCCTTCGCCGGGCCCAGCCTCGCAGAGCGCGCCATCCGGCACCTGGGCGAGCGCGCCTTCGGCGAGGGCCTGGTAGCGCCGGTATTCGCTTTCGACCGACTGGATGATCGCGTTCACGGCGACAGGATAGCCGGTTCGAGATACCTGCGCGGAATTCAGCAGCACTGGTGAAACTGACGCCGGAGTCAGTTTCGTTCGCGCGAGATATCCATCGTTCAGTTGTGCGTGGATTTACCCGCGCTGGCGCGGGTTGATGTGGATAACTCTGTGGAGAACTTCACCGGCGCCAGGCCGCAACCAGGGTCTGCAGATCGCCGAACCTGAGCGAGGCGAGGAGTGCCTCAGAAGCTGAAGAACGACGGGGCAATGCCCCAGTCGCAGCAATGAGTGGCGCCGGTGGTAACGGCGCGAAGCGCAAGCAGCAGGCCAATGTGCGCGGTTCGATGAGGGGCACGACATCCCGCGTAATTGGCGGCTGCGGGAATAGTGATGCCTATGCCGACATCTCCGAATTGGGTCGCGAGCCCCAGCTCTCGGCCGGTTCGCCCAGGCCCTGCCTAACGGTAAATGCTCTTCACCCGTCCCCAAGACGACCGACGTGTCGGCGTGGTTGCGTCGCAGAACTCGATCTTGAAACACAAATCATATTCATCCCAGTGGTCAAAGATCGTCCACATTGTGCAGCCATACTCGGGATGCGCTATCTCTGACCGCCACAACTTCCCATCTTTGTAGGTTTCTTCCTGCACCAGGAGATCAAAGAACCACTCGCATACGTTCTGGACCATGAAGGCAAAGACACCGCGTCGAGGCAGTATCGCCGGCGGATCGAGATCGAATCGAATCTCCACGGGGTGCATGCCGTCACCGATTATTCCGCGCAGGGAAGGCCCGTCGTACACGACACGGTTGTTCTGAGGGCGCCCCGTGGAATCGATATCTACGATCCACAACTTGAAGTCAGAAAGACTCGTATCTTGAGGAGGGATCCTCCAAACAGTGATCGCCGTGATCACGCTGTCCTCAGCAACAAACGTCTGCCCTGGTGCTGATCCCCACATGGCTGACACAGATTGCCGCCATCCTGTCGTATCAACCGCTACCGTACTAGGGTCGCATGTACCTCCGAGCGCCAACCCAGCCATGGAGATGGCGCATGCTCCTGTGAGCGCAAGCGCACTGAGGCTATCGCACAACAACGAGCTTGCCTTGACCACTGTCGGGCCCCCGCACATATCGATACAGGTAGAGTCCAGGCTCAACCTTCCTGCCATCGCGACCCAAAAGATTCCACCGCAAGTCCGTTCCGGCGGGACCTGAGATCGAAGCCACCCGTCTCCCTGCCACGTCCACGATAGTTATGCGCACGATTTCCGTCTGAGCACCGGGGGCACGGAACATCCAGTTGTCACTTCCTTCCTCACGCTCGGCGGAGACGCCGGGTTCGAACCGGTGCGCCAGACCGGAACTCGTGACGGTGATCTGGACAATGATTGCGTCCGTTGCACCGCTCTGGGCGCCACCTGGGACGCTTCCGTTCGTGACCCAGAACTTGACGTAGTGCGTGCCGGAAGGCGATGCGTTGTTCCAGGTGAAGGTCCGCGTGCCGGCGTCGAACGACATGCCGGACTTCAAATATGCAGCATGATAGGTTCGGGCCCCGTCATCATCATCAGTTGCAGTCATGACAAACGATATCGATTGACCTTGAATCACGCTGAAACTGACCTTGGCGGTCGTGTCGTGGACAGTTTGGCTGCCGATTTGTGTGAAATGCGGCGGCAGGTTCATGTTTCGTCGCACCGCATGGAGTTGCTTGGCGCGAAGCGCCAAGCGGGTACCATCGGGCGATAGGTTTGGCGAGAGTATTGGGTCCTCGCCCGCAATCGAGTACTGCGGCTCGTTGTAGTTGAGGACCGGCACTTTCACCGACAACAACGGATCAATCGTGTATGCACGCGTGTCGGCAATGCTGTTGCTCCGCGCCCCTATCCCTGCGGTAACAATCAGCCCATCGGGCGAGAAGGCAGGCGTCGCGGCGTTCTTTCCAGTACCTGGATTGTATACAGCCTGCATGGAATCAAGCCCAGTGATCGGGTCCGGGGACGATAGGACTTTATAGACCCGGTGACCGTCATGATACAAGTCTTCATGGTCGAAGATGATCCACTTGCCGTCAGGAGACCACCTCGGGTACTGGTCGTTAGGTTTGCCGGAGTTATTAGTTACCTGGACTGCTGTTCCCCCGGCGATCGAAACCTTCCAGATGTCGTAGGCACCCTCGTCAGCGCCTGTTGTATCGCGTCTTGCAAACGCGACCCACTGCCCATCCGGAGAGATTGCGGGAGTAACATCGCCGTAATTCAGAGTGCTCCCACTCTCCGCGAGAATTGCTTCGGTGGTGTCGCTCGAAATCCCGGGGATGCCCTTGCGGATGATCTTGAGGAGGTTGCGGCCAATAGCGAGTTCGTGTCCAAGGGGCGACCAAGAGGCACCGTAGTCGTCAACCGAACCGAAAGTCATCTGCCTACGCTGACCAGGTTGAGTACTTGACGCGATGAAAACGCGGCAACCGCCGTCCGATGGAAATTCGATGGTATGGGTCAACCATCTGCCGTTAGGCGACCAAGAAATATCGCTTGTCCCGATATACAGCGACTCGGGGCTACTGCAGTTCGTCTCGCACAGAGTCGTGAGCTGAACGGGCGTCCCGTGCAGGGCATTGCGGCGCCAGTGGAGATTGTGGGCGCTGGCTCTCAACAGGTCGTCGATGTCGCCCGATATTCCGTCCCAGTCGAGGTCGCAGGTCGGCACGTCGTATCCGCTCTGGTAGACGACTCTGCGCTCGAGGTCGATGTCGGCGTCGATGGATCGAATCTCGATGTCCTGATGGCCCTGGTCGATCCCGGACACGGTTAGGAAGAGTCGGATCGTCCCGCAGCCGGAGAGGCTGGGGAACGTGAATCGGGCCTGGCCGTTGTAGTCCGTCGCGTTGTCCGCAAACGTCCCGTTGGACGACTTGTCGTTGACGCGCGCGTTCCCGTTCCCAACCGCCTGCCACGTGATGACAAGGGACTCGGGGGGAACACCTACTCGGGCATTGCAGTCGGCGTCCTGGTAGTTCACCAGTACGCGAAGTCTCGAAGGATGGCCTGACACGTTGGTGGTGTCGCCGGCCGGGCAGGCGGTGACGTTGCCTTCTACATGCCACGTGACGTTGGGGACGGTGATCGGCCCGAAACCATCAGGGCAGGACGCTAAAGTACCCCCCCCCCAACATGTTGCGACGAGAGCCAAGGCGAACGCGCGCGAAAAAGTCGGGTGCATGGTCCACCTCCAATCACTTGCGGGCCGCCCGCAGACACGGTGAGACCCCGGGGCGGGCGCTGATTGGGCGACACGCGAGGATACGCCCGTCCACCCTGTCCCAGAAGTCAATTGTTCGAGGGCGCCGCTATCTGATTGGAAGCCTTGGCGATTTTCTTTTCAGCCGCCCAGGTAGGCCTTCTTCACCTCGTCGTTCTGGAGCAGCCGGGCGGCCTGGTCCTCGAGGCGCACGTGGCCGGTCTCGAGGACGTAGCCGCGGCCGGCGATCGAGAGCGCGAGGTGGGCGTTCTGCTCCACCAGCAGCACGGTCATGCCGCGCTGGTTGATCTCGCGGATGGTCTTCATGATCTCGCGCACCAGGAGCGGCGCGATGCCGAGCGAGGGCTCGTCCAGCAGCAGCAGCCGCGGGCGCGACATCAGGGAGCGCGCGATGGCGAGCATCTGCTGCTCGCCGCCCGAGAGCGTGCCGGCGGTCTGGCGCCGCCGCTCGAGCAGGCGGGGGAAGAGCGCGTACATGCCGTCGTAGTCTTCCTTGAGCTTCGAGCGGTCCTTGCGGCGATAGGCGCCCATTTCCAGGTTGTCCTCGACGGACAGGTTCCCGAACACCATGCGGCCTTCGGGCGCGTGCGAGATGCCGAGCCCGACGATCTCGTGGGCGGGGACCTTCGTGAGGTCGCGGCCCTCGAAGGTGATGGTGCCGGTGCGCGGCCGGATGAGGCCCGAGATCGTGCGGAGCAGCGTGGTCTTGCCCGCGCCGTTCGCCCCGATCAGGGTGACGATCTCGCCCGTCTCGGCGCGCACGCTCACGCCCTTCAGCGCGTGGACCGCACCGTAATAGACGTCCAAGTCCTTCACCTCGAGCATCACGCTCATGCGCCGCTCCCGAGATCGGCTTCGACCTCTTCCCCGAGGTACGCCTCGATCACCTTGGGATTGCGCCGGATCTCCTCGGGCGTGCCCTCGGCGATCTTGATCCCGTAGTCCAGCACCGCGATACGCTCGCAGATGCCCATCACCACGCGCATGTCGTGCTCGATCAGGAGCAGGGTGAGTTTGAAATCCCGCCGTACCGACTGCATCAGGTGCATCAGGTCGTCGCTCTCCTGCGGGTTCAAGCCCGCGGCCGGCTCGTCGAGCAGCAGGAGCCGCGGCTTCCCGGCCAGCGCGCGCGCGATCTCGAGCCGGCGCTGCTGCCCATAGGGCAGGTCCACCGCGCGGGTGTCCGCCCACGCCAGGAGTCCCATCAGGTCGAGCAGCGCGCGGCCCTCGTCGCGCATGCGCTTCTCGTCGCGGGCGAAGCGTGGCGTGCGCAGCACGGCGTCCGCCAGGCCCGCCCCCGAGTGCATGTGGGCGGCGATGCAGACGTTGTCGAGGCAGGTGCGCGAGGCGAACAGGCGGATGTTCTGGAAGGTGCGCGTCACCCCGGCACGCGCGATCCGGCTCGGGCGCAGGCCGTTCAGGCGCGTCCCTTCGAAGGTGATCGTGCCCTGGGTGGGCGCGTACACGCCGGTGATGAGGTTGAACGCGGTGGTCTTGCCCGCGCCGTTCGGACCGATGAGCCCGAACAGCTCGCCGGGCGCGACGTCGAACGAGAGATCGGAGATCGCCTTGAGACCGCCGAACCTCATGGTGACGCGGTCCAGGCGGAGGATCGGACCGCCGGTGGTCACGTGCGCGTCCCCGGCGCGGCCTTCCGGAACGGCCAGCGCAGCTCGCGGTACCCGAACAGCCCCTGGGGTCGCGTGATCATCAGCACGATCAGCATCAGCGAGTAGATCACCATGCGGTATTCCTTGACCGGGCGCAGCACCTCCGGCAGCACGGTGAGGACGATCGCGGCGATCACCGAGCCCGACACGCTGCCGAGTCCGCCGAGGACGACCATCGCGATCACCTCGATGCTCTTGAGGAACACGAACGTGTTGGGGTTCAGGTACGAGAGGTAATGGGCGAACAGCCCGCCTGCGACGCCGGCGAAGAACGAGCCGATCACGAACGCCAGCACCTTGTAGCCCGTGGTGTTGACGCCCAGCGCCTCGGCGGCGACCTCGTCGTCGCGGATCGCGAACAGCGCCCGCCCGTGGGTGCTGTTGGCGAGATTGAGCGAGAGCGCCACCACCCCGACCACACCCACGCCCACCCAGAAAAAGCTCGTCCAGCCCGGGATCCCGGGCAGCCCGCGCGAGGCGCCCACCCATTCCACGTTGGTGATGATCACGCGGATGATCTCGCCGAAGCCGAGTGTCACGATCGCGAGGTAGTCGCCGCGGAGCCGCAGCGAGGGCAGCCCGACGAGGTAGCCGGCGATCGCCGCCACCAGCCCGCCGATCACCAGCGCCACCGCGAGCGGCACTCCGGTCGCGATCGGCGCCGGGAGTCCCGCGGCGGCGAGTCCGGCCGCCCACTTGCCGCCGATCCCGAGCGAGAACATCGCCGAGCCGTAGGCGCCGAGCGCCATGAAGCCGGCGTGGCCGATCGAGAACTGCCCGGTGAAGCCGTTGATGAGGTTCAAGGACACCGCGAGGATCACGTTGATCCCGCACAGCATGACGATCTGAAAGATGTAGGGATTGATCGCGCGGTTGAGCGCGAAGTCGAGACCGGCCAGCACCAGCAGCGTGGCGACGATGCCGAGGGCGCCGCGCATCACACCTTCTCGGCGACGTTGCGGCCGAGGATGCCCGCGGGCCGCACCAGCAGGATCACGATGAGCAGGACGAACGCGATCGCGTCGCGGTAGGTCGGCGAGACGTAGCCCACCACCATCACCTCGGCGATGCCCATGACGAGTCCGCCCAGCACCGCCCCCGGGATGTTGCCGATCCCGCCCAGCACCGCGGCCACGAACGCCTTGAGCCCCGGCATGATCCCCATCAGCGGATCGATCTTCGGGTTCTGGAGCGCCACCAGCACGCCGGCCGCAGCCGCCAGCATCGAGCCGATCATGAACGTGAAGGTGATGATGCGGTTCACCGAGATGCCCATGAGCGAGGCCGCCGTGTGGTTGAACGACACCGCCTGCATCGCCTTGCCGACCCGCGTGTGCAGCACCACGAAGCGCAGCGCGACCATCAGCACCAGCGAGACCACCAGAATGATCACCTGCTGGTTCGAGATCGTGACGCCCGGCAGGAGCTGGATGTTCGAGGCCGGCACGATCTGCGGGAAGAACTTGGGATCGGGGCCGAACACCAGGATGCCGCCGTTCTCGAGCAGCAGCGAGACGCCGATCGCGGTGATCAGCGCCGAGAGCCGCGGCGACTTCCGCACCGGCAGGTAGGCGGCGCGCTCGATGACGATGCCGATCAGGCCGCACGCCGCCATCGAGAGCACCAGCACCAGCACCGCCTTGAGCGGGTTGGGGTCGGTGCCGGCGTGGAAGATCCGCGAGAGGTAGAGCCCGAAGAACGCGCCCAGCATGTACACGTCACCGTGCGCGAAGTTGATGAGGCGCAGGATGCCGTACACCATCGTGTAGCCCAGTGCGATCAGGGCGTACACGCAGCCGAGCGTCACTCCGTTGATGAGCTGCTGGAGGAATTCCGACACGGAGCGGGCGGCTCGGGAGTGACGCGAACCCTACGGGTTCACGACGGCCGAAAACACCTTTTTTTCGTCCTTGATCGCGAGCACCACGGCCGCCTTGCTGGCGTTGCGGTTCTCGTCGAGCGTGATGGTGCCGGTGACGCCCGGGAAGCCGGTGGTGGTGGCGATGACGTCGCGCAGCTTGCGCGTGGCCTCGCGCCGCTCCGGGGTGCCGGCCTTGGACGACAGGAGGCCGCTGAACGCCTGCGGGTCCTGCTCGTGGAGCTTGCCCATGGCGGTGAAGAGCACGCGCGCCGCGTCGTAGGCGAGCCCGCCGATGGCGTCCGGCTCCTTGCCGAACTTGGCCTTGTAGCGCTGCAGGAACGACTGGAGCGCCGGGTCCGGGTTGTCGACCGCGAAGTGGTTCGAGTAGTAGGCGCCGTTCAGCGCCTTGCCACCGATCTCGATGAGCTGTTCGCTCTCCCACCCGTCGCCGCCGAGCAGCGGCACCGTGATGCCCAGCTCGCGCGCCTGGCGCGCGATGAGGCCGGCTTCCGTGTAGTAGCTCGGCAGGAAGATCGCCTCGGGCTTCTTGGCCTTGATGCTGGTGAGCTGGGCGCGGAAGTCCTGGTCGCCGGCGCTGAAGGCCTGCTCGACCACGACCTGGCCGCCCATCTTGAGGAACGCCTCGGTGAAGAACTCCGCGAGCCCGACGCTGTACTCGTTGCGGACGTCCTTCAGCACCGCCACCTTCCTGAGATTGAGGTTCTCGTAGGCGAAGCGCGCCATCACCGTGCCCTGGAAGGGATCGATGAAGCACATGCGGAAGATGTGGTCGCCGACCTGGGTCACCTTGGGATTGGTCGAGGAGGGCGTGATCATCGGCACGCCGTTTTCCTGGCATACCGGCGCCGCCGCGAGACTCCGCGACGAGGCGACTTCGCCGATCACTGCGATCACCCGGTCCTGGTTGACCAGCTTCTTGACGACGGTGACCGCCTCTTCCGGCAGGCCGCGGTCGTCCTCGCTGACCACCCGCACCTTGGCGCCGCCGATCATTCCCTGGTCCGACTCCTGGAGCTCGGCCATCGCCAGCTCGACCCCGTCGCGGGTGGAGCCGCCGAAGGTGGCGTCGTTGCCGGTCAGCGAGCCGTACTCGCCGATCACGAGCTCGTCGTTCTTGGCGCCGCCGCACCCGGCCGTCAGGCCCAGCAGGGTGACGAGGGTCAGGATCGCAGGGATTCGGCCGCGTGACATCATTCCGCCTCCAGGACGAGGCCCAAGGATGAAGGGCCGCAGGGATCGTAACGGGAGAAGCCGGGAACAGGTAGCACGGCGGCCCGGGGCGCACAAGACCGCGGCGGGCGGCCGCAATCGTTGTGGCGGCCGCGAGGGGCCTGTAGATTGCGGCGCATGCGGACACGGAAGTCCGTCCTCGGACCTGCTCTTCTGATATTGGTGCTCGCGGCCGGCTGCGGCCCGCGGCCGGTGAAGCCACCGCCACCGCCGCCCCAGCCGACGTCGGTTCCCGGCTACGAGGCGCGTCGCGACTCGCTCGACTCGGTCGATCCTGCCGTGCTCGCCGGGAAGCGCATCGTGGTCGATCCCGGCCACGGCGGGTTCTTTGCCGGCGCGCTCGGGGTCGAAGGGCTGACCGAGGCCGCGGTGAACCTGGGCGTCGCGCTCCGCCTGCGCGGCCTGCTCCTCCCGCACGGTGCGGAAGTCCTCCTCACCCGCAGCGAGGACCGTGACTTCCTCTCCCCCGCCGACAGCTCGCTCCGCGTCGACCTCGCCGCCCGCGCGACGATGGCGCGCGCCTTCGGCCCGGATCTCTTCATCTCGATCCACCACAACGCCGATCCCGGCGGGCGCCACGACGTCAACGAGACCCAGACCTACTACAAGCTCGGCGACAACGGCCCGTCGCTCGAGCTGGCCCAGGACGTCCACCGCGCGCTGGTGCGCAACGTCGGCATCCGGCCGAACCAGGTGATCACGGGGAACTACTTCGTGCTGCGCGAGTCGGAGGCGCCGGCGATCCTGACCGAGACCAGCTACATCACGAACCCCGGCGTCGAGCGCCGGCTGCGCCTGCCGGAGAAGCAGCAGCTCGAGGCCGAGGCGTTGTTCCTGGGGCTCACGCGCTACTTCATGCGGCGGCTGCCGCGGATCGAATCCCTCGTGGACCAGGGCGCGGGCGTCTTGAGCGCCACGGTCGCCGGCGAGTTCGATCGCATCGACCTCGAGGTGGACGGTCGACCCGTGACGCCGCTCCGGCGCGGCAACGTGATCGAATGGCAGCCGCCCGCGCCGCTCGACCAGGGACGGCACCGCGCCAGCCTCGTGGTGGGGCTCGCCGGCGAAGGCACCGCGCGTCCGCGCACGCTGGAGTTCGAAGTGCGGCGCGAGACGTCCCGGCTCGAGGCCCGCGCCTGGCCGGCCGGCGGCGTGCCGCGTTCGGTGGTCGCGGTCGAGATCCGCGCGCGCGACCAGGCCGGGCGGCCGACGCTCGATTCGCTCGCGATCCGGATCAAGGCCATCCGTGCCGCGCCGAGCGAGACGGTGGTGGTCGCGCGCGACGGGATCGCGTGGGCCTACCTGCGACTGGCGCCGGTGACCACGCGCGCCCCGGGGCAGCCGCTCAAAGCGGCGGCCGTGACCGCGACCCTGGCCGGCACGGCAGCTCCGGCGATCGCCGCGCGCGTCGAGCTGCGGCGTCTCGACGTCGCGCCGCGGCGCCGGGCGGAGTTCGTGCGCGGACCGGATGGCGCGCCGCTCACGAACGCTCCGGGCACCACCGGCGCCGAGCCCGCGACGCGGTGGATCAACCGCGACGGCTTCGCGGTCCTCGACATCGACACGTCCGGAGCGCCGGTGTTCCCCGACCTCGCGGGCTACCGCCGTCTCGGCGACTCCGATTCGCTTCCGGCGTTCGTCGCGATCGCGGGCGGCGTTTTCGCGGGCCGCAGGATCGTGCTCGATCCCGACGGCGGCGGGAAAGAGAGCGGCGGCACCGGGCCGGGCGGCACCCGCGCTTCGCTCGTGAACCTCGAAGTCTCCCGCGCGCTCGCCGGATTGCTCGAGGCGGCGGGCGCACAGGTTCTGCTCACCCGCGACGGCGACTACGCGGTCTCCGAGTTCGAGCGCGTGCGGGTGAGCGAAGCCTTCCATGCCGACCGTTTCCTGCGCATCGGTCATCGCGCCGAGGCGCCGCGGCTCGGCCACTATTTCTCGAGTGCGGTCGGCAAGCGATGGGCGGAGCGCACAGCCGGCGTGCTCTCGCAGCTCGGGCTCGGCGCTCCGGCGGTCGCCGAGGACGCGCAGTACCCGATCCAGCAGACCTCGTGCCCCTCGCTCTACGTCTCCGCGGCGCGCGTGGATTCGGCCGCCGACGAGGAGCGCCTGGCCGCCCCCGGTGCGCTCCGGCTCGAGGCCTGGGCGCTGTTCCTCGGGCTCGCCGGCGAATGGGGAAGCGAGCCTTTTCCCCTGGACTCGGTCCGGGTGCTCGATGGCGACGGCCGCCCGGTGGCGGCGGCCGCGGTCCGCCTCGGACGCGGACTCGTCGCCCAAACCGACGCGTCCGGCATCGCCCGCTTCGCCCGTACCGAGCCCGGCGCGATGCTCGTCGAAATCAGCGGTGGGACGAATGCCCGGAGCGTTCTGCTAGACTCCGACCGCGGAGTCACCGTGTCCGGGTTGCGCGCGCCGTAGCCCCGATGGCGCGGTTAAGGGGCGCCGATTCGATGGAACACGGCATCTCGGAATACTTCAAGGAGCGCGCTCGCTCCGGGCAGCGCGTGTCCGCGCTGACGTTCGGCCTCGGGCTGGTCGTTCTGGCCCTGATCTGGTGGGTCACCTCGCCGTACGCCCCGCCCTTCCTCAAGCGCATTCCGACCGCCCGCTTCGGCTACGAGGGCGACACCCAGTACGTGCGCCGGATCTTCCTCAAGACCGAAGGCATGTCGAACGCACCCAAGGCCGGGCCCTCAGCGGTGGCGCTGGCGGGCTCGAAGCGGGGCGGCGCGCTCACCAAGCGGACGCGGCGGGCCACCACGCCGGAAACCCGGCCCGAGCTTCCCGATCATGGGGACGCCCTCGAGAACCGCGTGGCGCTCGCGATGGCACGGGTCGCCAACGTGCCGCTCGTCCAGTCCGAGGATCTCGTGATCGAGGAGCTGGTGCGCCCCGCTTACCCCGAAGAGGCACGCGAGAAGGGCATCGAGGGACGCATCGCCGTGCTCGCGCTGGTGGACACTCTCGGGCGGATCACCGAGGTCGAGGTCGTGAGCGGCAACGATCTGAGCATTCTGGCGCTCGCGTCGACCGAGGCGGTGTGGAAATGCCGCTTCCGTCCCTACGAGGTGGATGGCCGCGTGCAGGAGGTCTACGCGATGTTCCGGTTCAATTTCCGGATCTATTGAACAACAGGTTTTCTCCCGTTCGAAGATTTCCTGAATCATTTCGTGCCGCCGGCCGTCGAATGATTCCGCCTCCGAACAGCGCGCCCCCGAAGCAAAGGAATTCCCTGCCATGCGCGCTCTTCCATACCGCGAGTTGCCGGATCGTGACCTGCTCCAGCTGCTCTCCGAGCTCAGCCGTCGCGAGCAAAGATCGACCGCCGATCTGATCGCCTGTATCGCCGAAGTGGACGAACGCCGGCTCTATCTTCGGAACGGCTGTTCGTCGATGTTCGCCTACTGCGTGGAGATCCTGGGCCTGTCCGAGGACGCCGCCTACAAGCGAATCCAAGCCGCAAGAGTGGTCCGGAAGCACCCGGAGGCCTTCGAGTACCTGAAGGACGGTCGGCTCCAGCTCTACGCCTTGTATCGCCTGGCTCCGCACATGACCGCGACCAATGCTGCGCAGTTGCTGAACGCCGCCGTGGGCCGAAGCACCCGGCAGATCGAGGAAACGATTGCGGCCCTGAGACCCCAAACCGAGACGCTTCCCATCGTGCACAAGATCACGGCCGCCACTCCGCCACCAGAGCAACTCGCTGCGCAGCGAGTTTTGGTTGACGGGCCTGAACAAACGCATCAAGCCAGTGAACCCGTCTTCTCCGCGTGCGCGCCGCCGCGGGTCACGCCCATTGCGCAGGAGCGCTATTCGGTCCAGATCACGCTCGGCAAGGAGGGCCACGAAGATCTCGAAGCGCTACGGGAGCTGCTCAGCCATCGCATTCCTTCGGGGAATCTGAACGAGATCGCCGAGTACACATTCAGGCTCGTGCGAAGGACGGTCGAGAAGCGAAAGTTCGCAGCGACTTCAAGGCCGCAGGCGCCTCGGGCTCATGTCCCGAAACACCTCCGCACCATCCCGGCGAACGTTCGCCGGGCGGTTCGGGAGCGGGACGGGAACCAATGCACGTTCGTAGGCGAGAACGGCCACCGATGCTCGGAACGCCGGTTCCTCGAGTTCGATCACATCCTGCCCTTCGCGCGCACGCCGGAATCCACCTTGAGCAACCTGAGGCTGCGCTGCCGCGCTCACAATCAGCTTGCGGCAGAGCAGGTCTATGGCGTCGAGTTCATGGAGGCGAAGCGAAACCGCGGCTCGGGCTAGCGGGGAAGCGCACCGGCGGGCATGGGACAGTCGGAGTGGCGAGCACGACAGTGAAATCGGTGTTTCGCTAGCTACTTGCCGCCCGCCGGCACCGCAGTGCCGCGCTGAACCATCATCACTGGCAGCGTCACCGAGTCGGCCGAGAAATCCAGGAAGCCGAGCGCGCGGGCCGCGGGATGCGTGGCGCGCCGCTGGTCGAGCGCCGCGCGGATCTCCTCCGGACAGAGCGCACCGCCGTCGATCGCGCGGCGCAGCGCGCGCCCGGCGAGGAAACCGCGCACGCCGAGCCCCTGCATCGGATCGGCCTCATGGGCGCTGGGCGCACCCTGGATCTGGGAAGTGTCGCGGGTCGCGGCGGTGTCGCGGGTGATCGGAGGCGCGGAGGACGGCGGGCTTCCGCCGAGACCGGGCGGAAGCGTCCACTCGTCGCCGATGAAGTACACGCCTTCGAGCAGAACCCGCGAGTTCGCATGGAAGGGCTCCGGCGAGAGCGAGGCGCCGCCGCACACCTGCACCTGGACCCGGTCGCGCGAGAGCTGGCGGAGCAGTGCCTCACCATCGCGCGACTCGCCGTCCCAGAACAGCACCTGCAGGTTCGCGCTCGTGATCTCCGTGGCCTCGACGCGGAATCCGGGGTTGCCGGCCGTGTGCGAGCCGCGCCAGGCCACCGTTCCGCCGAGCGCTTCGGCCGCCGCGGCAAACCCCTCCGCGAACGTGCCGGTCGACGACGAGGAAACGAGCACGCCGACCCGGACTCCGGGCTTCACCATCGCGCGCGCGAGCGTGGCGCCGCGCTCGTACCCCGAGGGACCCACCTGGAAGATGTGCGCGCCCATTCTCCCGAGTCGCTCGTCGCCGGCGGTCGGGGACACGACCGGCAACCCGAGGTAGCGCGCTCCCGCGGCCACCGACAGCGTCGGTCCGCTCAAGAGCTCGCCGATCACCGAGCCTGCCGCCCACGAGGCTGAATCGAGCGCCATCACCGCGCGGCCGGGGTCGTCCTCGCCCGACTGCCAGCTCTCGACCGTGATCGCCCTTTGGGACGTGCCGAGGGACGCCGCGCCGGCCACCGCACCATTCCGCACCGCATGCGCGTACTCGGCGTAGGCGCCGGAATCCGGGAGCAGCACCGCGATGCGGAACACCGAGGCCCACGGCCGGTCGGTGCTCGCCGGACGCACCGGAGTCTTGCTCGTGAGCGGCGCGAGCCGCCGCTCGAGGCGCTCGCGCAGCGCGACGCGCGAGGGCTCCGCCACCTTGAGCGCCCGCTCGAGCAGGGGCCGCTCGACGTCACCCAGCTCGCGCGTCGTCCGGCGCAGCACGTAGACCACGTCCGCGAGCGGCGCGCTTTCGATCCACGGCTTCAAGGCCTTCGCGCGTTCGGCACCGCCGGCGGCAATGATCGAATCGGCCGCCGCGAGGCTCGCGGGCGGCGGTGGGGTCTTCTTCGCGGCGGAGGAGGTGAGCGGCAGGGTGAGCGCGAGGAGCAGGGCGGCGAGCGCCGCCACCGGTCGCGTCGTCACAGCTGGAACTTTCCGAAATCCTCGGGATTGAGCTTCTCGAGATAGCGTCGAAGCTGCTCGGCCTTCTCCTCCGGCGACAGCTCGCGCGGCGGCTCCTCGCTCTCCTCTTCCTGGGTGGGAGGCTCCTGAAGCAGCTTTTCGTTCACGAAGATCGGCGCCTTCGCGCGCAACCCGAGCGCCACGGAGTCCGAAGGCCGCGCGTCGATCGACAACACTTCGGAGTCGCGCTCGAGGATGATGCTGGCGAAGAACGTGTTCTCGCGGAGGTCCGCGATGAGGATGCGCGTCACCTTCGCCTTCAGCCCCTCGATCGCGAGGAACAGGAGGTCGTGGGTCAGCGGCCGCGGGAACGGCTCCTCGGAGAGGATGCGGCGGATCGCCTGGGCCTCGCCGGGACCGATCCAGATCGGCAGGATGCGCTCGCCGTCCAGCTCGCGCAGGACGACGATGTTCTGCTGGCTCTTGTGCTCGAGAATGAGCCCATGAACCTTGACCTCAATGACGGTCACGGCTTCTTGGCGCCCTTCGCTGCGGCCCCGGAGGCGGCGTTGTGCGCGCCGGTGCTGTCGGGTGAGAGATCCAGGAACGGCGGCGCTTCCTCGGTGCGCATGTGCTCGATCATCCACTGGGCCGACGGCGCCAGCTCGGCCTTGGGCCAGCGCTGGATCAGCATGCGGAACTCGGCCTCGGCCTTGTCGTAGTCCTTGATCTCCTCGGAGTAGATGAAGCCGATCATGAACTGGGCCTGCGGGCTGACGTCGGCGGTGGGGTAGGTCACGAGGAGCTTGCGATAGGCCTCGATGCGGGCCTCGGGCGGCCCTGCCGCCTGGGCCTCGTTGAACATCTCGCGCGCGGTCTTCTTCTGCGACAGCCAGGCGCGGATCGCCGCCGAGTCCGGCTTCACGCCGACTTCGCGGCGCGCGGTCTCGAGCTGCAAGCGGTAGTAGTCCTGCGAGTTCTTGGACCCGAGCTGGCGCGTAATCACCTGTTTCACCTGGTCGAACTCGCGAACGCTTTCTTCCCGCTTGTCGTCCACCTGGATCACGTGCCATCCACGGTCCGTCTTCCACGGCCCGCCGACGGCGCCCTTCCCGAGCGTGAACGCGGACTCCGCGAGCGCGGGCTGCGTGCCGAGCACCGCGAAGTGTCCCTCGAGGGTCACCGTGCCCAGCGACCCGCCGGTGTTCTTGGTCAGGGTGTCGGTCGACCACTTCTTCGCGAGCGCCGTCCAGTCCTTGGTCTTCGCCTGGTTCTTCACGTTCTTGGCGTCGCTCTCCTTCTTGAGCTGGATGTGGCGCAGCGTGATGCTCGCCGGCAGCTTGTACTCGGACAGGTGCTCGTCGTAGTAGGAGCGCGCCTGCTCGTCGCTGACTGGTGGCGCCTCGGCCATCAACTCGTTCAGGTAGGTGCGGACCACGAGATCGCGACTCTGCTGCTCGATCTGCTGCTTCACGATGGGCCGCTCGGGAACGCCGTCCTGCTTCGCCCGCTGGAGCCACACCCGCTCCTCGATCAGGCGGTCGAGCAGTTGCTGGCGGCCTTCCGGCGTCGAGTAGTTGGCGCGGTACTGCTCCGGCAACACGTCGATCCGGCGCTGCACGTCGACCCGGCGGATCGGCTCCTTGCCGACGGTCGCCAGCACCTGGAGCGACTCCGGGACCGCCGCCGGCTTCTTCGCCGCCGACTTCTTCTTCGCGGTGGCGGCCGTCCCCGACGCGACGAGCGCCAGGAGCAGAGCGACGGCCAGCACCAGCCCGCGACCTGCGAAACCGACCACCCGCGGCGTCACGGCCGCACCACCCACACTTTGACGGTGGCGGTGACGCCGCCGTGGATGTTGACGACGATGTCGTAGCGGCCGAGCTGCTTGATCGGCTCCGCGAGCTCGATGCGGCGCTTGTCGACCGCGTGACCGGCCCGGTGAAGCGCCTCCGCCACGTCGGCGTTGGTCACCGATCCGAACAGCGTGTCCTCTTCGTTGGCCTGGGCCGGGATGTTGACCTCCACCCCGTTCAGCTTCGCGGCCTCGGCGCGCGCGGCCTCGAGATCCTTCTGGGAGCGGATCTCGCGCTGGCGCTGCAGCTCCTCGTAGACCTTCCCCGATTTGGTGTCGGCCTGGATCGCGAGCTGGCGCGGCAGGAGATAGTTGCGGGCGAAACCGGGCTTCACGCTCACCATGGCCCCGCGGGCGCCCACACCCTCGAGGTTCTCGAGCAGAATGACGTTCATGTTCTCCTTGCTCCTCTAGGAAGACTCCGGATCCGCCGGAGCATCGAGACGTCGATAATCGAGCCACACATCGCTGAGTCCCACCGCCACCGAGGTCAGCATGAACACGGGCATCGCGAGCGCAAAGACGAACGCGAGCGTCAGGACGATGAGCGTGGGAGGAAGCCCGCGCGCCAGCAGGAGGGCCTCCACCACCGCTACGCCCTGGATACTATAGCCAAGGCCGCTGTTGAGCAGGAGCGTCCACGCCGTCGAGGCGCCGGCGCGCCACGGCGTGACCAGGATGGCGAGCCCCGCGAGGAACACCCACACCGCGGTGTCCGGCAGCCGCCACATCCTGAGCTCGGTGCGCGACAGCGGCGGCCACTTGAGCAGGCCCGCAGCGCGCGAGGCGAACAGCCGGCCCGCCGCGATCAGCATCACCATCCACACGAAGAGCGCCGAGGGCAGCAGCGACGGCAGCGCCTGCTGCCGGAGCCGGGCGTTCTCGCTCACCGCCCGCTCGACGGTCGCCAGGCGATCGCCGGTGGAGCCGGTCTGGCGCGCGATGTCGACCAGCTGCTGGTCGGCGCGCGTGAGCTCGGATTCGACGCGCGAGGCGAAACCGGCGTAGGACGGCGACCACGGCATCCACGCCGCGAACACCAGTACCGGGAGCAGCATCCAGGCGCGCTCCCCGGAGGTCGGTCCGCCGCCTTCCTCGCGAAGCCCCATCCACAGGCCCGCCAGGCCGGCCACCGCCGGCCACCACACCCACAGCGACACCATCCCGCCGAGCGCCATCGCGCCGCCCAGCAGTGCCACCGGCACCACGACGCCGCGCACCCCGAACCGCCAGCCCGCGAGCAGCGCGAGCGCGGTCGAGAGCGGCACCGCGACCCACAGGATGCCCCACGGCGAGGGCGTCTGGACCGCGAACAGCGCGAGCGACGACGCGATGAGCAGCGTCCGTGCCCACGATGGGTAGCTGCCGGGGATCCGGCTCATCTCACCGGTAGTAGTCGCTGGTGAACGGCAGCAGCGCCAGCACACGGGCGCGCTTGATGGCGGTCGTGAGCTGCTTCTGATGGCGCGCGCAGGTTCCCGACACGCGGCGCGGCACGATCTTGCCGCGATCGGTGATGAAGCGGCCGAGCCGCTTCTCGTCCTTGTAGTCGACGAAGCCGACCTTTTCGAGACACAGCTTGCAGTACTTCTTCTTCAGCCCTCTGCCTTCACGCTCTTTACGCTCTTTGGCCATGATTCGGAACGATCCTCCCGCCGTCTAGAACAGACGGCCTTCTTCCTCGGCATGCGACGCACTGTCCGGCTGCGTCGCTCCCGCCTTCTCCAGGAAATGCACCTGCTCACCGCGGATCTCCAGGCGTTGCCGCCTCGCGCCCCCGGGCGTGGTCCACTCCCGCATCTGCAGCCGGCCTTCGACCAGCACCGCGCTGCCTCGCTTCAGGTACTGCCCGCATACTTCCGCCAGACGCTGGTACGTCAGCACCGTCACGTAGCCGGTCTGTTCCTCGATGCCGCCGTCCCGGCCGCGGAAGTGCCGGTGAAACGCCAGCGGCAGGATCGTGACCCGCGTGCCATCGGCGGCGGCCCGTTTGTCCGGGTCCCGCGTCAGGCGCCCGCTCAGGAGCACCCGATTGACCTCCGGGAGCTTCAGATCGGTCACGGCGCTCCGCTCAGTCGTCCCCGCCGTCCTCGGCGAGTGCGGCCGCTTCCGGATCCACCTGCGGCTGGGTCAGCTCGGGCGGAACGTGTTCCACCGTGAGCACGCGCATGACGCTTTCGTTCAGGCGCAGGCGGCGCTCCAGCTCCTTCGGAATCGCGCCCGGGCCCTGGTAGACCATCAACGTGTAGACGCCGTCGCGCTTGCGGTTGATCTCGTACGACAGGCGCCGCTTGCCCCAGCGCTGCACGTCGACGACCTCGCCGCCCATGTCGCGGATCCATTGCGACGCCTTGTCGACCTCTTCCTGGGTCCGATTCTCGTCGTACCCCGGGTCGAGAATGAACGTGGTTTCGTACTTGTTCACGATTCGGAGACCTCCTTCGGGTCCTGACCATTGAAACGATTCATCGCAGGGCCGAGTCCTTCCTTCACCCAGCACTCCACGGCATCCGCGGCCCGCAGGGCGGCCTCTTCGAGCACCGCCGCCTCCTTCTCCGAGGGCGTTTCGAGCACGTGCCGCTTGAGCTCGGCTGAACTGGCCTCTCCCACTCCAATCCTCAATCGCGTGTAGTCCCGGCTCTGAAGCGCCGCTTCGATGCTCTCGAGCCCGCGGTGACCGCCCGCGGAGCCGCCGCTACGCAGCCGCAGCCTTCCCACCGGGAGATAAACGTCGTCAGCGATCACCAGCAGATCCTCGATGTCCGGGTGCAAGGCGCGCCATGCATCGAGCGCTTCGCCGCTCCGGTTCATGTACGTCTGGGGGGCGAGGAGTCCGACCGGCCGGCCGTCCACTTCGCATTCCCACGCGCGATAAACCTTCGTCTTCTCGGACAGCCTCGCGTTCCAGCGTTCCTGCAGCCGCTCGAGCACCCACCAGCCCACGTTGTGACGGGTCGAGGCGTAATCCGCCCCGGGATTCCCGAGCCCCAGCACCAGCACCACGCGCTATTTCTTCTCCTTCGCCTTGGGCTCCTTGTCCTTCCCCTCGGCCTCGCCTTCCTCGTCCTTCTTGCCCTTGGTGATGACTTCCGGCTCGGCCGCTGTCGGCTCGGCCGTCGGCTCCGCCACTACTGGAGCCTCCTCGACCGACGGCGCCACCACGGTCGCCACCGTCGCATCGGGATCGCTCAGGATGGTCACGTCCGTCACCTTGAGGTCGCGCACGTGGAGCGACTCGCCGATGTTGAGCGCGCTCACGTCGAGATCGAGGTGCGGCGGAATCGCGGTCGGCAGGCAGCGCACCTTGATGTTGCGCATGATGGTCTCGAGGATGCCGCCACCGTCCTTCACGCCCACCGCCGTTCCCACCAGGTGCACCGTGACGTCGACTTCCACCGTCTCGGTCAGCGAGATGTGCTGGAAGTCGAGGTGCAGGATATCGTGATTGATCGGGTCGTACTGGACCGCGCGGATCAGGGCGGTGACCTCGCTCCCGCTCACGGCCAGGTTGACGATGACGTTCCCGCCCTCGTGCTTCCGCAACGCGACTTCGAAGTCGCGCGCGGTGATCTGGACCGGCAGCGGCGTGTCACCGTGCCCGTAGACGATGCCGGGAATGTGGCCGGCAGCCCGCGCCTTGCGGGCGCCGCCCTTCCCCAGCCCTTCGCGGCGTTCGCCGCGGAGCGATATGACTGCCATGCATCCTCCTCTTTCTCTCGATGGACCCCGGCACGCGGGATCGGAACGACGCGCGATCGCGCGCGGGATGTCAGACGAACAACGAGCTGAGCGAACGCTCCTCGTGAATGCGCTGCATCGCCTCGCCCACCAGGCCCGCAATCGTGAGCTCGGTGATGCTGGACGGCAGGTTCTCGTGGTGGAGCGTGTCGGTGACGATCATTTCCTTGATGGGCGAATCCGCGATGCGCTCGAAGCAGCCTTCGCAGAACACGCCGTGGCTGACGCCGGCATAGATGTCCTTGGCGCCGGCCTCCCTGATGGCGGCCGCCGCCTGCGTGATGGTGCGGCCGGTGGTGATGACGTCGTCGAACAGCACGACGTTCCGGCCCTCGACGTCGCCGATGATGTTCATGATCTCGACCGAATCCGGCTTCGGGCGGCGCTTGTCCACCAGCGCCAGCTCGGCGCCGAGTCGCTTCGCGTAGGCGCGCGCCATCTTCACGCTGCCGATGTCCGGCGCGACCACCACGAGGTCGGCGATGTGCCGCTCCTGGAAGTACTCGATCAGGACCGGCGCCGCGTAGAGGTGGTCGAAGGGGATGTCGAAGAAGCCCTGGATCTGCGCGCTGTGGAGATCCATCGTGAGCGCGCGGTCCGCGCCCGCGATCGTGACCAGGTTGGCCACGAGCTTGGCGGAGATCGGCGCCCGCGGCTGGTCCTTGCGATCCTGCCGCGCGTAGCCGAAATACGGCATCACCGCGGTGACGCGTCGTGCGGACGCGCGCTTGGCGGCGTCCAGCATCACGAGCATCTCCATCAGGTTGTCCGCCGGCGCGCCGGTGGCCTGGATGATGAAGACGTCGCTGCCGCGAATGTTCTCGTTGATCTTGACCGAGACTTCGCCGTCTTCGAAGCGCGACACGTCGGCGTCGCCGAGCGGAACTTTCAATCGGTCACAGACCGCCTGCGCGAGTCTTCGGCTCGCGTTGCCCGCGAAGATGCGGCAGGAATCCAAGGATTCTCCCCCCGTCCGGCGCCAGGCGCCCGATTGTGCCGGTACCAAAGTCGTCATGGATCGCGAAGTCCTCGAAGGCTTCGGCGGTGCGGGCGGCGGGAAAGGTCCGTCGGTTCGCCTCGCCCGCCCCCCATATGGCTGGGGCGGGAGGATTCGAACCTCCGGATGCGAGATCCAAAGTCTCGTGCCTTACCGCTTGGCCACGCCCCACCAACAGAACGGGATTTCCGTCACGGACCGTTCCGCCTCGTGGCGGATCGGGGTGATGGCTACTGGCCCGGAAGAAACGACCGGAGTGAAGCGGCAGGGAGGATAGGGACGACCGCGCCTCGGGTCAACCGCGAACCGGCGCGACGAGCGCCGGCCGGTCAGGGGGTGCGGACGATGCGCGTGGTGCCGGTGCCGAAGGGGCTCGTGACCCTGAGGAAGTAGAGACCGGCGCCGAGCGCCTGCCCGCGGTCTCCCCGGCCGTCCCAGGTCACGGTGGTGCGCCCGCGACCGACCGGACCCGAGTGGAGGGTGCGGACCACCCGACCCTGGAGATCGAGGAGCCGGGCTTCCACCGGGACCGCGCCTTCGAGGCGGTTGCTGCCCGGGACCGAAAACTCGACCGTCATGGGACGGTTCGAGGGGTTCGGCCACACCCGCACGCCGAACGGCGTGTTGGGCACGGTGACCGCGAAGGGACCGTAGGAGGTCAGCGGCTGGCCCGCGGGCTTCACGTCGAAGCGATAGAAGTAGGTCGCGCCCGGCGCGGCCCGGAAATCGGTGACGAAGCAGTCGCCGGTGCAGAGGGTAAAGTCGGAATAGAGCGGGTCGAAGGCGCTCACGCGCTCGCCGGCGCGGTACACCTGGTATTCGCAGCCGCTGTAGACACCCTCGAGGGTGACCCGCAGGGCGTCGTCGCTGTAGTCGATCCTGACCCCGGGGCCGGCGAGCGCCGGGACTGCCAGGGTGGACATCAGGAGAAGGCTGAGGAATAGGCGTCGCATCGTTCCTCCCTACGGGATTTCCCCGGGGGTTGTGACTCACGCAGCGCACGGAATGGTACTGGGCCCTTCGGAGCGCGTCCATACCTCAATGAAGGGTCGTGTGCGCGCGGTCTCTCGGTTAGGATCGGCCGCGACACGCCCCGGCTCCACGAGCCCCGTCCATGGAGGGACCGCTGTCCACCACGCGCGACGCCGCCGACACCTCGCTCTTCTCCCCCGCCGGCACCACCCGGCTCGATCCCCAGGAAGTCCTGGAGTCGGTGTTCGGCTACCGCGAGTTCCGTCCCGGCCAGCGCCGCATCATCGACGCCGTGCTCGCGGGGCGCGACTGCATCGGCGTGATGCCGACCGGCGCCGGAAAGTCGCTCACGTTCCAGATCCCGGCACGGATCCTGCCGGGCCCGGTGCTGGTGATCTCGCCCCTCATCTCGCTGATGAAGGACCAGGTCGATTCACTCCTGCGTCTCGGCTTCAGCGCCACCGTGCTCAATTCCACCGTGGACTTCGAG
>Ga0137435_1000072_pt1 | contig 42267 bp, 53 predicted proteins | sample EasRivERMGT100_2_FD_104904 | JGI IMG/M metagenome (GOLD analysis project Ga0137435, IMG submission 104904) | Soil microbial communities from meander-bound floodplain in the East River, Colorado, USA - East River MetaG ERMGT100_2 | ecosystem: Environmental > Terrestrial > Soil > Floodplain ... | reverse complement strand
GGTGACGCGCGAGGATTTCGGGAACCCTAGGGGGTGGGCCTTGAAACCCTCTGTTAGACTCCGAATGGCCCAGCGGCCCGTATTCGGGTGGCGCTGGCCAACGCCGAAGCGCTCGTGATGGAGGCTCAAAAATGAAAAACGAGTTCGATGCCTCGCAAGAAATCAAAGCCCAGTCGGGCGGCCAGTGAGGTTAAGAAGGGTCACGGCGCGCAGATCGATACGGCCGAGGTGTCCGCGCCGACCCTTTCGAATCTGCTGTCGGTGTCGGAGGTGCAACTCGGCCGGCTGGCGGCGGTGGGCGTTATCCTCCGGACCAGGTTCGGCAAATATGACCTCTGGCAATCGGTCCGCGCTTACGTTGTCCACCTTCACCAGCGAATCCGCGACGGCCGCAGCGCGCCGGCGGAGCACACCCTCGATCTCGCGTCCGCCAAGATTCGGGAAACGAAGGAACGGGCTGACAAGCTCTCCCTCGACAACGCGCGGCTCCGGGGGGACCTCGTTTCGGTTGATCAAATGGTGGCCATTCTCGCCAGCTTTTTGGGTGCGGCTCGCGAGCGGATCATGGCCAGCGGTCTGGACCCTGATGAGAAGGAGCGAGTGCTCGGTGACCTGTCCGGCCTTCTGAACCTCGCGGCCGAAAAACATGAGCGCAACGGCAACGGTGCTTCGAAGACTGGCAGCCCTCCTGGCTCCACCGCCCCGGTTCAATTGCCTGCAGTGGGCGGACCGCCACCGGTTCCTCTCCCGGGAATCCTCAGCCCAGCCGGGCAAGTACCTTTCCGCCCTGGCCCCGTACCAGCGTGAACCGCAGGAGGCGGTGACCGATCCGCGGGTCCCGAGTGTCTGCCTTCACTGGGCAGCGCAGTTGGGCAAGACGGAGATCCTCTCGAACATTGTCGGATTCTTCATCGACGCCGAACCGGCGCCCATCCTGATGGTGCAGCCGACGGTTGAGATGGCGCAGGCCTGGAGCAAGGAGCGCCTGGCGCCGATGCTCCGGGATACGCCGGTCCTCTCCGGCCGGGTCCGGGAGGCGCGGTCCCGGGATTCCGAGAACACCATCCTGCACAAGACCTTTGAGGGCGGGAATATTGCGATCGTGGGGGCGAACGCTCCCAGTGGTCTCGCCGGCCGGCCGCGGCGGGTGATCCTCCTGGACGAGATCGACCGCTATCCGCCCTCGGCCGGGACCGAAGGTGACCCGTGCGCGCTCGCGGAACGGCGCGCGGAAAGCTTTTGGAACGCGATAGTCATCAAGACATCCACCCCCACCATCCGTGGCGCCTCGAGGATCGACGTCGCCTGGGAGGAAAGCGACCAGCGCGAGTGGTGGTGTCCCTGCCCGCGGTGCGGCCATTTTCAAATCCTGCTTTGGGCGCAGGTGCAGTGGCCGAAGGACGAACCGCAGGCGGCCTGGTACGAATGCGCCGGGTGCCAGGCGCATCTGAACGACGCCGAACGCATCGCCATGGTTCGGCGAGGGCAGTGGCGTCCGCGCCATCCCGAACGGCGGCCGCGCGGGTATCACATCAATGGGATCGCCACCCCTTTCCGGTTCGGCCGGGGGTACGAGAACCGGCTCCATCAAATGGCGGCTCAATTCCTGGACGCTCGCGCCGCCGGATCGATGCGGCTGCGCGTGTGGGTCAACACGTTCCTGGCCGAAAGCTGGGAGGAACAAGCTGAACGAATCGCCGAGGGAGAGCTTATGAAACGAGCGGAGGCTTATGGTCCCACGGTCCCGGCCGGAGTGCTCGTGTTGACCGCGGGGTGCGACGTTCAGGCCGATCGGCTCGAGGTGGAAATTGTCGGGTGGGGATTGGGAGAAGAGAGCTGGGGTGTTCAGTACAAGGTGATCCCTGGCCGGCCGGATAGTGCAGGGCCATGGCTCGCGCTTGAGGAGCATCTGAATCAGAAATGGACGCGGGAAGACGGGCTTGAGCTTCGGGTGGTGGCGGCCGGCATCGACTACGGCGCCTTCACCGACGACGTCCTTCGGTGGACCAGGTCGCGGTTTGCGCGCGGCATCCTCGGGGTGAAGGGCAGCCCCACCATGGGGGCGCCCTTCATCAGCGCCCTCCGGCGGAACAACCGGCATAAGGCGGCCGTCGTCACCATCGGGACGGACCAGGCGAAGGCGCTTCTCTATTCGCACCTGCAGCTCGAGGAGCCAGCTCCCGGTTACTGTCATTTCCCGCAGGGCGCCGGGTACGACGCTGCTTTCTTCTCCGGGCTCACGGCGGAGGAATTGCGGATCACCTTTCGGCGTGGGTTCGCGGTTCGCGAGTGGCACAAGACGCGCGCGCGCAATGAAGCCTTGGACGCGCGGGTCTATGCCTTCGCCATGCTCCGGTACCTGAACCCAAATTGGCGACGGCTCGAGGCTGGTCTGGCGAAGAGACTCGCGGCGCCGACAACCTCGGCCGCGGGCCGGGAGACTCAATTGCCGGTGTCCCGGCCCACGCCGCCGGCGCCCGGCAAACCGTCAATGCGCCCCTTCTCCACGGGACAGCGCCGGGGGTTCGCCGGCGGGTGGCGCCGATATTAGCGGCTGAAGCCTGCACTAAATTTGATGCAACGGCATTTGACGTGCATCAAATTTGATGCAACTTTATCGCCGTAATGAGTCGCGCAGAGAAGCTGATGGAGAAGCTCAAAGAGGGCCGGGAACTCACCATTGCCGAGGTGCAGGTGATCCTTCGCCGGTTGGGTTTCTCCCTGCAACGGATTCAGGGCAGCCATCGCATCTGGCGACGCGGGCCGGGTGAATTGGTCGTGATAGCGACGCACCGCAAAACGATTCCCGAGTACCAAGCCAAACAAATCAGAGCCTTCCTTCCATGAAGAAACACACCTACTCCACTCAGATCTGGTGGGACGAAGTCGACCTGTGCTTCATCGCGGTTGCTCCGGCGCTATCCGGTTGCATCACCACGGGGCGCACTCGAGTTGAAGCGGCAAAGCACATCGAGGAGGCGATCGATGCCTGCCTCCGGGTGATGCACAAATGCGGCGATCCCATTCCGGCGCCCGATGCACTGGCGGAAGAGCTGACCGTCCTTCGTCCGATCCTGAACCTTTCGAGGCTGGCGAATCTTTCCGGGGTCAACCAGCGCACGCTCGCCAGCAAACTGCGCCGCAAAACCAAGCTCTCGCGGGAAGAGTCCATCGCGATTCGCCACGTACTGTCAGGCCAGCCGGGGCCGAAGGCCTGAAAGGAAAGGCCCTGAGTATGAGCCTCGTGAGAGTCAAACGGGAAGACCTCAAGCGATTGTCCGAGGCCGATCGAGAGCGCTTGCGCAAGCTGGCGGACAAGCCGGTCGATTGTTCGGATATCCCGGAATTGTCGGACGATTGGTTTGACCGTGCGCAGCGAGCAGTGCTGCTGAAGGTCCGTAAAACGAAGGTGGCAAAATAACCCCCATACTTTGCCGCCCTGCGGCTCGCGACGTTGGGCCAACATCGCGCTTTTTGCGGCCCCCGGACAGCCCTCGGGGGCCTTTTTATTGCGCCTGCCGGTTGCCGCTAAAACCCGAACGTTCCGGGCAAGGTTGGCATGCCTTGTGGTTGTTCCGCGACTGGGGGTCCCCCTGCAAGCTGGGTGCAGGGGGATTCCGTCGCCTGGACGGTCTCGGCTCCTGCCCACCCTTCGGCCTCCGGCTGGTCCCTCAAGACGTCCCTTCGGCCGGCCGGTGCGGCCGCGGTTGTGGTGGACGGGGTGGCCTCGGGTCCGACCGAGTACCGGTTCGCCCTGACCCCGGCTCAAACGAGCGCAATGCCGGCCGGCGCCGTCGCTTGGCAAACCCGGGCCAGCAACCTGGCCCTGGTCGAAACGATCGCCGCCGGCCGATCGCTCTCCTGCCCGGACCTGACCGCGCCTGGCTTCGATCCGACCACGCCGTCCGAGCGCATGCTCGCCGCCCTCCTGGCGATTGGTCCCCAGGTCATGGCGAGCGGGTACGCCAGCATGACCGTTGACGGGATGCTCGTGCAGTTCCGGAGCCTGGACGAATACTTCCGCGCCCTGGCCTCGACCCGTCAGCAGGTGGCCGAGGAGAAAGCAGCCCTCAGTCCGTGCGAAGGAGGGACCGGCGCCCGCGGGAACCGGCGGCGGATCCTGGCCCGGTTCACCACGCCATGAAGCTCTTGCGCCGGTTCCTCGGCCTTTTGGGGTACATGCCCATGGGCGCCGCGCGGGCCTCCATGACCGGCGCCCTCCGGACCTTCCAGCGCCAGCGTCGCGGGTACGACGCCGGCGCCCAATCCCGGCTCACCCTCGATTTCTCCGGGAGTTCGCTCAGCGCCGATTCCGACCTGGTCCGGCAGCTCCGGCTCATGCGCGGCCGCTCCCGGCAGCTGGTCAAGAACGAGCCCTACGCGCGCCGGTACGCGCGCCTGGTGGAGAAGAACATTGCCGGTCCGGCTGGCGTGCAGCTCAGCATCCTGGGGCGGGGGGACGACGCCTCCGCGGCATTGCGGCTTTCGCGGGAGGAGGCGAACGCCATCGAGCGGCGGTGGATCCAGTGGGGTTGCTCCGCCTGGTGCACGACGGGCGGCCGCACGTCCTGGCCGCAAGTGCAACGCCAGGCCCTCCGGAACGGGTGCACGGACGGGGAAGTGTTTTGCCGGCTGGTTAGAGACCAGGCCAATCCGTTCCTCCTTTCCCTGCAGTGGTTTGTTCCTGAGCAGCTTGACGAGCAGCTCAACTCCGGCGCCCAGGCGGGCGGGGAGATGCGCCTGGGGGTTGAGTTTGACGCCCAAGGTCGGCGCCTGGCTTACCACCCGTACCGGCAGAATCCGGATGATTTCCTCGGGGGAATGCAGCGGGTTGGCCGTGGGGAACGGTTGCGGATTCCGGCCGAGGAAATGGTGCACTGGTACATGGAGGATTTCATCGGCCAGACCCGTGGGGTCCCCTGGCTTTTCAGCGCCATTGCCCGGATCAATATGTTGGGCGGGTACGAAGAGGCGGAGCTCGTGGCGTCTCGGGTGGCCGCTTCGAAGATGGGTTTCATCGTTCCTCCGGTTGGCACGGAATACTCCGGCGACGGGCAAGACGAACAAGGGAACACGATCGTCGAAGCTCAGCCTGGTACCTTTGAAGAGCTGCCGGCCGGGTCCGACCTCAAGCAGTTCGATCCTCAACACCCGAACGCCAACTTCAGCGCCTTTGCCAAGAGCATGCTTCGTGGGGTGGCCGCCTCCGGGGACATCTCGTACCACACGCTGACCGGGGACCTCGAGGCCGTGAATTATTCCAGCGCCCGTATCGGGCTCCTGGACGAACACGACGGCTACTCGGTCCTCCAGGATGAATTCATCCAGGGCTTCTGCCGGCCAATCTTCCGCGCCTGGCTCGTGGCCCAGGCCTATGTCGGAGCCATCCCTCTCTCGATCGAGGAGGCTCGCGAGTTTGACCAGGTCCTGTGGCGCCCCCGCGGTTGGGCCTGGGTTGATCCGCAGAAGGAGATTGGCGCCGCAACGCAGGGGGTTGCGTTGGGGGTCCGAAGCCGGACGCAAATTGTGGCGGAGCAGGGCGGGTCCTTCACACAGACGATTCAGGAATTGGCGGCCGAGAAGAAGGTCCTCGAAGCCGCGGGCCTGGCCGCGGATCCGGCGGCGGCCGGGGCTCAGCCGGGCGCCCCCGCGGGTGCGGCGGCCGCGGACGATTCCGGGGATGAAAAGGACGGCGACGGCGAAGCCCCCCGGGCCCCGAGCCGGTCCGGCAATGGACACTTAAAACCCGAACGTTTTCCCGGAGGGTAGATGCCGGTCCAAATTGCAGACGCAACGTTGACCACCGAGGGCCTCCGCGGCCGGTTGCACCGGTGCATTGAGCTTGCCCGGGACACGGTCAACCAGGAGGCCCGGACGGTTCAGCTCTCGGTGAGTTCCGAGGAACCCTGTTCGCGGTGGTTCGGGTTCGAGATTCTCGACCACGGCCGCAGCTCGGTTTCGATGGACCGGATGAAGAACCGGGCGCCCCTCCTCCTGGGGCACGATACCGATCGGCAGATCGGCGTGGTCGAAAAGGCCTGGATCGAAGACCGCCGGCTCCGCGCCGAGGTTCGCTTCTCCCGCAGCCCCGAGGCGGACGTCATCTTCAAGGACATCGTCGACGGGATCCGCGGGAAGATCTCGGTTGGCTACCGCGTCAACGCGGCCGTTTTGGAAAAGACCGAGGGCAATAACGACACCTACCGGGTGACATCGTGGGAGCCCCTCGAGGTTTCGGTGGTCAGCGTCCCGGCCGATGACTCGGTCGGAGTCGGAAGGCAACTCGATCCACTTTCTCAAATGAACACTCAGCCAAACACTCCGGCGACGCCGGCCGTTCAAACCCGAACCAACGACCAGGTTCCGGCGCCGACTCCTGTCGCCACGCCGCCCGTAAGCGCGGTGACGGTGACGAACGACCAGGGCGACGGCGCGCGGATCGCTCGTTTCGGCCAGGCCTTTCCGCAGCATCAGGTGGCGGCCATGCGCGCGATCTCCGATGGCACGCCCTTCGTCCAGTTCATGGACGACGTGCAACGGCCCGTGCGTTCCTCGGCTCCCTCTCCGGCTCGCCAGCCGGTGGACCCGAATATCGGCATGAGCCATGGCGAGGTTCGCCGATTTTCGATCTTGCGAGCCATGGCCTCGATCGCATTCGAGGGCGGACTCACCGGCCTGGAGCGGGAGGCCTCCGACGCCTTCGCTCAACGGTTCTCACTCAAAACGAACGACCGCAGCTTTTACATCCCCTTCGACGTGCAGCGCTCGTTTGTCAGCGCCACGCGCGCGGACCTGGCGGCTGGCTCCGGCGCCCTGGGTGGCGCCACCGTTCAGACTGATGTACTCGGTTCCGAGCTGATTGAGCTCCTGCGCGCGCGCCTGATCGCCGGCATGCTCGGCGTTCGGACGATGTTCGGGCTGCAGGGGAACGTTTCCATTCCGGCTGTCACCGCCGGCGCGACTGGCGCCTGGTTGGCGGAGGCCGCGCCGATCGTGCCCAGCGCGCAAACGTTCGGGCAGGTCCCGCTCTCGCCCAAACGCTACGGGGCGGCGACGGCTTACTCCCGCCAGCTCGTGGTTCAGAGCACCATCGACGTGGAGGCCTTTGTCCGGGACGACCTGGCGGCCACCATCGCGCGCGGGTTCGACCTCGCGATCATCGCGGGCAGCGGCGCCGGCGGGCAGCCCACCGGCATCCTCGCCACCAGCGGAATCGGCACGGTCACCTTCGGTGGCGCGGCGACCTGGCCGAAGGTCCTGGATTTCGAAACCGCGGTGGCCAACGCCAACGCGGACTTTGGCAGCCTGGCCTACCTGTCCACGCCGGCGACGCGCGGGAAATGGAAGAACATCCCGAAGACGGCGACGACGAACACGGGCGGTTACCTGTGGCAGGATTCCGGTTTCATTCCGGTCATCCCGGCGGCCGGCTCGGCTGCGACTCCGGAGACTCCGCCGATTGGCGTGGTCAACGGGTACCGCGCGGTTGCCTCGACGATCGTCCCGACGAACCGGGTCATCTTCGGCAATTGGGCGGACGCCATCCTGGGCATGTGGATCCCGCTCGAGATCGTGGTGGATCCCTACTCGCTCTCGCTCAATCACCAGGTGCGCGTGGTGGTCAACGCCCTGGGCGACGTGGCGGTCCGGCATGCCGCTTCGTTCTGCGCCTCGACCGACACGGGTGCGGCATAAGGGCTCGGACAAAAAACTTGTCCAACCCCTGGCTTACCCATGCGCGTTCGGTTCCTCACAGCGATGTCGGTTCGGGGACACGCCGTTCAGGCTGGCGAGGTTTTTGACGTGCCCGAGGGCGACCTTTGGCGCCTGGCCGGCCGGTTCGAGCCCGTGACGGAATCCGCCCTCCCGGCAGATCCTGAAGAGGTTGAGGAACGCGATCCGGCGCCTGGTCATCGGGATCCGAAACACAGGAGCAAGAAATGACCGACGCCGAATTCTCCATCGATCTGCAGAACATCCTCCGGCCGCAGGTGATCACGGCGAGTGGCACCGGCATCGACATTCCGCGGACGACTTACATCGACGGGCGCGCGCGCGCGATCGTTCGGGTGGGCGCCCTCTCGGCCAGCACGGTGTTCACGGCCAAACTCGAACACTCGGACGACGGCGCCTCGAACTGGTCCGACGTCCCCGGTGGATCCTTCGCGCCGATCAATGCCGCCAACTCCGGTTCGTCCCTCGGGATCGACACGGCGCTCATGAAGGAGTTTGTCCGGGTGTCCTGGACGGCGACCGGGGGCACGCCGAACCTGGTAGCGGACGGCTTCCTGGTTGGGTTTCGAAACCGAAATTAGTCCGCCGGCAATGGATGAATCCTCCCAACTACCAGCCTCCTTACCCGTCCGGGCATCCTCTGGATTTCTGGCGGCGACAGGTGGTGAAGGACGTTCAAGGGGTTCTCGGGACGCCGGGGACCTACGTGCGCCTGGTGGGGGGAAGCTCTCCGCTCACGGGAATCTGGAAGGCGCCCTTCTCGAACGAGCGCCTGGACGGGATGGGGCTTCCGGGTGTCGAGGCGGCTTTGCCGGCGCTCATCTTCCGTACCGCCGATCTGCCGGCCCCCGTCCCGGTGCATGGCGACACCTGGTCGGATGGAGCAACCACCTGGTTTGTCATCGAGGTTCGGCCGAACCCGCGGTCCGCGCTGACGGTCCTGATCCTTTCGCTGGACCCGGCTGGCTGACCTTTTTCATGGCCACCATTCGCCAGCAGTTGATCGACCTCGTGCGCGCGCGCGTGGCCGCGGTCCCTGGTTTGTCCGGTGTCTTTATCTGGCGGGTGAGTCCTTTCCCGCAGGAAGAGCTCCCGGCCGCCATCGTCCGGGACGAGATGTGCCGCTCTCGGGTGGCCGCCACCAATGTCCACGAGCACCGGTTGCAATTCTCGGTTGAGATTTTTGCGACCGACACCGAGCAGGTGCGCGGCCTGGTCGGCGCGGTCCTCGAGTCGATTGGGTTGGATGTTCGGTGGAAGGAATCCGGGGCGCCCCTCGCGGTGACCACTGAGCCCTTGTCGGATTCGATCGTAACCCAGCAGGAGGAACGCTTCCTTGCCGGCGCGCGCGTGGAGTTTGTCGTCGTCTACCGGACCCCCGCGTTCAAACCAGAGGCTGTCTATCCCTAGCAATTATGCCCCTCGCTTCGTCATCTCTCCTGATCGGGACTCATGCCTACTTCTGGCAGGACGGGCAAACCTTCACGAGCCCGTCCGCCGGAACGAGCGGCCGCAATTTACACGCGGACGCGGCAGATCCGGGCTGGGCTTCACGGTATCTCGGGATCATTGGCACCTGCCGGATCCAGGGCGCCCGCGGGGAAGCGGTCGACATCTGGGCGCCCTCACCCGGCCGGCTCCGGCTCTATGACGTCATCCCTTCCAAGAGTGACATCGTCCTGACTTACAGCCTCCAGCAGCTCAGCGCCCTGTGCATGCAGCTCCTGTTCGGCACGTCCGCGCTCGATGCCACCAGCGCCCAGTGGAATCCCACCGAAGGCCCGGGTCGGGTCAATGGCTGGATCAAGCACCAGCAGTACGATCAGAACGACGTCCTGCGAACGGTGGCCGATCTTTACTGCACGGTGTCCGTCCCGGAGGACGCCACCTTCGATCCTGCGGCGCTCACGGAAATCTCGATTGAGGCGCGGCTCCTTACCTCGAGCCTCAACACGGGCAGCCTCTAAGCGCCATGTCGTGCGTCAATATGACCGACGTGCCCCCGGGGGTCCTCGTGCGGACCGGGCTCACGTTTATGTTCAAGGCCACCGCCAAGGTTTGCGCAACGGTCAATGTCAACCTGGCGACTGCCAGCGAGTTCCAGAGTATCGACGGGGTGCAGCTCCATCAGGGTGACGAGTTCCTTCTGACCGGGCAGACGGCGCCTTCGCAGAACGGGCTCTACACGCTGGCCGCTGGCGGTCCCGAGCTGGCCACCGGTTCCTACGATGGCACCGGTACCAAGGTCATCGGCTCGCTCGGCTCCCGCTCTTATTACTGGGTCAGGGGAAACGGCACGAGTGCCGTGGGCGAGTCCACGCTGACGGAGAGCGGCATCCTGTTGCCTGACGCCAGCGGGAACATCACGTTGCACGGCCAGATCAGCACGGTCATCAATGGTTCGCTCAAGGTGATTTCCCCCGTGCGCGAGGCTTCGCTGGATGCGTCGCCTGAGTTTATCCCGGGGTGCATCGTTCGGGTGTTGCAGGGAACGGCCAACTCCGGCACCTGGCAGTACACTGGCATTGCCAATCCGCTCCTCGGCACAACCGCGCTTCCGTGGACCAAAGCCAACGCCAGCACCGGTTCGGCCGTGGCGCCGCCTCTCTCTCCCCCTGCCTACATCAACACCGCGCCTGGCGCCCTTGATCCCTGCGCCATCCCGCTTGCATGACTGATGCGCCGGCAGTGCCGGTTCCTAGCTTCTGGGGAGGGACCAATACGCCGCCGCAGTCTCTGGACGTTTGCACTCACGCCCCTCCGGTTCCGCCCCCCGAAGTGGGCTGTTGCGCTGATCGGCTTCTCTACTCGTTTGCCCCTCCATCGGTCGAGTGGGTCATCGATCACAATAAGGGAAAGTATCCGGCCTCCGTTCAGGTCATCGCGACGGACGGCGTGGTGACCGATTCTTGTGTTCGGCACACGAATCTGAATCAAACCGTCATCACTCACACTTACCCGTACGCCGGGACGGTGATCCTACTTGTATGAGTCGCTTCTCTTGCGGGCTGACGCCCTCCGCCCCCGGGGTTGTCATCCAGGCCTTCCGGGTGAGTGGGCTTCCTGATCCTGTCGACGGAGGGGATGCGGTTCCGTTGCGGTACCTCGAGGGGACCAAGGTTGGCAACGTTCGGGGTGTCACGGTTGCGCTCAATTGGGTCGGCGGCCCCGTCGACAATTACGCCATTGCAGCCCATGGCCTGGGCAGCACGGCCCTCCAAGTCTCTCTCATTAATTCCAGTGGCAACTCGGTTTTCCTGGCCCCGTGGTTCTGCCTCGATGAGAACCGAATCCAGGTCCACGTCAGCCGGTCCTTCAGCGGCGCCGCGCGCGCCATGATCACAGCCCTCGTCCCATGAAGAAAAAACTGATCGAAGTCCTCATTCTCGGGAAAGCGATGGATTGCCTGGAGAGCCAGAAACTCCAATTCACGCCGGCCGGGGAGATCCGCTACACGCGCGCGCGCAACGCCGTCCGGGTCCACCGCGAATCGTTTCAGAAACAGGTGCAGGAAGCTTACGAGAAGGAAGGCGTCCAATCCCGGGAGGCTTTCCAGAAGGCCCACGACACGGTCCTCGAGGCAATCAATGGCGAGGAAGTTGAACTGCAATTGCCGCCTCCCATCCCGGTCGAATGGATCCTTGAACTGCCCACCCCGAGCGCCGCCGAACATGACGCGATCGCGGTTCTCACGGACGTCGTCCTCGGGACTCCCGACTCTTAACCACCCATGAACCTCGACCTTCTCCAGAATCTTGATTTCAAAAAGAACCGGTTCCTTCGGGGGGCTCCGCAGATTCTGACGACGGAGCCGGTCGATCCGATCCTGGGCGAGCTCCTGGTTTACGACAGCACGGCGCCGGCCGCTCAAGCCAAGCGGCTCGCCGTTTACGACAGCATCAACGAGGGATCCCCGTTCTCCACCTGGCGGCTCCTGGCCGGCCTGAACCGCAACGACGAGGTGACTGGACTCTGGTCCTGGCGGCCGCCGATCCGCGGCGGTGGCATTGGCTCCGGCGCCCCCTTCGTTTTGAGCGGTCCCACGGCTTTCAATCCCAACCCGGGGACGCACCTTCAGAACTGGACCCAGCATCTCAACGCCGACTATCTGGACGGCCGCGGGGCGGAGGAGTGGGCCGACGCCGCGCCGTCCGGCCTGGTCATTCCCGTTGCCAACACCACCGGGCAGCTCCGGGTCAATGATCCGGTTAAGGACTTTGATGCGGTCAACCGGCGCACCCTCCTGGCGACCGCCGCGGGCCTGGTGGTGGTGGCCCCCTGCAAGGCGGCCACCGTGGCGCGCCTCGCCGGCGCCCGGTCCGGCAATGTCATCACGGCTTCGGCGAACGGGGTGTATGCCCCGGACGGAGTTACCCTGGCGCTCAGTGACCGGGTCCTCCTGAAGGACCAGGAGCAGGGCGGGACCGGCGTCGACAACGGAATTTACACGGTCACCACCCTGGGCACGGCCAGTGTCCCGGTGGTCCTCACGCGCGCGGCCGACGCGGACGCGACCGGGGAGCTCACGGTTGGCACGCTGGTTTTCGTTTCGTCCGGCACCGTCAACGCGGCGACGCAGTGGAGTTGCCAGCGGCCGCCCGGGACCGGCGGCGGTTCGATCATCGCCATCAATTCGGACATTCAGCTCTGGCAAAAGACCTTCGGGCAGAGCGCCTACACCGAGGGTCGGGGCATTAAGTTCAACGGGCTGGAGATCAATTTCTGCCAGATCACCGATTACACGGTTGGGTCGATCTTCTGGGCCAGCGGGGCCAAGACGGTTGCGCCCATCGTTCCGCCTGGTGCCGCGCAGTTCCTCAAGCACACCGGGGCCGCCGGCACGGCTCCTTTGTGGGCCTCGATCGGGATCTCGGACATCTCCGACTGGCCCGACGTCGTGACCGCGCCGGGGCTCGGGGTTACGCCGCGCATCGCCCGGTTTTCCGGCACCACCCAGATCACGGACTCCAAGCTGGAGGACGTCACGGGCACCATTCGCGCCTGGGGCAACAGCGTCCTCTCTCCAACGACCGGGCTGGGCGACAACACGCACCCGTTCGGCTTTCTGTGGACGAGTCTGTTGCGCCTCAAGCCGACGGCCGGTTCCACCGCGGGCACGACTCCCGTCCTCAATCTCCTGGGCATCCAGAGTGACGCCAACGACTCGAACACTGACCACAAGACGGTGGTCACCTGGGGAGTTGCCGCCGTCAAAAACTGGCTGGGGTTCTCGGCCAGTGACATCGCAGCCGTCCCTTCGAGCCGGCAGCTCACCTTTGTCGGCGACACCCTGATCCAAGTCGCTACTCCAACGCAGGACCTCTCGGCTGATCGCACATGGAATCTCTCCCTCAACACCGCGACCCTCGATGCCCGTTGGGTGACGGTTGCCACCGCGCAGGACGTCACGGCGGTGAAGCGGTGGAAGGCTGGCAGCGCCAGCACCGCCCTAATCGAATTGTGGGCCACCCCCAACGCGGTCCCGTCCCTGTCGATCACCGCCGGCGGTTCGGTTCAGTGGGGTGACGGGCTCGTGGCTCCCTTCGCCGGCATCCAACTTCAGAACGATCGGCTGACCGTCTCGGGCAAGGCATGGGAATTCGCCTCCACGTCCCAGGTCAAATTCACCAGCGCCATCACGACCACCGGCGCCCCCACCTTTGTCCTCGGCCTCGACGCGAGTGACATGGTTCGCCGGGTGAACCTCGGCGATCTCCTGACTTACACGGGCGTGCCGTTGCTCGCCGCGAACGCGGTCGGGTACGGCGACGCCTCCGGCCGACTCACTGGGAACGCCGCCACGCTGCGGTTCGACTTCACGGCCGGGCAGGAGAAGCTGGGCATCCGGTGCACGCCCGCCTCAACGCTGGACGTCCTTGGCACGTTCAATCTCTCTAACACGGTGACGTCCGGGCCATTCCCGGGCGGCCTGATTGGCGTCGTTGATAACTCGGCCAGCAACGCCGACTGGAATAGTCGCAGCCTCTATGGGCTGTACGTGAGCGCCAACAAGAACGGCGCCGCCACCTTCATCGGGAGCGCCAACCTTTACGCCATCACCGGCACGGCTGTGATCAGCAACGGATCGGTGAGCGGGCTGGTCGGGGTCCGCGCGAACATCAACATTGGCGCGGCCGCCGGCGGGCCGACCGTCAACAACGTTTGGGCTTTCTATTCGACCAGCGCCACTCCTGCCGGGATCGCCGGGACGATCGGGGCCTACACCCACTTTCACGCCGACTCGCTCTCGACGATGCCGCAGCCGGGTGAGCATTACGGGTTCCGGTGCGTCAACCTGGCCTCCGGCGCCGGCGCCTCCCGCACCGCCGGCCTTCGCCTGGATCTGGTCAGCACCGGCCTGGGGCAGCGGTTCAACATCTATGCGCCCGGTGATGCGGTCAGCTATTTCGCGGGGCCCATCGGGCTGGGCGTGACGCTCACTCCGGCCGTCACCAGTCCGCCGTCAGCCATCACGCCCACCGCCCGTCTGGAATTCGCGGTTGGCACGACGACTCTGGCGCCGATTCGCTTCGCCCCCACCAGCGCCCTCACGTCCCTGCTTTCGCCGCCTCTCGCCGGCCATCTCGAATCGACCGGGGACCGCCTCAACTTCACCGACACGGTTCCCAGCCGGCACGCGCTGGCCTTCTACGACGATCTCGGATTCACGAACGACAGCTCCGCCACTCCTGTCGGCGGCGTCATCTTCGATCAGTCGGCGCACATGCTGGCGGCGCTGGACCTGGCCAACTCCATCGGCCAGGGAGACTTCACCTTGTGGGCGCGGTTTCGAATGCCGGCTGCGTTCCGGGGGCCGAACGTGGACGGCGTTTGCGGCGTGTCCTCCAGCAGCTCGACCGGCCTCACCTACAACAACGCGGCCAAGATCGTGATTGGTTCAGCCGGCCAAGTGTATTTCTACATCTCGACGGATTCGGGCAACTACCGGGTGCTCAAGACGGTCGGCCTGTTCTTCAGCGTGTACGGGGGGAAGGTCGTCGACGTGCTCGTGGTTCGGAAGGGAAGCGCCGCGCCGACCCTTTATCTCAACGGCACCGCGCAAGCCGTGACCGACACGCCTGGTGGGGCGACGCCGCCGACGTGGGACATGGCGGTCAATTCCAGCTACCTGCACGCCGGCAAGGACGACACCGGGGGCGGGAGCGTGCCCGAGATTATCCGGGTCGCTTTCTTCAACTACGCCATGACCAGCGCCGATGCGCTGGACGTCTCTCGCCAGGGCCGCGTCGCGTCCGCCGACAAGTATGGGTCGATGACCGGGATGACCGTCACCAATGGCGGATTCGAGGGTGGGTTCGCTGCCGGGGTGCCCAACGGTTGGACGAAGGGTGGCGCCGTCACGACCGCCGACGAGGCCGCCATCTTCCACGGTGGTGCGCACGCGGTTCGCTTCACCGCCGGCGGCCTGCCGTCGACCTCGTCGAATAACTGGTTCTACCTGTCCGCCCTGGTGCCGCTCAAACGGCACCTTGTTCAGGCGTGGGCGCAGCGCGTGAGCGGCACGGGAAATCTCAGTATCGGCGCCGGTTATCAGTCCGCCGCGCTCGGAGCCATGGGCGGGACCATCTCGTCCGCCGGCACCTGGGCGCGGTTCGGTGGAGTGTGCCGCGCGGAGGGCGGCCAGACCGGAGGCCTTTACAATACCTACCTGACCCTCGCCGGGTGGACCGCCCTGGATGTCTGGCTGATCGACGACGTGACCGTGCAGCAGGTCGGGGCGATTGCCGAAATGGATTTCTCGGTCGGGTGTGGTTCGGTGATCCCGGACCGGAGCGGGCGCTATCCCGGGACGCTCACACCCGCCCAGCCAACCGCCGCGTGGGATCACGCCATCAGCACCTGTCCTCTCGAGGTGGCGAGCGGCAGCGGCACCATCGCGCGCGGCCTGCGCCGGTTCACGCAGACCATCTCGGCCAAGGACGGAGACCTGGTCACGGTCACTCACTCGCTCGGCACACAGAATCTTACGGTCGCAGTGTGGAACGCAGCCGGTGCTTCGGTGGCCTGCGCCGTGAACCGGAAAGCCTCCGACCCGACGAACGCGGTTGAGCTTGGCTTTGCTCTTATCGGGGCACCAACGCCCCCGGGCACCACGGTCAACCTCCTGGTCGTCATCATCGGTTAGGGAGCCATGCAGAATAACCTCCTGTCCGACACGCTGATCTCGGGACGAATCTTCGTTCCGTCGTCCACGTTTCCGGGTGCGCGGTTCCTGATCTCCACGTCGACCGCCGATCCCACCGTCACCGAATTCAGACCCGGGCCCCTGGAGTTCCTGCAGCGCTCGGTGCCGGGCAGCGGAACATTTTTCGAGATCACGGACGCCGGCACGCCGGTCGAACTGGGCAGCCTCGGCCGGCGCGTGCAGTACCTCTTTGTTAATGGGATCAACACGCAGGCGCCGCGGTACGACCTCGGCGGCGGCGCTCCGCCCCCCGCGTTCGTCTCCTGCTTTCGGCAAAGCCCGGTCAGCACCGGGCAGGTTGTTGAGGCTATCGCGTGGGATGACTTTGTCTCCCTGGCCAGCGCTCAAGGGCCAGCCGGCCCGGCCGGCCCGCAAGGCCCGCAGGGAAACACCGGGGCGCAGGGTCCTCCTGGCGCGCAGGGGCCGGCGGGCCAGCAGGGGATCCCTGGCGCCACCGGGGCGACGGGGGCCACCGGTCCGCAGGGCTCGACCGGCGCCGCCGGCGCTCCTGGCGCGGCCGGGGCCCAGGGTCCGAAAGGCGACCCCGGCGCCACGGGTTCGACGGGTCCGCAGGGAACGCCTGGCTCGAATGGCGCCGCGGGCGCCACGGGCGCGCAGGGGCCGCAAGGTGCGACGGGGGCCGCCGGTTCCACTGGCCCGCAGGGGCCGACTGGCGCCACGGGGTTGCAGGGCCCAACCGGGGCAACGGGCGCGACGGGTGCGACCGGCGCTCAGGGGGCAACGGGCGCTCCGGGCGGCACCGGTCCCGCGGGCGCGGATGGTGAACGTTGGTTCACCGGTTCTGGCAGCCCCGTCATCGCGGCGCCGACCGCGGTCATTGGCGACTGGTACCTCGATACTGCGTCCGGCGATTACTTGGAGAAGGTGGGGGCCTCGACCTGGACGTTCCGCGGAAACTTGAAAGGCCCGCAGGGCAACTCCGGTCCGACGGGCCCGCAGGGTGCGACCGGCGCCACCGGCGCCACCGGCCCGCAGGGTCCGGCCGGCTCCTCCAGCGGGCCGACCGTCCTCGGCTGGAGCACGGTGTCCATCAGCGCAGGCGGATCGGTCACCGGCGCCGTGTCGTCCGGCGGCACCGCACCGGGGATCGCCGACTGGGGGGACGCGCATGAGTTCAAGGTGTCCGTGCCGGTTGCCCTCGGGAATTACTCGCTCCGCATCTCGGTCCGCCCGCCGATCGACGCCGTGGACGCCTCGGGCATTTTCCCGGTCTTCCAGCGGGTTGCCGACGACAGCGGAAATCACGTCTTCCACGTCTGGGCGGTGAGTGTCACGTCGTCGTCCCTGCCGGGCTCCACGCCGTTGTCCGTTCTCACCGTCGAACTAATCCGATAACCGAAACCATGAAATCCCTACTCTCCATCTCACTCGCCCTGCTCGCCCTGTTCTCAACCTCGAGTCTCCACGCCGCCGTCAGCCTGCAGTTCGACGACGTCTCCACCTTTGGCGGCACGCTGGCCTATGGGGGCGCGGGCGGGGTGGATCCCTTGATCGGCACGGACATCGTTTTCGACCAGGTCACGGGTGTTGGAACGGTACCGTCCGGCCCCCTGGAGATCCTCGGCGGGAAGCTCAACTTCGTCACCGGCCCGAACGTGTCGGAGGGTGCGGTGGTCTATACCTTTGGCCCCGGCGGCACGTTCACACTCACCGGTACCGTCATCCGACCCGACCTATCGGTGGTTGCCTCCGGGGTTCTCCTCGCCGGTACGTTCGACAGCATCTCTGTCGTTCTGGGCCTCGGCGGTGGGCTGGGCTTGTTCAGCGGGGTCGGGACGGACACCAAGAACCCCGACCTGCTGGCGTACTACGGCCTGGCCCTGACGGATTTCCGGTTCGCCAATACCGAGATCGGCTTCTCGGCCCTTGGCCTGGAGCCGGACGGCGGCTTCGTGGCGGACGTCCAGAATGCCGACCTGACCAACGTGCCCATCCCTGAGCCCTCGACCTTATGGGGTGGGCTTATGCTCGCCGTCCTGCCTGGGCTCGGATGGATCTGGAATCACCGCAGGTGAAATCCCGGCTCGCACTCACGCTCGCGCTGGCGGCGCTCCTGGCCGGGTGCGGGTGCGTGTACGTGGCGAGCAACGGCACCTATATCAAGCGCGAGAGGTACATCCAGGCCGGCACGAACACCGTCAACAAACTCCTGCACTTCGACCTCGATTTCGAACCGTGAAACCAAAATCAAAAGGAATGCCATGAGCCTCATTGCCCTGCTTGTCGTCTTGATCGTGTTCGGCGTTTTCCTCTGGTGGTTCAACACGCTACCGGTGGACCCGAAGATCAAGTGGCTCGTCATTTCGGTGGTGGTCCTGGTCCTGATCATTTTCGTCCTGAACGCCTTCGGGATTTGGGAAGACATCAAGGCGGTTCGGGTTCCCAAAATCTAACCCCCATGAATGATTCCCCTGGACCGACGCCGGTGGAGACGCTCACCGCCGGCGGCGACTTCGAAGTGCAGACCATGGCCGGCGCCACCGAAACCGTCCGCATCCGGCAGCTCGCCTTCGGTGAGTTCCCGGTCCTCCTGGCCGCGCAGGATGACGAGGTGGCGGCCGCCTGTCTTTACACCGGCCGTGACGCGGAATGGGTGGCGGGCCTCACCATGGAAAGCCAGGAGCGGGTGGTCCTCGAGGGGGAAAGAATCAACGCGGATTTTTTCGTGCGATGGTTCCAGCGCCGGCTGGGGCGCCAGGAGAAACTAATGCCCGGCTCAACCGAGAAGTTTCTGCGGCGCGCAACGGATCCGGAAGCCAGCCCACGATCTCCCTCGCTCAATTTGCCGCCACCGCCAGTGCGATCACGGGCCTGACCCGTACCCAGGTCCTCGGCGAAAGTCCGGCCTGGCTCGCTCTCCTTATGGAAGCCCACGAGAAACGTCGCAGTGACCAGGCCCTCCTCGAGGGGCAGGTGGTGCTCGCGGCGACGGCCGCCAGTCAAACCAAGGACGGCCAGCGGTTGTGGAACAAGGTGGCGCGCGGGCTCGAGAAGCGGGCGGCCGCCGGCTAGAAGGGAACCATGGCAGAGGCAACCTCGAACGTGGTCGGGATCAAGCTCCAGGTGTCTGGCGCCGCGGCCATGGCGGCGGAGTTTAAGAAGGCGAGCGCCGGGCTCGAAAAGTTTCAGGCCAGCCTCAAGTCCACCGCGACCACCCTGGCCGGCATCGGTGCGGCCTTCATCAGTTTCCACGCGCTCTCCGGTTTCTTTAAGGCGGCTCAGGAGTCGGCGGTTGCCACGGCGCAATTGGAACAGGCGCTTCTCTCCACCGGCGAGGGAGCCAAGGTGACCGCCAAGGAATTCACGGACCTGGCGGACGAGCTCCAAAACCTCACCGGGGTTTCGGACGAAGCCATTCAGGACGTCTCCCGGCTCATCCTGGAATTCACCCGGTCCGCGGAGATGGCCAAGGCGTTCACCCCGATCGTCCTCGACATGGCGGCGGCCATGGGGACCGACGCCGTTCAAGCGGCCAAGGAGCTCGGCAAAGGCCTGGCCGGGGAAACCATCTCCATCCGGGGTTTCAAACTGCAGGCGGCCGACGCCACCGAGCTCTTGGAGAAATTGACCGCGGCCGTGCACGGGCAGGCGGCGGCGGCCATGCGCGCCAAGGGTCCCATCGAAGCCCTGCGCGTGCAGTGGGGTGAATTCGAAGAGGTGCTCGGCGGGTTCCTCACCGCGACAACCGGCGACTTTTTTCAAGGCGTAGCCGACGGGCTCAAGCGGTTGAACGCTGAGCTGAAGGTTTTCAAGAGTGAGCATCCGGAGCTCCTGGCCTTCCTGCGCGACCTGGGGGGCTCCCTTGGCAAACTGGTTTCGGACAACATGGGCAAGCTCGCCCTCGGTGTGGCGGGCCTCGTGGGCGCCGGTGGGTTGGCGCTCCTGGTGACTGCCTTTGCTTCCATCTCGGCTCCCATCCTGATCGCGGCGGCGGCCATCGCGGTCCTCGTGGCGGCACTGGTTTCGTTCTTTGCCGCCCTCAACGCCCAGGCCATCGCCGACTGGATTGGCGGCATCAAGATCATGGGCACGACCGTCCAGGACTATCTCGTCCTGGCGATCAAGGAGGCTGAGCTCGCCTGGGTTGAGCTCAAGTCGGTTGTCACGGGCGGGGATTTCTCGAACGAGATCCGAACCCTCACCGGGCAGATCGCGGAGCTGACACTCAGGATTCACGCGGCGCGCAAGGCGGCTGCCAGCACTCCGGCCGGCGGCGGGACCGTCGGCGCGGCATCTCCGGAGTCGATGGCCTCCCGAAAGGAGATGCTCGAACTGGCGCAGGCCCAGCTCGAGATCGGCCTTCGCAATGCGGAAACCGATCAGGAGCGCTTTGACATCCTGGCCCGGCAGCTCGCGGTGGCGAAGGAGCTGGAAGCCATCAGGCAAAAGGAAGCCGGCGACATTACGACCGGGGCGCTCCTTACCGAGAAGGGCCTGAAGGCGGCCAAGGAATTGACGACCCTGGCCGGGCAGCGCCTGGCGATTGAGAAGCAAATCTCGGACCTCCACGACAAGCAGGCGGAGCGGACCTTTGCTGGTGGAACCGCCAAGCGCTTCAAGGAATTCCAGGAAACCCAGGCGATCGAATCGGAGCAGGGCCTGGGCGGCGCAAAGGCGGGCGCCGTGGCGGGCATCCAGGAAGCCATGATGCAGCTCGGGACCACCGCGCAGATGGTCGGGCGCGCGATGACCACCTTCATCGGTGGCGCGGTCGACTCGATCGCCGGCGGCATCAAGGGGCTTCTCTCCTCGACCATGTCCTGGGGGCAGGCTCTCCGGTCGATCGCCGGCGGCATCCTCAACTCGGTGGTCGACGCCATCTCGCGGATGTTCGCCGAGTGGATTGTCGGGCGGCTCCTGGTGAGCGCCACCGAGAAGACGGCCGCAGCCAGTGAGGCGGTGGCCAAGGCTCCCAGCGCTCTTTTGACTTCCATTACCTCCTACGGCGCGGCGGCCGCCATCGGTATTGCCGCGCTCCTGGCGGCCATGTCGGCTCTCGGCGGCGGGTTCCAGTCAGGCGGGTTCACCGGCGCCGGCCCTTCCGGCGAACCGGCGGGGGTTGTCCACCGCGGGGAGTACGTGGTGCCGGCTCAGACCGTTTCCCGCCTCGGCGTGGGCCGGCTGGAGAAATCCCTCACGGCGCCGCCGGGTGCAATGCCGGGGGTCCAGCTCGTGGTTCCGGTGAACGCCATCCCTCGGCTCGGCCTCGATTGGTTCCAGCAGGCGGCGGCCGGGATGGCGCCGGGTGGCCCCGGGGCCGACCCCGCGGGCGGGCCGCGGGCAATCAATCAGAAGCTCAACGTTTACCTGGACCGCCGTGCCTGGATTGCCGCCAGCCGGGACGACATTGAAGCCATCGCCATCGATGCCGTGGCGCGGTCCGGCTGGAGGGTTCATGCGTGAAGTGACTGTTGACGGTAAGACCGCCTGGCTGGTCGACCATCCCTCCGACTGGCTGGTGCTCCCGATCCTCCGGCTCACGGTGCCGGTTTCGATTGAGCGGGGGATGACCGGCCGGGAGAACCGGCGGCCGGCCGGCGCCACCCTCCGCGCGGAGATGGAGTGGCAGTCTGTCCTCCCGGCGGCCGCGGCGCAGTCCCTCCTGTCGGGTCTGCAGGCCTACGCCGGGGTTCCCCTCATCGTTCCTGTCTGGCCCCTGGCGACCTGTGCCGGGGATCCGGAAGAGCTGGCTCTGGTCGGGGGGCTCCTGGTGGCCTGGCGCAAGGAGGCGACCGAATGGGCCATCGGTTCCTCAATCGGGGATCCGACAGCCTGGGAGTGGATTGCGCCGGCGATCGTGGGCGCCTTCGGCCGGGCGCCGGAGGCCTTCGCGCTGAGCCCGGAACTGTTCCGGGTGTCCTTCTCGGTTCAGGAAGACGGGCCGGCGGCCTACGCGCTCACGCCGCCGGCGTACACCTTTCTCCCCGGGCCGTCCCTGCCCGACGGGACCCATCCCTCCGTTTTCCCCTGGCCGGTCAACTGGACCAACGCGACTCGTGCGGCGACGGCCGATCTCGAAATCGATCGGCGGGACCTCGGGCCTGGCCGGGAAAGCGCCAGCGCCATCTACCCCCAGGAAGCGGAGCGCCCGGTTGAGGGGTTGATCACCCTGTCGGGGTCAACCGACATCGCCCTGTTCCTCGCCTGGTGGTTCCAGGAGGGGGGCAATGCGGCCGGGCACTGGACGTCCTCCCTGGCGGCTCCCACCCGCCTGGTGGCCGACTCGCTCGCCGGCGCCACGCAGCTCACGGTGGCGGCCGCCGGCGCCCTTCAGCCCGAGCTGGCGATCCTCCTGCACACTTCCTACGGGCCGACGGAGGCCGCCCGGATTGCTTCGGTGGCCGGCAACCAGGTAACCCTCGCGGCGCCCCTGGCGAACGCATGGGAGGCCGACGAGGCGGTTCTGATGCCGCTCATGCTCGCGCGCCACGCGCGCGCGGTTGTGGAGCTTACTTTCTACAGCCTGGGGCTTGCTGAGACGCGGATGGCCTGGCGGGAAGTTTCCGCTGAAGACGTCCTCCCCGTTGACGAGGTTCGCGGCTCCACCATCGGCCGGCTCCCGGAGCGGGCCTGGCTTTACACTCTCCACATGGACCGGATCGGGGCCGTCTCAACCGAGCGCTTTACCTCCTACGAGGACGACCTCGTTTCGGCCGGGGAGTTTTTCGTTTCCCGCCCATGCGACCATTCCGAAATCCGCCAAACGATCCGGCTCGACCGGGACGAAATCACCCTCTCCCTCCGGTGGTGGCCCGGGTGTCCCCTTTCGGCCTTCCTGCCCGGGAAGCTCGATACGCTCGTGCGCCTCGTGATCGAAGCGTGCGAACCCAAGAACGGGCAGGGGTTGAACCCACGCCAAAGGTTCAACGGCCAAATCACCGGCGTTGAGTTTGATGGTCCCTACCTCCAAGCCTCGGCCGCCGGCGCCTCGAGTCTTTTTGACCGGCAGGTGCCGGCTCTCCTTTTCTCGCGGATCTGCAATTGGGACGTGTACGGGCGCGGGTGCGGGCTCGCCAAGGCTGACTGGCAATTCTTCGCCCAGGTGCAATCGGTGGTCGGGACGCGGCTGGTCCTCCACAACTTCACGGCCCCGACTGGCACCGGCGGGGTGATGCCGCCGGGCCTGAACACCCAGGTCGATTGGTTTGCCCTCGGGATCCTCGCGCGCGGGGATGGGCTCTCCGCTTCCTTCATTTCCCGCAGCTCCACCTTTTCCGCCGGCATCCTGACCGTTGAACTGGACCGCTCTCTCTCCCCCCAGGTGATCCCGGGCGCCACGGTGAGCCTGGTGCCGGGGTGCGACGGCCGGAGCGCCACCTGTCGGGCCTACGTGGCGGTCAGCAACCCGGAGGGGAAATTCAACAACTTTGCCCGGTTCGGCGCCTTCCCTGAAATTCCCGAGACCAACCCGGTTGTCCAGCCCATGGGGACGCCGACCGGCGGAGGCAAAAAGTGACCGGCCTCGAACGCCTGGAAGCCGCGGCGGCCGCCTGGGAGGGCACTCCCTTCTGCGAACGGAGCGCCGTCCGGGGCGCTGGCGTCTCCTGCAGCATGCTTTGCTTCAGCGTTTACCACGACGCCGGCTGGCTCCCGGACCTCGTGGTTCCCAATGCGCCCGTCGGTTGGAGCCGGTCGCAGAACCGGAGCATCATGGAAGAGTACCTGGACCACGGGGAGGGACTCGAGTGGTTCGCCCGGGTGGCGGCCGTTGATGCCATGCAACCCGGGGACCTCCTCGGGTTCCGCCTGGGGCATTGCATTCATCACCTGGCAATCCTCCTGGGCGGCGGCCGGGTGGTTTCCTCGGTTGAGCAGCTCGGGGTGCGGATCTCCCCCTGCCTGCAGCCAGTCTGGTTTAAACGCCTGGCGGCCGTCTGGCGCCCGACCCATCCCTCCACATGAGCTCCAAAGGTTCGCGCGATCAGGGGCAAACGGACGACGTGCCCGTTGAACCCGAAACGCTTTCCACCGCGCAGGAGTCCATCCCTGTGCCGTACCTCGCGGGTACCCGCCTGGTGGCGATCCGGTGGATCAGCCTGCCCTTCGCGGTTTTCGCCGTGCAGGCCAAGGACGAAAAGCCGGGCAAGAAATAAGGAACACCATGGGCGGCGGAGGCAAAGACTCGGGCAGCGCCAAGACCTACGATTACTTTGGAACCGTGGCCGGCCTGGTTTGCTGGGGACCGGTGGACGGGATCCACTCCATTTTGGTCGACGGCAAGGAGGTTTTCGCCGCCCCCGCGGGCGGCCTGGCGCTCACCGAAGACGTGACCGCGCTCCAGCCTGTCGATTCCAAGTGGCTCCAGCCCGGCGGCTCCATCAAGATTTACCGGGGGACGCAGTTGGGAGGGGACCCGGTGTTGGCCACCCTGAACCCTCCTCACCCGATCTACCACGGGTTCTGCTACGTCGTTCTTCATCGGTTCCTGTTTGGCCGGGAGCGGACAGCGTCACCGAATGTCGAGGTGGTGGTCTGGCGCAAACCCAGGCCACCGTCCTTCCTTGAGCCCGTCCTCATGGAGGATGGCCAGGTCAACCCGGTGCCGGTCATGGCCGAGTTGGTGATCAGCCTGATCGGCCTGGAGCAACCGGAGGCCATCCTCGAACCGCTTTCCTGGACGGACGCCGCCCAGTGGATTTGGGCCGACCCGAACCGGCGCGCGCGCATGGCGGTGTCCGCGCTCCTGGTCGACACGGCGGACGTCCGCGCGCGGCTGGGGGCCCTCCTGGAATTGACCGAGCTCGTCCTGGCGTGGAACGAGGCCGGGCTCCTCGAGCTCCGCCGGCTGGACCTGGGCGAGATCCCGGCCGGCATTCCCACGATCGATGCCCGTCATTGCACCGGCCGGACGGTGGTGCACGGCGACGGCTGGGCGAGTGTGCCGACCGGGCTCTTTGTTCGGTTCATCGACCGGGACCGGCGCTGGAAGGAATCCGCGCAGAAGATCGACAACATCCTGGCGCGCCAGCTCCGGGGGGAACTGAACCGGGAGGAGATGGACCTCCCCTTCATCACCCGAATCGCGCAGGCGGCCGCCATTGCCGCGCGCAGCCTGGTCCGCTCCGCCCGTCCGGAGGCCACCATCAATGTCCAGGTGCGCTCCCCCCTGGCCGACCTCATGCAAGTGGGGACAAAGGTGCTCGTGGACGTGGAGCCAGAGCCCGGCGGTCAGGGGCTCGCCCAGGCCTCGATCGTCACCGAGAGGCGTGATCCCCGGGATGGCCCGGTTGCGCTCGTCCTGCGGGCCGACACGCTCGCCGAAGCCCTGCCCTACATCCCTGCCTGGATCCCGGTCGAGGAGACCGGGCTGGTGGTTTCTCCCATCGCCTATGCCCTGGTCATCCCCCTCTCGCCGGGCGGGTGGGGGAGTGACGTTGCCATCGCCGTCCTCGCCGCCCGGCCCCAGGCGGACGTGATTGGGGCGAACCTCTACTTTGCGCCGGCGGCCAACCCGGACAGCTTCACCCGGTTGGGGCAGCAGGCGGGCTTTGCGGTCCGGGTGCGCCTGGCGGTTGCGGCGGTGGAGTCGGCCGCAACGTGGACCCTGGACCTCCTGGATGGCGCCGAAAGTGCCGACGCCTACCTGGCCAGCCGGACGCCGGACGACCCCGGGGTGGCCGCCCAGGATGAGCTCCTGGCGATCCTGGCGCAGACCGACGCCAACGGGCGGGTGGTCCTGGACGCCGACGGCAGGCCGGTTCTGGAGATGGCCAGCATCGTTTCCCGTTCGGCCGTCTCCCCCACGCAGCACGCCTACTCGGTCCTGCGCGGCCGCAAGGGAACGACCCCCCTCCCGTGGCCCGTTGCCACCGAGGGCTGGATTGTCCCCCTCATCAACGTGGCGCCCTGGACGCACCCCGGGATTTCCAGCCTGGTCCGCGGGACGGCCGAGGGGCGGATCCGCTTGGTCGCTTTCACCCGGTACGGGGAAGACGTCACGACGCCGATTCCGGAGCGGGGGTTCTATTTGCCGCCGGCCTTTGAAGTGGTCCCGAGGATTGCGTGGGCTCTCCCCTCATCCAACCCGGGAACCACCGACGGGGCCGGCGGTATCGATATCGACCTCACCGCAACCGACCCGAACGGGGACCTGGTGCGGCTTTCGCTCGTCTCCCGGCGCGGCGCCGACGCGGTGGTTCAGCAGCTCCTGGAGGAGTTCCCGCAGAACAATTCCCGGCGGTTCACCAAGCGGATCACCTTTGTCGGGGAGGGGATCCACAGCCTCCAGGCCAGCGCCCGGGATTCGGCCGGGCACGAGACGGTTTCAATCTGGCAGATCGTCGTTCCTCCGGCCGCCGGCGGCGGGCAGCCCGTGCCGACCTTCAGCCCGTCCTCCGGGGAATTCTACGACTGGCTCAACGTCACGATCTCGGTTCCGCCGGGACACAATTTCCTCGCGATCGCCGTCACCCCCCCGCAGCCAAATCCGCCCAGCCGGTTCGCTTTCGCCGGCAGCGTGACGACGATCGTGGTCGGGAGCACCTGCTATGTCTGGGCCGCCAGCGGTTTCAACACCACGACTTCGCCGGTGGTCTTTGCCTCCTACATCAAACGCGGTCCCCTGCCGTAATGGCAAAGGGGAAGAGGATGCTCGGTCGCTCCCCGTTTTTCTTACAGGGCAGCCGCCCAGTGAGCTTCGGTCACGATCCGCAGCGGCAGACGTCGTTCGTCGCGGTAGCTCATTGCGGTTTCGATTTTGCGCCCGTAACTCGTGTTCGCCCACGCGGGGCTTACCTTCGAACCGATCACCAGATAATGAAGATCCAGGACGACATTGTTCAGCGGGACGCCTCCTCGTGCCATGACCTGATCCTGGCACCATTTCCGGCTGCCGGATGAAAAAGGGCCGGTGAAACAGAAAGCGTGGGAGGCGAAAACAATTTGAGGTGCTGGGTCATCGAGCGGCAACGACGTCGGCTTGTTTTCTTCTCCAGCGTACGCCGTCAACACGGTTCGCAATTCCTGAAGTTCCTCGTCCGTCACAACTCCATCGGCGTAGATGAGACTCAGCCGGTCGACCAGCACACTCGCCACCGGATCCTGCCTGAAGGAGTCGGCCCTCGTCTTCATCCACTCGCGGAAGTACTCGGCTTCCTTTTGGTTGACCACACCGTCAGCCAAAAGACCGCGGATGAGCCCGCCGATCTCATTGCTGCTTTTCCAGGCGAGCGCGCGGTCGCTGATTTGTTTCGAGAGCCGCGGCTTGAGGGAGTCGAGGCCTTGATTCAACACGTAGGTTTTCATGTCGAACCAGCCTGCCGCATTGATGCGGCCCGCTTGCAGTCGGCGAATGTCCTTAAACTCCTGTCCGGCGTTCACCTGACACGCCGTCCGGCCAAGTGACCAACCCTGCAGCAGGGGTGGTATACGGAGTGGACTATATTCCTTTTTCGGCGGTCGCTGCCTTTGTCGTAAATGCTTGGGGGACTGGCGCATCCGCCTGGATTTGAACCAGGAACCTTCTGATCCGTAGGCAGAACAGAGGTTTTTCGGCCTGCGAGTGTTCGCACGAAACCCGCGGAATCATTGGCGTTTACTGAAATGGGTGCTGCGTGCTGGAAGCGCATTTCGGGGGACTACTGGTATATGGAGTGGACTATAGAAAAGCATCTGACTGCTCACTCACTTGGTCTCATTCCGGCCGGCAATCCCGGCCATTGGAGGGGAGGGCGGCAGCACGAGACGGCATAGGAATTCCAGGCGTGGACGGCTGCCAGCATCCGCTTTTGCCAGCCCGCCTCCTCGAAGTGGAAGTGCATCGGGGCGGGCTCCCCGGGGCCGCTCGGGAGGACCTGCTGGTTGAAGGCGTAATCCACGATGAACGCAGCTTGAGAATGCGTGCGGCTGGCCGTCATCAGCATCCAGCCGTTATCGTCCGGGTCGGGCTGGTTGCGGTGGTAGCTCAGGAAGCAAGGGGTGGCCCCTTTCCGGCCGTCGGCCAAAATGACGCGGGAGGTTCCATCCCGGCGCATTTCCGCGGTGGCCATTGAGAACAGGTCCGCGAGGAAGGCTCCCGCTTGGTCCCGTTGGTCTCCGTCGAGATCGATGAGTTGCAGGACGCTCCCATCGGGAAACGCGTGCCTCCGATTATGATCCTTCACGCTGCCTCCCAGAATGCCGGATTGCCGTCGGTCGGAATCCAGCAAAGCTCCGGCCCACCCCGCCAGCCCGGCGGCACCTGACCGTAGGTCGTCGCGATGAGCGACGAGGTCTTGTCCCCGATCTCGGCGGCAATTTGTCCGTCGGAAATGCCCTGCGATCGGCGGACGGTTACGAAGTAGGCGCGGAGTCCGTGCGCCGTCCGATCTCCGAGCCCAAGGGCAGGCGCCACTCGATACAAGGCATGAGAGAGGCTCGTCGTCTCCGTAGGCTGGCCGGGGACCCGTCGACTGGGGAACCACCATGGTCCGCGCCATTTCTCGGGCAGGGCAGCGAGCCATTTCCTGTGACCTTCGATGCAGGCCCGCAGATCCGGATGGATGACGACGAAGGGGTTGACGCCATTCTTGCTCCGCTCGATCCAGAGCCAGTCGCCCTCGATGAACCCGGGCTTGCGTGGCGCGGCGTCGGTCCGCAGCCGGAGAATCTCGCTCGTCCGACAGCCGGTCAGGGCGGAGAAGAGGAGTTGCCAGGCGAGGACTTCCCCCCGCGGGTCTTCGGCCAGGGTGCGCGCCAGGAGGTGCAGCTCATTCCCCGATGCCGGACTGCAGTCCCGCGCGTGTCGCGCCCGGCTCGCCCGGTGATACCGAGGTCGACCGTGGCGGATGGGGTTGGCAATAGCCATGCCCGTGCGCTGGGCGTAATTGAGGGCATTGCTCAAGGCCTGAATCTCCAAGTCAACTGCGCGTGATCCATCGCGGCCTATGGCTTTGAGTTCCGCGCGGCGGAAATCGGCGTACCGGTCGCAAACCGGAGCACTCAATGACGCAATTGGTTCCTCGCCGATAATCCGGCGGAGGCTGCCGGTCCGGCGTTGCTCTTCGGCGCGGGCCTTCTCACTTCGTCCCTGACGGTGCTTGTCCGGAAACCCAGCACGCTCGTAGGCATCAAGGATGGCGGCGATGGTCTGGCCGCCGGCATACGGGTTGATCGCCAGTCCCAGCCGGCTACGCGCCTGGTCGGCGCGTTTCAGGGCGATTTCTTCCCTGGCTTGTTTTGGGGTGAGGGCTTGGAGCTTTCGCCAGGTGCGCTTTCCGTCAACCCAAGGGCGTTCGTACCAGGAGCTGGTTGGATTATGTCGGTAGAGTCCCCCTCCGGCAGAGGTGAAAGCTTTAAGTGGATGTGCAACCCGCCCGCCTTCTGGTCCTCCCTGATGCCCATTCCGATCCAGCGGTTCACGGCCCGGGCGCCGGACCATCCCGTCTGCGTCATGAACTCGTCCAGGTTCTGACGATACTTCTCGTCGACTTGGACCTTGATTGGTTTTGCCGGTCGCAACCGGGCATTCTTTGCTTTTCGCCTCACAACTTCTCACGGTTTTTCTGTTGCTCCATTTGGGAGCTAAAAGCTACTAAAAACTCCATGAAGCCCAGGGAAGGTCGAGGAGACGCATCCCCTGCCAAGGAAAAGAGGGGGGACAAGTGGTTGAACATCAGGGTCGGTGATGACCTGAAAAGCCGGTTCGAGGAAATTGCCAGACGCGCGGAAGTTTCGGTTTCGGACTTGGGACGAAGCGCCTGCGAGGTGTTTCTCGAAAAGGCCGACGTGGACGGAATCCTCGAAGTCAAGATGGGGTCGGCACTCCTGACGATTCGACTTCGTGAAAAACGGCAACTGGCGAAGGCCGCATGAACGATTGCCCTTCGCCCTGGATGACGGCGCGGGAAGCGGCTGAGTACCTCCGTTGCTCCGTGTCAGAGATTCATGGCCGCTTCGCCGACGGCCGCTTCAAGCGCCATTACGACGGCACCCGCCTCCTCGTCCTGCGTTCTGAAGTGGAGGCCTGCGTTCAGCAAGCGAGCGAGCCGAAGCGCAAGCGCGGCCGCCCGATCTCCCGACGGGAACCCGTGATCCTGCTCTCGTAGGGCAGCCCGTTATGAACCGCCCGCGATTCTACCGGAGCCGGCGCGGCCGCATCCCGCAACCCGGCGGCCGTGGTGCTGACGGGAAGCCTCGCGTGTGGCTCCGCCAATCCGACCAGGACCCGCAACCGGGCCCGGACCCTGGCGAAACCCCTTTTGCCGGCGCGGCCAACGGGGAGGAGATCCCGCCTCCCCCAGCCCCGGCACGTCCTCCCGCCACGTCCACAAGTCAGCGGCGGGAGGACGACAATTTCAGCCCCCCGCCAGTGCAGTCGTAGCCGATCGCCGGACCCGAGAACGAAAAAACGAACGGAGGCGTCCACCCTCCGCAACGCAACCACCTGCCCAAAACCAAACCGACCATGCCCAGCAAAACTCGCCAGCCTGCCAGTGAGCCGGTGACCAGAACCCGAGTGAGCCAAGCCGAGCTCTTTTCCAAGTTCGATTACCTGAACCGGCATCGCGCGGCCGTGAGTCTGGCAACGCGACTTCTCCGAATCCTCGATTCGGCCCCGCCAGACATTGCCGTGATCGCCCTGGAGATCGCCACCATCGCGACGCGAACGCAGGCCAACCCGAACGGGCAATCACCGACACCTGCCGTCAATGCCCCGGTGGACAACCCATGAGCTGGCCCAGTTTTTGGAGCGGGGCCAATGCACTCAGCGCGCACTGGACAGCTTCGACAGCTCGCCAGATTGCCGTGAGGCCTCGCTCCACAACTTCATCCTCGAGGAATGCGGCCGGCGCACGCGCCGCCCAACCCAGTAATCACAAATGAATCCCGAATATCACCAGTCACTTGGAATCATTGTCAGCCGTTCCCCCAATCCAACGGATGCCATCGACAAGGCCGCCCAGTGGTTCGCCAGGTCCGGTCTCTTTGGGTGCGACCGCGTCGAGCAGGGGGCCATCCTCGCCCTGACCTGCATCTCGGAAGGCATCTCGCCCGTCGAATTCTCGCGCACCTACGACATCTGCGAGGGGAAGCTGCGCAAGAAGGCGATGGCCGCTTTCGCTGATTTCCGCAAGCGCGACGGGAAAGTGAAGTGGATCGCGACTGGCGAGGATGGCCTCAAGGCAGAGGCGGAATTCACCTTCGAGGGTCAGACCGTCCGGCTTGCGTTCACCATGGATCAGGCAAAGACCGCCGGCCTGGTGAAGGACAAGAGCGGCTGGCAGCGCAACCCTGCAAACATGCTCCGCGCCCGGCTCATCTCGAACGCGCTCGGGATGCTGTGCCCGGAGATTTACGCGGGCGAGTACGACGAGGAAAAGAGCCCGGCGCCGGTAGCTCAGATCAATCTCGGTGCCATCGCTGCACCGCCGTCCACGCCGACACCCGACGCGGCCAGCGCAACCGTCGTCAACATCGAGGCCACGCCGGTCGTTGATGCCGCCGCCCCAGTCCCGCCGACGCCACCGCCTCCTGCAAGCGAGTCGCCCAGCCTCCCGACTGACATCCAGGAGAAGCTCGTCGCCGCCATCGGCGGAGAGCGGATCCCAGCTGCGACCGTGTATTGCAAAAAGGTCGGCTGGCTGGCCGAAGGCGAGCAGTTCGACCAGCTCCCGCTGAAGCGCGCGAACCAGATTCTGGCGCGGGTCGACCGATTCATTTCGGCCATTGATATGGTGGCGAAATGAGCGTGCGCCCTTCATCACTCCCGGCGCTCCAGGCGTGCCCGTGCTTCACGGCCGACCAGACAACGGGCGAGGACGACAAGGCGGCAGGAACGCTGCGACACGACGCGTTATTTCGGTATCTCGGCGGTGACGTGTCGGCGCTCGAGGACCTCGACGAGGTCGACCGCGCTGGCGTCGAGTGGGCGGGCGAATATATCCGCACCCATGCGCCAACGTCCGAGTACCCGTTGGAGCGCGAGACGAAGGGCGCGTTCCTCGGGCCGGATTTCCTCGAGGTCCGCGGAACGCCGGATGTGGTGTGCGGCCCCGTTCTGTTTGACCTCAAATGGCGGGATGACGTCAGCGATTACGGCCCGCAGATGGCGGCCTACTCGCTGATGATCGGGCACGACCCAGTCAAGGTTCACATCCTCTACGCGCTGCACAAGCGGGCTGAGGTCCTCGAGTTCTCGGTTGAATCCGCCGAGGGCGTCGTGTTCCCGATCATCGACCGCGCCAATGCGCCGGACAAAAAGCCGTCGGCGTGCAGTTATTGCGGCTGGTGCGCGAACCGGCTCACATGTCCGGCGGTCATCGAGCAGGTCCAGAAGGCTCAGGTCGGCAAGCCCGCCGAGACGATCGACACCGCGGATGCCATGGGGGATGCCCTGCGCACCGCCCGCGTCGTGAAGGACTGGTGCGAGGCCGTCGAAGCCGCAGCCAAGGACATGGCCTTCAAGAAGGGGGTCCTCCCGACCGGCTTCGCGCCCGTGACACGCGCCGGCAACCGCGAGATCCCCGACATCAACCAGGCGTTCGGACTCACCGGACTGCCGCAGGGCGATTTCCTCGCCGCCTGCAAAATCAGCTTCACCAAACTGGTCGAGGCCTTCGCCGGATTCCACGGCATGAAGAAGGCGCCCGCGGAGCGCGACCTTGAAACAAAGCTCGGCGACGCAATGCGGCGCACGCCGTCCATCAGCTACCTCAGAGCCGCGAAGGAATAGTCAGATGCCACGATTCAACGACAGCGAGGCCAGGCGGTTCGAACCGCAGCCCGAGGGCGATTACATCCTGCGGGTCGTCGAGTTCGACGTCGGCCTGAGCAAGGGCGGCAAGACCGCAGGCGCTGACCAGTACGAAGTCGAGTTCGAGATCGAGGGCAAGTCGGGGAGGGTGTGGGAGAACCTCATCGATCACGAGGCAACCGCGTGGAAGCTCGACTTGTTCGTGAAGGCTGCCGGCGTCGCGCCCCCGAAAGGTGCCGCGTACGAATTCACCGCCGACCGGGCCGCGAGGGCTGGGGTGGCGTTCGTCGACCCGTTCGGGCTGCGGGTGTGGGCGCGGCTCGTCGTCGACGAGTACAACGGCAAGAAGCGCAACAAGGTCAGCATCTTCTACACGGACAAGCCGAAGCTGGAGCCGGTGCGACCGGCGAAGTCCGCCGAGGCTCCTGCAGTCACGCCTGGTGACGAGGATGATATTCCGTTCTGACTGAGATGAAGCTGCGCCCCTACCAACTCGAGGTCACGAAGGCCGTCGAATCCGGCTGGGGTGAGTCATCCAAGCAGTTGGGCGTGGTTCCAACCGGGGGCGGCAAGACCATCATCTTCGCCGCCCTCGCCGCTTCAATGGACGTGCGGCGGACGCTCGTCCTGGCGCATCGCGAGGAACTCATCGGGCAGGCCGCGGACAAGATTCAGCGCGCAACCGGGATCCGTGCCTCAGTCGAGAAGGCTGAGCGATGGGCCGACCCCAGCGCCCGGGTCGTCGTTGCCTCGGTCCAGACTCTGAAATCCGAACGCCTGTTGCGCTGGCCGGAGAATCACTTCGACCTGGTCGTGTGCGACGAGGCGCACCATGCGATCAGCGATTCGTGGCAGCGGGTCCTGCGGCACTTCGATATGCACGCCAACGTGCTCGGGGTTACGGCGACCCCCGACCGTGGCGACAAGCGCGAGCTGGGCACTTACTTCGAGCGGGTCGCCGCCGAGGTGCGCCTGGTCGACCTCATCAAGGACGGTTACCTGGCGCCGATCACGATCCGCACGGTGCCGCTCCAGATCGACTTGTCCCGCGTGAAGTCGACCGCTGGCGACCTCGACGCCGGCGAGCTTGGCGATGCGCTCGATCCCTACCTCGACCAGATCGCCGAGGAACTGAAGCGGCACGCGGCCGGTCGGCGGACGCTGGCGTTCCTGCCGCTCATCGCGACCTCGAAAAAGTTCGCGGCGGCGTGCAGGCGCGCCGGGCTCAGGGCCGAGCACGTCGACGGGTACGATCCCGAGCGGGCGTCGAAGCTGGAACGCTTTGCAGCGTGGGACTGGGACATTCTCAGCAACGCCATGCTGCTGACCGAGGGCTTCGATGATCCCGGCATCGACTGCGTCCTGGTCCTGCGCCCGACCCGGAGCCGGCCGTTGTACGCGCAGATGGTCGGCCGCGGGACGCGCATCGAGCCGCTCAAGGACAACCTGCTGATCCTCGACATGCTCTGGATGCATGAACGGCACTCGCTCGCGCGGCCGGCGAATCTGATCGCGTCGAGCGACGAGGAAGCGGACGCGATCACAGAGATCGCCGAGCACGATGCGGCAGGCGGCGAGGTGGATTTGCTGGAGGCAGCCAGCGACGCGGCGTCGCAGCGCGAGGAGAAGCTCCTGAAGAAGTTACAGGAGATGGCCACGCGCAAGGGCAAGTACATCACGGCCGAGGAATTCGCGCTGAAGCATCACGAACTCGCGGTCGCCGAGTACGAGCCGGTGATGGCCTGGGAGACTAAGCTGATCACCGAAAAGCAGGCGTTTGTACTGAAGCGCGCGGGCATCGACCCGGCGACCGTTCGCGGGCGCGGCCACGCATCCAAGCTGCTCGACATCCATTTCCGGGGGCAGACGCTCACCCTGGCTTCACCCGCCCAGCGCGAGTTGCTCAGCCGGCTCGGTCACCCAAGCCCGGACACGGCCTCCATCGTCGAGTTCAGGAAATTCATGAAGGAGGTACGGGCGTGAGCCTCAACACGACCAAGGTCCGTGGATCGCGCCTCGAGCGCGACTTCGTCATCCGCTGGTCGGCGCTGAAGCGCGCACCCGAACTCGACCGCGAAGTGAAGGTCCTTGGTCGGGATTTCCGCTTCGACTTCGCGCACCGGGCGTCTCGGGTTCTGGTCGAGATCGACGGCGGCCTGTGGCGTGGCGCCAGGGGCGGGCACACGTCGGGCGCCGGCGCCGCGCGCGACCGGGAGAAGGACTTCCACGTCATCATGCTGGGGTGGGTCGTGGTTCGCCTGAGCCCCGACATGGTGAAGGACTGGAAAACCCTCGAGGCCCTGGCCGAGTTCATCCGGCGCAAGGCGGACGGGGAGGAAGACCCATGACCAATGGCAACCCTCCGCGACCAACTGAACTGCGCCGAGCGCGAGCTCGCCCTTCGCGAGCGCGCTTACCCGAAGTGGATCGCCGACGGGCGACTCACAAAACCCAGGGCCGATCATGAAATTGCCTGCATGGGGGCCATCGTCGGCACGCTCAGGCGGCAGCTTCTTCTCGCCGAGGTATCCGATGAAATCCTGAAGGGCCTTCCCCCGCTTCCCCCATGCGCTCAGACCTCGAACGGGCCGAGTCCTACCTCGCCGCCATACCCGCCCCAGGCGAGGGCTCCCGCAACGACGGTCTCAACCGGGCCGCCTTCGCCGTCCGCGAGAGATTCCCCGGCGTCGGCGAATCAGACTTCGCTCGGCTTATGACTGAATGGTCCGGCCGCATGATCCCACCGCTGTCCAATGGCGAGATCACGACCACCATCCGCTCTGCCTGGAATGGTGCCGCCAACCGCGGGACCGTCGGCGCCAAAGCCACCGCGCCGCGCGCCAGTCACAACGGGAGGGCCTCGGCGCAAAGGGCAAGGTCTTCACAGCCGGACCCCCTCCGATCGCCTCCTGCAGCCTCCTACGAGGTTCCGGAGCTGGATTGCCTCCCGGACGCCGTCCCGCACGGCGCCGTCGAGCTGCTGCGGGCCGCCTTCAGCCCCGACGAGGGCGTCCGCATTGCCCAGGGCCGAATCGACGAACACGACGGCCGCGAGGTGCCCAAGGACGAGGGCGCGGTGTTCACGGCCGCGCAATGGATCCAGATGATGGAGACGAAGGGCGGGCCCAACGGCCTCTGGTCGTCATCCCGCGGCGCCGGGGTCTTCATCGGCATCAACCCGATGAAACCGGGCGGGGCCAAGGACGCCGACGTCTCATCGTACCGCCATGCCCTGCTCGAGATCGACGTCGGCCTGTCGCCGGTCCAGCAGTACGCCTTATGGATCGCCGCCGAGATCCCCTGCGCCGCCATCATCTCGTCGGGCGGCAAGTCCGTCCACGCCTGGGTGCGGATCGAAGCCGTCGACCGCCGCGAATACGACGAGCGGGTCACCTTCCTGCACCAGCACTTCGCTGCGTACGGCGTCGACGCCAAGAACAAGAACCCGTCCCGGTTCTCGCGCCTGCCCGACAGCAAGCGTGGCGCACGCCGGCAGGAGCTCCTTGCGCTTGGCACCGGCTGCCCGTCCTGGTCCGAGTGGCGCAAGCGCCTCGATGGCGACGCCCTCGGCAAATCCGTGGGGATCGATGAGCTGCTTGACCTCGACACCCGGCAGGATCCGAACTGCGTCATCGGTTTCCGTGGCGGTGAGACGCTCCGCTACCTGTGCAAAGGGAAGTCCGCCTGGCTCCTTGGTCCATCCGGCATCGGCAAGTCGTCACTGGTGACCGAGTTTGCCGTCGGCTGGGCGATGGGCCTGCCGGTTTGGGGGATTACGCCGGCGCGGCCCCTCAAGTCCCTGATCATCCAGGCCGAGAACGACCAGCATGACCTGGCAGAGATGGCCCAGGGCATCGCCGCCGCCTACCAGCTCGACCCGCGCAGCGAGCAGCTCGCCGCCGTGGCCGCCAACGTTCGGTTCCGCAGCGAGACCCGGAGCGTCGGCGCTGCCTTCGTCGAGCGCCTGCACCGGATGCTGGACGTCGACCGGCCGGACATCGTCTGGATCGACCCTTTGCTCTCCTTCGCCGGCATCGACGTCTCGAAACAATCCGAGGTCAGCACCTTCCTCCGGGCCCAGCTGAACCCCGTGCTCGAGTCGACCGGCGCCGTCGCGATCGGCGTGCACCACACCGGGAAGCCGAAGTCCGCCAAGGAAACCAAGGGCTGGACCGCCATCGATTGGGCCTATTCCGGCCTCGGCTCGTCCGAGCTCGTGAACTGGGCCCGGGCGGTGATGCTCCTGCGCCCGGTCGATGGCGGGCTCTACCAGCTGATGCTCGCCAAGCGCGGCCGCCGGGCCGGTGCCACCCACCTCAACGGGGAGCCGACCTCGAGCCTCTGGCTTCGCCATGCAGATGTTGGCATTCGCTGGATACAGTCTGAGGCCCCTTCCGAGCCCGCCGAGGGTGAGGACAGCGGAGGAGAGGGTTGCGGCGGTCCTGGACGATCCCAGCGCGGCACCGGTTCTCGCGGCCGCCCATCCGCCGTCGAGCGCGCGGTCTCCACCCTCGACTTCTCACCCTTCAGCGCCTCGATGCCGGCCGACGGCCTGAGCCAGCGCAGGACCATTATCCTCCTGAAATCCTGGCTGGCCGAACGCGGTCAGGGAATGGGCGACACCGCCATCCGTGGGCTTCTCAACCGGCTCACCGACAAGACCACCAGAACCCCCAACCTGAAGCTCGAAAATGACCTCTATTTCAAAGCCTGAAATCAGTGCGCGGAAAGTGCGCGAAAAGTCACTGCACGGAATATCCGCGCACTTGGCAAGTGTGGTGCGCGGAAAATACACCTTTTTTTACCCCTTAAGGGGTATAAAAAAGGGGGGTGTATTTCCGCGCACACCCACACCCCCTACCCCCAGAAAAACACAAAAACACTTTCCGCGCACATTTCCGCGCACCCTGACCGTGGGCGCCATTCTGGAGGGGGTACGATGAGCGTGGGTGACAGGCCGGCGTTTCCAGTTCCGCAGCTCGGCGATTCCATGTTCGGCGAGGGCGGGCTCACGACGTACCAATACCCGGGCAGCTCCGGCATGACCTACCGCCAGTGGCTCGTCGGGCAGGTCCTGTGCGGAATGTGGGGTGACCCGGAGTTAGCCTGGACACGTGACCAAATGGCCGAGCAGGCCCTCGACCAGGCGGACGCCGTGATCAAGTGGATGGACATCGAGGAGCAAGGGGCGCGCAAGCTCAGTTCAACTACTGACCCGCGATGAAGATCAAAGGGCCTGCCCGCTTGCCTGAGCCTTCGACGCCATCGCCGGAATTCGGCCGGTGGTTCTTTTGCCACAACTGTCATCCCAAGGAGGGACCGGCCATTCCCATCACGGGGCGGATGACGATTGCCGAGGCCATGGCTCATCTGCGCGAGAAGCACGGGCTCAATGCGTCCGGCGGCGATCCTGGAGGCACATGCAGGGTGCTGATGCACGGCGACGGTCCGAACTCGAGTGTGTGGGTCTACGTTTGGAAGGTCGGGGAGGTGACCCTTTCGGAACACGAATGCCAGCCCCGGAGGCCACTACGATGAGCGAAAAAAAGATTGAGACCCTGTTCCCCAATTTGGTCGCGGCCGAATTGATTTCGGCTCGAAGCAAGAACGCACCGTTCAACTCAGCGCATGAGGCTTATTCGATAATCCTCGAGGAGATCGATGAGTTCTGGGACGAGGTCAAAAAGAAGAGGGCCGAGCGGGATCGAACAACGATGCTCCTCGAACTCATTCAAATCGCCGCGATGGCCCAAAGGGCGGCCGAAGACCTTGGATTCGTCGTTCAATGTACCGAACGAAGGCTCCGGCGATCTAAGCCTTTGGCCATTTCCTCCAACAACGATGAGCGAGAAACACCATGATCACCAAAACCATTGAAGTCCGCGACAGGGCAACCTTCATCCCGATGCTCGCCATCCGGCTGGACCCGGGGAACGAAGCCGACCGGTATCTGCTGTCGCGTGCCGGCTACGGCGCGGACCCGGAAGATCAATGCAGCTACGTTCTGCTGGCGCGAATCAACGGCGGGGACGGGGAGTTTAAGTGCGATCCCTACGACTGGGAAACATCCGCCCGAACGATTCCTGAGGCGCATAAGTGGCTGATTGCGCACTTCGACGAGATCGAGTCGGGCGCGGTCGTGGACGTCGAATTCATCCTGGGCGAGACCGCGCAGCCGAAGGTCTCGGAGGCGCTAACGGACTCTGTGCCATGAACCCCTATGAGTGACCGTATGGACAGAGACTACCTCAGGGAGATGGCGAAGCTTCTGGAGGCCAAGCTTCCCGATCAACACGGGTTCATCCTGCTGGCGTTCCCCTTCGATCGGGATGACGGGCGGCTGATCTACATCTCCAACGCGCAGAGAAAGGATGCAGTCAACGCAGTCAAGGAATGGCTTATCAAAGCCAGCGGCGAGGAAGAATGGATGAAACACATTCAATGAGACCGGAACCGAACCATCGACTCGACGAGTATAGGAGACCACATCCCCAATTGGGGAACACCCCTGCCGGCGCGAATCATGGGTTCTTTCGGATCGGCGAATTGAGAGTGATCTCCTCCGGAACGCCGGGCCCCGATGACCCAACGTGGAACGCGGAGATCAAGAATTGGGAGCACGTCTCGGTGTCGGTCCTTCACCGTATTCCCTCCTGGGAAGAGATGTGCAGGGTGAAGGAACTCTTCTGGGCGGATGACGAGACGGTGGTGCAGTTCCACCCACGAAAATCCGAATATGTGAATGCTCACCCCCACTGCCTGCACCTCTGGAAGCAGGTCGGGGTGGAGGTGAAACTTCCGCCCAGGGAAACATTGGCATGAGCATTCCCATTGGCAGAGCCGTCATCTGCGACGTTTGCAACGAGGACTGGACGGACAGCGATCGCCCGGGCGGTTTCATCATTTGCGGCTACGCCACTTGTCCGGATTGCGCGAGCCGTTGGGGAGATCTCCATGCCAGGCCATTGCCCAAGCGGGTCACGCTCTGCCCAGTCTGGGAGTCCTTCGCCGACTTCATCCGGCGGGTTCGCGGACCGGATGCGGCAATCGAGATCTCCAGCGCCGAGCGGCGGAAGGAGGAGAAGGAATGACCGCCACCTATCCACCCGACTGGAAGGACATCGCCGGTCGCATCAAGGATGGCGCCGGGTGGAAGTGCGAGCGCTGCGGCCACCCGCATGAGCCGCAGACGGGCTACTGCCTGACTGTCCATCACCTCGATGGCAACAAGGCCAATTGCGACGACTGGAACCTTGCCGCTCTCTGCCAGCGCTGCCACCTGCGCGTGCAAGGTCGCGTCGTCATGGGGCAGACGTTCTTCGAACCCATGATCGAGGTGTCGGAATGGTTCAAACCCCACCTCGCAGGCTACCTCAAATCACTCACGTCCGGTCCACCGAAGGGCTATGAATCCAACACCCGATGACCTCCAAACTTTCGAGCGGGCATTCTCGTCGATGTCGGCTGGATGCCGTAGGCAGTGCAAATGCGGTCGGACGTTCTATCACCATGACCGCGACGACTATGACTGGGATCCCGGGGAGTTTGAGGGTCTTGAAGCCGATCCGAATGCAACCAGTCTGGATTACACGGTCGAAACCCTGACCATCGCAGGCACGGAATACTGCATGGACTGCGACTGCTGGCACGGGCAAGCCCGAATGATCAAAGGCTGGCTCGATCACCATGCGCGCCACGTCGCCCAATACCTGACGCTGGAGAAGCAACGCAAGCAGGCCGAGGCCGACGCATCTCCGGTGGTCGCCGACGCCCTGATCGCCGAGCAGCGGAAGGAGGGGAAGTGAGCGCCATTCCCGTCGTCGCGTTGAGCATCCGCCAGCCGTGGGCGTGGCTGATTCTGCACGCCGGAAAGGACATCGAGAACAGGTCTTGGCAGACGCGGTTCCGCGGACGCTTCCTTTTACACGCGAGCAAGGGGATGACGGTGAATGAATACTGGAACGCCCGGAGGTTTGCGGCCGGAAGGATGCTGATCGGTCGCGAGTTCCCGGGAAGATCCGAACTGGAACGCGGCGGGATCGTCGGCGAGGCGGAGATCGTCGATTGCGTGGACCGCTCGGACTCCCCGTGGTTCGTCGGTCCGTACGGGTTCGTCTTCCGCAACGCGAAGCCGCTTCCGTTCCATCCCTGCAAGGGCGCCCTCGGGTTGTTTCACGTTCCGCCATTCACCCACCAGCCTCCTGAATGAATGCCCCTGGACCTGGCCAGGCTGCAGAAGGTCAAGCCCCAGCGCCTTGCTAGGATTCGCTTCGCTTGATATTCCTCTCTCTGGTGAACCTGTGACTGGCCTGCAAATCACCGGCATGGATGCGGCCCTTCGCCGGGTGAAGAATGCCCCCAAGCAAATCAGGTTTGCTTCCATGGTGGCCGTCAATGAAACGGCGAAGATCCTCCAGCGGCACACCGTGACCGAGCTCCTGCCTGGCGCTTTCACTCTCCGCTCCCGCGGCGCCCCCTGGTGGAAGCCTGGCACGCGCATGGGGTTCAACATCAAGTTTGCCGGGAAGAGCCAAGTGGAGCCCGTCTCGATCCTCGGGAGTCGAGCCGATTGGCTGTTGCTCCAGGAGAAGGGGGGAATCAAACAGGCCGGCGGTCATTCCCTGGCGATCCCGAGGGTGGGCGCTGCGCGGCCGAAGGAGACCTCGGTTGTCCCTGCCCGCTCGAAGCCGCGGCGGCTCCTGGGGGAAAAGCGGGCCTTTGTCATGACGGCCAATAGCGGGAAACATTTCATAGCCTCGCGGCGGGGCAAAAAGCGGCTCCCGCTCAAAATCTGGTACGCTTTTAAGTCCGACGCCCACATCGATCCCATCCTCCGCTTTGGCCCGACTGAAAGTCAGCTCGCAAACAAGGTCCTCCCGGTAGAATTCCAGCGCGCCCTTGCTCGTGCTCTCGCCACCGCCAAATGACGCCGACCCCTCCTTGCGAGCCTCGGGATTACCAGGACGCCGCCGGGGCCATGCACGAGATGCTTCGTTGGGTCACCGAACCCGTGACGTCGGGTAGCCGGCAGCACCTGCGGGGTGTCCGGTGTCGTGCTCTCGCCCTCGCGTGGACCATCAACCCGGACACGCTCGGCGGCCTGAGCATGAGCCAGCTCGCCAGGCGTATCGGGGTGCGCCCCTCCACCTTTGCTGCCTTCACGCGGGAGGTGCGCGTGCGGTTCGGGATTCGAAACCGTTTCCACGCTCATGTCTGGCGACCCTGGTGATCCTCCCGCCCCCGAGGCGCCCGACGTGCTCGAACGCTGGCGCGCGCGTGAGGCCATCTGTTGGGAATGCGAGTGGTGGCAGCGTTGGGGGAAGGCCCGTTGCTGCCACCCGAAGCTCGCGTGCGCGGAATGGCACGGGCGCCATCATCCCTGGCGCACGTCTCGTCCCTGCCCGGAGGCCAAATGGTAAGGGCGACCCATCGGGGCACGCTCTCTCCCCCTTTGGTCCTCCCTCGGCCCCGTTTTCCCGGAGTTGGGAAGACAGGGATGGGCCTGCAAACGCTCTACGATGCCCGACGATCGCTTTGACTCCCGTTCTGCGCCGCTGACCCTCGCGGGCGGCCGCAGGCCCACTGGCGCCGACACGCGGGTCCTGTGGGGCCAACGCGAGGCCGAGGGGGGGGG
>Ga0137435_1000071_pt1 | contig 42466 bp, 73 predicted proteins | sample EasRivERMGT100_2_FD_104904 | JGI IMG/M metagenome (GOLD analysis project Ga0137435, IMG submission 104904) | Soil microbial communities from meander-bound floodplain in the East River, Colorado, USA - East River MetaG ERMGT100_2 | ecosystem: Environmental > Terrestrial > Soil > Floodplain ... | reverse complement strand
GAATGGGTATATACAGAAGAACCCATTCATGAAATTACGTCGGTTTAAAATAGATGATGTTCGTGTAAGATGGCTTGATGATAATGAAATAAATCTCCTGTTACGCGCATGCGAGTCTTTGGGTGATTATGGGATGAAGGATATTTTAACCTTTGCTTTAAACACCGGGTTTAGAAAAGGGAATCTTGTTAGAGTTACGGCTAAGGATATTATAGGCAATCGGATACAGGCCCTTAAAACAAAGACAGGTGGAACGTATGATGTCCCTATAAACGGGATTATGCAGGAGCTTCTTCCAAGACTTATAACAGCCCATAAAACAGGCCCCCTTTTAGATTTTGTTAATTATCGTAGACGATATGATGCTGTTGTACGCTTAGCGGGATTATGGAGACCTGATAGACACCCAGAGGCCGTGACTATTCATACTATGAGGCATACCTTTACGGCTCAATGTCTTCGTCAAGGAATTGAGATAAATATGGTGTCCAAATGGCTCGACCATTACTCGGTGGATTTCACTCATAAACATTATGGCCACCTCTGTCCCAAGAGGGAAGAAAGCATGATTAATCTCTTGAAATTAGGGGATTCTTCCCCAGCCCCGGCATCAGCTGTTATTGAAAATTTAAAGACATTAGAATAAAAAAATTTAGTATAGGTCACATAACTATCACATGATTTAGGGGGCATCCGAATACTGGTTAGGGGATTCGGCTCTGCTCCCCATTTTGGAGGGATTATGGTTATGGAAGGCGATAAGATACTAGTAGAGCGGACATGTCGTTATTGTTACTGGGATTGGAAAGAGTATTTAGGGGCGGAGGAACTTAAAAAACTCTGCGAATGGAAACCTATTGGAGAATGCCCTAAATGTCTTGCTTTAACTTAAGGTATTCCTCAATTTGTCTCTCAAGAAGCCGGGATATAAAATGAGTTAGAGACATATCTTTTGTTTCTCTTGCTATCCTACGTAACAAAGCTTTGTTTTTAGGGGATAGAAACCCAGCCACCTGCTTCAGTCCTCGTTTATTGTGCCAATAGTCTTTCTTTCGCTGTTTCATCTAGTAAAATTAATCCATCTGTAAATGAAAAACCATGATTTTCATGCAATTATCAGGTGATTATTTATTCACCTAATTCTCATGTAACTATCACTTGATTCTCACACCTCCGTGCTACACTCTTCGCATGGAGGGATTATGAATAACGAACAACAAGCACTAATGCAGGGCGAAGAAATCTTTTATATTTTCTGTCTAAACTAACTTTGTAGACAAAATGTGGATGATGGGGGTTTCCATAAAACTCATTAAAATGAAATCAATACGTAAAATCAATCTATTATGGATTTAGTTTAAATAATGAGGAACGCCTTGAGAGGGCAGCGTCCTAGGCCGCTAGACGATGGGGGCATGATGAAAAGAGATAACATAATCGAAATTAACAAGCAAGAGACATTTATTTGTAACAGATTTTATTAAACATTTTAAATAGACAAAATAACACAAGATGAATTGTAGAGGAAATGTAGCGACCGTATTAAGAATAAATATCTATTGACAAAATGAATAACACATGGTATATTTACTTAAATCTTCTTAATATTCAAAGAAACAGTTTATTCAACCGCTTTAATAGGAGAATATTATGCAAATGATGCCTGGTGGTGATTGGGAGAGTTATCAAGATAGATTAAAATATCTACAATACCAAATGAAAAATATAGGTAGAAATAACTTTTACACTAAAGGGCAATCATTAGCTGAGTGGGCAGACGAAGCTAGGATTACATATCAAAGGGATGTCCTCCCCATTCTCAGCCGTGGATGTCGTCCAATGTTTGACCCATGGGGAAGCTATATAGGGGAATATGACCCTGAGGAAGATGCATCTCTTCAATTAAAGATATGTATGTATGATTTGACACAGGCTTTGCAAGGCCGTAAGCATCCAACTCAGGAGAAATGACATGTGCCCGAATTTGCGGCTGAATGAACTAATGGAAGATATTATATTAATTAATCAACTTGAATGTATTGAAAAAGTTGAAGAAGAAGACGAAGAATAGGCCTTTACATATAACTATATATAGTGTATACTAAATAGGAGAATGTATGCAAGCTAAAGATTGCCGAGAAGGGATTGAGTATCTGATACGAAAGCAAGGCACTAGAGCTGAATTTGATGTGGCTGAATGCATTGGATGGAACTATTCAAATGAATTTCTTTTGTTCCTTACATTCAATGAATATGGACAAAGAAAAATAAGAAGCATGGGCCCAGAGGAAGAGATTCAGCTTAAGAGTAAAAGGATCTAAAATATATCTAATAGATATAATAGATTCTTTGAAGTATCAAAAAAGGTACTTGAACGAAATAGCAAATAAATATTCGTAAATAGCGAATATGCTTAAAGGAGAAGAAAATGACTAAAACAGGTGTGTTAGAGGCAATTTCATATAAAAATCGTCGGGTTAAATTTGGAACTAATTGGTTTGCAGTGGATCCTTTTGTTAAGCTGGACAATTTGAAAATTAGCCAAGAATATTCAGCAGAATTTAACTCAGATAAAGGGATATTCTACATTGAGAAGTTCGCTCTACCCCAAGTGGCTGAGTAGTCGTCAATAATGACGAATAAAACACAATTTATAAGTTAATTCGACAGATATGACGATACTAGGAGAAATGAAATGAAAAAGATTATGTGGAGACATGGGGATGTACAAATCATAGCTACGGATGCAATTCCAGAAGATGCAAAGAAACTGGCTCGTAAAGAGCTGGCTTTTGGTGAAGTGACGGGACATGCCCACCGTACTGATTTAGGAGAACTGTTTGAAACCAAAGAGGGTAAGCTATATTTAAAGGTTTCTAAGCTCTCTAAAGTGTCACATGAAGAACATAAAACCATTACATTAAAACCAGGTAATTATCGAGTGGTGGTTAAACGTCAGTATAGTCCTACAGGATGGGAAAATGTCAAAGATTAATAAACTAACCGAAGAGCAAGAGTCTCGATTGGTTGAGTGGAAAGATAGGTGGATAAAAATAGGGTTGACAACTGGTGAAATGGATTTTGAACGGTTTGAAAAAGCGGCTAGGGCTTGTTATAAATTCGCCGGACTAAATTCAAATGTGCCTATTATTCGAGTTTCTTCTCCGATGGTTGGTGCTTTAGCTGCTCCTATTGCGGCATTGGTTATTGAGCAGTTGACTAAGAAAAAATCGTCGGCGGTGGATTCGGAGGTGCGTTCGGCGGTGGGTTCGGCGGTGGGTTCGGCGGTGAATTCGGCGGTGGATTCGGCGGTGCGTTCGGCGGTGTATTCGGCGGTGTATTCGGCGGTGTATTCGGAGGTGCATTCGGCGGTGGGTTCGGCGGTGTATTCGGAGGTGCATTCGGCGGTGGATTCGGCGGTGCGTTCGGAGGTGTATTCGGCGGTGTATTCGGCGGTGTATTCGGCGAAACCAAAAATTTTCTGGCACTATTGGCTGGGAGGCCAACTTTGGCCAGCGTGGGCGTCTTTTACTACCTTTTTTACTGATGTTTGTGGCTATAAATTTAAAAGCGACGTAAACCAACGCATAGCGGTTTATGCTGAAATCATTCAATCCGCTTGTTATTGGTGGCCCAATCAATCTTTCATTATGGTTTGTGAACGACCACAAGAAATTCATCGAGATCAAAATGGACAGCTTCATAATGATTCTGGCTTAGCAATCAAATGGCCGGATGGATGGGGCTTATGGATGCTGCATGGCACTAAAGTGAGCGAACGGATTGTCCTGCATACTGAAGAACTGTCCGCTGATGAAATCTCTAACGAAAAGAATAGTGAAGTGTCTAGAGCAATAGCCGAGAAATTAGGCTGGGATAGGTATATGAAGGTGTTAGGAACAACTTTAATAGACAAATGGTTTGACCCTTCTAAATGTCTCCATTATGAGCTCTATGATTTTAAAGAACGTAAATTCTCTCTAATGCCCCGACTTCTTAAAATGGAGTCCCCTGAAATACATGATGGGACGAGGCCTTATTACATTGAACCAGTGGATCCAGGGCTAAAGAGTTGTCAAGCTGCTCGGCGTTGGCAATTTCAAAAAGAGAATGGTGAATGGCCTACAGTACAGGAATGTAACGAAAATCCTTCTCTTGTCTTTGAGATTGAGGCCTAAGAGTTTACAGTTCCATCCTTACTGTAAACCGCACACAATTGACAAATATGTCAACTACTAACAATGAGGAAGTGCGATGAAAATTGGTAATTTATGGGATAAAGACGGAAATAAGATTCCTCCTATTCGTTCAATTCAGCTTATGGTGTTCGACGACTTATTGGTGTTTTTCGTATTGGGAGTAATGGTTGGGAGGTACCTTTAATGACCGACGATAACAGGGAGAGGGAATTAGATTTTGAACCAAAAGATGGCAACATTGTGGATTTAGGAAACCGTCTTGAAATTGCCATTGCTGAATGTGACGCATACAAAGACGATCTTCGTCATGAAATGGCGGGAACGGTAAAACTAGAGGCTGAACTCGACAAGCTAAGGGCGGAGAAAGAGGCGTATCGCCAAATGTATGTGGAACATCTCACAACCCAATGCCCTAATGTGAATAGAAGTTTCCCGATCATAGCGATTGAAAATGAACTTGATAAGGAAGCCCAAAAGATCCTCGCCAAATTTAAGGAGCCACTAAAATGAGCATGGCAGAGTTAATGCAAAGACGTTTATGTCAGCTGAAGGAAGAACTTGAGGCAAAGGATCAGTTACTTAGAGAGTTTGTAGGTGCTGCAAGAGGACTTTCATTTAGTGAAGATTGGAATGAAGGTACTCATGCAAAAATACATGGGTATAGACAGAAATTACTGGATGTTCTTACAAAAGCCACGGCCTTTTTAGGGGACGGAGAGAAGAAATGACTATTACCGAAGCTAGGAGAATTATACGAATTCACAACACTAAGAAATGTATATGTGGGGATGTGCTATGTGATTTTAGCTCTAGTTATGCATATGCTGTTGGATATCTTGATGGAGCTAAGCCGCTTCATAAGGCTATTAAGAAATCTAATAAGAAATACAAAAAGCTATATAAGCATTTGGGGGAAGGAAATGGATGCGGAAACAAAAGCCCTATTAAAGCGGTTGACTGAAGCATTAGAGGGTATTAATGCCGAGCTAAAGAGCATGAATACCGAAGGAGTCGTTGTGTTCGCTGGGAGTGATCACCTAGAAAACTAATATGAATTTATTAGCTTTCACTATATATATCGGCACCCTAACTTGTACGGCATATAGAAGTGTGCCTACACAAACTGACGATACTCCTTATGTTACATCTATTGGACATAGAGTTAATCCTACTGTTATAGCTGTTAGTCAAGATTTACTTAAAGATGGTATTGTTAAATATGGTGATGTTGTATATGTTGAAGGAACTGGGTATCGTATTGTTCAAGATTGTATGAATAAAAGACACAAGAAGCGGATAGATTTGTGGGTGGGATCAAAAGATGAAGAGTCAAAGATTTATCAAAAATATAAAGGCCGAGCGCCAAGGGTTTGGGTAGTAAAAACAAAGGAAATTTACGTAAATGCACAGCAAAAAAGAGAGAACAAATAAGAATTATGAGAAAGGGCAAAGCCCATACCAAGATTGGCTTAGTCAGCACAATGGATTTGATGCATTGGAAACAGACAATTTTTCAGAAGGAGCCTCTCCATGGGCTCCCGGTACTGTCTCCGAGAAAACCGAAGAACAGTTCAAGGCATTAAAGAAGATTGCCCCAAAGCTTAAAGGGCAACAGAAAGAGATTATTAAGATGGTGTTGTCTGGACAAACGTCTCAAACCGCTATTGGAGTGATGCTAGGTATTTCTCAGCAAAGAGTGGGGCGTATATTAAGACAGATTAGAAAGATAATTGAAGAGGAGATGGACGTATGATTCCAGCATTACTAGCAGCGCTACTTCCCAGTATATTTAAAGTTATAGATAAAGTTATACCGAACACCGAAGAGAAAGAGAAACTTAAGATTGAATTAGAATTGAGGCTAAAAGAACAAGAAATGGAGTTTGCAAAGCTCCTGCTCAGTGCAGATGCTTCTCAAGTTGAAATTAACAAAGTGGAAGCGGCCAGCTCTAGCTTGTTTGTCTCTGGATGGAGGCCCTTCGTTGGGTGGGTGTGTGCTTGTGGATTTGCTTGGGCAACGGTTGTACAACCTGTTTTTGTTTTCTTGTTAGCAGCTTTTCATCATCCGATGGTGACACCACAAATTCAAACCGAGGTACTTATTCAAGCATTATTTGGACTCTTAGGTATGGGTGGCTTTAGAATGATGGAGAAAAAATGGGGAGTGGCGACTAAATAAGAGTTGTGGATTTTTACTAAAGGAAAAAAAATGCAAAATAAATGTAAAACTCATGGTATTCAATATAAATATACAGACCCTGATGGTTGTTTGAGTTGTAAGAAATGTGACAGTGTAGCAGTTAGTTTTTTAGCCTTTTTAATGGTTGTTACAGTTATATTTTTGCTTGTGGTAGCTAAATAGGAGGCTGTATGGACTTCGTAAGAGAGTTTCAAAAACGAATGCGCGTTATTAACACTGACGGTGTTATCCAAGAGAGGCCAAAGTATAAGGCTGCTCCTAATGGGAAACTCTATAACATCCATAAACGCTCCCTTCCAGTAGGAACAGATAAGGTTGTTGGGATTGGTTTTACCCATGCTGAGGCCATTCACGCTGTTCAAACTCTCTTCAAGACAAAAGAAGAATTTACACAAGCCGATAGACGTTGGTGGTACTACGATGTTGTTCCTCAAGGAAATATTGAAGAAACAAATATTTATTGGAATCCAAAACAAATAGTTATAGGAGAAGAAAATGTCAGATAAACAAGTTATTACAGTTGAAAAACGTACGAAGTTTGGTGTTAGAGGGACAGATGGGCTTAATTACAGTATCAGTAAGTTTCTTAAAGATGTCACGCCCGATTCATTTGAAGAAGGTGCTCAGTATGAATTTGATGTGTATACCGGACCTAAAGGCGGGAAGAGTATTAATAAGTTTTTAAAACTCGATGGTGTTAAAACGTCTGTTCCTCCCATCCCAGCTCTTCCTAAGACTACTCTCACTGAAACTAAAGCTCCTATGGGTGAGACACCTGTTAAACCAGCTGTGAAGAAGACAGAAGACGAAAAAATGACAAAGGCTGACTGGGCTGATCGTAACCGTACTATTGAGCTACAAGCACTGCTTAAATCTACCTTAGAGTCGCCTAGTGTTGCACAATTGGTAGTTGGAAAGCGCCTTCAAGAAAGTTTGGAGATTCTCAAAGAAGTTTTTGAATTTTCACTACGCCTCTATGATTCAAAAAAATGAGTGCTTTTATTAGTTTAGTCGGTCAAACATTTACTCGACTTACGGTAGTTAAACATAATGGCTTTACAAATCGGAGAGATTATGCCCAAACCTCAGCGTAAATATCTTCGAGTCACGGAGGTTATAGATTTTGTTAACGCTAGTTGGTATCAGTACTGGGTAAAGAGTGTTGGTAGTGTTGAAGAATGTGAACGAATAACACGTGAAAGCTCAGCTTTTGGGACGGGAGTGCATAAGATGGTGGAGAACTATCTGATTGGCTCGCCGCTCCCGGAGCTATCTGAGAGACAAAAAGCATGCGGCTCGCTTCTTGTTAATTGGTGCAAAGAAACCCAAGCTAAGCCTCTTACCATCAATGACAGCCCAGCTGTGGAATGTACCCTTCAATGTGAGCGATACGGATACGAAGGCCATCCAGATCTTTTGTGTACATTTGGAGAAGATACAACCCCATGGATTATTGATTGGAAAACAAGCAAAGAGTTTAAGCTTGGGTACTATTTACAAGCAGCTGCTTATGCTCATGCAGCTCGAATCGAGCATGGTATCACTATTAAAGACGGGGCTATATTAAGAGTGGAAAAAGATCCCAATAAAAAAGTGCAATTTGAGGTAATTGAAATGCATGATTTAGAAGAGAAATATTTCCCTATTTTTTTAGCTGCTCTTGACGTAGTGAATTTCTTTAAGAAAAGGGACAAATGGAAGGTGAAGAGAGGTGAGTGATACATCCCTCTTAGATTGGGCTCTATTTTATGTGCGTCAAGGCCTATCCATTATTCCCATTTCACCTAAAGAGAAAATTCCATTAGTGCTATGGAAAGACTTTCAAGGGAGACAAGCAAGTGAAGAAGAAATTAAAAAGTGGTGGGAAACGTGGCCAACAGCAGACATTGGATGTATCACAGGCCCTATTAGCAAGCGGCTCATACTCGATATTGATGGAGAAGATGGACGAAAATCAGTTTCATCGTATGCTATCCCTGTTACGGCAACTACCCGCACACTTCGGGGCCTGCAGCATCACTTTAAATATCCCGATGGCCTTACTGCCAAAACCACAATCGGAGGGCTGTTGCCGGGGGTCGATGTTCGAGGTGCTGGGGGATATTGCAAGCTTCCCCCAAGTTGTTTCTCAGACAATTCAGGGCGATATGCCTGGGAAAATGAGGAGTCTTTGGCGGAGGCTCCACCATGGCTTATTGAACTCTTAGATAAAAGAGATTACCTAACAGCTCCTACTTCTCCACAAGTGTTAGGTAACACAGACTTATGGATTGAAGAGACATTACAGGGAGTGGGTGAAGGAGATAGGCATGGAGCTTTGCTGAAGCTGTTCGGCTACTATGCTAACACTATGCCTCTAGACCTTGCTTCAGCCCACATTCGAGAATGGAATAAAAATAACCAACCTCCAATGTCTCCAGATCGCCTTGAAGCAACACTAAAAGATTTAACCGAGAGATTTCAGAAGGGGGAATACACCAGTACTTTTGTAGAGAAAATTAAGGCTCAGCCGAGAAATGTATCTCTTCTGTCTGCAACACAGCTTGTTACTCAATATAACAAGCCCCCTAAGTTTCTAGTACCAGGACTCATTCCACAAAATACCCGGACAATCTTTGCTGGCTGGCAAGGACGAGGAAAGAGTTTTATCACCACTGATTTAGTAATTGAAATTGCAAGGAAGAAAGGATATGGAAAATGGCTTGGAGAGTTTGACGTGGCCCATGGCCCGGTTATATATGTGGATAATGAGAACGCGAGAAACCTTGCTTCTCATAGGCTTTCTCAGCTTCTTGCTCCTAAAGGACTCCAGTCTAATGATTTGGATTTACATTTTGTTATCGGAAACCATCTTAAATTGTCCGATGAAAGAGACTACCTTTGGCTTAAAGAGCAAATAGCTAAAGTAAAACCAGTATTAGTTGTTATTGATTCTCTTGCATCATGCCACACGCTCGACGAAAACTCCAGTAAAGACACTCGATATTTCTTCGACGAGTTAATTCTTCCCTTATGTGAAGAGTATGGTTGTGGGATGTTGTTTATTCATCATGAGAACAAAGGAACTCCTGGGGTACAACTGTCGGGGGGAAAACGTGTTAGAGGTTCTTCTGCCCACGGAGACGCTGTGGATCAAATTATTTCTTTGAATGAAAAGGATGGGGTAGTTTTCTTGGAACACAGCAAACGGCGCTATACAAAGAAGCATCCAGACTTTGCAATTTCTATTGAGGAAAATAGTAGTGGGTTTATTGTTCGAAACTCTGGGTATTTATAATGAATGTTATTATTGATTCTGGTGAATATCCTAAAGAAACCATATTGGTTTGTGATGTTGAAACTAATGGCAAAGAAGGGGATGAGTTAGAGATTGTATGTATTGGTGTATCAGGTAATGGGGAAGATGTATATGTATATTTTAATATACATGCTGATTTAATCAATCTTCTAAGAACCTCCAGGCTAGTATGTCACAACGCTAAAGGTGCAGAGATTCCTTGGCTCGCTCGGTATGGAGTAACGATTGAGCATCTTCATGACGACACCCAGATAATGGCCTATGTTTCAGACTCTTCTAGAAAGACCTATGGGCTTAAGAAGTTATCTGAAGATATGTTCGGAGCTGTATGGCCTACATACGATGAACTCACTACAGACAAGAAACTGATTGAAGAGGCCTGTTTAAACAACCCTGATTTGTACGCCATTGGAAAGAAAGGTTCACAACTATTACCGAGGCAGCTGTCTCTTAAAGATCTTCCTAAAGAAATTGTAGCGAATTACAACGCCCAAGACATTTATTGGACCTATAAACTTTGGATGTATTTTAGAGAGCATTTTAATGCTGTTCAGTGGAATTTTTACCGGACAATAGAACTGCCCATGACAAAACTGATTTACGAAATGGAACAACAGGGTGTCATGATTGATACCAAAGCCATAAGGAGAATTCATAATGAGCACTCGAAAGAAAGACGGAAAGCGAAGAAAGGTTTTATTGAAACAATCGGAATCCAGGGAATCAATCCAAATAGCCCGAAGCAACTACTTGATGGGTTTCGAAGATGCGGTATTGTTACTCAATCCACAGCTGAAGAAGCACTCCAACCTTTCTCTGACAAACCTGTTGTCGCAAATCTCCTTAAATACCGAAAACACCAAAAAGTCTGCTCTACATACACTATACCGTTATACGTTAATGCAGTTAAAGACAAAGATAATCGAATACATGCGAGGTTTAGTCAGAATACAATTACGGGACGTTTATCGTCGAGTGATCCGGTTAATCTCCAAAATCAACCGCAAGCTGTTAGGGAGGCCTTTATCGCTAAAGAAGGTCATAGCCTCATCGGCGCAGATTGGAGCAACATTGAACTCAGACTCCCCGCTCATTTTGCCGGAGAAATGGGCTTCATCGAAGAACTATCGAAACATGATGGCGACTTACACAATAGGACCGCTAGGCTCCTTTTCGGAGATAATGTATTTTCCATCCCAGAGGCTCAGTTTAAAGAAAAAAGAGCGAAAGCAAAAACATGTAATTTCCTCCTCACAAACAGTGGGACCGCTAAAAGACTTGCCTCAGAGCTTCAAGTTGAAGAAGAAGAAGCAAAAGAGCTCTACAAGAAGTTCTGGGAAGGTTACCATACCCTTGCCGAGTGGATGGCACATGAGAAACGGCAAGCTCGCTCCTTGGGGGGCATAAGTACTTGGTTTGGGCGGTGGGTGAATATCCCACAACTTAAACTAACTTGTGGACGTTCTAACTGTTCTTCTCTACCTGGGTTTTGTAAACAGTGTTTCATGAGAGAAGAAGCAGAGCGAAGCGCTATAAGCATTCGAGTACAGGGTACAGCTGCTGATATGTGCAAACTAGCTGCTTTAAGGATGCAAAAAGAGAAAGGCATAGTACCTGTATTAGCTGTCCATGATGAGCTTGATTATGAAATTAGTGATGATAAAGTACTTGAAATATCTGAATATGTGCTGTATACTATGTCTAATATCACTACTCTTAATGTTCCATTAGTTGTGAATGTTAAAACAGGTAAGAGCTGGTCGGAGGCACATTAATGCTTAATTTGTATCAATGGTGGATAGGGCCTTCTCTCTCTGTGTATCCAGCTTTACCTATGACAAATAAGACAGGGAAACAAATCTGGGCCACTTATCGTCGTCAACGAAAAACTTACATAACCTATGGGGTTAAAGTAAATAGTCCGGTGCCCGGAGAAGGTATTAAAGATAATAAGAAAGTGATCGGTAATCGTCCCGGAGTGACAGGAGATATGATTTGGGCGAAGGATGGAAAACAGATACGTAAAAGCCAAGCCTTTGTGTTCCCAAGAGATGGAATGAAGAGTCAGGGAAGTATCTTTGAAATGGTGAAAGCTAGAGGAAGTTTGTGGAAAATCACGGTGTTTATTAACCCTAAGCCGGGGTTTATAGCCAAGCATCAAAGTGATTTTGTGTGTAGGAATGAAGTACAGGCCGCAAAGTTTCTTTCTAATAATTTTTTGTCTCGAAAACAGAGAGTGCTATGGAGACTTAAGTTTTGGTTCCCTAGTATGTGGAAGGATTTTAAGAACAAACTGAGCGAATTAGTTAGGTAAGTAAAGCGGTTTAATTTGGAGGAATGATGAGAACTAGAGGCCGACAAGTGAGACTCACTAAAGAGAAGCTGGAAAAGAGGCTTTCAAAGATTGAAAGACGTATGAAAGAACTAGCTGAGAATGCATTTATTATACGTAATCTTATAGATTCTATTACACCTAAAGAGGAGACATCCAATGCCTTACTTGACAGACCAGCGCAAGAAATTACTCTCTGAGGATCCGTTACAGGCCACTGAGCCTGGTGATTGGAATTATTTATATACTCAGGCCTATTTGCATGTTTTTGCACGAGAGCCTAAATACGAAACCATCTATAGACTCAACACCTTCCCATTTGAATATCCAGAGGTGGTGGATGTGGCTACAACTCTTCATAACAACGGAGTGTCGGCCATTGAACGGCACGGAGCCATGGAAGTGGCTTATGACGAGTTTTATCGTCGAGTTGGTGGTATTTATGAGGATGAATGCATAGCACGTAATGGTGATCTTAAAGAGTACGATAAGGTTTTAGATATTATTGATGAAAAATTTAGAGATAAGGAAGGTAATCAAAAATGACTCTTGGTACAACGGTTGATGTAAAGAGAGAGAATTTCGATAAGTTTGCTGAGCTTATTAGTAATCAGTTCAATCATGGTGGAGATAAATACAAGCTTCCTGGTTTTAATGATCGTGAAGCTACAGATGTGATTTCCTCAGTATTTGGTGGAGACACTGAGTTTGATTGGATCCTTGGAACCATGATGAAGTACTTATTTCGTTTTAAGAATTTTCAGAGAGAAAAGGACCTTCTTAAAATAGCCACCTACTGCTACATTCTGTGGCTTAAGCAAGGCAATCATTTGAGCGAGTCCCATGATGAAGACACAGCAGTTCCACAACCAAGATATGACTTGAGGCAGGGATAATATGAGCCTATTTAGACAAATGAGACTAGCCGGGTCAGTGGTGATGCTAATCGGCGCTTTGTTGGGCAGTTCAAACGGTTTAATTCTTTGCTTGATTGGGTTTATGGTACTTATTTTGGGACTAGTATATTCAGTCACGGCTCTTGAGGAAAAGTTTAATGAAAAAGAAAAGGAGTCTTAGGTCAATAATTTTAAGTGGGTTGGGAAAATCCTGGATTTATTGGCCACCAAGACTAGAGGCTAAAAAGAGGGCTAAGCATCCCACAAAAAAAGGTTGGTATGTCTGTGAAAACTGCAAAGAAGAAAGAGAGCGTATTGAGATCGACCACAAAATTCCTTGTATCCGTCCTGCTGAGGGTTTCACTACTTGGGATGAATATATTAAGCGTCGTTTTGTTGAAACTTCTGAAGAGCTTTCAGCTATTTGCCATGAGTGTCATCAAGAAAAATCTAAAAAAGAAAACAAGATCCGTAGGGAAACGAAGAAAGCTAATCGTAACCGGGGCTGATATGGACGAATGGCTCAAAAGGAGCAAGCCGTATGATATTGCTTAGTTATCAATTTGACAAAGACAGCCCAAAAACAACTGTCGAATTATCAGCAGAAAGTACTCTTCCTCAAGTACTTGAAGCTATCCAGTTATTTTTAGCGGGCGCGGGTTACTATGTGAATGGCGAATTAGTTATTGAAGAAGACGCTTTAAATAAGGATCAATAAATGAAAGTTAAAGAACTAGTTTTTGATATCGAGACAGCGCCGCTCACTACATATGCCTGGGGGCTGCATGAGCAAAATCTTAATTTAGGTCTCTTAAAAAAGGATTGGTCTATATTGGCTTGGGCGGGAAAATGGCGAGGGGAGCCTTCTTCTAAGATTCAATATATGGACAATAGGCAGTGTAAAGATCCTCAAGATGATAAAGCCATTGTCATTGGCCTTTGGAAGCTTCTAAACCAGGCTGATATTGTCATCACCCAGAATGGGGATAAATTTGACATTAAGAAATTTAATGCTAGGGCCGTAATGCATGGTCTTCCTCCTGTTAAACCTTTTAAAAGTACTGATCTTTTGAAAGAAAGTCGAAAAGTGTTTAGTTTTACTTCTCATTCCTTAGAGTATTTGTCTCGAATGTTTAATGTTAAGTACAAAAAACTTAAACATAAGAAATTCCCTGGATTTGAGCTGTGGAAGGCTGTTTTAGCCGGAAACAAACAGGCTTGGGCTGAGATGAGAAAATATTGCATTCATGATGTCCTCTCGACCGAAGAACTGTTTGAGAGGCTCCGAGGATGGATTAAAACCCAGAACCTAGCAGTTTATTATGAGGACGATATTGTTAGGTGTCGGTGTGGTAGTACCAATCTTGTCCCCCGTGGATACGCCCGTACTGATACGGGAAAATTCCGTATCTATCATTGTAAAGAGTGTGGGAAGTGGCCACGAGGCGCTGAGAATCTTTTGTCTACAGAAAAAAAGAAAGCCCTTTTAAAGGAGAAATCGTGAAAAAGTTTATTGCCCTATTTGCCCTGTCTTTGGCTGCCTGTTCTAATTATAATGACAGATTTGTTGATGTAGTTAATGACTCACAAAGAAAAACTGTAATGATAGAAGTACAAACTGTTATGAAACAAACTATGCTTTCATTTGATGGGGAAAAATTCTCTGTCCATACTGAAACAGTTCCTGTTACTTTTGTAGGTGCTGGGGTGTTTATTAGCCATAACGGCCATGTATTGACTTGTGCTCACCTGTTTAATGTCGGATTGAGTACCACCATTACAGTGATAAAATATGGAGATAGTCGAGTGCCCGCTGAAGTGTTGTACAAAGATACCGGGAAAGACTTAGCCCTCCTTAAAATACCTGTTTCTTGGTTCACTCCTAAAGCCTCTCTCTCTAGAGGCAGGCTGCAAGTGGGACAGGAAATCATCACTATTGGTAACCCGGCTGGACTAAACTTTAGCTCCTCCCATGGAATGATTAGCCATCTGAATAGAAACATCTATGAACGCTACACCTATACACAGTCTGATCTTCCTACCAATGGTGGGAACAGTGGGGGGCCTGTGTTTAACTTAAATGGGGAACTTATTGGTCTTAGTGCCATGAAACTATCAGACGCAGATGGGATGTCATTTGCCATCACTCCCGATACTATCCGTATCTTCCTCAGTACCTTTAGAGGCTTAGACGAATGATTCTTTGGAATATGGATGTAGACACTGCTATTGAGTTCTATAAACGCTGTATGGAGCGTAATGCAGAAACTGAAGAAGAGCGTGTAGAAATTCTTACAGAACTTGCTGAAGAAGGACGTATAAATTGTGTTAGTCAAACCAATCGTACCCCTGAGCAAGTGGCAGAGGATATGTCTAAAAATTATGGAAATACTCTATTCCTAAGAGCCGATGGAGAACATGATGTTAAAGGTGAATAGCCCTGTATCCAAGCATTGGCCCATTACCAGTCCTTATGGAATGCGTGTAGACCCCATCACTAAGCAAGATGTAGCCATGCATTATGGGATTGATTTTGGAGTGCCAGAAGGCACCCCAGTGGTGGCTGCTGTGTCCGGCATGGTGTACAAAGCTGGCTGGCAGGATGAAGAAAACCATGAAAAGGGTTTTGGATTACGAGTTTGGCAGATTGTAACAATCGACGGGGTTAAATATTCAGTGTTTTATGCCCATTTGTCCAAGCTTGAAATAGCCGAAGGCACTCTTGTTATAGCCGGAACCCGTATTGGCCTTAGTGGGAACACTGGCAAGTCATCGGGCCCACACCTCCATTTCGAATGTCGTAAATCTGAAGGAAAGGGAGTACCAATTGAGTTTCTTTAAACCCAGACCCCCAAGACATAATCATCTATCCCCTAACCCATACACATATGACGAAGAATACGTTCAGTCTTGCGAAATGTGTGAGGAGCTTCTTGTGGAGGCTATGGATGATGGCCGGGCCTGTAGGAAACATCCCTTCTCCTATTATGAAGTGGACAGAAAATACTGTGAGGATTGTTCGGAGGAATAATGGACGGAAATACTAGCCCACAAATAGCTACAGAAAATAGTCAATGTGCTGAATGTAAGCGCACCATCTATTCGAATGAAAAATATGGAGCACATGGGCTGTGCTCTCAATGTATGGAGGACGAGCATCATGGTGGATAATTATGCCTCTTAGTGCGTTGCCGCCGTGGATTAAAGACCAAGCCGAGGGCACTACAACCGATTGGAATAATTCCATCCAAAAGAAATGGAAGAAGAGTTGGTTTGCCTATGGGCCCAGAGCCACAGAATCATGGGCGAAATGGCGTGAATGGCCCATCACTCTTTTTGCTTTATTTGGAAAAGGACCAGCTAGGTTTGAGGGGGAAGGATGGGAGAGGGATAGTGGCTTTCAGGAAGGAGCGAGAATGGGACATCTGTGGAGATTTGATCCGGCTAAGATGAAACTCTTTAGGCCTGTATATTTGTCAGCCATTCAATACTGGGCCAAATGGCACATTCAAATCCAATGGCCTTTCTTTATAGCTTTTCATTATTACATTGATTCTGTGCCTAAGTATCCAGAGCCCTCCGCTAATAAGAGGGTGTTTTATTTTCGTTTCGGGTGCCGCCGGGACGCAGACAAGGTGTATTGGTTTCCAAGCATCTTTATAGGCCTCACTTTTAACTAGGAGAAATATGAGTTCAGAAAAAGATGTAAATGCATTCATGTGCTCTGTTTGTCACACACAAAGTATAAAAACTGATGGGTATTATCATAGTTTTAGGCGAGACAACGCTATGCGTATATGCGTATATTGCTACGAAAATGGTGTTGTTTGGGCTGCCCAACAGGCCTATAAGGGGGAGAAAAAATGAAACTTCCATGGCTGTGGATGTGCAAATGGCTACATTATAGATTCTGGGATAGAAGCTTATTTAAAGACAGCTATATTACATATTGCAATATATGCGATGTATTTTGGAGGGAATAATGAAGGTGGTTATTGAACAAAAGAAGAATGGCTATGTTGTGACAATGAATGGGTTTATTAAGGTGAGTGGGGAATATGTGTTTAAAGCCACTGAAATCATCACTATGTTAGAGTTTGTAGGAAGTGCTGTGGAAGGAGCTAAGGTGGAGGTGGTGCGGAAATGAAACTTTCAGCCATTAAGAAAATAAGGGATTTACATAATAAGGTTGTACATGCTCCTTCTCATAAAAGAGAAGATGAGTGCTATTCAGATGTTGAGTTTTTAAAAGAAGATAAAGTTATTAAAAAGATTAAAAGCCAGTCTTTGCTACAGCTAGTGTGTCCCAAATGTTTTCCGCTCAATTCCTTGTTATTTAAGCTTCCTTTACGTCCTTCGGAGATGTATGCATTGGACTATCCTAAAGTAACTGAGATCAGACAAGGGTAAGAAATAAATGCCCTATATTCGTTTATTAGACAAATATAAGGCATCTATTTAAGTCATCATTAAAAATAAGCAATATAACCCACTGCCCTGAGTAACCCGCCATTCTACCTACCACAACCCCCACAACCGCAGCGTTTCGTTAAATGCCCCTTTTTGAAGCATTCAGGTTTCTCTGTTTGAGGTTTGAAGATGAACACCCAATCGCACTCCTTACATGGAGCCACTAGCAAATCCTCGAAGAATCTCTCTCCTAGCTTACTCTTACAAACCGGACATCTAACAGGTTCTTTTTGTTCATAGGGCTGACGTTTCCAGAGCATGTCATACCCCTATTTCATGGCCGTAAGAATCATAGACACTACCGCCGTCCCTACAATCCCCGCCATTCCCCCCGCTATAGCTGCTTTTACCTTCAGTCCTTCAACAACAGGTATAAGAATATCTATCTTATTCTCTAGCTTATCAAGTTTATCCAAAATAATAGATTGCACAGTATGCTTATTCATATCTATTTCCTTTTTATTGAAAAAAATCAAATCCTAGTTTAGCCGTAGTACCACCAACAGCGCCTGCTGTGGCTATCTTGGCTAGATGCTTTAAAGCCTGAATCATCTTCTGCTTTTTAGTCAAAGCAGGAGCATTATCAGCTTCCATTCTCTTAATGAGTAAGGAATCGATATATTCTTTCTGAAGTTTCTCTCTGGCTGCCTTACTTTTAAGTTTCTCTGCTTCAAAGAAGTCTCGGCGTTGCTCTTGCGAGAATAGTTTTTCAGCTTTCTGCTTACGGGCCATCACCTGCTTGAACATAGCCTCATGTTCCAGCTCGGCTTTAATCGGAGAGAGAATTTCTTTTCCAGCTTCTTTCTCTAACTTTCCAATGGCTATTCCTTTGGCTTCGTCTCCTGCAATACCCACTTCCTTCATTCCACCCTTAGCAATCTTGTAGAGAATAGCCCTCTGTTTTTCGGGGTCTTGGAGGGCAGTTCCTAATTCTTTTTGGAGCTGTTTATAGGCTCCATATTCGGCTCTCACCTCAAGGAGTTTCTTTCCTCCTGGAAGAGCCTCAATTTCTTTAAGCACCTTGTTTTGCAAATTGAACATTCCCTGCTGGCTGGCTGGATCGGCATAATTGATGTTCTGTCCAATTTCCTTGTTCAATTGCCAGAGTTTAGAAAGACGTTCTTTCCGAGAAAGGCCGGGAATAAGCTCTGTTTGCTCGATACCAGTAGAGGCATCAACACTTACAACCTGTTTTCGAGGTTTTCTAGACGCAAAGATTTCGTCATAATCCGTTTGAAGTTCCTGGGGATTACGGAGTTTAAGTCCTTCCTGTTGGACATTCTCTGTATAGAGTCTTTCAGCAAGCCGATATTTAGCCTTGGCTTTATTGGTCAAGCCATCCAAAGCAGAATTAAATTTCTTAGCTGAAGCAGAAGCCACTTCACCCACTTTAGGGGCACGCGGGGTTGGCTCAGGAAGAGCTAAGGTTTTTTGGGGAACGGGCACTTTCATTGGAGGCACTTCTCTTAAATTGGCTAATGCCTCGGCATCGGCAGCTGAAGCCGCTGCTTTTGCAGCACGTCCTCCTCGAATTAGCCCACTCCCACCAGCAACAGCTCCAGCTATTTCTTGGGCCATTTGAACACCTGTTCCTAAAGCAGCGGAAAAAGTGGGATTGGCCCCATGCTGAGCCATTTGGGTAGCAAGGGTTTCTCCTCCTTTATCGAGGAGGCCTTGAAGTTGCTCAGGAGCCTGTACAGCTCCTACAATTGGTATTTGATTAACGGCGTTACTGATTATTGGGTTTTGTTCAATTTTATTGATTACATGACCAGCACCGGCTATTGCTTGATTTGTATTAGGGTAAAAAGCTTCTAATCCTTTAGACAGGCCCTGACCAACAAAGTTTCCAACAGCACCTTCTACTTTTCGAATAGTTTCCGCTGTTTGTTGAAGACCGTCTGGTTTACTCTCATCAAAACTAACATCAGAATATTGAGGGAATTTACTCACCATCTTCTGTGCCAATGTTTTGTTATCCATGTCGTCATAAGCGCCTGGATATTTAGATTTAATCTTTTCAGCGAATTCGTTGAAGTTCATTAGCGTATCCCAAGAGGATCATTATTATCAGTTTCAGGAGAAACAGACGGAGAAGTGTTAACTCCTGTATACCCGGCTTGTTTTAGGTTTCCTTGGCGAAGTTTGAGTGACTTAGCCAATAACTCTCTTGAAAGTTTCAATTTAGCTTTAAAGTCTGTAACGGACATCTTCTCATTAGGAAGTTGTTTCATAATACGAGCAGCCTCAGGCTCACTCATTTGAGCACCTGTAATGGCTTTAATCATCGAATTACGATAGGAATTAACAGCCGAGATAAAATTAGCTCTTTTATCTGATGCCGTGACATCAAATATTTGAGCAGCTGTATTAAGTCTTCCAGCCACTGGGCCCACAAAATTATTATCAATATTTTTTTGCACTTCAGCCAAAGCTAGATCCACTGTACCTAAATCAGATTGTTTACCAAGTTCAGTTTCTGAGGGCCTTTCGGGTTTAGGCTGTATTCCACCTTTAGGGGCTTGTACAGTGTTTAGAGCTGTTGAAGAGGCTGGAAGAGCTTTACTATTAAATGTTACTGGATTTTGATTTTCGTCATATCCAGTAATTGAATTATTTGGTTTATAGGTAGAAAGAGCCTCAGCTGCTTGTTGGAGTGTCATCTCACCTGAATTAACTTTAGAGGTTAAGAGAGATTCGAAAGACCGGGGAGGAGTGCCATTAAAACTCGGCCCAGGAATTAGCTGCTCGGCTAGTTGTTTAGCAAAACTCTCTGGAGCTATATTAACAGATGCACGAATTTGTTCTTGCTTATTAACATTTGGAGCGGAAATCATTGGAGAAGGCTGTCCAGGCATAGAAGGTCCTTCCACGGGGGTTTGAATGGGGGGAACTTGAGCTGACAAAGAATCAGAAAGATTTCTAATCCAATCTTTCTTTTGACGAAGTTTAGAGGCTTCAATAGATGAAGACACCATAGAACTAGTAATTGTTGCTACATCTTTTATGCCTTGCATCTTTTGAGCATAATCTTTGTTTTCTTGCTCAGCTTTTAATTGAGCCTGTTTCTGTGCTAATGCAGCAATGGCTGTGGGATCAATTGATCCTTGCATTCTAAAATCAGTCATATTAAGCCGCCTTCGAAGAACCAGCTAATCCACCAGCAACAGCGCCGCCTGCAACACCCCAAGGACCTAACCCAGCACCAGCAACCGCTCCAGTGGCTGCACCACTAAGACCTGCCTTTCCTTTAGAAGGGGCATTAGGCTTTAATTGAGCATATTGATCCCCGAGTTCTCGGCCTGTTCGCACTTGTCTTTCATAATCTTCCATAGAAAATTGACGGCCTAAAGCAGAATCTCTAGCTTGGTTATAAGCATTCTGTATTTCTTTGAAGTCTGTTAAATCCTGTTGCTCAGCCTGTAATCCAGCCTGTCCTAAAGCATTAGCACTCTGTTCGGCCAAACCTCTTTGTTCTCTAGCAATGGCATTCCCAAGTTCAGACGAACGAAGGAGACCCTTTGCATTTAGTTCTTCTTGGATGTAAGGAGACTTTTCAGACAGGATTTGATTGTTCTGTTGAGTAATGAGACTGGAGAGGTCGTTAAGATAGGTTTTACGTTTCCCGGCTCTTTCATTGGCGGCTTGAACGGCAAGCTGTTGCTGAAGCGCCGCTTCTTGGGCAATCTTAGCTGCATCAGCAGCTGCTGAAGACCCATCGGTACGAAGTCCTCCGTCTGGAGCTGGGTTGTTAGGGTTTCCAGTGAATACTGGGCTGGTTCCTGTTTGATTCGTGGGGGTAACGGCTCCTGGGGTTGTGCCCGGTTGAGGGACACTTGGAACAGTTCCGGGAGTAGTGCCCGGTTGAGGAGTGCCGGGAACAACGCCTGGATTAACTTGAGGGATGGGGGCTTGCCGCACTCGTTGAATAGGGGCTAAGAGAGGATCGAACATCCCGGTTTGAATATCCTGTTGTGTAGGAAGAACTGCATCTGGAAGCTTGGCGTATTCCTGCCTACTAAAAGGCATACCCAGTTTTCCACCAGCATCTCCAAAGCCGTCATTAACAAGGCTCTGCCATATTCCACCACTCCCACCACGGCCAGCAGCAGCAACAGCCGCCGCCTGAGTGGCTTTCACCAATGGGGCAGCAAGTTCTTGATATTCACTTAAGGGAAGTTGTCCTGAAGCCACTTGGTTCTTAAGCTCCCTAAGCATCTGGTCCCCATACACCACTTTCCCTTCTCCATAAGTTCCTGGAGCCGGAATCTTGCCGGGGTTACGTGCGAATTCACGAATTTCGTCTAATGTAAATGCCATGTTATAAGTCCTCTTTTAATATTTTCAGATATTCGTGCCAGCCTTTCCCCAAAAACCGACAATATGCCTGTGTCCCTCTCGATGACGGGATTAAAATGTGTTTGCACATTAACTTCTTTGCATCTGTTCTCATTGCTTGAAACCATTCTTTTGGATAAGGAGTGCGTCTGTATGAACGAGCTACCCAGGCATCCGTCATCCAATAACAGAGGGAGTTATCCACATCCTTACTAACATGTGTCAAACTCCAAGCAATCACTTCGCCCTTTTCCTCAGCCAGCCAAAAAAATGTATTTGGATTATTTTTGAATATAACAACAGATGCTATAGCATCAGTAAGTTGTTGTTTTAATCCGTTAATATTAGTGCTAGTAGGATCAATCCTACAGTCGCTAACAAAAGAATTGATGGCTCTATCAATGGCTCCAGCATTAAGTGTTTCCGGTATCGAATTAACTTTTCGAAGCAGGTTCAAGGGAAGTCTCCACTTTCTTGTCCTCATTCATTAGTATCTGATACAGGTTATTCCAGACATCAATCTGTCCTTGTAGCCTTATTAATGTAGCTTTCACTTCTTCTAATTTAAGTTCCATTTGTTTCTCCCTTTAACTGTTCTGTAATGTCAAACTAGTTGCACTAACTGTGTATGTTCCGCCGCCCATTTGTAGTTGGATAATTCCCGTTGATGACTGTGTATATGTTCGAGTATCAGGCCCACCCGACACGGCAGAACTTACCACTGTCGGAGCTACTGTTGAGTACACACACGCTATAATGTCTAAAAATTGTTTAGTACCTGTAACACCACGAACTAAAATTAATTGACCATCCCCAAATATTGTTGAAAAAATTGTTTTTGCGGCTGTTGTAACTGAGGTGGTTTGTTTTTCTACGGCAAAAATACTATTTCCAGCACCGCTAGTAAGAAGAAATGGGACGTAAGTTACGTCATGTGATGTACCGGATGTGTAGAACTCGGCTGCTTTTACTCCATTTAAAGCAATGCCAATCTTGTTGGAGGCTGTACGATAGGCTCCAGTTGCAGAATCTCCTAAGTTCCAAGAGGGTGTAGAGACGGCTCCATTAGCGAAAGTTGCTGTGCCTTGTACTGTAAAAGCATTGTGGACCGTAACGAGTCCATTTTTATCAATAGTTAAGCGTGTGCTCGGGGTAACATTATTCGTAGCAGATGTATAAAAATAAATACTACTGCTTGCATTGAGTGTTTCCAAAAAAATCCACGCAGCTGACTGGCCGGTTTTTTTGCTTACTCCAGTCGAGTAAGAGCGATTAGCACAAAGAATAGTATCAGACGCCGTTGTATTGTCACTAAAGTCGAGGTAAGATTCTTGCCCACTTGTAGTTCCGGTAAGAACTAAATGAGTGGAATTAGTTGTAGCAATGGACAATATAGGCGCTGAAGTAAATGTTTTTACCCCGGCAATCGTCTGATCTGCAATAGTCCCTACAACTGAATAGTCCCCACTTAAATCTGGGAAAGTGACGGTTCTTGACGAAGAGGCCGGAGTAGGGGCAGTTAAAGTAACAGTCCTCGTTGTTCCAAGTATAAGTTGATTACTTGTAGCTGTAAGCATCTCACTGACAAATGTTGGAGTTGCTCCAGTGTGGATATTCTGTGGAGTTGAAAAAGTAACGGCTCCTGTTGCTCCACTGACACTAACTTGGTTAGCTGTTCCAATTGCCGAGGTAACACCAATATTATTAACAACAACCGTACTACCAGCCCCATTATCAACTAAAGAAATTGCTGTTCCTGCCGTTAATACTCGTTCGTTAGTTAAAGTACTATTTGTACTCAACGTTACATAGGTTGCACCAATTGGAGCCAATGTAGCTAGTTCAGTATTTATTAATCCAATTAAAGAATCGAACTGAAACTGGACATCTTTACACAAAGCATAGTCTGCTGGTGGTTGAACATAGTTTGGAGTTATAGACATATACTAAGAAGCGGAAAGCCTCTTTTGTCCATATACTTTTCCACTCAATAAACAACTAGACACTTTAAAATTATTAACCCCGTCCCCAGTCATGGCCAAATCAAATTGAAAATAATTTCCTCTCCCGGTTAAGCTGACTCTCGTCGATTTACCTACCTCAGTGCTAGTAAGACTACTAGGGATAGTTGTACTTTTAGTAAAGGCAATAAAATTAAAACCATATGTTAGGGTGATAGTGGCACTTGTAGGCGAACAATTTAATGTAAACCTAGATGGTTGAATTATTTCATCTGCGGTAGCCGGTTGAATCCAGCCACTTCTCCAAGAAGGATTTGGAGTATTGCCACTACTTAATGCATCTGTTAGTGTAGAAGTACCCAATGTGCCTACATTGCCAGAAAATGTTCCAGCGTACACAATATTGGTAGTATTATTTCTAACACTTGCCCGCATATCATACCCAGTACTATTTCTTAACCAGCACTTATTCAAAAGATCCCAAATGATTGCATAGTAATTACCATTAACGGCGTCTTCAGTAATCCAAACAAGCCAATCATAGTCGGCACCTTTTTGCCTAAACCCGTGAATAAAATTAGACCCGGCCCCAGCAATACCGAGAGGGCTAAGGCTCCACAAATCGTCGGCATGGTTTGGATAAGACTGAACAGAAGTTCCCGTAGTTGAATGCATCCGAGCGTCAGAGCCAACCCAATACACCGTACCATCTATAGCCACAACACAATTTTTACCTGGTGCGCCGATTCCGTCAAATAACAGGTAATGTGGAAAAGGAGCAGCGGTTAATACCATTTGATAAATTTTAGACTGTTTAAATACTAACATCGTATTAGTATTAAGCATTATGGCTGCCGTTATTGGTTCCCCATCACCGGAAGAGCCGATTACAACACTACCAGAGCCAACTCCTGTCCAGTCATTTTCATTAGCGAGAACTGACCAGTACATAGTTGAAGGAGCCGCAGAAGTACAAAATGCAAACACACGATTATTTGCTGCTAGTCCTCCAAAAGCTGCGGGAGGGGTACCAGTTAGAATAGCCGCATCAGAGCCGGTAGTTGCTATCTCCCATGGGACGTCAGGACTATTTTGAACACCACCAAATGCAACTATCTTGTCATTAAAGGGAAATAAAGACCAATATTTATATGTTCCAGTTGAAACTGTTACCAAACCCGTTTTATCGGTGAAGGTTGTCCCAACGGTGTCATTAAAAAATATCTTATTTCCAGCGACAACAATTAATATAGGAGTACTATTGGCTCTGTTTATAATTCCTAATCCATATACAGCTGCATTTGAATTTAGGGCAGTTCCAGTTAATTTTGTTGAAGTATCGCGGAGCCTAAAACCGGCACCACCCGCATACACAACAATATTGTTTAAGGTTAAGGCTTGGTTATTTTTTAGCTGGTCAAAGCGAATATTTCCACAATACCCACCACTAAAGTCCTTTAGTTCAATATTCTTACCTTGAAACATGGTTTACCTATACTCAGGGAAATTTGGAGGGAACGGAAGATAGCCCACTAACCACCGTGGTCGAGTATCCCAAGGTTGAATACAAGTGAATTGATCCGGTATAGGATTATAGTTTTCCTTCATGTCCTTAACAGCTTCGTCATATCTAGCCTTAGCACTTTGTATCCGGCTATCATCAATATAAGCATGTCCAAACATCCACAGAGCGCCATAAACAATAGTGTCATGGAACTTTTCTGGAAGAAAAGGAGCGTCCGTACTAGCCAAGTCAGCTGGAATCATTAAATAGCGTACTTGAATATTCTCCACTGCTGACGGAATCGGATACAAGCCAATCTGCCAATATTTAGACGAATCAAGCCCGGCAAGATAATAGGACAGTGGATCGCCTGTAGCCGTTGGGTCAGGGAGGTATCTGTCGAAAGTACGGATATCAATAGCCGCAAGCTTAGAGTCAGTACGTGCTTGACGAGTATCAACAATCCTATCTAAGTCTGACGGAAGTGAGTAGAACACTTTCCGTAAGAGATAAGAGGCTCCTGAAAGATTCGCGGTTCCATTAAAAGCAACAGACAGGGTGGCCGAAGTACTCAGAGCATTATGGGCTGCAATGATATACCAGTCGTCAGAGACGGATGTAAACTGAATCATATACTGCAACGCGACACTGTTTGTAGGCCCACTTGAAAATGTTAAGGCCGTACTACCCGCGTTAATACTAACAGTACCAGTAGTAATATCTGCAACAGTTTGAATAGTGGCTTGCTTTAACAGCCAAGGCCAATTATCAAGAGCACATATCTTCTTATAAGCAGCATTAACCCATGCACCTAATATCGTCGCATCGGTTGTAGTGTCTAAACCCGTTTCTTGGGCAACTCTAGTCTTTAAAACAGAAAAATCCACAAAGGGACTCCTTTACTTCGAAATGTCTCCTACTTTTTGGGCACGAGCAACTTCACGGGCACGGGCCATGCGTTTACGAGCCTCTTCTTTTTGAAGCTCAGTCATAGGCTTACGGGCTTTCTTTTGTGGGGCTAAAGCCGCCACGGGTGTCCCCTCCTGCACAGCTTGCGCTGGGGGAGAAACAGGAGCAGGAAGCACCACGTGGGGAATATCTGAGAGAGGCCGAGGTCCAGAGGACATCAGGCCCGGTTGAAGCGCCAAAGGAATACGTTCTTGAATACGCTCTGCAATTGGCATTGACATTTTAATGTAATGGTCAATTGCAGCTAGTTTTGCCTTCGCTTCGTTATAAACCGTAAAAAATACATAAGCATCATCTCCGGTTTGACTTCTTTCAATACCCGGTAGAATTTCATCAACAAACGCATTGGTAGGGACTTTCTTTCCGTCCACCAATTGATATTCCGGCACAACACGCTGTTGGGGATCATAGGGATCTACTATCATCTTTCGTACACGTTGATACAAAAACTTCTTTGGTAGATTATCAATATATGCAACTTTATCTGTAGCACCAGCAACTTCTTTAATTAACACACCACTTAATACTTCCATGACATTTTCTCCTTTATTGGGTACAACTAAAGCCCTTAGATGAAGCTGGGCCTCAATAAATTTATTATCCAATCGTCTCAAATTCAGCAGTTACGAAAGAAACTCCGTCTCCTGAGACAATATAACATCCACTAGGAAGAACCATTCCAACTTTATAATCATGAAGTATGGACTGACTGGCTATACCAGTTAATAGGTCATACTCTGTTCCACTAGAATCTGTGCCGTTTAAAATTTGTGTTGTTTTAGTTCCGGATGAGAATGATTTACAGTTAATGTTGTAAAGACGTATAGCGCTTCCTGAACGTCCGATTGCTCCCGAAGCTAATACTTGATCTACTCCACCACTAAATGCAGCAAGAGTAACAGCACTTGTTGAATTGGTAGATAATGCTGTTAAGTTTCCAGCTGTTCCAGTAGCATCAATCGTAATCGTAACAACAGCCGCATTTGCCGATGCAGATATTCCGGTAAGTCCATCAATAGCCGCAGCTAATGAAGTAGCAGTTGCATCGTTAGAAATTGCCGCTAAAAAATCTGCTGCTGCTCCTTCTGTTAAAACTGTAGAGCCCACAGTTACTGTTTTAGTAACTAAATTAAGATAATTAGTAACAGTAATTGTAGCTGTAGCAGAAACGCCCTGTACTCCCGATATTGAGCGAAATGCCATAAATTATCCAATCACTTCGAGATTTACAGTTACATAAGTAGTATTTGAATCTAAATTAATATAACACCCCGTTGGTAGAACCATCCCACCTTCGTAGTTACGTACAACGGCTTGGTTAATAGTGCCGTTAATTTGATCGTACTCAGTACCATTTGAAGTACCATTTAAAATAGCAACAACTGCAGCAGTACCCCCTGATTTAACAACAATGCTGTGCACACGTATTGCGACACCGGGACCAGCGAGGCCGTCATCTGTTACGCGATAAGTTCCTGTCATATTTATTCCACCTTTGTCTTAATTGTATCTACTTCAATATTTGCTTTGTCTGCTTTTTTCCAAAAATCATTCTTTGTTATCACCGGAGCATCACCTATATGCCCTAAATTTATTGTCGGCTCTGCCCATAGTTCAAAACCCATTTCGTGGGCATTAACAAAGAAATAGAAGTCCTCAGAACAGGTTCCTTTGATGAATTTAAACCAAGGGCGGGGCAACACCTCAAATACACTTCTATGAACTAGTACACACCCAAATCCTGCGGCATGAACTTTAAATGGTTCTTTCTTGTCCTTATGAGGAAAAGCAAAGGTTCCTACGTATTTATTGGTACTGGATTTAGGTGAACCTAAACCTGTTTTTTCGTCTCTACCTTCCAGCTCGTCGCCCCTACTCCAGAGACAGGGATAGTTCATTCCTTTCCGTTGATAATAAATGCCTGTTACCATCTTGGCTTTCTTGGCCTCGGCGACATTAAAAAGCTTGACTATAGTGTCGGGATCAAACACCATGTCTGAATCCATCCAGAACATCCACTCAGTTGGGCTTTTAAGAAATGTATCAGCCAATACATTACGAGCATCATCTATTAGTGCTCTTTCTGTTATTCCAATATGTTTAATATCAATACCGTGTGTAGCAGAATAATTAACTAGAGCCATCATACTCTGAAGTGTTTTAGGTTCCACCATCTGAGCTATTGGAATTGCAATTGAACATTCACGCTTCATGGTGTTTCTCCCTAAAATCTTTTATAAACAAGGCAATAACATGAATAGGTTGATTTATAAACCAACAAAATTTATGCCACTTAGTTGGCACAACTAAAACAAATCTATTTTGACAGGCTCGCTTTGTGGCGTGGGTTACCATCGTCCACTGGTCAAAAACCATTAAGCAGCTTTGGCAGCGTAAGAGGTCAATTGATTCCATACACTGTCACCCTCTTTGTAAACTTAAACCCTTCCTCACTCACAGTGTTACGTAAGTGATTGGTGCACCAAGTAACAAACCATTCAGGAGTAAATAACATCCACCAGGTAAAAATTGTAGTTTGGCCTCTCCATACAAGTTCAAGGTTGCTAAAGTCTCCGTCCCTCCCATCTTGAATTGCCACAAGCAAGTTAGTCCCGGCTTGTTTATTATTTATAACCCCCGCGAAAGAGTATAGTCCTATACGGTTAATGTGGTCTTTGTAAGAAAATGCTGTGTCACTTGAAATTGGTGGAACCCAAACCTCAATACGTCCTCCCACCTTCACAAGTCTTGCCATCTCTTTCATACACTCAAACCAGTCTGGTATGTGTTCTAAAACATGGTTGGCAATAATTAAATCGTAGCTGTTAGATTCTAGTGGGTAGGGAGCCTTTGATAGATCCCACACAAGATTAATCCCATCATATTCTGCAATATCAACATTGGTTACATTAGAGGCTTTATAAACACATTTTCCGCAGCCGATATTTAAAACTTTTATCCCACCAAAATTGGTAGCTGGGTGATATTTGTTATAAATTTGAGAGGGCAGCTTATTATCCCACAAAAAAACTTCTTTAGCTTTAAGGCCCCGTTTAACTTTTCTGTAATACTTGATGTTCTGCCACAACCACTTGAAGTAACTCATCCCAAGACCTCCCAATCTCGTTCCATGTCTTTACATCTCTCGGTGCATTTTTATTTATTGTTTCAAACAACTTGTTATCTAAATAAACATCTAAAACTTTATTGACATACTCAACTACCCAAGAGTACATGTCATGCGGTTTATATTTGGTTGTGTATATTCCCGTTACTTCATTCTCAATAAATTCCGGGTTAGCTCCTATGTCGGAGGTAACCACCGGGCATCCACACGCCTGCGCTTGAAGTAAAAGGTTTGAACAAATCTCCGGGTAGCTGTTCGGCATCAACAAACACCGAGCTTGTCTAAGCAAATGTCCTAATACTTCTGGACTAACTGGGTGATAGATGTGTGCCCCACCCCGTTCCATGCTGTCTAAAAAAGCTTGTTGAGAGGAATTGTTCTCCATCCCATGAAGCTTCTGTGAACTGTAAATCCTAAAATCAATGTCTGGATTGTGTCGCTTTAGATTATCGTACACTGCTGGAATTGGTACAAATCCTTTAATTAGTGCAGAGGCGGTCAAAATCATCTGAGAATTTCGCTGTTCTGCAGTTCCTGGGTAGAATATTTTAGGATCTACTCCATTAGGAATGACTATAACTTTATCAGTTGGAATATCATAAAAATCTGTATATGTTTGTTTACAATAATTAGAAAGAGCAACAACTTTATCCACATACTTAAAAGCATCATCTTTAAGATATGTGAGTTGCACTACATCGTGCAACCACCATACAACCTTAGCCCCAATTTCCTTGCTATAAAAAATAAAGTCTTTAGGAAGAACGTTTCGATTAAAAATAACTACGTCCCACTTCCCAATATCTCTTCCAGAAGCTACGTAATTAACACCATTTATAATCTCATACCCATCTTTAGGCTCATAAGAGCTATTAACAAATACCTCATGACCTTGAGAGGCTAGGTATTCTGGAATGAGAGTAAGGCTATTTAATATCCCGCCTGTAGCTCTTGTGGTACGTTGGTGTGGGTCATGTCCTGCTGTTCCACAGACAAATAATACTTTCATTTTATCTCCCAATAAATTGTACTGGTTTAAGCAGAGCCAGCTTGCTTTCGGCCTTTGAAATTATCTCCATACCTAAGGTTCGTTACTCCCTAACTCCAACGATTTTGAAACTGTTAAGCGCGAACAAACACGGTTTTGAGGGCCGGGGTTGAATTAGCACTAGCCGCAGAAGCATACGTGTCCATTAAAGTCACGAAGTTCCACGGGTTTCCGCCACTCCACGTAAACGTCGCAGACGAAGCCGCAACGAAGGTGAATAGGTCAGCAACCGCTGTATCTTTCAGATACGCAGCAGAATCAACAGCATTAAGCTGGACTCCCGGCGTTGCAGATACCGCAGAGTCTTTCAACACCATGTAGGCAGAACAGATACCGTACACTTGTGCCCGACCATAAGAACTGTCGGAAAGAGCCACAGGAAGAATACCTGCAAAACTCCATTTGCGTGTAGTACCAGCATTAGAAACACTGATACCGTCCGGTGAGGCTACGGTAAAATATACCGCAGCTCCCAAGGACTGAGTAGCCCCTGAGATGTTACGCACCGCTGCGTAAACCTTTTCAGCGTCTGTTAACGGACCGCCATTTAATTGTGAAAACTGCATAGTTGTGTCTCCTTGAATTATTGAAGTATGTGAATGGCAATATCCGGTGTATTTGCAACAGTGATCGTGAACAATTTCGTGGTGGTGTTATACGTCGCACTAATTGCATCGGTCGTTGTTTCATTTACAGAGATGAAGCCTTTCATCGGTAATGCCCATGCGAGGGTATCGCCAGTAACACAAGCAGAAATGCGTATAGTACGAATTACGCCTTGTCCGCCAAGTCCTGGGGTGCCAGTTCTAAGAGAAGCCATATTAATGTTCTCCCTTAAGCCGTAATCGTATTCAGCTTACCGAGTTTACGACGGTTTTTAATGACGAGCTCAAGCGCAACAAGATATTGAGCAACACGAGCATCTTGATTGGCTGGTTTAACGAACTCAGTCAACTTAAAGTCCGTATCTGGATCAATAACGAGTTCCATAACATCACTGTTAAGGAAGTACATCACGCCAGAAGTGCACTGAGAATCGACATCAACAATCGCACTCTTAAACTTCAATTTTTCAAACGAACCATTTCCAGTGCCCGAATCCCCATAACGTTGCTGCGGGGTGAGGGAACCTTCATAATAGTCACGAATAGTCGTTGTGGTGAGAAGCAAGTCCGGAGCGCTGATCGGCATTCTTTGTTCAAGAGTGCTCCACAGAGTCCGCATATCCGCTAATCCTTGAGCCGAGAAAGATCCCGACGTGGTGTTAGTAGATTGCCAGAACGAATACGTGGTGGAGTTAATTTGTCCAATTGAGCTAGTCGCATCAATCGAAGTAACCAACGAACCAACATCCTGAGAGGCCGGAGACGCTGCGAACATATCGGTGTTCAATTTGTTCTGAAGCGCCATTTCCGCGTCATTAATTTTGGTCTTTACGAGGTCGAGAACCTCATATTTCCCTTTATTTTGAACACGCTCTTCTTTGCCTGAGATTGAGATAGAAGCCGCATACTGTTTGTACAGGTATTGGGCAGCCGTCTCATTGTCTTGCGGCGTGGTATCAATAGGTTGATAGTTCGAATAGGACGCAGCCGTTGTGTTGATGCTGGACCGAATCGGAACAATGATGGAAGTTCCACCACCACGTCTCACTTTGTTTTTCTTCGCGAGAAAATCAAAAAGTGTAAGGCGGCTAAATACCGCATCTTGCAACTCTTTAATGTCTCGATTTTCTTGGGTCGAGGTGATGAGTGCTCCTACGCCACCTGCCGGACCCCAACTAAATAATGTTTCCAAACTCATTTGAGTCTCCTTAAGAATAACTTTCTTAAGGCACTGCTATAAAATCTTCTCCTAAATCTTATTGCTTAGCCTTAACTTTAACTTTCTTATTTTGTAAAGCATAATTAAATGCTTCTTCAAAAGTACTTCCTTTATCTACATAAGCAACATTTGCCTCAGCACTAGTAGTACCAGTATTAATAACACCAGCTTTCTTTTCTTGAACTCGGCCTTGTGTGGCTGTCAAAGCATCTTGATAAGCAGCTTCACGAATCTTCGAACCACGTTCATAAGCAGCTTGAACCATTTCATCATAAGATTTATGTTTCCCATTCTTCATTTCTTCTTCAAGAAGAGGTTTCATAATTCCCATTTCATGGAGTTTAACAACGTCTGGATTCAGGTCAGCAAAATCAGATAAGGTTTGCTGAAACTGTGTAACTTGCTGGGTGGATCTTAATTGTTGAAGTTCTTGTCCGTACACTTGTGCAGCCTGATTAATCTGTTGATTAACCATGCGGTTTACAAGTGAACTAAACTTCGATCCAGTTTCGTCAAGTCGGGCATCTTCCCATTCCTGTTGTGTAACACCTGATTGAGCGGGGCGGGACATAGACTCCTGGACATTTGGATTCTCTTGTCCCCGTGCGCCTTGTTGTTTCCATGTTTGATAGTTCTGCCATTCTGGGCTGGATTGGAATCTTTTAAATTCCTCCGCTAAGCGCCTTTCCTCTGCAAGAGACATTGCCTTTTTTGTAAGGGTGCCTTGGGCTTTTTTGGCCCATTTTTGTAGTTCAGGGGGCAACTTATTCGGATCTCCGTCCCATTCTTGATCCGTTAATTCTTCTTTCTTAGGTTGTTCTATTGGTGCTTCAATTTTTGCTTCTACTTTGGCTGTGTCGATGGGGGCCGAGGTTGCAGTGACAGGAGCCAGAGGAGCTGCTTCTGGCTTTCCTTGTGCTGAACTTGCAGCTTTCTCAAGGGCATCATTACTTATCATTTGTTTCTCCTAGTTAAGGAGCCTTTCCATAAAGGGGGCTTTCCTAAAAATCTGTTAAATGAAATATTTCTTTCGCTTCTCTGGGCGCATATCGTCTGCTCGACGAGCTCCGTGCTTACGATCTCCAGCCTCATGCACTCCAGCTAGTTTCATTGCTTCCCATTTCTCTCTTTTGCTTGAGAAAGGGATGGGTTGGCCAGCTTGTGGATGACCATTTGGATAGGCTATGTTCTCTTCGTGATGTGTCCCGCTACCATATCCATAATAAACATCAGGAGAAACGGGAGTAGAAGAACTACAGCAATAACTGCAATACTTATAAGTAGTGCCATTATCTATAACCATCCGTTTAAGAGAAACTTCATCAAAAGATTTCTCACAAAGAGAACAGTTATTTCCCACCTGGTTTTTTGTCCTCTTGTCCCGTGAGACCAAAAGCCTCAGCTGCTTGAAGCTGAAGTTGCTGTTGCTTCGTCGCTTCACGTTCCGCTTTAATCTGAGTGTCAGCAGCGCTTTGCGCCACTTGAAGTTGCATCATCTGTTGTTGCTGTTGTTCAGACGCTGCAATGCGTTGTTTAGTGGCTTCAATTTCGTCCTGCATGGCTTTCTTGAATCCTTCCATGTCTAAACCGTCGGCAATCTCCGTGCCAATAAATTGTGTAAGAGGTCCACGTTGTACTCCAAGCTTGGGGAGAGTTTCCAACGCTTGAAACATATAAGCCATCTTCTGGGCTGTATCCAAAGGTTTAGTGGATCCGGGCACCACTTCAAAATCAAATTCACCTTTAATATCTTCTTTCGTAAAAGTGAATCCATTCGTTCCTGTAACGCTATTCTTCATTCCAGCCGAAGGACGTTGTTCAAGTTCTTTCATAATTTGTTCCATAGCATCACCAGTGACGGCAACATAAAATGGAACATCTGCATATTGTTGTAAGAGGGCAACTAAATTAGAGGCAATGTCCTCAATAAAATCTTCAATTGAGTCAATTTTATCTTCCCGGCGGTTGGCTGCTCCTTGGTTAAAAGCTTCCACTTCTCCTAATGAACGTGAAGAAGTTTTCTGTGTCCCGCCTTGCTCAGTAATGGTTTGTCCATGCACCCGAATCATATCCTGCTGCAAACGATCTTCGATTGCGTAAATGTCAGTTTGAATCTGAGGATAGGGAATTGGGGCCACTACTTCACTAATCGGACGGCCTCCGGTGTTAACATCAAGAACAGCACCAGCTACGCCCATTGCAAATTGTTGCTTAGTATCATCCGTCATTGTCCCATCAGACAAGAGAAGCTGTCTATTAAACCGCTTTAAATGGTCCAGCTCTTGGGCTCTAATCTTAATAAGTTCAATTACTTGGTCCTCAAACATGTAGCAATCCGGCAATCCATAAGGGCACCACGGATCCTCATTTAATCTGAGGAAAGAGAACGGAAACCCCCGCATATCATAAGGCCATTTGCGCGGCTCACGGATGTAATACTCGCAGCCCTCGGTGATTGTAAAGAGGACTTGGTTCTTTTTGTCCCACACTTCATAGAGTTTTATTTTGGGTGTGGTGGGATCAAAGCGTTGACGACCGTCAATAGGGTCTTTGGCTGAAGTTATGTCATCTTCTTTAAGAGACGGCTCTAAATTTTCAGTATGCTTAAATTCTTTATTATTTTTAACCTCGTCTAAGTCCATCCACACAGCATGTGCAATCCACTGACAATCAAAAGGAGGATCATTCGAATCCGGATTAAAGAGAATATTTTCGTAAGGAACTCGATATCCGAAAAAATCCTCACTCTCTACAAATTCGAAAGTGTTGCCATTAGCATCTTCTATAGTACCGAACTTTCCGGTGTATCCGGTTTTAAACCAACTATGTCCTACAAGAAGAACATCCAATAGATTCTTTTTATTCTCTCTTTTAATCTTCTTTGTACGCCAAATGTAATTTAGGGCTCTTTCTAAAATCTTTGCAGAAAGAATAGAGGATCCTTTCTTAGGGTTGACTGAAATACGAGGGTCACGAAGAGCTAGACGAGGAATCTCGGCTTTGACGTAAGCAAAAATATAATTAAGCGCCGGGATGTAGATATCGGCGGCATCCTGAAGCCCGGTGAAATAACCTCGGTATTCTTCAGTTAGACGAGTCCAACGAAAATGTTCAGAGGCTTTCTTTTGGTAGCGCTTCGCATGTTCTATTTTTTGGAGCCACGTTTGGACAGCCGACGCTTCTTTGCGTTGCTGTGGACTCTTCTCAGCGTTTGTATATTTTTTACCTCTAGCCATAAATCTCCTAACGAATATCTCTAAAAAGTTTGCCAATCACTGTCGGCTTTTTTTCTGCTTTCTTCTTCCACCATCCCATTGACCCTTCTGGGTAATCCTTATTTTTTTCTGTAAAAGAAAAAGGTCTCCAAAATTTCACTTGATAGGAAAGAGCGTCAATGATGTCGTCATGCGCCCCGCGGGGAAACTCCATAAGCTGCTCTTCAAGCTGAAACATCCCAGGGGCATGGAAGATACGTCGATTAGAATAGTGGGGGATGAGCCCTCGGATACGAGCCACCTTCGTTTCATTTGTATCCGGCTTCACTTCTTGAACAACAAAGAATTTTCCACGCCGTCTCATCTCTGCCTGCATCAAATCCATGAGCATGATTTGTGATGTAACAGTTTCTACAAGAACCTTATCAACAAGAACATATTTGTCTACAAGTCTAAATATTTCTTCCACTAACATCTGTGGGTTGAGCTTAAGGCCTTTTGCTTCTAAAATGTAGACGTTGTTATCAGACAAAGTTTTTGTAACTACAATACCCGAATCGTCATTACTCTGCCTCAGCCTAAAAGCCGGGTCCAACGAAATCATTACTGGAGCTAATGGAAACTCATTGGCAAGAAGAGTGCCGGGTTGGATATTAAATTTTTGAAACCAGTCTCTCTTAAACTCCAAAAGAGCATCATCCATGGGATCATTAAGATACTGACCAAAAAACTTGCCTTTAGTAGAACTCTTAAGACGTTCGATGGATTCAAGTTTCTTTCCCTCTTCTGCTGCTTGTACTCTCTCAGCCTCTGTAAGGCAAAAAGCCTCTGGAAAAATCACTTGTCCTTTCTCAATCACTTTACGAATGAGGATGTCATATCCAGGCAACATTAAATTTTTAGCAGCTCACGCCAATTTTGGCGCTGCTCCACCGTTTCTATAGGAACATCGTTAATACTACGAGACTCATTTTCGATGAGATCTCCATAAAGATCTCCCATTGTGTAGCGAGTGCCCACAAGCACAATACGCCCGCCTGGGTTAAGGAGAGGGAGACAGTCTTTATAGCTGTCTATGGCTTTACGCACCTGTTCTGGGGTGGTGGTGTTTTCTGGGGTCACTACGTCGTCGAACACCATAAGGCTGCAATGACTCCCAGTCTTTCCTGTATCCAACCCCCCGGTACTTATAGAGGGGTCCTTAGACAGAATCGAGTTCTTCTGTGCTATGTCAATGTTATCTATGGTCCAGCGTCCATCCTGTGATTGAAAGGAACCAAATAAGTCCTTAAGGGGACTAGTTATTAATATGTTCTTAATCTGATGGAGCAAATCTTTACTAAGTTTCCAAGTGGCACTATAAAGGCCCACGGTTTCGTTCGGGTTTCTAAGGAGCTGTTGTATCACCCAGATGACAGAGATGATGGTGCTTTTCTGATGACCCCTGGGAAGGAGGATAATCTTACGGTCCCCCGGTTTCTCTAGATGGGCCTGAAGGCCCCCATGGAGATTGTCGTTCCAACGGGTGAGGCCACACACCTGTGTCACTAAAAACTTTAAGTCAGCCTTGCAGCGTTCCCTTAATATAGCCTTCTTATCAACAGCCATTTAGAGACTATCTTGATAGAGCTTATCTACTGCCGAGTTCTGACCCTTGGGCGCACGGCCTACAGGTCCCCGCTTAAATTCTTCTGGAAACATAGCTTCCAGCCAAAGCTTAGCTTCTCTTGTCTTTCCTTCCAATGCAGCCACATAGAGTTCCCCCTCTATCTTATGACGCATTTCAAGTAGGGTTTCGTGGAACGCCTCATTGAATTTCAAGTCTTTTCGAAGGTGCCACTTAAGAATCTTGACAGAAATGCCTAAATCATCGGCGGCTTTTGTTTGATTTCCATGGTTTTTCAAAGCCTTCAGGAACTGGGTTTTATCCTTCGCATTGAAGGGAATAGAGCCGTTTAAATCGTTATTTTTTGTATTTTTCTGCTCCAGGAATCCAGTGGCGTTATCTTCAATATAACCCATCTTTTCAAGTTCTTCGTCGATCACTTTGAGGGCTCCCTTTTTAAATTTTTATTCGGATAATGCTTGAGGGTTATATGATTTCACCCCCCGGCCTGGGGAATCACTTAAAAAATCCAGGACAAAAAAGAATTGTTATTGCGCACTGCCTCTGTAAGGCGTTGCCTATTGTTGAGATACCGTTGATACAGGGGGATAGTCAGAAGAACCGTTAGAGGGGCATCTACATTCCGTCTACAACAACATGAAATACATCTAAAATCAACAGCATACTACATGATATGTAAGCTAAACAGACTAAATAGTCTGGTTACATCTTCAATTCACCTATCCCACAATCTATTGCTCGGCCATCATTTGTTTAACAAAAGCTTGGTATTCCCTCGTTAGATCATCTAGATCTATCTCGGTTTGAATATAAGAATAAACATTCATTTAGTCTCCAATAATAGAAGGGTTTGTTAAGACGCTTTCCATCATGTATAGGGTCAACTAAACGTTGACCGTTAAAGCAACAATGTTGCCGTTAAGGCGTAGCTATCGCTATGGAGCTTATATGTCCCTGAGCATCGCTGGCTCAGCCAATATAAGCATTGTCGTCTTGATCGGGAGTAAGCAAGCTTGCCTTGCGGTTTGCCGTGAATCCCTCGCCTTTCTAGGGTGCTTCACATGGTTGGTATCCTAGAACCTAAAAGGTATGTCGATAAGATAGACAGGGGGGAACAACTATATGATGTATAAGGCCACTAGGGTGCAAGCCCTTATCCTGACAGAGCCTAGATTTATAACACCAACATAACAGTGTTACATAAATAAGAGTGAATCGAGGGTTTCACACCCCCTAATCCACAACTATTTGTAAAATAGTTTGATAATGGTTGAATATCAACACATATATTTTATCCAATTCCATCATGCTTCTGTACCCGGCCCGTTATTCGGCTCACATGCTTAAGCTTCTCAAACTGGTCTCTAAACTGCTCTGCTTCCCGCCCTAGAGTATATACACATTCATTGCATATAAGCCCATGCTTCCTAACATAAGACAATAGCCCTCTCTTTTCTTTACACCGCCTACATTCTTTGGACACACAATCCTCCTTTAAATACCTATATACAGTATATCATATATAGTGTCATAGTTCAATAGAGAATATGTTAAAATATCCATTGACAAGTTGTGATACATGAGGTATAAGATAGTGTAGCAGATGAAACAAACGGAGGCTGAATATGAAATTCATTAGAGAGATTCCAGCTCAAAACATCACCGATAAGATCATCAATAACCTAGAACAGTTTGGATTCACCCGCATTTGGCGCTGTGATAGTGTCGAAGTGTGGGCCCAGGTGACCCTCTAATGTATCCCGTGGTGTATGTCCTTAATGACGTTGTTTACATCAAGTTTCCTAAGCGAGGTAAATAATATGGCAAATGGCGACGGTTTACGAGAAGTGGATCAAGAAACCTTAGACGGGTTGGTGAAATAATATGAAATGCAATCAATGTGATTTTCTCTATATTAATGGTGTAGGTTGTCACGAAATAGGTTGTCCAAATGTAAAGAAAAAACGAGATTGTTTCTATTGTGGGTATGAAATGGAAACGGAGCATAGTTGTCTAGAAACGGAGGAAAACTAATATGAAAACTAAAACCAAATATAAAGACGTATTCACATTAGAAGCCGGTCGCACTATAGTATTAGACGGTAAACCCTTATTCTATCTTCAGCGAATAGAGGAAAACATATTACCAGTAAGGGCGGATGAATTCGCTAAAACTATTGTCCGGCTTCTAAACAAGGCGGTTAAATAGTATGAGCCGGAAATTTATTAGAAGTATTCGCAAAGCGCAATCGTTTAATGAATGGTTAGAACGTCTTAAGCGGTTCAATTACTCACTGATAAAGGAAAACGGCTTGCAAGCGTGGACACTAGCAGATTATAAAACATACTAGCAGAACATGGGGCGGACAATATGAACGAACTTGAAACAGCATTACAAACTATTAAGGCGGTCGCGTTTGGCGCGTTCATCATTAACGGGCTATTGTTGGGAGTCTTAGCGGTCAAATTTAGTTGGAGGTAAATCAAATGTGCTTACAAAATATGGAGACAGGGCTAGATCTTGATACGCTTGCCCTTATAGACAGAATTAAGAATGAACCGGCATTTCGAGAATACGCTATCTCAGCCGTAAGTAACTATGAAAGAATGATAGAGTTTTCAAAGAAGATTCGACAAGCGGTTTATATAGAGAATTCTACTAAGAAAACAAAACAAGTTATGATAGAATATGCGGACTTTCTCAGAGAATGTATTAAGAACATGGAGGGTAAATAATATGGATCTTAAACTACTGAAACAAGTTATAGACCAATTAGTGCTTAAACATAATGGAGATAATGTTGCATTACACATGATAGATAGTGTGTTAAGAGATGGGCTGGCAAAGATATACTCATTCGAATACACTAACAAGCAGAAGGCGTGGAAGGATAAGAACTCAGTGGTGAAACAATGAACTTCTGGATCAATTATATGGACCGTAACGAATTCTTAGCTATGGCGTGGATAAGAGTGGCTATGTATCAAACCTTAGGAGAAACTATATGAAAATATATACAGACCTAGAACTTAAAGAAATTCTAAAGCTTCATTCGTTGTAGCTGATTAATGATTCTAACGGAAAACCGGCCAACTTGAGAGGGGCCAACTTGGCAGGGGCCAACTTGGGAGGGGCCAACTTGAGAGAGGCTAACTTGGGAGGGGCCGACTTGAGAGGGGCCGACTTGAGAGAGGCCGACTTAAGCACTTTTGAAATTCTTCCAGAAGGAACCATTATTGGATACAAAAAACTTCGCGACAAGTTAATTGCAAAACTTGAAATTCCCTTAAAAGCCAAAAGAGTGCATGCCTATGGATCACGTAAATGTCGAGCAGAATACGCAAAAGTTCTTAGTATTGTGACATTTGAAGGAAAGAAGGTGAAACAAGGCTATGGGATGTATGATGAAACTTTTAAATATGTTGTTGGAAAGACTATAAGGCCTGATTCATTTAATTCAGACCCAAGAATTGAATGTTCAAATGGAGTACATTTTTTCATAACAAAACAAGAAGCAATTAACTATATTTAAGGAGAAATGACTATTAAACTTAGGAGACAATATGTCTAACGAGGAAGCACAATGGAAAGCAACATTCGAAAAAGGGATTGAACTGGCTAAGCATCTACATTATTATGTGACCATATGGACTAAACCATTTTCACAATGGTGCTTATTGGATGTAGTCTTAACGCTTGTGGGATTAAGCGTGGTGTACTTAGTGGGGTTGATGTTAGTGGTGGCAATTAAGTCTATTGGAGAATAATATGCGTAACGCGCTTGTATGCATCCTTCTTTTAAGTGCTATTGGCTGTTATAAGAAAGAGGCCCCAGAAAGACATGTGGCAATCTTATCTAGTTTGTCGTCGGTGGCTATCACTTATGTCCCTAATGAGCCTATAGCCCCTATTGGTGATAGAGTAGATTCCTTTATAGGAAACCTAGATATGCATAAGCGGGTATTTCATATAGGAGATGGGGCGCACACCGTCTACATCAAAACATCAAATGACAAAGAATGGGAAAACATCCCCAGTACTCCAGGGGCCCTATCAGGGCCTCGATACACTTATGATCCAATCACAACGGAGATACGTTTTAAAGACTGTTTCGAAGGATGGGCCTACACTATATACGTGATTAAGCATGAAGAAGAAAGAATCTTATAGTTTGACATTGTGGACAAAATGATGCATTATAGGACATATGGAAACAATAGAGATTAAAGCTTTTAAAAGAGAGCTTATTGTGCTACTCGATGAGGCAAGAAATAAGGGGAAAACTATTGGAAATGTCCCAGTAGCACAAGCCTATATTAATGCAAAAATAAGTGTGCTGGAAACTCTATTAATTTTCATAAATAATACAGAGAAAAGAGGGAGTGTAGATATGCGTGAATTAAAGGATAGTTTGACAGTGGGAGAGACGATTGCCCTTGATGAATTGATGAAGAACAGACGGGGCGGCATTCTTGAGCCTAAGCTTATCGAGGAAGCCAGTAAACTACAGCCGGGACAAGCTCGACTCGTTAATGCTGAAGTGATGCTTTACGGGCATTTCTCTACCCTTGTAGGGGAAATGAGGAAGAATGGGAAGCTTCCAGAAGATGTTAAGCCTTGGAAGCGTGGAGAGAAGTTCTATTTAGTCCGCCTAACCCCTGAATTATTGGCTATGGAGAAAGCTAAGGTACGAAAAGGACGTAAAAAAAGTATCTCTTGAAATCCCAGCTTTCCCAGTTATACTCCTCGATAGCGTAGGAGGGACGCTAAGAGAGGGTAGGGTTATGGGATTATGGATATTTGCCGAAGAATTAGAACGCATAATGTTATTTTCATTCAACTAGGGGAACGTGATGATTTATCAATGGTGCAAGAGATGTGGGGTACGAACTGACCTTTGTGCTGAACCTGTTCTTCATAAACAAGAGGAAAAACATGTCTATGTAGCTAATTTCTACATTGGCGGACGTTATGGAAAACGTACGCAGAGAGAGTTTCCAACTAAGAAAGATGCTGAGGCTTATGAATACACTACAAAAGCAGATTATAAACGGGGGCTCTATTCTCTTGACAATGAGATAAAGGGACGTACTTTGTTTAAAGACTTTGCCAAAGAATATATTGATAAGGTTGTGAAGCGTTACATGAAGGGCAAAGACTCGGAGATGTATCGAATTGATAAATATATAGCCCGGTGGAAGGATCGTCCTATACGCACGATTAAGCATGAATTTGGCGACGAATACATTCAAGAATGTTTAAATAATGGGATTAAGCCTAATTCTATTAACCGGGAATTAACAGTACTTAAATCTATGATGAAATGGGGCGTAGAGAATGGGTATATACAGAAGAACCCATTCATGAAATTACGTCGGTTTAAAATAGATGATGTTCGTGTAAGATGGCTTGATGATAATGAAATAAATCTCCTGTTACGCGCATGCGAGTCTTTGGG
>Ga0137435_1000070_pt1 | contig 43111 bp, 71 predicted proteins | sample EasRivERMGT100_2_FD_104904 | JGI IMG/M metagenome (GOLD analysis project Ga0137435, IMG submission 104904) | Soil microbial communities from meander-bound floodplain in the East River, Colorado, USA - East River MetaG ERMGT100_2 | ecosystem: Environmental > Terrestrial > Soil > Floodplain ... | reverse complement strand
CATCATGCTCGGGCGGGAACTGAATCCGGCCATTCGAGAGGTCACCGATGGGCTCGGGAAGTTCACCAAGGATCAGGTGATCCCCTTCATCCAGGAGTACGGCCCCGGGTTCGGGCGGCAACTGACCGAGACCGTCAAGTTCCTGGGCATGGTGGCCGATGCCCTCGCGCCGCTGGTGGGGCCGATCGGGACAGCCTTCCGGGCCATGATGGATACATGGGGCCAGGGCCTGGACCTCCTCATTGCCACCATCTTTAACACCGTCGTCGCCATGGCCAACCTCAAGAATGCGGTAGGCGAGGCATTCGACGGGCTGGTAACCACCGTCAGTACCGCGCTGAACAACGCGGCGGCGGCCATCTCCGGCATGGCCGGCACCTTCCGTGACCGGGCGATGGAGCTGGGCGTGGCCATCGTCTCGGGCATCGTTTCCGGGATCAACCCCGGCCCCATCGTGGCCAGGTTGCAAGGACTCGCCTCCGAAGCATTGGCCGGAGCGAAGGCCGCGATCGAGGCACGGTCGCCGTCGAAGTTGTTTGCCCGCGAGGTAGGACTGCCCATCGCGCTCGGCATCGTGGCGGGCATTCAGGAGGGGGAGTCGGCGGTCGTAGCTGCGTCGGAATCATTGGTCATGCGGGGCTTTCGTGGCGCAGTAGACAGACTTGGAGAAATGGCCCCGGCCGTAAACACGAGCGCGGGATCGCTGGTGATGCGCGGCTTCCGGGGTGCGGTGGACCGGCTCGGGATAGTTGGTCCGGGTGAAGGCTCCTACTTCACTGGCGGTATCCGTGCACTAGAAGGAGCCACCACCGCGACCATCGCGCTTACCAAGTCGACCGCCGACCTCCAGAACATGCTGCGTGCGATGCCGGGCGCCATCTCAGCCGCACGGTACGAAGACCTGGACAAGCGAGCGCGGGCAGCCGCCACGGGCAACCAGACGCTGCTGACCTCCACGGCGGATCTACAGAACGCGCTCCGGGGCATGCCGGGCGCTATCACGGCGGCAAGATATGACGAGCTTACCAAGTCGGCCCTTGAGGCCGCGTCAGCCGTGAAACAGGTCAACGCTGCCGTGGGACAGGGTTACGGCGCGGGCACGGGGGGCGGGGGCACCGGCGGCACCGGCCCCGGCAACGCCCATACCCCGCTCATCATGCCGCAGATCGGCATCAGCGCGATGGCGAAGGGGGGCCTCGTCACCACGCCCACCCTCGCCCTCATCGGTGAGGCGGGGCCAGAGATGGTGGTACCGATGGCGGGCGGGAGTGGGGGCGAGATCATCGACTACGACAAGCTGGCCGCCGCCATCGCCAAGGTACGGATCGACCTCGACGGCGACAACCTGAACCGCAACAACCGCGAGCGGGACCGCCGGTATGCCCAGTCGAATCTCGAGCGGGGCGTGGGGGCGTTGGTCTGATGCGGGGCAATGCGAAGGCCAACCGTTCGCGTGATGAGATCCTCGCACAGATCGACGCCAAGATGAACGGGCTGTTGCCCGCGATGGAAGCGCAGCAGCGCACCTTTGCGGCTCAGCACAATAACCGGTTCTGGCAGGGCCTGCGCTCGCATTCGGTGGCGCCAGCGGACGGCGACGAGAAGCGGCCCGACATCGGCACGCGGGCCCCCACCGACCAGACCGAGCCGTACCCGCCGGTGTTACGCAATGCCAACCTCCCCTGTGCCATGCAGGTCGACGTGTACGACGGGCCCAGTGGGATCGGCTACACCGCGACCCTGACCGTCGTGATCGAGGGCCAGGAGTGGCAGCGGGTGGCCAACGAGGGACCGGAGACGCACCGCGTGCGCCCGTGGTTCGCCGTGCCGCCTCGAGGCTTCGGATGACCATTCCTACACCGGATAAGTTCTATTACAAGCTGAATGAGGCGAGTGGGAATCGCGTTGATTCGATCGCCGGCCGGGATCTCACCGACAATAACACCGTCACCTCCGCGGCGGGCAAGATCGGTGACGCGGCCCAAAGCGTATGGGCGAACTCGGAGTACTTGAGCCGGGCCGATGAAGCCGCCTTCGAGCTGGGCAGCGGTGACTTCACCTTCGCTGGCTGGTGGAAGAGTCCCGCCGCGTTCGCGCAGTACCTCGGCATTCTCGGCAAGGGCACCGGAGCCGGCAACAAGTCGTATCTGCTGTTCACCGACCAGGGGAACGCCAACAAACTCTCGTTCGCCTACTCCACGGACGGGACGGCGGCCTCTATCCTCGCTTGGTCGGCCGCTCCGGTTGCGAACACCTGGTATTTCATCGTGGTCCGCCGCTCGGGCAACACGCTGTATCTCTCGGTTAACAACGGCACCGAAGTCTCGGTCGCGTTCTCGGGCACCTTCTTTAACGGCGCGGCGCCGTTTAACCTGGCGGGCACGCAGTGGGACAGCATCGCCTACGGAGAGGGGCTGTACGACGCCTGGGGCGGCTGGGCGAGCTCCCTTAGCCCCACAGACATCAGCGACCTCTACAACGCCGGTGCGGGGGCCGAGCCGCCTCTCGCTACCGTCCACACGTTTTACCCCATCCCCACCCAACGCGCGCAGGGGTCCAATCATGCTCGGCTCCAAGTGGGCGGAGATCCCCCGTCGCCGTTCGACACAACCACCTCCACGGGGTGGCGAGTGGGCACGCGCTCCGCTCCGAACTATGCGCGGATGCAACGGGGAGTGGCGGTGACCGATGCCGGGGACTGGGGCACGACTGCGCAGCCCTCCGGCGCACCCCTGGATGGGGAATGCTTCCGTACCGGCATCTACCGCGGTGGGATCGCAGCCGGTACATGGACGGTCAGTGTCGCGGTACAGGCGACTGTGGTGGGTGGCAGTCAGGATGGGCGTATGCGCTGCCGCATCTGGCGGAGCTTCTCTCCTACCGGCGAAGGAGCTACCGAGGTGACGAGCGGGGCGATGGTCGGTACCACGGTCACCAATCTCACGACCAGCGCGGCCCAAATATCTCTGGCCAGTCAGAGCATCCCGGCCCTCACGCTGGCTGGAGAGTATCTCTTCTATGCGCTCGCGTGGGAAGTCACCGGGGCCGGGGCTTCCTCTACTTGCGATGTGCAGATTTGCCTGGGGCCGAATACCTTCATTGACCAGCCGACGTTGCCGGCGGAGATCCCTGGTTTCTATGCCCAGTTTCACCCCTCCACGAACCCGGCTGATTGGGTGGGCGACGGGCCGGGATGGGAGGAGCTCAGCCCCCGATTCATGGGCTACCGGGCGCAGCGAGGGCGACAGGATAACCTCAGCGGCATCGCGGCCGGCTCACTCAGTTGTGACTTTGACGACGATGATGCCGAGCTCGACCCGGAGAATAGCGCCAGCTCGTACTATCCCGATCTCAAGCTGAAGCGCGCGCTGAGGGTGGTCGCGTACTACGGCGGCGAGACGTATTACCGGGGCACGGTCCTCATTGATAGCTACGCCGCTGAACCCTTGGTACTCGGGGCGAATGTCACCCTCGCGGGACAGGATCTTTATAAGCGATTGTTGGGCCAGAAGATCACCGCAGATTTCCCGGCGGAGACCGACTGGGAGCGAGTAGACGAGGTACTAACGGCGGCGGGCATTGCGACGGTCACGCTGGACTCAGACGGCACATTCCAACCGCCGGCCGCATCCCTGGTCAAGACGCCGGTACTCGAGCACCTTGATCTGATCGTTAAAGCGGGACGGGGCACATTTTACATTCAGGCCAGTGGCGTGGCGGTCTATCACGACCGCCACTGGCGCCTGACCCAGACCAGCATCGGCGTGTTCGGGGCGCAAGGGGACTACCCCATTCCCACGCCCCAGCCGGTCTTAGACGATGCCGGCTTGATCAACCGGGTAACGATCCCGTTCACTGGCTCGCTCGACGAGGTGCAGCGGGTCAGCTTCATCGGCACGGTCACCGGCGGGTGGTTCGACCTCACGTTTGCGGGCTATACAACGGGGCAAATCCTGGTGAACGCCAGCCAGGACGAGATCCAGGCGGCGCTCGAGGCGCTGCCCTCCATCCGTCCGGGCAATGTGCGCTGTCAGGCGGCCAACTGGGTCGGGCAGGTAACCGACGTCTCGTTTGTGGGCGACCTGGCCCATACTGACGTGCCGCTGATGACCGCCACGCTCCATGCGACGGATGTCATTGGGCCACCCACCATCTCCGTCGCCGTGGTGCAGACCGCGCTCGATACCGCGGTGGTAGCAGAGGACAGCGCATCCCAAGACGACTACGGCGTGATTGACTTCGAGTTGGACCCGGCTACCGCCGCGCAACTCGCCGGGGCGGAGGATGCGCAGGGCTGGGCCGATTGGTTGGTCTACCAGCGCAGTCAGCCAACGTCGCGGTTTCGGCGCATCCAGATCGACCCTTGGGCGGACTCGGCGCTGTGGCCGCTGGTGTTCGCGGCCGACATCGGCACCAGGCTGACCATTCATCACTCGCTGCCGGGCACCACCGGGATCGAGGAGGACTACTTTTTAGAAGGCGTGGAGGAATCTGTTGTTATGGAGGGTGATCCTCGGCCGGTCATCTTCTGGAACGTGAGCCGCGCTGAGCCCGACAGCTTCTGGATCGTGGAAACCCGATCGGTGCTCGACACCGACACCAAATTGGCGTACTGAGGAGTAACTGATGGCGTGGACGAGCCCGAGGACCTGGAGCGTTGGCGAAGTCGTCACGGCCGCGCTTATGAACCTGCACATCCGGGACAACCTCAGCGCGCTCTCCACTCATGCCCATAGCGGGGCTGGAGGGGATGGGGCATCCACCATCACGCCGGTGCATGTCACGCTCGGCGCCGGGATGTTGCAACAGTCGAAGGGCGCCGACATCGCATCCGCCAACGCGCTCGCGCTCGGGGGCGATGGCAACTATTACCACGTGACCGGCACCACGCAGGTCAACACCATTACCACGAAGCAAGCCGGCACCGTCATCTGGCTCGAGTTCGACAGCACCCCCACTGTGCGCCATCAGGCGGGGGCCATCGTGCTCCAAGGTGCCGCAAACTGGGTGGCTTCGGCTGGCAGTGTCCTGACGCTCATGAGTGAGGGGAGTGGCGTCTGGCGCGAGATCGCCCGCGCGTCCAGTACCACGCAGACGATGGGCTATGCGTGGGTAACGCCGAGGCCCGATCTCTATAACCCGGGCACCTTCCCGGCAGACTATTCCGATGGGGCGGCGGGCAACGTCGCCGCCATGTCATTTTCGTTCACCATCCCGACCGACCTGAACACGATGGTAGTGGCCACCACTTATCGGGTGGGCGGCAGTTCGGCCAGTATGCTGGGAGCGTTTAGCTCCCTCACGCCCGGAGTCATTGCCACGGTCACCGATACGGTGGGAGGCGGTGGCGCTAAATGGTACGGAATGCTCGTTCAGTGGCGCGCCTGAGTGTGGTGGAGGTAATGGCGCGTGACTATCGACGAGGCTATCAAGGGGCTGGCGGGTCCCGCAGGGGCGATGATCGCGCTGGTCCTGGCGATCATCACGCTCTATCTAGGCGCTTGGGTGCCAGGGCCACAGTTCCGGGATATGGAGCGGCGGGCCTTGCGAGCGGAGAACCGGGCCGACCGCATGCTGTTCGCCGCGCTGCGAGCCCAGGGGGCCTCGCAGGCGCTGCTAGAGACCGTGCGGGATCGGGTGGACCAATCCGACGAATTAGAGTCGGACGAATTACGAGGATTGCGATGAAGGGGGCACGGGCATGGTGGCACCACGTGAAGGACTGGTTTAGCGGACGGTCGCGCCAGCGCTCGCGATCGGCCGAAGTGGCCGACGAGATGGAGATCGCGGCGGTGGAGGTGCAGATGGATCGCATCGTGGATGAGACCACCCGCCTGCTCGAGCGCATCGCCCCGGAGAAGGTGCAGACCGTACAGGATGCGGAGATCACCGCCCAACAATCCCTGGACCGACTGGCGCGGATGCGGGCCTTACAGGCGGAGCGGGACGCCTTGCTCCCCCGCTTACGACGGACGGACTGATGCCGTCGACCGTGGAACCAATCGAGCTGCTGTGGACCATGACCGCGCTGGTGGCGTTGGGCTTACATCTGTGGGTCGGGTTGGATGCGTGGCGTGATGCCGGGGTGCTCAGCGGAAAGTACACCCGCGCGGAACAATTGATTCGGCGGGCTAACGTGCTCGGTGCGCTGGGGCTGGGCTGGGTGCAACTGGTATTTGCGCTGATTGGCATCCGGGCCATGACGGTGCCGAGCCCTACGCCGACCGGCGACCCGGATCTGGTGGCCGTGTGGGCTGGTTTCGCGTTTCTCTCGTGTGAGGTGGTGCTGGCCGGGCTCTCCTTGCAGAGTGTCAGCGTGCGGCGCCGGGTGCGCGAGTGGATGCGCATAGAGATTACCTCGGAGGGGCAGGGCGGGCTACTGCGGCAAGCCGACCCCCCGGCGGGGGAGCCGTCGATCTGATGGCGGAGTTGACGACGCCGCTGGAGCTCGTGCGCGCGCTGATCGCACTGCTCGGCCTCATCGTGTGTGGCTGGGTGGTGGTCGACAGTCGGCAGGATGTGGCGGTGTTGCGCACGCAGTCGGACACCGTGCTGTACGTAGTGGCGCGCAGCAATCTCCTGCGGGCCACCGGTCTGGTGAGTTGCTTCCTGATCCTGGCCGGGCTCGCGGTGCGGGCCCTGGTGATCCCGAGCCAGACGCCAAGTGGCATCCCTGACGTCGGGAGTGAGTTGGCTATGGCAGCCATCATTGTGATCGAACTCCTGCTCATCGGCATCTCGCTCTTGACCGCCTGGACTCGCTGGCAGATTTCCATGCTCGCCACGCAAACCGAAGGTGTGACCCGTGGATGACTTCCGCGCCTGGTTGGCCGAGCGGTTCCCCGCGCTGGTGATCATGGTCCTGCTGGTAGTCGGGGTGGCCCTGATCGGCCGGGGCGAGAGGAGGGGCTGATGGAACCGATGCACCACGGACCCGACTCGCGGCCCGTGCCGGACCCGACTGAGCTTACGCGGATCGCGCTCTCTCGGGAGATTGCCAGTCTCCGCGAGCTCCTCGAAACCCGTATCGATGGCATCGTGTCAACCCGCGATGCGCGCCTGGACGGGATGGCGGAAGCGGTCAGGCTACTCCAGGTGGCCCGTGACAAAAATCCTGCCGAATTGGAGCAGCGGCTAGAGCAACTTATGCAACTGATGAACCAGCGGTTCCTGACCGTCGACGAACGTCTCTCGAGCATCCAGACACAGTTCGCCGAGCGGGATACGCGGGGAGAGCGCGAGGCTCGGGACAACAAGGTAGCTGTCGACGCGGCCTTCGCTGCCCAGGCCGCGGCCGCGGCCAAGGAGGGAGAGGCGAATCAGAAGGCCATCGATAAGAGTGAGCGCGCGGTGGCGGAGACGTTGAATAAACAGAGTGATCTCTTTCAGTCAACCACCGATGCGCTCTCTGCTCAGATCAGTGACATTAAGGAGCGGCTCACGCGCATCGAGGGCATGGGATTGGGCACTCGGGAAACCAATGCGAGCCGCCAGACGTCGAATAGCTTTGTGCTCTCGCTGTTCGTGGCCGGCATCTCGCTCATGGGCTTCGTAGCCCTCATGGTCGAGCGAGTTGCCCGATGACCACCGAGACGATAAATGCGCTGGTGCGGCCCGCCATCATCATCATGTTCGCCGGTGCCCTGACCTGGGGCTTCATCACTCGGCTGATCAGTAGCGAGGTGTTCATCGGACTAGCCGGGCCGGTGATCGCCTGGCTGTTCGCAGAACGCGCCGTGAACAAAGCCCATTCGGATGGGGCGAATGCGGCCCTGACGATTCCACCCGCGCGACCTAATGAACCACTCAACCCACCTGGAGGTTAGACCCATGCTCGACATACAACCCGTCACCGTGTTCGTGATTATCGCCGTGGTCCTGTTCATCATGGCAGGGTCTGAGGTGATCATCGCCGGTCATAAACTCGGCTGGCATTGGTTCGCGGTTGCGTGCCTCTGCCTCGCCTGGCTGGCCGGCGGACGGCTCGTCTGATGACCCGCCGCGAGTGCGCCCAACTGATCGAGCTCGCCCTGGCCGTGTTAGGTGCGCTCTGCATCGGTGGGGCGCTGCTCTATCTGTGCGCGCGGCTGGGCGTCGGAATGTGGAGGTGACGATGCTCAGGCAGAACGATCTGATGATGATTGGGATTATGTCCGCCTTCGAGATCACCGAGGATCAGATCATCCGTCTCCTGCTCCTGCGCGAGCGCAACGACCGCGCGAGCCTCGAGCAAACCGTGGAGGCGTGCCGCCTGGAATTCGCGCGCCTGCAGTACCAGGCGGGACGGATGAATGAAGACTGAGGCGAGCATCGAACTGACTGCCACGGAGGCTTGCTGGCTGGTCGACAAGATCAAGACCTTCGAGACCGGCACCGAGGACCAGCGCATCGTGCCGTACAGAGCGCTAGAGCGCCTGGGCAGTGTGATGCTAGAGCTAACCGGCGAGGATGCCCCGGAGACGCTCTCCGTCGTTCTCACCGAGGCCGAGCTGTGGCACGCGAAAGACCGCGTGAGCCCCTTCGATGCGCTGGGGGCGGATAAGCAATTCGGGCTCCGACTTCTGCGCAAGATCCTGGCCGCGCTGCTGGGGCTGCAAGATCCGCAGCTCTGGCCGGTCAGGGAGCACACTGAGCCGAGCCGCGAAGAGATCCGCCACGCACTCTTAGCCCACGAAGTGGAGGGGATGCGTGGCACCTGGGACGAGACCGGAGGCTACCGTGACTGAGACCGCACCGACGATTACCCCTACGAAGACGACACCGACCATTCTGCCCCAATCCGAGCCGGGGCGGAGGTTAGATCCATCGCGTCTCTGCCCCTCACAAACTCAGCGCGTTGCCCGCCGTATCAAGGAATGGCGGCCATGATCGAGGGGCGATGGTTCGAGAACACGTGGATCACGCCCTACGAGAATGAAGTCACGGCCTTTCTGCGGGAGGTGTTCGATGCGCTCGAGGCGGGGCAGGCGGGTCATCTTATCCCTGACCCGTTTCACCAGCGGCCGGAGGGGCGGGCCCCCCTGACGGATGAGCAGGTGGACGACCTCATCACACTGCTCGACGCGGAGTATGACCATGAGATGAAGAGTTACGCCGCGCACCATCTGAACCGCTCCGGGGCGGAAGCCCGTACCGAGATGCACCGACTGCCGCCACTGGCTCGCAGGTATCTCGCAGAGACCGTAGATGAGATTGTCGCCCGACACGAGTCGATAGACCAGAAGGCGCCGGCGCGACCGAATGCGCAGACGGCGCCCGCGCACAGTGGAGGAGGATGTTAGATGCACCCAGCGATTGCGAAGCGGCTTGAACAGATGCGGGCGAAGGGGATGGACCCAGGTCAGGACTACGGCCAGGAGTACAAGACCACTAACGAGGTACTCCATCCGTTCGAGTACGGGACCTTTCACGCCTACCCCAAAATCACCTCAGTAGACTCCGCCTGGTTCGAGGCCGACGCCGAAAGCGCCTATCGGTTTCGATCCTAACCCGGTGGGACCGGGGGTGTCACAACTTGATCAACTGTGGGCTGCGTGCCGTAAGTACGAGGGGGTGCCGTATGTATTCGGGGGAAAAGACATTGACCGTGACGGAGGATTGGATTGTTCGGGCTTTGTGTGTAAGGTTTTCGCAGATATCGGCGTCGACCTGGGCAATCCCGATTACACCAGCGCCCAACGAATCTATGACAACGCCCAGGACACCGGGGATGATGTCCAACCCGGCGACCTTATCTTCTTCACCCGGACCTATGCCCCGGCCGACACGGTAACGCACCTGGGGATCATTCGAGCTCCGCAACCCGTGGGGCAGATGTGGGATACGCATATCCCGGCTGGGGTCGGGCTCACCGACTACGGCTCCGACTACTGGCAAGAGCACTACTATGGCCATCGGCGCATCCACGGCCTCGAGCGGCCGCCCGTAGAGGGCTCGCCCTGGACGGTGGAGGAGATCGCCGCCGCGACGGGCTGCCCAGCAGCCACCATCGCGGAGCACTGGCCGCGCATCCTGGCGGAGCTCCAGGCGGTGGGGCAGTCGTCGACGAACACGCTGGCGGTGGCTTGCGGCACCGTAGCGATCGAGACGGCGAGCACGTTTGCCCCCGTGCGGGAAGCATTCTGGATGGACGAGGCATGGCGGGCGGTGAACCTGCGGTACTATCCGTACTATGGGCGGGGATTTATTCAACTGACCTGGACATCAAATTACCAGGCGGCTGGTGATGCCATCGGGATTGATCTCGTAAGTGTTCCCGACCGCGCGCTCGAGCCCGTACCAGCGGCTCAGGTGTTCGCCTGGTACTTTGCGGGGCGCGACATTCAGACGATGGCCGACGCGGAGGATTGGGAAGCCTGTCGGAGAGCGGTGCAGGGTGGCACGGCTGGCCTTGACCGACTAGAGCAGATTGTCACCGCGTTGCTGGCCTGAGCTGCGGGCCCGCATCGTGGCCAAGATTCAGCGGCAGGGCGGCTGATCGCGCCGCGCCTCAGCCACGGTCGCTGGGCTCCAAGCTACTCAGCGCCTGACGGAGCATGATCTTGAGCCAATCGTCATCCGGGCGCGACTCCAGGACATGCGCCATCATCCAGTCCAGATGCGTGCGCAACTCGGCAATCCGCGCCTCCAGCGCCTCCGCCCGCCCGTGCGCCACGCCGGCGTCGAATGCGGAGCGGCACAGGTCAAAGGTTCCGCGACTCATCCAGCCAGGTTCATTGGTCAGCGCGGCGAGCCATGCGTCGAATAGCTCTCTGGCTGCGTCCTGCTCAGTCTCGCTCATCCCCATCCCGTGCGCGCCGCGCCTCAGCCACGGTCAGCCTCCTCGCGCTCCCACGCCGCTTGCTGCCGGTCGTCTTCCATCTCGGCTATCCGCGACTCGAGCGCCGCGATTCGGGCAGCCTGGGCATCGGTCACCGTCTGCGCCTCCGCCAACATATCGGCCATCGCATCGCGGCTGTGCGCCGTCAGCCCCGCACCCACCTGCGTGGTAAGCTCTTCGATTCTCACTACCGCGCACGGAAGATGCACCCGCCAGCAGTCATCCCAATGCGTCTCTTGCTTTTCAGAATCCGAGTTGGCCACCTGAACCCCCTGCAACAATGGTCGTTTCCATGCTCGGGCCTCCTCCCTGACACACGGTCACCAACTAAGCATTAATCGTTATGTTGACATAGCTAAGGAATATTATCTTTACCAAGCCCACTAGACGGATTGTGTGAAGCCCAAGCTACTGGTCATCCACCAGTCCCGTAAGATCGACCACGAGCGACACGGTTATCACCAGTTTACCCCGCGTAGTGGCCACGATCACTCCCGCGTCCGGCTTATCTGGTCCATCGGCCGACTTTGCCCCGACTGACCCACTAACCACCTCCCAACGGTCATCCCCCTGTCGCCACATGAACGACCCGCAGGGTGAGACCAGTAGCCCGCCCCCACTCCACGGGTGATAGTTCGCCTTCCCTCGCTCGCATTCAAAGTCACCGTCAGTGACGGCGCTGTTGCCGCAAGGACATTGCATACCGCTCCCTCAATCAGTCAATCGTCGTGAGTGCCGGATGATACTATCACGAGTGCCATTTGACATCAGCCACCTGGCCAATTATCTATAGGTGCTATTGGCAGCTTTGCGTGCTTATTTGGCAGCTATGCGACCAAAACTCCTACGAGATTATGCCTATTCACATTATCTCTACCATCGTCGTTTCCATGATGGGTGGAGGGGTCCGGTGGCACCTCATCCTCGAGCGCCTCCGCCACTCCGCGCGTGATGGCGACGATGCCACGCCAGCGGGACCGCGGCCTTTCATCTAATATGCGCTCGAAGGCCAAAAGCGCCTGCTGCTTTTCCATGTCGATCCCGGACGGCTCGGCTGGGGTTGGCTCATCGTGCCCGGCCAGTTGCATGATGTGCGCCTTCGGGAGCCCAAGCACTTCCGCGATGCGCCGACAGTAATACGGCCCAGGGACGACCGGAGCCGATTCGCTCAGCCACCGGCTGACCAACGCGGCATTCGCCCCGACCATCCGCCCAAATTCGGACTGACTCCACTTCCGTCGGTGCAGTTCGGCTCGTACCACGTCTCGTAATTCCATGCTCCATCTCCGGTCTGGTCGCGTTACATCATGTACGAATAGTTACACGCATGATAACGCATCCCGTTCTCCCCGGTTCCACCCTCCTTCGCAGGTGCGCTCGTTTTCCCGATTCCGTGCATACCTAAATCGTTGCATGCATGATGTAACCGATGTATCATGATGCATGCACAACACGCATGCAGGTATGCAACGGGAGGCGCGCAGGGTGCAAGTACACGCGGATCGCCATGGGCGAGTAACCCGCATTCCAACCTCTCTGGTGGGGCGAGTCCAGCAGTGGGCAGACGACACGGGCATGCCGTTTGCCGTGATCGTCACCCTCCTCCTCGAGCGCGCATTGGACGAAGCCCCCGCGTGGCTCCAAGTTGCAGCGATTGAGCGGCGCCAGCGCCAGCAGCGCAAAGAGCGCGAGATGGGAGAGGTATCCGCGTGACCGCTTACACGCCGTCGTTCGGCGCAACCGCCCTGATTGTGCCCGCCGCGCATCGCAAGCACGTCTGGTCGTACCGACATGGCGTGCACATTCAGCAGCACGGCGAGCCGATGCGAACCAACTTCACGACCTGGGACCAGGGCGACATCGACGCCTACCAGGCCGGGTATCGGGATGCTGAGCAGGGAGCCCTTCGGCAGAAGGGAGTGCCGGTATGAGCACTCGATCCGTGGCCCTCTCCCTTGCGCTGCTGGCGGCCACTAGTGTCCCGGCCTCGGCGCAGGCTCCCTCGGGGAGCGGCACCTTCCGCGTGACGGCGTTTTGCATTCACGGGCCGATGCGCACCGGCGAGTACACCCGCTGGGGTGCGGTGGCGGTCGACCCCCGTGTGATCCCACTCTACGCGCAAGTGGACATTGCTGGCACCAGCCGCACGTTTACCGCGCTCGACACGGGAGGTGGGGTACTCGGCAACCACGTAGACATTTGGATGCCGGACTGCGGTGATGCGATCAATTGGGGCAGTCAGCACCGATCCATCGAATGGAGTGCACCATGACCGGAGCCCCGCCCACCATCCGCGCGATCCGCACCGCCACGCCGCCAGGCATCGAGGATGCCGAGCGGCTGGTCTCCACGCTTACCTACACCATCGAGCAGATCATGCTGCGCGCCCCGCTGGAGCAAGCCCCCTTCAACGCGCTGGCGGATGCGCTCCGGCTCAGCTCTGAGTGCGGACGACTGGTGCGGCAGGCGAAGGGAGCGGGGCAGTGAGCCACGACATCCTGCCGCCCGACACCACGCCGCTGACCGAGGCCATCGACCGCGAGCTGATTACTGACAGGGACTCCAGAAGGAGACGGCTCGCGGACATAAGGAATTGTGCTGTCTGTGGGAAGTTGTTCCGACCAACCATTGCCAATGACCGCAAGTCAGGCGGCAGATTCTGCTCTCTCCCCTGCGCTTACGAGGGGAGAGATCGGCCAGATGTAGAGAGGTTCTGGGACCACGTAGATAAGAATGGCCCAATTCTGGCCGTAACACTAGGTGCGTGTTGGCAATGGACCGTGAAGTCACGGTCGGGCAATCGCTACGGCGGAATGAACCTTGCCCATCGTCGCAAGATGGGGGCTCATCGCTACTCTTGGATGCTTCACAACGGAGCAATCCCACCCGGTCTCTTTGTCTGTCACCACTGTGATAACCCGCTCTGCGTCCGTCCTGACCATCTATTCCTCGGGACTCCGAAAGAAAACATGGAGGACATGGACAGCAAAGGGAGGCGCCGCACGGTGACTTTTAAGGGAGAGAATTCGTCCCGTACGAATCTCACCCAGCGCCAAGTCTTATTGATTCTCACGGGGGTGACGCATATGGGGGTGGATAGGAAGGATGTAGCGAAGGCATTCAATACGTCCGTCGCTGCGGTAAACGCAATGGTTCAAGGACGGTCATGGCAGGAAATCAAGACCGAGCACGAAGCACTGGTGCGGGATGCCGCCGCGTACCGCGCCATCGGTGAGGCGGGCTGGGTGCTAATTCGGAAGTCCGAGCTGGAGGAGCTGTAGACCGTGATGGCCGGGCTGATCGCCCAGTGCCAACAGGTGACCGCACAGGAGGTGATGGCCACCGAAATGACGCAGCCCCAGGACACAAGAACGGCCGAGCGTCGTTAGCGCTCGACCGTCAAGGAGGAGAGAGAACGTGGAACCTGAACCAACCCTAGTGTACCCCACCCGTGACGAGGTGGTGGTCATCACCAAGAGTAACGGCGCGGTGATCTCCAGCATGATCGCCTACCGGGATGCCCTAGAAGTCGACGTGCGCCGTGGTTTCCATCGAGATAGCGGATCAGCCCCGAGGCGGGGTGCGCCCTCCAGAGGCTTCTGGACGTGCTGTGGGCCGATGCCGAGCGCCGCGCCGCCGAGCGGGAGGGGGCGAAGTGAGCGAGTCTGAACGCTTGTACAAGATCCTCAACGAGGACGGTAGTTGTTATCACGGCGGACAGGGACAGTGGCACCTGCCAACCGCAGACGGTCCCGGCGAGTGGATGCCCGCCATTCGTGGCGCACTGGACCCTTGCCGCAATGGCTACCACCTCTGCCGAGCATCCGATCTGGTCAACTGGATCGGTCCCGCCATCTTCATCGCAGAGTACGACGGCGATCGGGTGGACGTGAATGACACCGACGAAAGCAAGGTCGTGGTACGCCGTGCCCGACTCGTCAGCCGGGTGGAGAACTGGGATGCGCAGGTTGCGCGCCTGTTCGCCTGCGATTGTGCCGAGCGAGCCCTGAATCGTGAGCGAGAACGCGGGCGCGAACCCGATCCGCGATCCTGGGAGAGCATCGCAGTCGCGCGGCGTTTCGCGCGTGGTGAAGCCACACAAGAGGAATTGGCCGCAGCCTGGGACGCAGCCTGGGACGCAGCCAGGGCCGCAGCCAGGGCCGCAGCCGGGGACGCAGCCAGGGCCGCAGCCTGGGACGCAGCCAGGGACGCAGCCAGGGCCGCAGCCTGGGACGCAGCCAGGGCCGCAGCCTGGGACGCAGCCGGGGACGCAGCCAGGGACGCAGAACGACAGTGGCAATCCAAACGACTCTATTGGTATCTCGCTGGCCAGCCTCTGGAGCGGGCGTCATGACCGCCCATCTGCACCCGGTGGCCTACGCCCCGGCCCGGCACCGGCACCAGCGGCGGCTCACCCGGCGCTCGCTGTGGCTGTTCGTGCGGCGGCACTGGCGTGCGGTACTGAACGGGATTGCCGGCGGGGCCTACCTCGCCACGCTGTTCGCGGTGGTGCTGCTGGCGGCGCTGTGGCGGCATGGGGTGTGGCCATGAGCGAGCCGACGACCCGCGAGAGTCGCAGCAGCATCGAGCTGCACCGCCACAAAGATGGCACCTATTTCTGGTCGATCAAGATTTATTTCGGGGATGACGAGGATTTAGGCGACGTGATCTCAGCACTGGAGACCACCGATCGGCGCCTCCGTGATCACCATGTTGTCGAGGTGGCGCATGACCGCTGAGCAATTCGCGCGCATCTGCGCCGAGCAGGACGCCCGCCACCGGCTCGACCCGCTATTCGCCCGCTACATCGAGCAGCGCCGCGAGTCCGCCCGCCGGATGCTGGGGCTGCCGGTGAAGGAGACGACATCGTGAGCGAAACACCGCAATTCACCTGCGAGTTGTGCGACGAGCCGCTGAAGGACATCCGTTTCCGAGACGGCACCATGTGGACGCCCGAGCTACTCGCCACCTACAGCCGTCGCAAGCATGGCCGCGTGTTCTGCCTGCAGCACTACCGCGAGGCGAATGAGGCACGCCGCATCGCTGCGCAACGGGAGACGACATCGTGACCGAATTTCTCACGGTCAACGTCAACGACCATACCGAGCAGAAGGGGAAGTTTACCTATCTCTCGTGGTGCTGGGCGTGGGCGGAAGTGCTGAAGGCAGACCCCGAGGCCAACTGGCAACTGGTGGAGTATGGCGACGATCATGGCACGCTCCAGCCCTGCATGTGGCTGAGGGATGACACCGCGGTCGTCAAGGTCAACGTGACCATCGAAGGCAAGACCAGATCCGCAGTGCTTCCGGTGATGAACGCGGCCAACCAGGCGATCAAGAATCCGAACGCCTTCCAGATCAATACGGCGGTGATGCGTTGTCTGACGAAGGCCATCGCCATGTTCGGACTCGGGCTCTACCTCTACGCCGGCGAGGACTTGCCCGAGGGGGAGACTCCAGCGCCGAAGCCCGAGCGGACCACCACCACGCCACCCGCGAAGGAAGTGACGCCGACTCCTCCAGCCGCGCCGAAGGTCGCTTCCCCGATGCCAACCACCGCAGACCATGAAGCCTATCAGCGCGGCATGGATGCCGCCAGGGCACGAGGACTGGATACCAGCTACTACGCCATCGACCGAGATACCACCCGCGCCGAGATGTTGGACCTCAGCCGAAAACTCAAGACGGCGTTGGATGAACAGGCCGCCGCGCAAACCACCATGAACGGAGTCGTCTGATGGCCGGACTGGCCAAAGTCACCCTGATCGGCCACCTAGGGGGTGATCCTGAATCGAAGTTCACCCCGAACGGTACCCAGCTCACCAACTTCTCGGTCGCGGTGAGCACCACGCGCAACACTGGCGGAGAGCGCACCGAGTCTACGGAGTGGTTCCGCTGCACCGCATTCGGGAAGCTGGCCGATGTCTGCAGCCAGTACCTGCATAAGGGGAGTCGGGTCTACGTTGAGGGGCGACTAGCAACGCGCACCTATGACGCGGCCAACGGAGAGAAGCGATTCAGCCTCGACGTGACGGCCAGCGAAATGCAGATCCTCGACAGCAAGCGCGACGGCGAGCAGACGGTCGCGGTTGGCGCGACAGCCAGCGCAGGAGCACCGGAAGACCTGGACTCGATTCCATTTTGATCTAACCCCGAGGGGGACGGTTCATCGTAGCCGTCCCCCTCGCTTATTCAAAGCGATTAGACAGAGGAGCGGCACATGGCAGCTACGGCACTCACCGACACCCAGCGGCAGTTACTGGGGCAGATTGCAGAGGGCCGCGTGTGGCGTGTGGGGCACCGCTTCCAGCTCGTGCGCCCGATTGGCCCCTGGCAGGATCTGGAGCCCGGCACGATCAAGGCACTACTCCTGGACGGCTACATCACCGAGGTGGAGTCGCATGGCGTCGACCGCAGTCTCTACGAGATCAACGCGCATGGTCGTGCGATGCTGCGCACTGCGGATACCCGACAGTGACGAAATTTAGTATAATCAACGCAGTAACTGAATACAGGAAGGCCCCGGCGGTGTTGGAAGCACCCCGAGGCCCGTCCGCACCAGGAGTAATCTGATGCGACTAGCACATTGTAGCAATCTACCCCCCTGCGCATCCTCTCCCCGAGGGTGGCGCTGATGCCGTGGATCGAATCCCACACCAGCCTTGCCCGTCATCCCAAGACGATCCGACTTGCTAAGACCCTGGACATCTCCGTCCCTTGCGCTATTGGCCATCTGCATCTCTTGTGGTGGTGGTCGCTCGAGTACGCCCAGGAGGGCGACCTCAGCGGGTTTGACCCCGAGGAAGTAGCCGAGGCAGCGGGCTATGACGGCGATGGCGAGGCGTTCGTCTCTGCACTCAAGCGGGCCCGCTTTGTCGACGATGACGGGCAGCTCCACGATTGGCAGGACTACGCGGGCCGACTCCTCGAGAAACGGCGTACAGATGCCGAGCGACTGCGGCGCTGGCGAGCAGAGCACCGCGACGAAACGCCGCCGCCTTCCTTTAAGAGTGATGGTGAAACGCGTTTCGACCAGAGTACGAACGCGGTAACCGTACCTAACCGTACCGTACCTAACCAAACCAAACAGAACCTTACCGAGAGTACGGTCGCTGACGCGACAGCGCCCACGCCGATCAAATCCGCTCGCTCTTTGCTCAAGATCACGGACGAGTACGTCGAGGAACTGATTGTGGAATACGCGCCGCGACTCGGCGGCGAGCACAAGGCGCGGGATGCTGTAGCTGCGGCGCTGAATCACACCGCGATGGATAAGGCGAAAGACAAACGCCTGTATCTGGTGCGCTGGCTGAACCGCGATGTTGAGCGATGTGAGGAGCGAAGGAATGGAACCGGACACGGCACCGCTGGTCAACCTTTCGGACGCCATTCAGGGACTGGGACTTACACCCAGCGATCAACCGAGGCGGCTACCGCGGGAGTACCTAGTCCCTTTGCCAAGTACGTCTGAGCTCGAGGCCACGGTAGCAGCCCGCATTACGGAACTGAAGGTGATCCAAGCAAAGCCGGCTGCGCAGGTCATGGTCATGGATGACGAGCGACGGGCGCGCGAAGCGGTCAAGTGGGCGCAGACGCAACTGAGTGACGGACTCTACCGGGACACGCTCCAGGCTGAACGCCCCGAAGGGTGCTGGTGCCTGGGTGAAGGTGGGCGCAGTCGTCGCTACCTTTCCCCCGAGGTTCACTCATTCGAGGAATACTGCGGATGCCCCGATGGACTGGCGGCGAAGGAGCGAGCCCATCAGGAGGGCGCACGGCTCGCGCGGGAACGGAATGAGCGGGAACTCGCCCGTCTTTTTGTCGGTGCACAGGTGCCGAGTCGATTCATCAGAGCCACGTTTGCGACCTATCCCGTAAGCGAATCGACTGCGCAAGTGGTGGCCGACCTGCACCGTTGGGTATGCGGCCCTGAAGATGCGGGCGAGTTTAGCGAGTGGCTCGACAGACGGAAGCCATCGATCTTCCTCTACGGCTCCTTTGGGACAGGAAAGACCGGGCTTGCGGTGTCACTGCTCCATGAGTACGTAGAGATCCGCACCGAGGCTGCCCTATTCCTCACGGTACCGAACCTGCTGGACCGCATCCGCGAGACCTACGGGCCGCACGCAGTCGCTACCGAGCGCGAGTTGATCGAGCAGGTAAAGACGGTGCCGCTCCTGGTGCTGGACGACCTCGGCGCCGAGCGGGTCACCGACTGGGTAGCGGAAAAGCTGTTCACCATCATCAACCACCGGCACGACGAAGACCTCGAAACCGTGTTCACCAGCAACCTGAGCCTCGAGGAATTGGCCGGGCACATCGGCGAGCGCACGACCTGGCGGATTGTCGAGATGTGCGAGGTGCTGAAGATCGACGGCCCGAATCTGCGAGACCGCAAATGACCTACACACCGATTCGGGAAGCCAAAGCCGACGTGACCTACTGGCTGGAGGAGCTCCAGCGCCTGCTACGCGAGCCCGGCCGGGATGGCTGCTGGATGGCGCACTGGATGGAAGCACACACCCAGTGGGCAGCGAGTCATGCACGATGGCACATGCTGCGGGAGCGTCGAAATTGAGCAGCGCACAGCTCAGCATGGACGCGGCGCTGGCGGCGCTGGGGGAGCGCGGCGAGTGACAGCGAATAACCAGGCCGGGCGAGGCGGCAACCTCCCCGACCGTGGCACCACGACACAAGGAGTCGAGATGCAAGTTGAGTCTAACCCCATTCAGATCCGCGGGGATCGGTGCGCGTTGGCATTCCGTGCCTTCGACCTCGACGCCTACCAGCTTTTCCTCAAGGCCAAGACGCTACCGGAGTCGCAGACCTCTTACGACTGGGAGACGGACGCCTACACCGTCACCGCGCCGGCGCGCTTCGCTGGACTGCTCGGGCTGGCCGATGCAGTCGTGATTCCGGAGCGGTTGCCGCTGGCCGACTACCTGTTTGACTACCAGCGATGGATTGTGAGTCGCGCGCTGGATCACAAGCGATTCGCGCTATGGGCCGACACCGGCTTAGGCAAGGGGCCAATGCTGCTCGAATGGTGTCGACAGGTGCGGCATCTGACCGTCGGGCGCGTGCTGATCCTCGAGCCGCTGGCTGTGATCCCACAGCTCCTGGAGGAGGCGCGCCGGTTCTACGGCGATGAGCTGGCCATCGAACGATTGGAGACACGGGAAGCCTTGACCGCGTGGTGTACGGCTGCAGGTCCTGGCATCGCCATCACGAATGCGCAGAAGTTCATTCCTGGCACGTTGGACGAACTCCGCCACTGTGCAGGGCTCGCCTTCGATGAATCCTCGACGCTGAAATCCGGTGGGGGAGTCATCAAGTGGAACATCATCAAATCGGCGCGTGGCATTGAATACAAGCTCTCTGCTACGGCCACGCCAGCCCCGAACGAGGCGATGGAGTACGCATCGCAAGCCAGTTTCCTCGAGAAACTACGCACCGAGGGAGAGATCCTGTGGACCTACTTCACGCGGGATAAGCAGGGGAACTATCAGGTCAAGCCCCATGCGCGGGCGGCGTTCTACCGCTTCATGGCCGACTGGTCGATCTATCTGCGCGACCCGTCGCACTTCGGCTGGGGTGACATTCTCTCGACGCTGCCGCCGCCGGACATTCGGGAGTACCGACTACCCATCACCGACGTGCAGCGCGAGCTGATGTACACGTTTGTCGCGGCGAAAGGTGGCGGCTTGTTCAGCGATGACCGCATGGGTGTGACCGAGCGGACGAAGCTTTCCCAACTGGCCAAGGGGTTTCTGTACGACGGTCCCGCGGGAAAGAGTCGCAAGGTGGCGCGCATTCCCTCTGCCAAGCCCGCCGCGGTGGCCGATCTGGTGCGGACTGATGCGGGGGAGGGGCGGCAGGTCCTGGTGTGGACCGTGTTTGACGAAGAGACGGAGATCCTGACCCAGGAACTCGATGGCTCCGGGCTCACCGTGGGCGCGCTCTCGGGCTCCATGAGCGATGCGGCCCGGCTCGACGTGTTGGAGCGATTCCGCACCGGCGCCTTGCAGGTCCTGGTATCGAAAGCCTCGCTGATCGGGTTCGGGATGAATCTCCAGCACTGCCGCTCGATGGTGTTCTCGGGCTTCGATGACAGCTTTGAGCGCATGTACCAGGCCGTGAGAAGGGCGTACCGCTTTGGGCAGACCGAGACGGTGCGCGTGCACATCCCCTACGTGCCAGAACTCGAGGGCATGGTCTGGACCAACGTGAAACGCAAGGAAGAAGCCTTTAACCGCGATGTCGAAATCTGCGAGGCGATGTACTGCCAAGCACTGCAGGGGGAATTGTGACCGATCTCATGGACCTGATGGAATCTGTCGAGCCCAACGCGCGAGACGGCTGTCGGTTCTGCCGGGCCCCTGTCGCCGTGGGTGAACGCTACTGTAGCGACCTCTGCCGCCAGCGTGACTCGAAGGGCTTCCCGCGACCGGATCATCAATCGCTGGTGGAATTGTTCAACGAGGATTGCATTCCCGGCATGGCGAAGCTACCGGCGGAGTCGGTCGACCTCCTGGTAACCAGCATCCCGTTCGCCTCGCTGTTCATGTACTCCGGCAAGACGGCCGACGTCGGTAACTCGCCAGATGCGGGGCTCGACTTTGTGGGGTCGACCTTCGGGCTGCACATGCGCTTCTGGACCGAGCAGGTGTTTCGCGTGATGAAGCCGGGGACCATCGTGGCGATCCACATCCAGCAGCTTTTGACCTACAAGGTGCAGCACGGATTTATGGGGCGCCGCGATTTCCGCGGGGCGGTGATCGACATCCTCATGGCCGGCGGGTTCGACTGGGTGGGCGAGGTGGCGATTAACAAGAATCCCCAGCGCATCGCCCAAACGCAGAAGCTGCACAGCCTGATGTTCGTGACAGGCCGCCGCGACGGGCGACGGCTGGCTAGTTGCCCGAATGACTACATCCTGTGGTTCAAGAAGCCCGGCGAGCATCCCAAAGGTGTGCAATGTCTCTACCACCCGGAACTCAACCCTGATGGCTGGGTAAGCACTGATGAGTGGATCAGTTGGGCGCACGGGTGCTGGACTGACATCCTCGAGATCGACACCCTGGACGGCTGGCGCTCAGCGCGGGAAGAGGATGACGAGCGCCACGTGTGTCCCCTGCAGCTCGAGGTGATCCGCCGCAACATCAAGCTCTACAGCAATCCGGGCGAGGTGGTGATGGACCCGTTTATGGGCATCGGCTCGAGCGCCTACGTGGCCATCGAGCAGGGGCGCGATGCGGTGGGATTCGAGCTCAAGGAAAGCTACTACCAGCAGAGCCAAGCCAACGTCGCCAAGATCCAGTCGGAAGTGACGGCGCCACCAGTCGATGACCTGTTCAGCCTATCCGGTCTGGAGGTGTCCTAACGATGCACGAGCAGCCAGGGAGCGCGGATGGGAGCGCCGGGCAGACGGGAGGGGGAGGAGAACTGACATGGCGATGACCGCGAAGAAGCCCAAGAGCGTGGAGGACCTGCAGTACGAGATTGACAGCGTGCGCCGTGCGCTCAGCGATCTGGAGAGCACGCTGGACGACATCGAGGATGCCATTCCTGCCACGCCGAACGGGGTCAGCACTCTGACCGAGCAGGTACAGCAGATCGCCTACTGGTTAGAGGGTGAGGCGTTCCGTTACGAGGTGGACAGTGAGACCCGATGGGCATTGCGAGAAATGGCCAGGGCCATTCGGCTGGGTGAATACCGCTGAGTGCGGCGGGCGCGGACGGGAGGGGTGTGGGATGGGCACAGCAACGGAACGGATGGGGTTGGCGGAGGCAACGGTGCTCGCACAGGCGGTGGTGGGATTGCTGACGCCGTACTGCGAGGAAATCTGTATCGCGGGATCGGTACGACGGAAGGCGCCGACCTGTGGTGATATCGAAATCGTGTGCATTCCCAAGATCGAGCAAGAGACCGGCGGCACGTTGTTCGGGGACGACGTGTTCACGGTCAACCGACTGGATGACCATATCGAGGCGATGTTGGTCAATGACGAGCTGGGCACCCGGCTCGACAAGAACGGTCGACGGGCTGTGGGTGAGCGGTACAAGCGGCTGAGTTACTTCGGATTCGGATTGGATCTTTTCTCGGTCGTCGCCCCCGCGCAATTCGGGGTCATCATGGCTATCCGAACCGGCCCGTCAGAGTGGTCCCATCGGCTGGTGATGTCGAGGACGCAGCCGTTTCGCATTCAAGGGCCGAGTGATCGGAGCGAATTGCTGCACGGCATGTTGCCGCCCGGCTACCGAGTCAAGGATGGGCAACTATTCGGCGGGGATGGTCGCGTCATCGACACGCCGACCGAGGAATCGTTTTTCGACGCGATCAGCCTGCCGTACCTGGCTCCCGAGGACCGGCGATGAGCGCCCGAGGACCGCGGGTGACGCGGCGCGGCGAGGGCTGAGCGGCGATGGGGCGGCGTCTAACGAGCCAGGAGCTTCTCTGGCGAGCGCAACTCGAAAGCGCGGTACAGAGGACGTTGACGGACACTGCCGACGCGCTCTGTGTGTCCTGGCACCACGAGACGGACAGCCGTAAGTCGAAGCGCGGGTGGCCGGATCTCGCCATCGCTGCCTATCCGGTGCTCTGGATCATCGAATGCAAAAAGGAGATGGAGCAGTTGGAACCCGAGCAGGAAGTCTGGAGGGACATGGTAGAGCGTTGTCGGGAAGTGCGCTATCGGTTGGCACGGCCATCGAACGTGGCAGAGATTGCAGATGAGATTGTGGCGGGGAGAACACGATGACCGACGAGCGAGCCCCCGAGGCGCCGCGTGACGCGCGGCTCACGGCGGCTGAACTGGAGGCGGTGCGCGCTCTGGTGTGCGGTGAGCCCTTGACCGATGAGCAAGGCCGTGTGCTCGATGTGCTCTTGGGCGACGACGTGGAATATGACTGGCTACTCCTTGTCCACCTCGACGCCCTGGCCGCGGAGAATGCCCGGCTCACGGCGGCGGCACAAATGGCGCTGGATCTGGAGGAGTGGCGTTACTCCGCACCGATTGACGAGGTGATGCGGGAGGTCATGGACCGCGCACAGCTCACCGTGGACACGCTCCGCGAGGCGCTCACCAGGCGCGCGGACGGCGGGGCGTAGGCGGCGTTATGTCCACTCTCTGCCAGTATCACGATTGCGGGCAGCCCATCCCGACGGGCGGCCGGAGTGACCGTCGCTATTGCCAGGAGGCCTGTCGGCAACTGGCAACCAACGCCCGTCGATCGGAACGCGAGCGGCAGTATGCGGTGGGGACCATCATCCCCTCGGAGCTCCTGGCGTGCATGGCGGCGGACCACTGGACGGGGCGGCTGTCCTATACGCAACTAGCGGCGAAGTATCCGGGCTATGGACGGTCCACCATCGCTCGAGCCGTGCGCCAGGCGACCCACTCACGCCGGTATCAGCCGTCCTGCCCGTGGTGTAAGCAGCGGTTCCGACCCCGGCGACCAGATGCCAAGTGGTGCTCGGAGCGGTGTCGCGCTCAGCACGGCGAGTATCACCGTAATCTCCGGACCTCGATTCGCCCGCCGGACGGAGCGGGGCAAGTCAGCGCGAGACGAAAGGGGGTGCAGGGTGGGTGATCGGTTCCCGCCGGTGTTGCAGAGAGAGCGGGCGGTCTGTTGCTCGCGTTGTGCAGCCGTGTCAGATGCGCAACTGCAGGCCCTGACCGCTGGAACCATTTGGGTCGGGCCATTGGGCTACACCGCGCAGGGCAAGATCGTGCCGGTGCCTCTCTTGACCGCCTTGAGTCCTCGGGAGCGTGAACTATTGGTGGCGCTCTTGCTCGCGCACCCCGGCGTGGCCACTTATGACGAACTGGCCGATCCCGTCTGGCCGTCGATTGGCGTATCCGAGATTACGGCCATTCAGAGCATGGTCGGGCTGCTCAATCGACGCATCGTGCCCTACGGCGTGCGGGCCGTGCCCAACACGCGGCGGGGCTATCACCTGGTCGAATTACGAGGATGGGAGGGCTGACATGGGCTACATCCTGCATGGGTGCCCGAACTGCAATGGCGACCTGTGGCCGGATCCTGATGGTGACGGCTACGTCTGCATCATGTGCTCACGCGCGTTTCGCCAGAAGGTGGTCGGCTTGCCCCACGCCAGGCCGACGAGCTTAATGGGCCGGACCGGGCCAGAGACTAAGCGCCAGTGCGCCGAGTGCCACGACACTTACCCGCTCGAGGATTTCCACAAACTGAACGGCACGGGCAAGCGAGCAGAGACGTGCAAACATTGTGCGTTGTCCCGGGCTGTCCAACACCGAGCTGATGCCGGCGAGCTCTACCAGCAACAGCCCGGAGTCAAGCGGCTGCGGGGAGTGCCCCGTCCCGAGGGCAGCGCGGTGCGGAGGGCCGGGTGACGGAGTAGACTATGGGCAAGACACTGGAACACATGAGGACTGAACATGCAACCGCTCCGCGCTGACATCGAAGAACGCCGCACTCGAGTTGCGGAGATGCTGTTGGCGCGCAACAGTGAGCGGAAGATGGCGCGATCATTGGGAGTGAGCCTCGGAACCATTGCCCGAGATGTCGCAGTGGTACGCGCCGAGTGGCATCAGCAGCGGATCGCGCACGTGGATCAGTGGGTAGCGGAGGAGCTCGCTCGGTTGGCCACGGCCGAAGAGGCGATCTGGCCGCAGATCCTGGCCGGCAAGTGGCTGGCGATCGACCGGCTGCTCGCAATTCAGGATCGGCGGGCGAAGTATCTCGGACTCGATGCCCCGTCGAAGATCGACATCACCCACCGGGTGCGCGAACTGGCTGAGCAAGAAGGGCTAGACCCCGAGGAAGCGGTGCAGGCTGCCGAGGAACTGCTGAGGATCGGTGTCCGCTAAACCACTGCTTGCCCCTCGCCAGGAAGCCGAGCAACTCGCCCATGAGGCGGTCGTCATCACCCGGATGCGGCAGGCCGCCCATGCCACCGGCAAAGTCTGGCAGCCGCTCCCGCACCAGATCCCTCCCGAAGGGACCGACTGGTTTCTCCTCTTGCTTCTCGGTGGGCGTGGTTCCGGCAAGACGGATGGTGCCGCGCACTATATCGACCAGCAGGCTCGGCGTGAGCGTACTCGGATTGCCATCATTGCCCCCACGCTGGGTGATGCTGTGGAGGCGTGCGTCAATGGCCCCTCGGGACTCAAGGCGCATAACCCCCGTGTGATGTTGCGCGGGGGGGCTGGCGGGCTCCATGTGTATTGGCCGAATGGCTCGGAGGCGAAGTTATTCGGCGCCTCGAGCCCCGAGGATGTCGAGCGGTTGCGAGCCGGTGGGAATCGCTCGCTGGTGTGGGCGGAGGAGCTGGCGGCGTGGCGGTATCTCGATGAGTGCTGGCAACACATGCGCTATGGATTGCGGATCGGTACCCATCCTCGCGTGGTGGCCTCGACCACTCCCAAGCCGCGTAAGCTGCTCAAGCAGCTTATCAACGACCCGCGGACCGTGGTGCGCCGCGCGACTACGGACGATAACCCACACCTGAATGCGGATGTCCGCTCGGCGCTGTACGAGGACTACGGCGGCACCCGGCTCGGGCGGCAGGAACTCGGCGGGGAGTTGCTCGAGGATGTCGAGGGGGCGTTGTGGCAAGCGTCGTGGATCGAGGCCAACCGGGTGACCGAGCATCCACCGCTGTCTCGGATCGTGGTGGCCATCGACCCGGCGGCTACCGCAGAGGCTACCAGTGACTACACCGGGCTCTGTGTGGCGGGTTTGGGCGAGGATGGCGATTACTACGTGCTGCGCTCGGCTGGCGTGCGGCTGAGCCCGTCCGGCTGGGCGAACAAGGCGATCGACTGGTACGACGAGTATGCCGCTGACAAGGTGATCGCAGAGGCCAATAATGGGGGCGATATGGTCATCTCGACGTTGCACTCACTGCGGCGTGACTTGCCCGTCAAGAAGATCACCGCCAGTCGGGGCAAGACGGTGCGCGCGGAGCCCATCGCCACGCTCGATGAGCAGGGGCGCGTGCACCACGTTGGGCAGTTCCCGACCCTCGAGGATCAGATGTTTTCATTCCCGGTCAGCAATGAAAATGATGATGAGGTTGACGCGAGAGTGTGGGCGATAACCGAGTTGTCCGAGGGGCGCAAGCGGCGCGGAGGGGTGTGGTGACCATTGCGCAATTACGCAACGTGCTAAAGTATCGGCAGTCAGGCGCGGAGTAACGGATTGCCAGGGCTGCTCAACCGGATCGGGGCAAGGGTCAAGGCGGTCAGCCGTATGGTGTTCGGCCGTTCATCCCAGCTATTCGGTCCGGGCTGGGGCTGGGTGCACGGGCTCTCCCGCTCCGACTACAGCCAGTACCAGGGCGATGGTAGCCATAACAGCATCGTCCAGGCCCAGTTCCGCTGGATCACCGACAATTTCCCCGAGGCTGAGCTCCGAGTCCGTCGACGTGGTGCCAAAGGCCAACTTGATCCGGTAGACAATCACCCGCTGGTCGAACTGCTCGACACCCCCAACCCCTTCTACTCCAGCCTGACCCTATTCGATGCCACCTACCGCGAATGGCGCAGGGGTAACGCCTACTGGATCGTGCTCAAGAACACACAGGGCCGACCCGTACAGCTCTGGTGGGCACCGTCCGCCATGATGGAGCCGGCCCAGGGCGATGATCCTGGCACGTTCATCTCGCACTATGAGTACCGGCCGCGTCCCGAGCGTGACCCTATCCGCCTCGAGATCACCGATGTCGTCCACTTTAGGAACGGCCTGGACCCCAAGTATCCGCAGAAGGGCTCGAGTGATCTGGACTGTCTGCTGCGGGAAATCTTCACCGACGATGAAGCGGCCACCTGGAGCTCCAACCTGCTGGCGAATGGCGCGGGCCCGCATGTCATGATCTCGCCGGACGACGAAGATAGCATTGACGAACCCGAAGCCGACAAGATCAAGACGAACTATTACCAGAAGACGACCGGCGACCATCGAGGTGAGCCGCTGGTAATGTCCGGCCGGACGAAGGTCCAGTTCATGTCGTTCAACCCCTCCGACATGGATTACAAGACCCTGCGCCGGGTGCCCGAGGAACGGATCTCGGCGGTGATCGGCGTGCCGGCTGTCGTGTGCGGGCTCGGGGCGGGCTTGGACCGATCGACGTACAACAACATGCGCGAGGCCAAGGAGCAGGCCACCGAGAACGTGCTGATCCCGGCGTGGCGTTTCTTCGCCCGCGAGATCCAGCGCCAGCTCATGCCGCAGTTCGCGGACCCCCGGCGCGATGTGTTCGACTTCGACATCTCCACGGTGCGGGCGCTGCAGGACGACCAGAACGCGCTGTGGCATCGCGTAGACGATGCGCTGGCCAAGGGCGGGATCACGCTGAACCAGTCGCTCGAGATGCGGGGTCTGGAGACCATCGGCCCGGACGGCGATGTGTACTATCTGCCGATCAACGTCACGCCGACCACGGCGGACATGATTGGTGTGGTGCCTGAGCCGGTCGCCCCTGAGTCTGCCCCCACCGAGCCGGACACTGAGGATGACGACATCCCCAAATCATTCTCAGACGCGCTGTGGGGCACGCTGGAGACGAAGGACGCCGCCAACTATGTACCAGCCATCCACCGTCTGCGCGCGCGCCTGCAATCGCCCTTTGAGCGACAGGTAGCGAACTATCTCAGCGGGCAGCAATCGCGCTTGATTGCTGGACTGCGGGGCACGCTGAAGGCGGCGCCGTTCCATGAGACGAAAGCCGGTGAGGAAGTGCTCGACTGGAACGAGGAGCAGCGGTTACTCGAATCGCTGTTCCACAAGGCGTATCAGCAGGCGCTGAACGGCACCCACAACGTGGCGCAGGATGTGCTGGGCACCTCGTTCGAGATTGACGACCCCTTGACTCGGGCCTACCTCCAGCAAGCGGGCCAGAACATCGTCGGCATCACGGAGACCACCCAGCGGGCGATTGCCCACACGCTGCAGGAGGGGCAGGCGCTGGGCGAGGGCGTGGACGAGCTCATGGTGCGGGTGCAGCGGATGACGCAGTTTAGCGAGACCCGTGCTCGGGTGATTGCGCGTACCGAATTGGGCCGGGCCACCGTGGACGCCTCGATGCTCTCGTTCGAGGCGAGCGGCGTGGTTGTTGGTGTCGAGATCATCGACCCTGATGGGGCGGATGGTGCGTTCACGGGTTGTGTTGACCGCAACGGGAAGCGTTTACCACTGGCAGAGGCAAAGGGGCTCACCCTCCTGCACCCAAATTGCCGGGTCTGCCCAAGCCCCCTGACCCGTGCCTCACAGATCCAGGCGGCCAGCCACAACGGGCACGTCGAGGCGAAAGAGTTGGTGGGGGTGTGACGATCTCTTACTTCGAGCCGGTCACTTTGACCAATGCTCCTATGACGGATGACCTCATGCGCGAACACCTGCGCAATCGGTATCCCGATATAGATCCCGCCAGTTGGACGTTTCGCACAGAGTCTGTTCGTAAGGTCGCGCAGTGGATTCCGTTTGGGGCGGATCGTCCGCGAGCACCAGCGCCCATCCTTGTCTATCGTGATGACCAGGGGCTACTCCGATGGTGGGCGTATCGTCTTCGGGAATGGCGTTGGTTCCGTCGGGAGATGCGTATGGTGGGCAGTGGGGCAGAACGACCTTTGCGGATGCTCTGGCGGCGCGAGGCGACCAGCCACAACGGGCACGTCGAGCACCGGGAACTGGTGACGGCGTGAGCGGTTTCATCCGCGCCACGTTTCAGGATGGCAGCGAAGGGCGATTCCGGATCGACTTTATCGTGTCGATCCGTCCGCACGAGGGGGGCTCTGCGATTGATATGCTCGGGGCTCCGCTCGGGTATTGGGTCAAGGAATCGCCCGAGGATCTGTACGCGCAGATGGATGCCGCCGAATGAGTAATCATGAAGGCGAGTGCTTGACCTGTCGCTGGTGGCGGAATCCGGTCGAGAGATACCCGGCTGATTGGGGCCATTGTGATATGGCGTGGGCGGAGAGTGGCAAAGGCCCCGCCTTGTTAAACGGCCTCAGTCCGATGGAACCCACGACGCTCGCTATGGGCTTTGACGGTGAGCAGTACATGGCAGGACTAGCTACGCATGAGACGTTTGGTTGCGTGCAATGGTCGAAGCGGGAGCCAGCCGAGTGACCGCTGACGGCGTGGCGCAGATGGAGCGGCCGGCGCTGGTGACGGATGTCGATGTCCGCTGCTGGCGTTGCCGACGTTTGCTGATCGAGCAAGCCTCGCGTCCGTGGTGCGTTACGTGCCCTCGGTGCAAGGCTCGGAACCAGAGCGAGCCGGTCGCAGGCCAGCCTAGTCCGTAACTGTGGTACTATTCCCTCAATTGCATATCGGGTAACTCGTGCCCACGCTGCATCGTGGCCCCCAAGTCGCAGCACTTGGGGGCCATTTCTATGCCCGTTCCCGAATGGAAAATCCTGCCGCTCACCGAAGCGAAGGTTAGCGGTGACGGTACCGGCTCCCTGGCCGGATACGCCTCGACCTTCGGCAACGTCGACTCCTACGGTGACACCATTGCGCCTGGTGCCTACACCAAGCATCTGAGCCGCTTTGTCGACAATGGGTTTATTGCCTGGTCGCATGACTGGGAGACCATGATCGGCACGGTAGCGTCCGCCAAGCAGGACCGTACCGGCCTCTACATCACGGCTGATTTCCACAGCACCCCGGAAGCGCAGAACGCCCGCACCATTGCCGCCGAGCGCATTGCGCGGGGCAAGTCAATGGGGTTGTCCATCGGCTACCTGGCGCACCAGTGGGCCGACCGCGATGGCAAGGATGGCGTGACCCGGGAGCTGCAAGAGATCGAGGTATTCGAGACCTCGCTGGTGGCGATCCCGGCCGACTCCTTCGCCCAGGTAACCGGCATCAAATCGCACCCCTATACCGAGCGGCCCGTCAATCTGTGGACCGTGCCCGGCTTCAAGGTTGCCCCTCCTCCAGAGCCCGAACCGGACCCCGAGCCCGAAGACGATGACCCCGAACCCATCACCGAGCGCTTTGCGGATCAGTTCGAGCGCGTGCTGCTCGACTCCTCCGCCGTTGCTGAGCGGGCCCGCGAGATAGCGGATCTCCGCCAGAAGTCCGGACGCGTGCTGTCCGAGGCGAACCGACGCCGACTCCATGCGCTGCGCGAGCAAATGGACGAACTGGCAGGCCAGCTCGACTCCCTGCTCACCGCCACCGAGCCGGCCATCACCCCTGACCCGGAGAAGGCGCAACAGGCGGAGCTCCGGGCGATGTTCGCCCGCTTCCAGACCCTCGACGCGCTGCACCGGGATCTCAACCACTCGGCTGGAGTGGCATTAGAAGGAGCACGCCCTTGACCTCCCTGACTGACGTTCGAGAAGAACTGGACGCCCGCCGCAAGGATCTGCACGACATTTATGAGCAGGCCGGCGAATCCCTCGACATGGATAAGGTAACTCTGCTCGGCATGATGGACTCGTCCGCCAAGGTGGCCGAGATCCGCCGGCGCGATGCCATCATCAACGACCTGGCGGCCAAGGAATCCGACCTGGCCCACGCGGCCCGCATCGCCCAGGACAATGAGCGGGCCATCCGCGTGGCGCAGACCCCGGCCGGCAACATGCTGCATCCTGGTCTGGCCAGCGAGTCGAAGACCTTCAAGCCCGGCGACCTCCGCCGCCTCTTGCAGGAAGACCGCCAGTACAAGGCGTTCCGCGACGGTGGCCTGCGCTCGTTCAGCCTCGAGATTCCCGGCGTGAGCTGGAAGACGATCATCACCATCGGCTCCATGACCCCCCAGGCGGCCCGGGGTGGCACCCAGGACATGGGCGTCGAGACCCGCACGGTGATGGACCTGATGATGCAGGGCAGCACCGATCGCCCGACCATCGACTACTTCGAGGAGACCACCCTGACCAACGCGGCTGACACGGTGGCCGAGTCCGCCCTCAAGCCCGAATCCGCGCTGGCGTGGACGCTGCGCACCGAGACGGTGCGCAAGATTGCTACCTGGGTGCCCATGACCAAGGAAGCCCTCGACGACATCCCGATGGTGGAGAGCACCGTGCGGGGTCGGCTGGCCTACATGGTGCAGCGGGCTGAAGAGGCGCAGATCCTCTCTGGCGACGGCGTGGCGCCCAACATCCCCGGCATCCTGTCGCGCAGTGTGCAGACCCAGGCCAAGGGCGCGGACCCGACCCCCGACGCCGTGTACAAGGCCATGCAGAAGGTGCGTGGCTCGGCCGGTAGCGGGTTCAGCGAGCCGTCGGGGGTCGTGTTTCATCCGAATGACTGGACCGACCTCAAGCTCCTGCGGACCCTCGACGGCATCTACATTTGGGGCAACCCCTCCGACGAGGGACCGGATCGCATTTGGGGACTGCCGGTGCGGGTCACCACGGCCATGACCGAGAACACGGCGCTAGTCGGGGCGTTCAGCACCCAGGCAGAAGTCTTCCGACGTGAGGGCATCAACATCACGGTGGCCACCGAGGACGGCTCTGATTTCCTCTATAACAGAGTAAAAATCATGGCTGAGTCTCGTTTGGCGCTTGCCTGCTATCGTCCGAGTGCATTTTGCACAGTTACCTCGATTTAGTGGTTATTGACGATCATTAGTAGCCACTAGAAGGGAGTCCAAATTGCCTACGATTGAGGGCGCCACTACCAGGGCCTACCGCATGAGCGGGGCGCCGGGGGCCGGCACCGATGAAGTCCAGACCGCCACCATCGACGCCACCGGCGGCACGTTCAAGCTCGCCTACGAAGGGCATGTGACCGGTGACATCGCGTGGTCCGCCACGAACGCCACGTTGCTGGCCAACGTCAACAACGCGCTCCAGGGTACGGCCGAGGTGCAGACGATCACGTTTGCGGCCACCCCCTCGGGCACGTTCCGTCTGCGCCTGGCCGGCCAGCGGACTGCCGCTATCACGTGGTCAGCGACGAACAACACGTTGCGCGACAACGTGGATACCGCGCTCGAGGCCCTCAGCAACATCGGCACTAGCGGCGTTGTGACGGCTGTAGGGACCATGACGGCAGGCGTGGGTACGCTGACCGTCACCTTCGCGGCGTTCGGGCCACAGCTCGCGCTCGAGGTGGTCGACAACCGGACCGGCGCTGACATCTCGGTGGCTCGCACCACGCCGGGCACGCAGGGCCTCAAGAACGTCGGCAAGGTCGGTATCGTGGCGTCGGACAGCACCCTGACGGCGGGGGTCGGGAACTTCCTCCTGACCTTCAGCGGCGCCAATCTCGCTAAGCGGGCGCAGCCGCTGGTCACGGTCGACACCAACGCGCTGACCGGCACCGCCACCCTGAGCATCGCAGAGACCACGCCGGGCGTGACCGCGGCGTTCATCGGAGCGCCGGCGGGGACGCTGGTGGTGGATACGGCGAATGGCAAAAACTACGTCAACACTGGCACGGCGGCGGCGCCCAGCTACACCGTCATCGGCAGCGTGACCTAAAGCATGGCGATCATTCGGGAGGACAGTGGGATGCCAAGTCCGGGCATGTACCGCTCTCCAGAGCGGCTGTACGTCAACTTCGACAAATCCAAGCTCGTGCCGGAATCCTCGACCGAAGCCGCCTTCGTGCTGTGCGGGGAGAACGGTGAGATCCCCCTCGAGCTGGCTGAGAAATACGGCCTGCTCGATCCGCAATCGGCCCCCTCTCCCGTGGTCGAACCGGCTCCGGAGGACTCGCCCCCTCCGGAGCCGGACCCCCTCGAGGAGGAGGCCGAGAGCAAGGCTGAGCCGCCCAAGGATGACAAGGCGATCCGTCAGCCGCCCGCAAACAAGGGCCGGTAAATGGCTGGCACCGTCGCCATCACCTATGACCGACCGGCGGGAATGCAACGTGTTGTCTGGACCTGGACCTCCGACGCGTCCGGGAATGTCAGTGGCACCGATACGGGGCGGATAACCGGCGAGATCCTGCGGGTGGTGACGAACCCAGGGGCTACGGCGCCGACCGATAACTACGATGTCGTGATTACCGATGCGGACGGGGTAGACGTGCTGGGTGGAACGGGGGCCGACCGCGACACCACGAGCTCGGAGCAATTCGTGCCCGTGATCCAGACCGTAGTCGGATCGAACACCTACGGCAGTACGGTGTTCGTTGATAGCGTGCTGAGCCTCAGTATCACGAATGCGGGTAACGCCAAGCAGGGTGTCGTCACCATGTACTTGCGCTGAGGGGGCACCGTGACTTTACAAGCTCCGGTTTCTATTGGTTTCACCGGCATCTACGCCGGCGCGGGCAAATTTGACTCCCTTGTGCTGGACACCGCCAACCAGGACGTAACCCTCGCCCGCCTGGCCGCCGCCTCGCTGCGCCTGGGAGCCGCGCCCAGCGCCACGCCGATCGCGCAGACGCTCACCCTTGGCGAGGCGAGCCGTCCGGGTACTGATACGAACGTGGCGGGGGCGAGTGGCACCATCCGCTCGGGGCTGGGCACTGGCAACGCGACGGGCAGCAGCCTGATCCTCCAGACCGCGACGGCCGTGGCCAGTGGCAGCACGACGCAGACCTACGCCACGCGGCTGACGCTAACGTCAACGTTGAATACGTCAGCGTCACCATTGCTGGTCACAAATACTTTATATTTAGGTACTACTACGAGTGTTATTATAAGTCAAGCTGGGTTGAATATTCTTGATATTGTTACTGGGGGCAATAACGGTATTCGCATTACCGATCATGTAAACGTTACTCAGATAGGGTTTGCATCTACGTGGCAGGGAGCTAGTGATATCACCCTCGGCCGCGTGGGCGCGGCATCCCTCCGCATCGGCGCCGCCAACTCCGCTTCTCCCATCGCCAACACCCTCACCATCGGGGAGTCCAGCCGCTCCGGCACGGACACCAACGTGGCGGGCGCGAGTGGGACGCTCCAGCCAGGCGCAGGAACGGGTACGGGCGCAACCGTTCCGCTCATCCTCAACGCGCCGATTCAGGTAGCTAGCGGCAATGGCGCACAGACGCAGACCGAGGGGATGCGCGTGCAGGCGGTCGCCACGGCTATCGGCATCGGCTTCTACGGGGTCGCGGCGGTGGCTCGTCAAACAGTGGCGACTGGCTCATCTACCGATGCGGTCATCACGGCGCTGCAAAACCTGGGCCTCTTCTCACAGACGTAAGGAGTACGCGTGGACGAGCAACTTCTACACGAGATGACCAACGCCGAAGCGGCCGCGCTGGAATACCGCGTCAAGCAACGCGACGAGGCGCTGCACGAGATCGAGCTGCTGCTGTCGGACATGGGCATTGCCCCCGGCACGCAGCTCCGCCTCGACGGCCGCAAGGTCTACGGGGTGACGCCGGAACTGATCGAGACGGTCGAGGAATCGCAGCCAGAGAACGAGCCGCACGGGTATGGATACGGGATGCGGGAGGTGGTCAATCCCATCAACAATGGCCACCACGTGCTGCCAGTGGAAGTGGGAGCCGAGTAACCGATGCGAGAGGGAGTAGCGATGCGATTTGCAGTAGATCCTGATCTGATCCCGATGGCAGGCCCGCCGACGCTGGTAATTCGAGCGGGTGTGGGGACTGGGACGGAAGGGGCTAGTGAGACGCATTTTCACGTAGCCGCTCCCGACGAAGCACGCGGTTACCAAACACGAGCTGCGATCGGCTCTCACTCCTTTACGGCTTATCGAGATGGCGAGGTCGTAGGCCGTTTGTCCTGGGGAGTGGACGACGCTGGCTTTGAGGGAGACGAAGACGCCATCGTCGAAGCCTTCCGTGAGTGTGTGCGCATGATGCGTGATCGGGCAGGCAAGTAACCAATGCGAACACGCGCTGCACGCGAGCGACTGGCCGCCCTGGCATTCCTGGGGCTGGCCGTGCTGTGCGTGCTGCTGGGGCGGGGCTGATGCGCTACCTGCTCGCTCCGTGCGCCATGTTGGCCCTGTGGGCGATTTCCATGCTGACTGTGCAGGCGGGGACCATGCTCATCGGCCATAACGTCGTGGCTCCTGGCCAGTCTCCCGCACAAGAGCTAGCGTCCTACGGCGGCACGGTCTATCAGCAGTACACCTCGGAGCCGACCGCGAATGGCGAGCCCAACCGCGTGCGCCTGCTGCGCTACCCGTGGCGCTCGGTGACGCAGGCGCAGGTGGCTGCTATGCAGACCAAGGGGCTCGCGTGGCTTCTGTCGAACGAGGCCAATTCCCGCTGGCAGGATGGCGGGCTGACCACCGACGCCGACGCGGTGCTGTTTTCGCAGTGGTACGCGGGACAGGTGAATGCCATCCGCTCGGCTGATCCGACCGCCCGCATCCTGGGCCCATCGGTGATCGGCTGGACCGCCTACTGTTGCGCGCCGGACATCGTGACGGGGCAACAGGCGTACCAGCGGTTCCTGACGGTCCATCAGCAGCAGTACGGCACGCTCCCGTTTATGCACGACCTCAACTTCCACTTCTACCCGCAGTCCTCGTATGACTTGCCCTCGACCGAGCCGCAGCTCGCCAGTCAGACGCAGATGGCAGCCGCCTACGCCAGTGCGCACGGGTGGGGCATCGCCGTGACTGAATGGTCGCACTGGGCGGAGCAGTTTGACCCGACGTGCACGCCGGCCGGGCAGAGTGAAGCGGACCGCTACCACTACACGCTCGCCGGGCTCCAGACCTTTGCCAGCCTCGGGGTGACGATGGCGCTCTACTTCGGAAACGTCCGCCAAGCCTGTGACCAGAACGGGCACGCGGCCTGGTTGTTCGCATCGGACGGCAGCCTAAGTGTTGAAGGCCGCGCACACCGCGATTTCGTCTTCGGGACACCCACGCCGCTGGCCACGTTGACCCCGACCTTGACGACGACCCCGATCGCCACGGCCACGCACACGGCGACCGGGACGGCCACCAGCACCCGGACCCCGACCGTTACCGCTACCAGCACTCCCACGCAGACCGCCACGGTGACGGCCACTCCGAGCGTGACGCGGCCGTATTGCATCCCCAGCTACATACGGCGGTGCTCCTGATATGGCGTACTGTGTGGCTTCCGACGTGGCCACCGAGATGGGCGTGACCTTTTCAGGAGCCCAAACGACCCAGGCTACGGACTACATTGTCAGCGCCCAGGACTGGATTGACCACTACGCCGGGCGCACGTTCGAGGCGTCGACGGCCATCACGGGCGAGCGGCACCGGATCGAGGGGCCGACCGTATATCTGCGGAAGGCGCCGATGGCCAGCATCCAGCGCATCCGTCAGACCTATGGCGCCGTGGGGGAGCCACTGGTGACCTTGACCAGTGGCAGCGATTACGACGTTATCAGCCTGACCACTGGTGAGCTTCGCCTGGCGCTCTACCGCTACGGTGAGGTGCTCGTGGACTACACGCCGGCTATCACGGTGCCTGGCCGCATCAAGCGCGCTACCACGCTACTGGTCGCGCACTGGATGCAGTCGAGCGTGGCGGGCGTGCCTGCGGGCGTCGAGCAGTTCGGCGTGGGCGGTGAGCTGTCGGTCAAGTTCGCGGATGGAGCGGTCGGGGATATTCCTGACGAGGTGATCCGATTGATTGGATCGAGGCGGGTGGTGATCGCGTGACCATCGGGCTCGACGAAACCCTGTCCGTCTACACGGAAGACCCTAGCACTGGGGCGTTTACCGTGCTGGCGGCTTCTGGGGTGCGCTGTCGCCTGTTCCATGTGGGGCGACAGCCGGCGGCTACGGGATTGGACCGGGCGGAGCTGGGTGCTATCCGCAATCTCCACTATGACCCCGCGACCACGATCCCCGATGGCGCGCAGATCCTCTCTGGAGGGCTGCGCTGGAACTGTGTGCATGGCACCGATGGCGTGATCCGTCTGTTCGGCGGCGTGATCCAGAAGCGTATCGACCTCGTGCGGGCCGACTGATGGCGGGCGTACACGTGGTCGGGCTGAAGGAAGCGCAGCGCTACCTGCACAAGCTGGAGAACACGGCCGAGTCTGCCGATGGGAAATCCGTGGTTGTCGGCAGCTCGGTCGCATATTCATACGGCATCGAGACCGGACGGCATCGCAGCGGACGGCGGGCACGTCGAGCGGGTGGCGTGTTCTATCTCTCGCGGGCACTCGCTCAGGTAGAGCCGAAGATCCCGCAGCGCATCAGTCAGGCGCTCAAGGCCGGCAAGCCGGCGATCGACGCCCTACTCGCCTCCGGCTATGACGTGGAAGCGCGGGCAAAAGCGTTGGTGGTGGTAGTGACGGGCACGTTACGTCGGTCGATCCTGACGAGGAGGCCCCGTTGAGTTTCACCACGAGTGCCCCGCTCACGGCGCTCGCCACCATGCTGGGCAGCGTGACGGGGATTCAGGATGTGCGAACCGGTGTGCCGGAGTCGCTCAGTAATCGGGTGTCGGCCTATGTGACAGTCAGCGGTCAGCGGATCATCGACAAGGCGAGCGGGCTGTTACAGCGCGAGGCGGATTACTTCATCGAAATCGGCTACCGCGTCCAGGGAGCGGAGGCCACCGCGGAGACGACGGTAGCGGCGGCCCTGGACGACTTCGTGGCAGATTTCTACGCGGCGCGGAAGAACGGCACGGGCCTCTTTTTAGAGGCGACCACCCAGGTCAAAAGCGGATCACTCGACCTGTCGTTGGCCAGCTCGCCGGAGTACCGCATTCTCGCGGGGCAGGAGTACCGGCTCCAACCGATCGTCGTAACCGTGGTGCAGTATGCCAACACGTAGAGGAGGATGAGATGGCCATTCGTGCCAAGCGTAAGAACATCAAGCCTGACGAGTACCACCACGGAGTGCCGAACAGGGATCTCGAGGAGGAGGAGTACCAGGCGCTCGACACCGAGCAGCGCAAGCTGGTGCGGGAGAGTCCGTTGTACGACACCAAAACCGATGCGGAGATGAGCCCCGCGACCGCCGCCAGCAGCGAGAAACCGGCCGATGCCAAGCCCTGATCCTGATCGGGAGTTCTGGCTCCTGATCCGCCGGCTGCTGCTCGAGATTGTGGGGCGCATCGAGGGCCGGTACGGGATTACGAAGCGCACGTGATTGCGCGTGCGATAATGAGCCACTGACCAAAAGGATGCCAACCGCATAGCCTGGCCGTTTCACTCACCCGAGTGACCCCGCCCTCATTCAGGAGCCGTCGCCACCCGAGGCCCCCGCTCTGCTTTACAGGAGCAGAGCAGTATGCCGACAGATGGACACCTCTGGCGCTCAGTCTGGCAGGCGGCCAAAGAGACCACCTATGGGACCGCCGTAGCCACTGCCACCCGCAAACTCTATTACGCGTCTGATTCCTCCTTCAAACAGTCGGTCGATTCCACCTCGCACCACTTCGCGGTGGGCCGGCGCGACAACGTGCTGGAGATCACCAACGGCGCGCAGATGCCGGCCGGCACGGTGTCGCTCCCGCTGGATTCCGCCGAGTGCATGGAACTCTTCAACATCGCCATCGGGGCGCCCACCACGACTACCCCTGGCGGCGGCACCACCACGCGGCTCCACACGTACAAGCCCGGCAGCACTGCGCCCGAGTCGGGCACCTTCCAGTGGGACGACGGCGCCAGCGCGTGGCAGATGAGTGGCGTCTACGCCAACACGCTACAGATCGAGGGCAGCGCCGGCGGCGACAACATGCTGTCGGCGGAGTTGTTCGCCAAGGCGATGACGCAGACCGCGCTCGCGGGTACCCCCACCGACCGGACGCCCAACTTCTACCAGGGTTGGGAAGCCAAGATGTATCTGGAGACCATCGGCGGTACTCCGGGTAGTACCAACATCGCCTCTACCCTCGTTAACTGGTCAGTCACGTTCAACAACAATCTCGGTCGCAAGTTCACCGCGGACAACGTGAACGCGATGAACAAGGCGACCCTCGGTGAGATCGACGTGACCGCCGATCTGGTGTTCGAGGCGGCCTCAGCCACCGCCCTGGCGGAGTACAACCACTGGTTCACCGACGACACCGCGGGCCGTCTGGTGCGCCTGGAGTTCGGTAACAACGACATTCTCGAGGGTGCGCTTAAGACGTTCGTCAAGGTGGATCTGCCCGGCAAGTGGACCGCCGTTGACATCTCGGGCAGCGATGCTGGCACCCGTACCTACAACCTGACCTTAGGGTATAAATATGATAGCGTATTAGCGGCGGGATTCCAGCTCTTAGCGCAGAATGCACGCGCAGCAGCTTGGGTTTAGTCTATATGGTTGTTATGCAGGTGTGTAAAGTCTTGTCGTCCCTTGGAAATCATGTCGTGGACGTTGTCCCGCTGAGTACCGAGGAAGAGATGCGACGGATTGACACACGCCCGGTTGTCGCAGGCGTGCAGGACATACATGTCTTTCGGGACCAAACCGACGTGGAGCCGCCAGGACGCGACGTGCGACCCGATCTTCCGGTCTTCTGCCTCGATGTAGCCGTAACCCATGCTGAGAGAGATGGTCCAGACCCAGCACCGGCCGAGCTCCGGCCGGTGAGGAGGGATCGGTCCCGCCTGGTTCACCTTGGACCAGAATCGCTGCTCGAACGGAATGAGGGGACGATTCCGTCGCCGCGCCCGGTTGGTACACAACAGCGAACAGTACCGGGGGTTCGCGTGCCGGCTACTGAATGCCAGACCGCACTCCGCGCAGATGGTGGGTGGCTTCTTCATCGCGGCGTTACGGCACGCCCGGCTACAGTGCAGAGCTTCACCGGAGGTGATGCGGATGGGGGAGGCGTAGAACGGGGTCTGACAAAGGCTGCAGATAGAATTAGGACGTGCCACGAGATCACTCCTTGTGGTGCCATTCCCCCGGACGTTTGCCCGTCGCGGGGGCTTCGCTATGTATACATTTTACCAGTTCGTGTCCATCGAATAATGGGTTACGGACGGTTGCCCATCGCCAGCACCACCCGGCGGGTAGTCCGCTCGCCCTCGCGCCCGGCAACCTGGATGAAGGTACCGGGATCTTCGCCGTCCCATGCCTCATCGCCGGGGATGGCCGCTGCCAGCGATTCGCTGTGGAACACCTCGACGATCAGCCCGTCACGGCCGGTGTATGTGCGGATGAGTTTGGCATCGGCCGGGCGGTGGATTTTGACCATGGCTCGCGCGGGATCGAGCTGGGCATCATGGCTGGTCTCCACCTCGATGTGCCGGGCACGCTGCACGCCGTCGACCTCGAGCCACACGACTTTGGTATCGCGGGTGAAAAGCTCCCGTATGCCCATCGGGGTCGGCTGCCCCCGTGAGGCAATCCAACCATCCCGAGTCGAGCCCAGTACCGAGCGCCCCAGGGCTGGCGGCCCACTCGCCGCCGGTGCGCTGCAGCCAACCAGGATCAGTACCGCCAGGGTCAATGGGAACCATCGTGTCATCTCGCCCTCCTCGCTCTCCGAGCCAGAGGATACCGCACCCCTCCCTGAATTAATGGTTACCCGCTACTAAGGAGCCCCGATGGAACTCGACATGATGACGTACACCGCGCCACCCACCGAGAACGGCACCCATGCGGAGGATGCCGATCTGCGGCAGCAACTCGATGCCGCCGAGCGCAGAGTGCGTGAGTTGAGCACGCCGCTGACGGTGGTGCCACCCACCACGGCCCAGGCCATGCCCCGTCGGCTGGTGTGGGTCGATATGCCGGAGGAGTACGGACAGGCAGGGATGCGCGCTCGGTACTGGGTCAACTTCCCGCGCAGCCTCACGGTGGGGATTGACCTGACCGTCCCGGACAACATGGTGGGGCTCCTTCGGCAAGTGGTGGTCGAGCACAACGACTGGCAGGACTTCGACGGTAACCCTTTCCCGCCGGCTCACGACCCCGCCTTCTGGACGGCCATTCCGGCGGAGTTGCTCGATGTGCTGGCCATCTCGCTTTCTGACGCTCGGCAGATACTCCCAAACTCGATGGCCCTGCGCGGGCGCAGCTAAGTACATGGCTGAACGCGACCGCGCGCGGGAACTCCGGGCAGGGGTTGAAAGTCCCTTGGGCCTACACGCGGCACATGTTAGCCGCCCACTGGCACGTCCTGCCGACCGTGGTGGACGAGCTGTGGGAAACGGACCCGGCCCAGGTGCTGGAGACGGTCGAGATTCTGAACCTGCTGGGCAAGGCGGAAGCCGCTCGCCAGAGGCGTAAGTAGGGAGGCCGCTGGTGGCGGATGATCTCAAAGTCAAGGTCACGCTGCAGGGCGAAGACAAGCTCTCGCTCTCCGCGAACTCGGCTGCCAAGTCGCTCGATAAGGTCAGTGCGTCGGCGGATAAGGTCGACGGCTCATCGACTAAGGCGCACAGTTCGGTCAACGTCCTGGCTCAGGGGCTGGCCGGCCCGGTAGTGGCCGGGGCGGCCGCCGTGGCCGGTGGACTTGCCTATGCCTCATCGAAGGCGGCGGAGTTCGACAAGACCCTAAGCGCCGTCGCAGCAGTCACCGGCCTCGACGTGCGGGGCGCCGAGATGAAGGCGCTGGGTGACCTGGCGCTCGAACTTGGCGCCAGTACCTCGTTTAGTGCCACCGAGGCCGCGGAGGCCATCGGGGAACTGGCCAAGGGTGGCGTATCCGCCGCCGATATTATGGCCGGCGCGGCCAAGGCCACCCTGGATCTGGCCGCCGCCTCTGGGGAGAAAGCTGCCCCCGCCGCCGCCCTCGCCGCGAATGCGATGTCGCTGTTTAACATCGAGGGCGCGAGGACCGCCGAAGTTGCGGACGCGGTGGCCGGATTTGCGAACGCGACGACCGGCAGCATGAACGACTTTAAGTTTGCGCTGGCCTCCTCGGGTGCGGCCGCCAAACTCGCCGGGCAGGACTTCGATCAGACCGCCGTGGCCCTGGCCCTCATGGGCAAGGCCGGCATCTTAGGCAGTGACGCCGGTACCAGCCTCAAGACGATGCTGCTGAATCTGGTGCCTACCACCAAGGCTCAGACGGCCATGTTTCAGGAGTTGGGCCTTGCCACCAATGAGGTCCATAACAACTTCCTGAATGCGGACGGCTCGTTTAAAGACCTGCGCGAAATTGCGGGCGAGTTGAACCGCGTGACGGCCGACCTCAGCGAGTCGCAACGCAGTCTGGCGCTCGAAACCCTGTTCGGCTCCGACGCCATCCGCGCCGCCGCCATCCTGGCCCAAGCTGGGGCCGAAGGCTTCGATGAGATGTCGACGGCCGTGCTGGGGACCGTGACGGCCGCTGAGGTGGCGGTGGTGATGACCGACAACCTGGCCGGCAGCACCGATGCCATGAATGGCAGTGTGGAATCGGCCGCCATCATGCTCGGGCGGGAACTGAATCCGGCCATTCGAGAGGTCACCGATGGGCTCGGGAAGTTCACCAAGGATCAGGTGATCCCCTTCATCCAGGAGTACGGCCCCGGGTTCGGGCGGCAACT